>Ga0153923_100104_pt1 | contig 40580 bp, 45 predicted proteins | sample TSNJ007MetaG_FD_104682 | JGI IMG/M metagenome (GOLD analysis project Ga0153923, IMG submission 104682) | Attine ant fungus gardens microbial communities from New Jersey, USA - TSNJ007 MetaG | ecosystem: Host-associated > Fungi > Mycelium > Unclassified | place: USA: New Jersey, Brendon T. Byrne...
ATAATAGATCATGTCTTTTTGTGTTTGCGTATCTATTACTTTATTGATTGGATTTCCATTGATAGTCACCTTCATTAAGTCGTAAGATTCAGGAACATTTTTCAATTCCAAAACAAAAAAGCTGTCTGTAACTTTTTCAAAATTTTGTTTGATTTTTTCGTATTCACCTTTTGCAGTTTTAACCTGGATACTATAGTTTAAATTGGCTAAGTCTTTTGTTAAAACTCCATCCTCGTTATCAACAGCAAACTCCATGATTAAACTATTTTTCCCATGTTTGTATCGGTTGATCATCTTTAACTCTCTCGACTCAATGAACGACTGAGAAAATACTTGATCAACCTTTTGAACTTTTTGTTGTGCATACAAAGGACTTAATAATAATAAGGTCCAAGCAGCTACAAGTATTGAAATAACCCGCACATATTTCCTTCTGGTTTTGAATCTAAGACGTTTTTCTCGCTTCTTAGACATGTGTTTCCTCCTTCCATTAAACAGGCTCAAAACCGGCCTCAGAGGAAAATTTTTCGCCCCTTTTCCGGCTCGCTGAAGCCTTATAAACTGCTCTTACGATAATTATGTTGCTAGAATCTAAAGCCTCTTAGAACAGCTTATATGGCCGTTAATAGCACTACTGATTTCCATTTCTAATGTAGTCGATTTCGTATTGATCAATTTTTTTCAATTGTTTATTGTAGTGAACAGTAATCATTAATTGGTTTGAACTGTTATTTACTTTTTCTTCTGCTATGACAATATAGGTATGTTGATCAACTAGATCAGCAGCAACAGAGATCACCTCACCTGTTGCTTTTTTGTCAACGTGCGGATCAACATTTATAGTATTTTCCTCAATACATTTCATTGTTAGGAATTGCTTTATCGATTGGTTTCTCTTGTAGACTGTTTCATAATTCACCATCCGCTTACCAAAATCCTTAATTTTATTCTGCTCTTCAGTTGAGCTTTCTTCTGAGGATTCTTGTCCCCTAGTTTCTTCGCTAGATGAATCGCTTTGGCTGGTTACTTGTTCAGTCGATTTTTCTATTGAGCTTTCACTTGTTGTTGGTTCGATCGCGTCAGTCTTTTTTCCTCGTTGACTTTCGATCCAAAAAAATGCACCACCTACAACAACAATGCAGCATAGAAAAATTAGACCACGTTTCAACTTTTCTTTTTCCATTTCTATTCTCCTTCCTTTGGCCGCTTAGAACTTGACATAGTTACGTGGATTTTCCCACATACCACCACCGCCACCACTATAAACACCAATTTGAAAATGTAAATGCGGTCCTGTAGACGGTCCTGTTGTTCCCATATTTCCAATTTGTTGCCCTTGTTTTACTTTCTGACCTACTGACACTTGGATACTTGATAAGTGTGCGTATCCACTGTATTTCCCATTGCTGTGTTGAATCACAACATAGTTCCCATACCAGCCAAAATATTTACCACTAGCTTCTACAACTGTTCCACTCATGGCCGCCATGATAGGTGTATTCGGATCGCCATTTACTAGATCAATCGCGTTGTGTAATTCACTTCCGCCACCTAATGGTGAAGTACGATACCCGTATTCACTTGTTACCTGCGGGCTAGTTATTGGACAAATAAAATTCTTATCTCCATTTGTAGAACCGCCACTGCCATCATTTAATTCCTTAATTCTCCCAAATCCGACTATATCGCTTGCTGTTTTATAGTTGCCATAGCCTATACCTTCACTCGGACTTTTTGCTTCAAAGCATTTCCCTGGTTCGATATATATGCTTACATGCCGACCGGCATTGGCTCCGTAAAATATAAGGTCGCCTGGTTTGAGATCCGTTTCTTTGATTTTTTCTACCATGCCCCACTGAGCACTACTGCTACCGCCGAAATTAATTCCTAATTGTTTTAAGGCCCAATAAATCAATCCTGAACAATCAAACGAGTCTGGTCCTTTACCTCCCCAAACATAAGGTTTCCCAGCTTGCTTGGTTACAAGTTCAACAAATTGAGCGCGGCTGCCTCCGATCGATGGCTGACTGCTTCCGCCTTTGCCCCAATTCTTAATTGCAAATTCATCATACTCAGTCAAATTGAAACTTTTAATGATTCCCATTGCACCCTGGTAATAAGCACTACTTTCAGTTATGCCGGCAGCTGCGTATCCACCACGTCCGAGGATCAACAAACAGCTGCCGGGATCGGTATTCCCCACACATTGATTGAAGTTACTTTGTGTGGCCACCATATACCCGTAATAACTGAAGCACGCTTTTGCATTGGGAAATTTCATATAGAATCCGCCTTCAGATCCACCTACACCACGCGCGCTTCCCTGCGGAAACGGACACCCACTGAACCAGGTTATCCCAAAAAAGTTTGTGTCATTTCTTGCTGAGGGTGAAGTTCCATAAGCAGACTCCCATCCGAACTGAGAAAGGATTACGGATGGTAACAGACGGTATTTGATCGCTGTACCGACTGCATATTGAGCCATTTCATCCGTTATAGGTCCACGCCCTTTTACATCTTTGAAAATGGGTAGATCCTCGGTGTACTCGCCATTAAAAATTCCGGTATCTCCAAAATCTCCAGAGCCGCTATCATCATAGCTACCAATAGCAGCTATCAAGAATAGCCCAACGACAAAAGAAAGAATGATCGTTATTCCGGTACCAGATAGAAAAAGCCAACGAAAAAAGCGACGTTTTACACGTCGCTTGGCATACTCCGTAATTAGATTTTTGTCTTCTTCTTCCAATCTTTATCCTCCTACTTTACTCGCCACCATCAAATAGTTTTAGTTGCCTTTCGTTAGGCGTAAAATGAACGCGAATAGTTTCTTTGTTCCCAAAGTTAATTACTGCGTCTCCTTTCCCTTGTTGCGGAATGCTTTCAAGTTCCGAACGTGTAATTGACTTCCCAACTAAGCTCCCTATATGCTCCAGGACTGATTCATCCATTTGCATAAAGATTTTTGTTGAAGATAATTCAAATACTTTCTTTAGTTTCGAAAAGTCCTCAGAATTCATGTTCTCTGGAACCATTTCTTGCGGTGATTGTGTAGCTAAAATAGTCATAGCTTCAACTTTCCGCATTTCCCGTTGGAAATTGGTAATGTATTGAACTGTTTCAATATAATCCGGGTTGATAATTTTATGACATTCATCAATTGAAGCAATAAAATGGGTCATTTCTTCTTTTGTCATTTTCTTTTGTTTGATTAATGAACGCTGCTTCCGTCCTTGGATAAGAGCTTGATTCCAGATTAATGTCATAGCCATATACATTTGGCACTGCTGCACACCATGATCTAAACCAGTAATAGAATCAATATCAAAGAAAACCAGCTGTTCCTCATTCAGATCTCGAATTGTGCTATGGCCGTCAAACATAGATCCATAGGTTTCACATAACTCTTCAACCATTACTTGTATATCTTCTTTTCTAACAATTTTCTCAGGTGAAAATCCGGTTGTATCCAAGCTCTTCAAGTAATCCAAAAATTCACTATAAATTGGATATTTTTCCGGAGCCAAACCAGTTATTCTTACTTTCTCTCCGGCATAGTCTTTTTTAGTGAATCCCTGTGGTACTAACCCTTTCGCTACATAATAAGAATTTAAGTACAATTTGAATTCAGATCTAATCGTACCCTTGAGATCCGAATTGATCAGCTGCATTTGATAGGTCACTTTATCCAAGTGAGTAACATAGGATTGTGATTCATTAACTTCAGTAGCTTCATCATTTGTTCTTGTCGCAAACACTTGTAAAGGGTTTATCATTCCTTCAGACCCGTCTAGTCGAATTAACTTCCCTACATATTCATCTAAAAACGGAATAAAGTCTTTCCCTTTTTCAAAGCCCCAATAGAAGTCTCCCTTTGCTAAGTGAACCTCACCAACCATTTTTAGTATAGTTGATTTCCCAGCCCCCATTGATCCGAAAAGGATTGCATTTGTGGACCATCGAATAGCGTCTTTTAGTGTTGCATTCCAAACAAAAGGCCCTCCGGTCATTGTTCGTCCGTATTCTGTTCCACCTTCATCTTTCAACGTTTGATGATGGAACGGGTAGCCTCCGCCAATATTTAACGCTGGAACAGATTGACCCGTAACATTTCCAAACCATTTTTCTTGTTCATCTATCAGATAAAAAAGTGATTGCCAATCTCGTTTTGCTTTATGCAAATACGTAACGCCACGGTAATCCATACCTTTGAGTGATTCAATTAGCCCCAAAGCGCGTTCGTCTACCTCTTCTACCGTGCGGCCATATACATGTATCCTTACTTTAATTTGTTTTGATATTTCCCCGTTGGAAGTCAAACTTTGAGCGTACTTCGCTAAATCCAAATACTCTTCAGCACTTTTATGACGATCTGTCGCTTTACGCTCGTTGTCTGATCGATCAGATAATTCATCCATTGCTCGGTTGATCTCATCCATGACTTTTTGCTTTTCATCTGTTTTAATATCCAGTGTCGCAATTGTATGAGGATTATTCATTAAATTTGCTAGCCAAAATAAATTAGGATCTTTTGTATATGAATACACGGTTACACATCTAGAAATTCCGTTCCCATAGTAAACGTACTCTTCATCAAAATAGAGTCCTCCTTGGGGCATGATTTGTTTAATAAAATCCAAATCATACCCTTGCGCTTTCAATAGTTCGATTTCACGATTTCCAAGATTTTTAAGTGGATCTACTACTTTTTTATCTTCGTTAAATTTAAACAAGGCACTTATTCTACTCAAATACCTGCACTCCTTTCAATTAGCATTTATTCATCATTCATATTGTTCATTCGATAAAGGATAGGAATCAATTGATCTTTATTTTGCGCCTTCAGCTGTAGCACTCCGCTAACTCTTAATAGCTGCTTAGATTTATTCATGATTTCTTTTGAATTTTTCCCTTCAATCACAAAAAAGAAAGTCAGATCCGGCTTCTCCTTCTCTGACTGTTTCAATTCTTCAATTTCTTCTACAAGCTTGCGTTCATACTTCCTTAGAAGTTGCATGTTTTTTCCAGCTGCTTGCGCAAAACGATTTTTTTGCAACCTTTTTCTTATTGTGGAAATTTGATCTGATAGATCCGTTTCAGTTGTCAAACTCGTAAGCTTCAGACCTGGTACATATGTCCTCATAACCGTTGTTAGCTGATTCATCCGTTGAACTTGTTCTTGTTCATTCAGTCCATCAACGTCTGTTGACGCAATACGAAAATAGCGTTGCAATTGATCTTGATTGGTCACAAGGACCCCCTCTTTCGAACAACGTTTGTAAGGAAAAATGTCTAATACTGATCGGTCTTCAGTTTTTCCTAATTTTTTTAGAATAGAACCATTCGAATGGCTCTTACTTTGCACTTTCATATTTTCCCTTCTTTCTCCTATGTCCTTCTAGCGGCGCTTTCCGTGGTAGTTTCTATTTGGATCTAGCGCGTGGTGTCGGTTCAAATCACTGAAAAATATGGCTTCAACAATTACGAAAAATTGTCTTTGATATGGATTTTTCACCGGCCGCCAAATCATAAAAATGGCGAAAATGAAAGATAAAACATAGTTAAAAAAAGCTGCCACAAAGGACAGCCCTAGAAGGTTATTCATTAGTCTAGCCATAAATACAAATCCAAGAACAGTGATTATGTCCAGAATAAAAAAAGCGTAGTATTTCCATTCCCCGTTAAACCTAGGTGGGTTTTTCATTCTCATGTACTTTTCCAATTGACTCACTTCTTTCTATTTCTTTTGGTGATTGTTAAGCAACAGATCTTTCATTTCATCATTTTGTTTTTGAATATCTGTTGATGTTTGAATAGTTGTGTTAGTTGTCTCTTTAAACAGTTGGCTTGTATCAACACGTTTTGTAACGTTCTTCCTTGCAACGGTATCGGCACTTCCGGAATCACTTAAACTTGTTGGCATAGTAGTGGTATTTCCTGTTGATTCACCTGCTACTGTTTCATTTTTCTCTAAGGTAGTTGCTTGATTGAGTTGTTTCTTAACCTTCAGTTCTTCATTTTCCGTAATCGTGCTTGGTCCTGCTTTTTTATCGTTAATTTCATTTGTTCCAGGAACTGAACCAACTTCTGATTTCTCTTCTGATCTGGATTCTTTTAGCCCTGGTGCATTTACTTTTCGTTCAAAGCCTTTCGGATCAACAGATTCATGTGCTGGATTCCCTTCTGGATCATGAACAGCCCTAGTTTTTGGTGTTTCTGGTCCTGTTTCATCTGTGCCCTCTGCTTCTTTAGCTTTTCTACTATCTGACAAGCCTTTATCAAATGCTTTAAGTTGTCCATCCTCAAAAGTATCTGCTACGCGGCCTTGAAGATCACCGGCTGCCTCTTTAGCTGCCTCTTTCTTATCTTCGATTACCCCTTTAGGATCAGTGACAATATCTTTCGCTGTTTTTGCTATCGATGCAGCTCTAGTGTCTTCTAAACGATCTGACACGGCTTCTTTAGCTTTCTCAGCCATATCTTGTACCGTTTGCTTTCCTCCACGCTCATTTACATATCCGGCTGCTTCTATAGCTGTTTTAGCTCCAGATTTTACTTTTCCTGCCAGATCAGATAATTTTCCACCGGTTTTTGGAATGTTCCCTGAATCACCAGTATCACTTCCATCATCATCTGACCTAGACGGTCCGCTGAAGGCATTCTTTCTTATATCGTTAAGCTTGGAAAGTCCATCCTTCGCTGAATCCTTAACCGATTTGCCAGCTGTAGCTCCAGTTCTCGCCAAATTACTCAATGCAAAGGCGTTCATAAGCATATTGCCGCCTTGTTTTAAGCTTGTGTTTACACCGAAAATCTTTGTAACTGCTTGAGATCCTTTGTAGAGTGCGATCGTTAGAGCGAATAACGAAATGACAAATAGTAATCCAGTCACTTTCCCTTGACTGTTCAAATCAGATAAACCGCTCAACATTTTTGTATAGATACGCAACTCTAATCCTGTGAAGGCAAGTAGCAGCAATGCTTGAATAATATCTTCTGTTGCCGTCTTCATTCTTTGGCCGGTTTCAAAATCTGTTGATGCTGCAATCGCAAGATAGAATTTTTTAAATCCTAATTCGATCAAGCAAATAACAATTGAGAATAGGATATAAATATAAGCAAAAGTTAATGATATTTCTCCGGACAAAATGATTCCTGAATTCCCCATATATCTTCTGTAGCCTGAAGTATAGAAGTATTTTGCTAGTCCAGAATCATCAATTTTGACCGGTGTTAGTTCGCCCTTATCATTTATATCCATTTTGTAAGCAAGCGCCTCATACCTCTTTTGAAATACTTCATTGGTCTTTTTAGCTGCTATGCTTTCCGCTTGTTCCGGTGTCATTACAGCATTAATATTTGTATATTTGTAATTCTTCGCTGATAGCCCGTTTCTTTTACTAGGTGCCACTTCAGCTAATTTATTTACGTCCGTTTTTAAGACTGTTTCTATATCAAAAACATTATCCTTAATCAGCTGAAACGAGGGGGCTGCTGTCTTATCTCCGTTATTTGCCTGAGTAATATCATTGTAACTACCTTGGGCAACATTAACGGCTTCATCTATCATCGAGCTTCCACCAAAAATTAAGATCATAGCCATGAACAAGTTGACGAAAATATTTTTTGCTTTTGGCGGATTTTTACTGATCGCAAACTTTAAACCTAAATACATGAGCGTACAAACACACAATACACCTAAGACTTTAGAGATAAGGTCCTGATACATTTCATTCATACCGGCGGCGTTCAATAGTCCTTTTAACTCAAAACTTCTGTAGATTGTTTTTTCTAACATGATATTCAAGTTATAAAATAGATTGATTAATCCCCAGACAAGAGAATTTATAATCATACTAAATACGTCCTGGTATGCTAAGTAATCAACGTACTGAGTAAGTATTTTTTTAACATCCGCAATCTTATCATCTTGGCCGGTTATCCATTCCCACATGGCGACACTCCTTTCTTATGCTAATTCGTTCAAATCTTTTCCCTGTTCTTCCTTATACAGCTGCAACAATCGTTTTTTGATTAGTGCAAGTTCAGGATATTCTTGATCTACAAGCTTTTCGTAAATCTTTTCAGGAGTACCAATGGCAACTCGACGTTTCATTGATTCTTTAAACTCTGAAGGTGGTAACGTCTCTAAGAAACTAGCGAATGTTTCCCGTTCTTCCACAAACTCTTCTCGTGATCGTTTCATTTCTTCATAAGCATCTAGTTGTCTTTGGTACATTGCTTTTGCGTAATCTGTCACTAAGAAATAGTCATAGTCCAGTTTAAGCGTTGTGAGATCTAATTCTGCGTGAGTACAATGAATATCGACCTCACTCATATCTTTTCCAGTTGGATCAAATCTATCTAAATACTCATGAGCGTACGGGATATTCGTTTCTTCAGTGTTAAAAATCGGAAACGGCCGAACTTTTAAGCGGTCTTTGTCACGCCGCTTCAATGTTCTTAATACAATTGTTTCCCCTTCTAATAAGGTCGATACGCGTTCATAGGTAAGAATTCGATCGCTATCCACCATTCTCTGTGTTTGAACATTCCGCCCGAACTGATCAATAGTTGTTTGTTCTTGTTCAACTGTTTTATTTCCGACTTTCTTAGAAAATTCTTCGATCGTATCATCATTCAGTGAAGCAATAAAAATGTGTGTTTGACAGTTTTCTTTGATTGTTGTTCCGTCCTTCTCACCATATTTCGCAAATATTTGTGCGTAGGATTGAACAAACAGATCCCATAACATATTCCGGCCAGCTGTTACAGTCAGAACGTTGGCCATATCATCAATTGCCGGCATGTTTCCGAATTCATCTAATATGAAATGTACTCGCCTATGGCACTTGTCTCCTTTTGTCTTCACACATTGACTACTTAATTCTGTATATAATTGTTTGATGAAAATGCTGACAATCACATGGTTTGAAGTATTGTAATCTGGTGTAAGCATAAAGATCGCTATTGGTTTCTCACTGTAGTGCATGTAAATAGTCTCAATGGCCAAGTTACTAGATTTTTTATCTAAAGTTAAAACGGCAGCCTTTTTATATTCTGGTAAATGCTCGCAACCACGTTTCTTTTGATAAACAGTCCGTCCTTTTTCATCTTTCTCTATTCTTCTTGAGAACCTATATCTCGCTTTATATTCTTTTTCTTTGTGCTTATAAACAACCTCAACTATGTCTCCATTTTTTAGATCACAATCAAAGTTCAGTTCACAAAAGCCTTTGAACCCAACTTTGATTCTTTCCTTATGAATCAACTTATCACCGCGTAGGAAATTTATTGTCAGTCGTTTGTTCAATAACGATTCATGCACTTTCAAATCAATATACTTCGGAAAACCAACTGACTTGTAATCTAAGGTTGATTGTGAAGACATTTTGGCGATTTTCGGTAAAGTATACGGGTTTAAGCCGGTAATCGCTGTTGATAGGATATTTCCCTTTGCCTTCTCTGAACCTAGTTTTGTTGCACCATACTGTTTCTTCGCTAAATTACCTGGTGGCAATTTGTTCATGAAATCATCTAAAGCGTTGATCTGTAACAATTCATTTTCCGGATCTGGATAGTTAAAACCACCAATCTCAGATAGCAATTCAACAATATTATTGGGTGTGACTTTCGAATAATCTTTCGTATAGTCGGCTTGCTCTAATAAAGCGAAAATGAGAGCATTTACCGCTTTTTGTGCATTATCATTAAAGTATTTATTATCTCCAGCGTTTGGATCAAAATAGATTGTGTTGGTAAAAGTATTGGTCAACTCTGTTGCGTTATCAATGTCTCCACGCTTCCAATATTTAATGATCAAATCAAAAGGATTATCACTCATTGATTGCAGCGCGTCTCCGATATTGTATGCCAGGACTTCATAGCCCCGTAACTCCAACTCGTCATGACTTGCCAGGTACAATTCTTGTTTTGGATCGTTTGCAACGATCGCACATTGATTTTCAGCCCTCGATACATTCTCAATCAAAGGTAATACAACATCTTGACCTTTACCGGATCGGCTAGTACCTACGCCGCATGTATTGACCGTATCCGTCTCGATATACCATTTATCCTGATAGTGGGTTATCGGGATTCCCCCATATCCTGGGAAGCCTATATTTTTTTCAGGAATCTCTATAAATGTCTTCTGAATTTCTTCAATCGTAGACAGGCGGTTATCCCCTTTTTGACCGTCTGAAATCGGCCTGGTCCACATATCAATCTTAAAACCTAGAATTACTCCTAAAATTGCACTTACGATCAATGCTAAAAGATAGAGGATCGTTGGTGCTGTTTTATCTAAGGGATTTAACCATCCGTTAAAATTTGTTTGAAAAATTGATGTTAATTCCGGCAATTCTAATAGATTAAGTGGTCCTTGATGTGGTGTCAGTTTAATACGAAAAAAGACCTCCAAAATTCTGGAAGTCAGGTAAAAGATTGGTAATAAACATAAGACACTATAAATAATTTTTTGCTTTATCCGGCGATCATGTTTCCCTGGTAAAGCTTCGCCTGATGGTCTATAGAAATAAAAATGTGAAAGGTAAGTAGCTTTAGTTAGCTGGTGTTTCAATCGACTAATTGGTTTGAACTTTACCTTCGTTGTCTTTCTAACACGCATATTATTTCACTTCTTCAGCTTTAGAAATCTCATTATTAGCCGTATAGTAAGCACGTACAGCGACTTTTTGAGCTTGCCCTAGCTCTTTCTTATCATCTTCGGAAAGCTTCTCATAGGCCTTTAACGCGTTTACAGCATGATTGTTTAAAATGGCTATCTCCAGATCTCCAATTGTTGAAGGATACGCGTTGTTAAAACTCTCTAACTGATCCTTATTCCCAGCCTGAAATAGAAATTCGCGGATCTTATCTTGATCCGCGCTATTGGATAAATCGGTTGGATCTGAATTAGTGTTTGCTAAAGTTTTCTCTTGTTTGATTTCTTCACTATCACTCTCTTGAAGAGTGCTTGATGGAATTGTCTGAGCTGTTGTTGAAGCTGCTGTTTGAACATCTGCTTTTGCATCAGATCCAGAAAAATGATTATACATTCCAGCTGATACACCGCCAATTGCTAAACCACCTATCACCAGCCCACTCATGATCAATCCATTGAGCTTTCTTCTATAAACTGAAGTAGACACTTGCGGCTGGTTTCCATTTTGTTTTAATTGCTGCACTTCATTTCTTAGCTCGGCAATTAGTTGATCCGTTCTCGTATTGCCTTGATCATTATTTGGTGGATAAGCTACAACAAAAGGTTGTGTTGAATTAGAAGTAGGCGCTGCTGGTTCTTTCCCTAGCTCCATTTCTTTCAATTGCAGTTCCTTTCTTCTCAAGGCCTGTTTTTCTTTTTGCAATTGAATTCGCTGCTGCCTAATTGCTTCTTTCCGCTCTTTGTCAGCTGCTTCTTCTTTAGCTGCCAGTTCTTTTTGATGTTCTTCTTTCCATAATTTTACCTGGTTATTAACAGCTGCTAAAATTGATTTGTTTTTGTCTTGAATTACTTGAACAGCATTTGTAAATACGTTCTTGATATGATCCTCAGTTTCCTTCTTAGCCTCAATTCTTACTTGAGTCAATGTTTCATCATGCTCTTTGATAATTTCGGCCTTCTCTTCTTCCAACAGTTGTTCCTTGGCTTTAGAGAATTTTTCTTGTTCTTCAGCTGTGAATTTTGCTATTTGTTTTTCTTTCTCTTCTATTTCTGTGCCTTTAATTCGATTATATTTCCCTTTGACTTCTTTAGTGACCCGTTCTATTTCTTGCTCTTCTTTTTCAAGTAATTCTTGTTCTCTGGTTTGCCATTTCTGTTCTAAGTTTCCAACAAATTGTTGGAGATCATCTGAGAAACGTTCTTCTAATTCATTAATGGATGGAGCTAATTGACTATAGGCTCTTTCTTCCACCCTGTCTTCTTGAATACTCCGATATTGTTCTGCTAATAAAGCACGAGTTTTTGACAAGGCTTCTTGCCTGGTTCTGTCAAATACCTGTTTTAAATTTGACACATCAGATTGAGCATATTCATTCTGTAGAAATTGTTTGATTTTCTCGTTTAACCACGGCTCTTCTTCTTTACAATCTGATAATAGAGATTGCATGCTTGTAAGTTCTTCTAGCTCTGCATCTTGCCTTGAAAACAGCTCTGAAGAATCAGATATAGGTGAGATATACGCCTCATAATCAAAAAATTGTTTTGTTTCTTGTTCTGTTTTTTCTTCGGGATCATGGTACTTTTCAATTAGTGTACTTTCTTCTAAGGTTTCTATTGATCCAGGTTCTTCAGCTTGATCTAATTCCTCCAGTTCTTCCTCTAAGGACCGCTCCGCTTGGATCTCTTCATCCAAATCCACTTCAGGAATTTCTACAACAGATTTTTCCTCCCAGGGTTGCTCTTGAGTAGATTCAAATTCTGGTGCCTCAACGTCTTCAATTGCTTTATCTAATTGCTCAATCAGCTTATCATTTCTATAAGATTCTTCGACGCTCATATTTTCATCAGTTTCCGCATATATATCTTTTTGAATTACTTCAATGAGGGAAGCCCCTAATCCACTATCAACCTTATATTCAATTGGACCAAATTCATATGCTGTACCAGCTGTCTCAATAATCCCTTCAGTATCCGTCAAAACAAGGATAAATTTTCCAGTTTGAATATCTGAATCAAATAAGGCTTTACTCAATTCTTGTAAGTGTTGATTGGCTTGACTGATAGTGTACTTTTCTTTACCAAAGGGTAAAAGTAATTTTTTCCCTTTCTTTATTATACTTTTCGCTGCTGTCTTTGTCGGTTTATCCAAATACGAAAAAGTTATAAACATTCATTTTCCTCCTTCACAAAAGAGAAGGGATAACCCTTCTCCTTTTTAAATTCCTTGAGCGTTCCCACCAAAAATAGTAAACAGTGTTGCAATAATTGAAGCAGCTGCGACAAACAAGCAAACGCCACCTAACACATTGAAAATATGACTTTTCCCACTTTCAGCTCCCTTTCGGCCAAAGACAAACATTAGTGCTCCAATACCAGCTGAACATACAAACATGATTGGCGCGATAATGCCTAAATTAGTTTGGAACGTTTTTCCAGCTGAAGTAATTCTTTGGAAAATGTCTACAGCCCCAACAACTTGAGGTTTTGTTAAAATATTGAATACCATTTCTTTCATAGTTAGTTCCTTCTCTCTTATCTATTTCTTCCAAGTTCCTCAAATACCATTTTTTCCCGTGCGCGTGTTAATACAAACAATTCAATTTCTGGATCTTGCCCCCGTAAAAACTTGACTTGGGCTGTTTCGAGTTGTTCCTTCTTCCACTTGGCTTCATCTTTATTTCGTTTTTTTAGAACATTTGAAGCCGCCTCTTCTAATGGAGTTTTCTTTTTCGCCATGTTTCCACCTCCCCTCAGAATAAAAAAAAACACCTGAATTCCTTCAGATGTTTACATCAGATCATTGTTATTTAGTTTTATTGGTTAACTGCTTCGCCTATTGCATTTAATAAACCTTCGAATGGAAATAACAGAATTCCTACAAGAATTAAGAGAGCAGCTATACGAGCAAATGTTTCTGTTAATTTTATACAAACCTCATACTTCCTATAATCCTTGTTTGCCTCATACCTTTTGGCCATATATCTAAAGACTAAAAACAAAATCGTCGCTACTATTCCAATGACAAAGCATTTGAATCTTAAACTAATAATCGGTTCCATATCATTTACTCCTACTCACTCTAATTGCTATCTCCATCCGAAAAAAACATAATGCAGATAAAAGATACTATGGCAAAGAAAAGGATAATTGTTGTCAAAATTAGTAAAGCTGATTCATGTTTATTATTTATTAATTGAATAAAATATCTAACTATTGAATAGGGCAACCTTCCCCCCTCCTTTTTTAGTCCTCTCTCTATTCCTTCAATTTTGCTCGAATTATTAATCTATTTGGCGTACCTTCTCTACTGCTATCACAAGTAATAAGCGTTAATATTTTTTCCTTTCCTTCAGGATCTTCCATGTATTGAACTTCACTTTTATGAATCAATTTAGTATCAGTGACTTCATACTCAGCTTGTCGCTCATGATACGTTACTTTCACTATGTTCCCTCTTTGAAGAAATCTTAATCCGCCAAAAAGCACACCACGATTAGTCATGTAATGCCCTAATAAAGCAAAATTCCCTTTTCCAACCTCTTGATCAATTTTAGCTGTTCCTGCGCCAACACTTAAATTGGCTTGTGTCATGCCTTCTAAAATTGGCAGCCTTAAAGAGATTTCTGGAATTTCTAAAAGTCCAGCACCATATTGATTGATTTGTTCAGCTGCATCTACTTTCTGAAGATCTCTAGGTGTTAGAGTTCTCACATCCGCTGCTGTGTAATCTGCATTATTGATTCTGTTTCCATTCTTGTTTTTTCTCTTTTGAAATTGCTCTACACCTTCTGTTTGCATAGCATAAACATCCTTTTCAAAAGAGTTTTGTTTAAATGTCAAAATCGAAAAGATTATCATGAAAACAACGAAAAGCGCACCTAGAACTATTGCCGCACGTCGCAATATTGGATATTTTAAAAAAAGATTTTTTATCTTTTGTCGCTTTACACGAATTTTTCTCAATGGTCCACCTCCTTCCAAAAAAAGAAGGAGATTGAACCCCCTTCTCTGTTTGGATATTTATTTGAATATTGCAGAAAAGAATTCCCGATAAGCACTATAACTTCCTGTTTGCGGTATAGACTTTTCGGATTTTTCCGGAGTTGTTGATTCAGGAGTCTTTTCTTTTTCTGGTTCTACTTTCTTAGGCCGAATGGTTTGTTTTTCATTATTTAAATCAAAATGATTAGCATATAATTCCTCATGCTTTTCATCATTAAAGACTTCGTGAGTAACAACGAGTTTTTCTCCTTCCTTCAGATTGTATTTCTTAGCATAATATTGGAAATCAACATTGAATTCCTCTTTGCCTTCCTTGACTTCCCGAGTATCATTGATCGTTTCCAACACTTCAGACTTGATTTCCTTTGTTGTAGAGCTTTCAGCGGCAGTTTTGCTATCGGATGTAGACGTGCTGCTCGCGCTGCTTGAAGTAGCTGTTGAGTTTGTTGTGGCAGCTGTGCTGCTGTCTTTTGTTGCTTCAGTAGCTGCTTCAGAAACTTTATGAAGTTTGTGGACCCAATATTTTGATTGTCCAACTTGTGATTCAGGGAAATCTTGATTTACTTTATCAACCAGCTTCTGGTCTTTAGTGGCATCAATTTCCTGATCCCCATCTACTGTAGCAAACAGAGTTTCGATTTCAGGTTTTTCCTCTTTAGGCTCTTCAGGAATCTCCGGACGAACTGTTTGCTCTTCATTGGTAAGATCAACGTGCTCCGCTGCTTCTTTTTCTTTGCCTTCCTCGTCAAGTTCAGCGAGTTTTTCGGTCCAAACGTAAGAAGTTTTTTCATCATCATTCGATGTATCGACTAAAGTTTCGACAACTTTTTCCATGTTTTCCGCGTCAGCTGTAAAATCTTCATCTGTTTCATAAACAACTTCTGCATTTTCGTAGTCTTTATCTTGGACTCTCCACAACTTAATTTCTTTCAATCGGTATTTACCGCCTTTATTCAAGTCTGAAAGATTGATCGTGTCTTTCATTGGCGTATCTTTACCAGGTACGAACGTCTGCTTGCCGTCTACGCTTGCCTTCGTTGAGATCTGCGGCGCTTTGACAAGATTGTTCGTGATCATAAGCTTCCCTAGAGAAATATGATTAGAACCTTCGTTGATTTTACTTTCTTCAACGGTCAGAGTTTTAATTGGTTCTTTTTGGCCATCTTCAGTTACAGTCACATTGTATACACGTTTTTCTTCATCAAAGGTAGATTTAAGGATTAGATCTTTTATCTTCTTGTATCCTTCAGGTGCTTCTACTTCAGAAATTTTATAGTCCCCATAAGGAAATTCACCAAATTTCCAGTATCCGTCATAGCCATCAGCATTCGTTTCAGTCTCTACTTCTTCAACGTCACCTTTTGTTGGGTCAATTGGTGTCAGTGCAAACTTGATGCCGTTATAGCCCGAATTTACGTTCCCTGATTTTGACTGAAGGTATTTAAAGCCATCGATCGTAAACTTAATGACTTTTTCTTTTGAAGTTACATCAGCTGCAACAACTTTAGTGTCTTGATCTTTGTACTTCAGCTCAAACTCACGTTTCGCATTGTCAATTTGATAACCTTCAGGCGCTTTCGTTTCCTTCCAGTAATACTTATTTAAAGCTAAATGTTTAACACCAGCTGTTTGATCCTTATCATCAATTCGGATCACGATAGAATCATCTTCAGTTTCTACTTTCGTGCCGTTCGTCAATTCAGGTTTAAACTTATCGGTCCATTTAACAGGCGTTCCATCCGTATTAAATAAACCATACTCAGCACCCTCAAAAGATGCTCGGCCTTGTGTTTCATTCTGAGTTTCTTCGTCTTCCTTAGTTAGTATTGAAGATCCAGTCACTTCTTGGTTTGTTCCTTTGTCATTTACTACAACAACAGACGTTTTTTGATCCTGATATTCGATTTTCACAGTTACTGGTTTAAACGTGTTTGCAAATCCATTGGCCGCAGTTTTTTCAGAAACATAATAGGTTCCTAAAGGAAGCTTGTTACTAGATGTTGCCTTCCCTTCCGCATTGGTAGTTATTGTTTCTACTACCTTGCCATCTTTATCTTTTTCACGAATCTCAAAAACATTTCCTTCACGTGAATAATTGTCATTCCATGGCTCTTTCCCACTTTCGACACCTGATTTTTCGATACCAATTTGGCCAGTAGCTTTTACATTACGAGCAGTTAAAGTAATTGTTTCACCCGCTTTTACGGTTCCTTCAAAGCTATCACTTTCGCCAATTGCAGACGCTAAAACATAAGGTTTTGGTACTCCCGTTTCGGTAATTTTATATTTAACGCCATTGGGAAGCTCTTTAATAGTTACTTCACCATTCTCACCGGTTTTAACTGTTTTCTTCCCTGGTGCGTTGGTTCCGCTGAATGTTCCTTCAAACGTTGTGTTAGGGATAAGATCATTGGTATCCTTATCCATTTTTCTAATGCGAATTTCTCCTGTAGTGTTGATTTTAGTGTTAAATTTATATTGGTTCGGATCGCTAATAGCTGGGGTTACTACTGATTGTGAGCCTTCTTTAGCCCACATAATCGGTGTACCTTCCATATAGCTTCGTTTAGCAGCATATGAGCCTGTAGTTTTAGTAACATCTTTAGGCGTAATGTCTACTGACATTCCGTCAGACGCGATTTTGAACTCAATCCCTGGCTCATTTTGAATAACTGTATCAAAAAGTCGAAGATCTACATCTGATTGCACTTTTTTCGTTTCCCCAAATGTTAGATCAATTGTTTTACCGTGGAAATTTGGTTTCTTTTCATAATCATCAATTGCTTTATCCAGTTTCGCTCTCAGCTGAGGATACTCAGGAATTTGATCAATTGAAGTAATATTCAGATTGTATTCTGGTAAATTGTTCCAAACAACAGCCCTTGCAGTAATCTCTTCATGTTGGCTCTTGTTCGGAAACACAGACTGCCAAATACACGAGGCAATCTGCGCGCGTCTGGATAGGTTTGAATAACTAACTCCTTCATATCCTCCAGTTACGGCCCCACCACTTAAGGGAACCCCTGGCTGAATACAAAATACCATTTGTGCCTCACCATTTTGTGGTTTAATAGCCAAACTAGCTGTTACATCTGTCCAAGATGCCCCGTTTTTTGTACCGCGCATGGTATAAAGATTATCCAGATCATAGTAAACATCACCGGTTTGATGTTCTGAAACTCTTGGTTCCAGTTTCATTTTCTTTTCTTCTGCTTTGGCTGGTTTACTACCAGTGAAGAAAATGGCCAACAGACAAACAAGGGTCGAAAAAAGAAAGAATGCTAACTTACTTTTTTTCATGTTCATTTTTTCAGTCCTTTCACATAAAAAAAAAACGTAGAAATATTTACGCTTTTTTTGACTCTATTTACTTACTGTATTCTCTAGGGCTTCCACGAATATCTACTAAACTCATAATTTCACCTCCCTTCTTATCTTTATAAAAGACAAAAAAGACCCCTAGGGATTCCCTAGAGGTTCGTGTTGATCTTTAATTGACTTTCCAATCTTGAACACCATACCTACGAGCACTGATATTTTGATTGATCAAGAGACCATCAGCATATTTGTCGATCCATGCTGTTGCTTTGGCTTTTGTGTCAAAAACATGTTTTCCTGGCTTAATATCTTTAGAATTAGTCTCGTATCCTTCATAGAAAACTGTGTACTTCCAAATCGGTGCTGGTGGCGTTGGTTTTGGTGTTGATCCTGTATCAGCTCCAGCGTACCAAGCGACACCCTCATATTTCCAACCACGTTTTTTAAGCGTATCCCGCTCATTTGTTGATAGCGTGTAATGGTGTGACCCGCTTTTTAGTCCAGGGTGGAACAAGCGGTATACAGGTTGTTTTTTGTTCTTGTTGCTTTTCCAAGCTTCCCCTTCATACGTCCAACCGTGCTTTTTGGTTAAGACGCTAACCTCATTCCAATCCATCGTGTAATGATGATCTCGCAAAGTCTTATTATAAAGGCGATAAACCTTGTCTCCTGAAGTCGGGGCAGTCCAACCGATACCCTCATATTTACCCCAACCAATCTTAACTAGGTAATCTTTTTCAGCTTTACTTGCTGTATAAAAGTGTTCATAGTTATTGGGATTGTATAGTCGGTACATAGACACGCCTGATGCAGTAGCAGCTCTGGCTAACGAGCCTCTATTCTGGCTCAACTCTTCTTGCTTCAAAGGATCTTGAATATACTCAAATCTTTCTTCTTGATTAGGAATTTCCTCAACTACTGCTTCGCTTGATTCAATAATTTCAGACATTTCAGTAGTTTCCGTACTATCATTCGAAACATCAGAATTTGAAGTTTCAGCAGACGTTTGTTCGCTAATTACCGTTTCAGAACTTTCCACCTGAGAGATTTCTCTTGATTCTTCTGAAGTGGATAAAGTACCTATTTCAGCTGCAACAGCACCGTTGCTTACTAAACCCAAAGTCAAGGCACCTAACAATAGTGAGTTAAATAATTTCTTTTTCATTTGTTATCTCCTTTACCTATTTGACTTGCCAATCTTGAACACCATACCTACGGGCACTGATATTTTGATTGATCAAGAGACCATCAGCATATTTGTCGATCCATGCTATTGCTTGAGCTTTCGTATCAAAAATATGTTTACCAGCCTTTATATCCTTCGCACTAGTTTCGTAACCTTCATAGAAAACTGTGAATTTCCAAACAGCTGGTTTCGGTGGTGTTGTTCCGCCACCATTACCATTATTGTTACTTTCATCAACAGCGTACCAAGCGATACCTTCATAGCGCCAACCAACCTTCTTTAGATGATCGCGTTCACTCGTATGAAGAGTATAATGGTGTGTGCCAGCTTTGGCATTTGGATTATACAACCGATATAAAGGTTTTCCACTTTTAGGTGAGTACCAAGAAATACCTTCATACCGCCAGCCTTTTTTCTTTAAATTATCACGCTCATTTGAATTAAGCGTGTAATGATGATCACCGGCGTTCGGATTATACAATCGGTACACTGGATTTCCGCTCGTTGGAGCAGTCCAACCAATACCTTCATCACGCCAACCGGCTTTTTTTACGTTGTCACGTTCTGCTTTATTGGCAGTGTAAAAATGTTCACCGCTGTTTGGATTGTATAAACGATACATCGTTGCTCCAGATACAGCTGCTCTCGCTAAGGCTGCTCTACTCATAGGTGCCTCTTCTTGTTTATCTGGATCTTGGATATACTCAAATTTATCTTTTTGTAAACCTTCTAGTACAGTTGTCTCTTGTGATTCTTCCTGAGTTTCCTCAATAACATCTGATTGATCAACACTTGATACTGTTTGCTCATTAGAATTTTGTGTTACTACTTCTTTTTCCTTGGAGCTTTCAGTTTCTTGTACTCGTTGAATACCAGAAACTTCCTCGATACTAGATTGAACAGTTTCCTCTTCTGCATAAGCATTACTAGCTGTACTTAATGTACTCAAAGCCAATAATGATACCAGTAAATAACCTAAACGTCCTTTTGTCCACTTCATGAAAGCCTCTCCTTTATTGTTACAAATAGTCCAACCAATTAATTATACATCAAATATCCTCATAAAATTAACCTATTATGATCAAATATCAACCATTCGAGATATAGATGTAATGCTCGATTAGTTAGCTTTAAAAAAGTAACGGTACTTTTATAATGTTACTATACCACTTCCAGAAACGGATTGCAATAAAAGTAACGGTACTTTATAATTAGTTTTGAAAGGAGGAATACATATGGCAATTAACCGAGAAAAAAGTGATCGCATTGATTTAGTTTCTCCAAAACCTTTAACCAGAAAAATTGAACTCTATCAATCAATAAAAAAATATAAGACCAGAAATAAAGCTGTCAGGGCGCTCGTTGAACTTGGACTTGAAGCTGAGTGTGAAAAATCACCTCAACTAAAAGATACTATTCAGAAGCACATGGAACAGCAGCCAGAAGATTAGGAGCTATCCTGATCTTTTTTTAATTACTACTATAATGGTTTCGATAAAATCACTTTATGAATGTATTGATTCTTCGTGTAATTTCTCTCTATAATTGCTAACGCTGCAACGACATTATGTGCCGGCACATATACTTCAGCAATTGTTTTCCAGCCCTCCTTAGGATCAACCATTTCCCGAGTTTCAATTAAGAAATTTTTCATATTGTTCCCCTCACTAATTTATTTCATTTAGTATTAATTACGCCATAAAAAGCATCATAGTTAAGCGTACCTCAATAATTGTGAATTGGAATAGTAGAATCCTGAATAGACTTTTTTCAACCCTGATTTAACTAAACATAACTTATCTTATATCGTTTAATTAACTAGATAATAAATTGTGGCAAATGCTAAGAGCGTTACTGCTACCACTAATCGGAATATCCAGTTAAACTGATTCCTGCCCCATTTTGAAGCACCGACAAACATCCATGCTACATTAGCAATAAGTAAAACTAGTGAAACATCCATTTTATTTCCTCCTAAAAAATCGATTTTGCCCTCTAAGTTTTCATTATCTATTCGGCAAATAATGAATAAGCGAGAAGATCATAACAATCAAAAGCAACGGAACTAGTAATGATATATTTTTAAGAATAAACTCAGCAAATGCAACGATTGATGAGCTTCCTAAGACGAAATACAAAAATCCAATTACTAACATCAAAGCAAAGACTAACAATAAAAATCTATACATTTTATCTCTTCTTTCAAGATTATTTGGAAGTTTTTGGTTTCAATTTCTATATGACAGACCGATAAAGATCTACAGGGGTTCATTACCCTCAAATCCTCTAAATACTCTTCTTCTCATTAAATCAACGATTAACTGAACAAAACTCATAATTAAATACCCTATAATGTAACTAAGAATTATTACAGCTACTATAATAGCTATAAACATCGGGCTATTTCTAAAATCTGCTAGTTGATTTTTTATTTGCTCAGATGAATTTATCTGGTTCAAACTGGCAGATAGCATTTTTTGATAGTTTGTAATCCCACCAAATATAGTAAGAAACTCATATATCCAAAAAATTATCGATCCAATGAATCCTTTTACTAAATACGAACTTTTTTTCTTAGGGAAAAGATATTTATCAATAAGGAAAACACCTTTTTTTATAAACAATTCTTGCTTTTCGCTCATATGTTTAATTCACCTGTTTCCTTCTCTTCTATGCTTCCTCGTTACAGCGTTCCCTATATTTCCATCCGAGTTCAAAGGCTTCAGCTACTATATCAGATACTTTCTTTTGTAAAAGGTCTAGTTCTAATTGTAGTTTCAATTCATCATTTACTATAGAAGCGGACGGCTTTGTAAATGATTCTAATCTTTTCTCGTTGTTATATTCATAGGCTTTAAATTTATAGGCAAATTTAGATTGAAAAGCGCAATCTTCCAAAATGTTTCCTGTTAGTTCATTAACATACAGTGCTGCGATAATGAAATTGAAAGTGTCGTCTATTGATTTTCCAGTGGCGTACTTCGAGTATATGGTCGGATTATCTGAATCAATTAATTCATTCCACACTACATTACCCGAAAGGTTTTTCTTTTCCATCAAATCGGCTATCTTAAATAATTCTTGGAAAAGGATTCGTAAGGATATGTTTTCATCCTTGTAAATGCTTTGCAGGCAAATGATTAAATCCGAAATGATTGCAATTGACGTTTTTGGATAAAGCGGATCAATGGATCTTCGTCCTGTTAATCCTTGATAGTATTTTGTAAAATCTTTTATAGAAGTTAAATGATGTACAGCTCTTTCAGCTAGTCTTATCTCTTCAATGTGGTTATCCAAGTACATATCCTTCTTTCTTTTTCTAATTAGTTTCCTCCACTAGATTACTTTTTAAGTAATTGATCCAGTGTTTGAACAATAACAGTAGGTTGTCCCTTTTGGACTCCTGATGCTGCGTACAGTTTATTTAAACTTTCGAGATATTTTTCTCCGACCGAATAAATATAGTGTAGGTATTTTTCCTTTTTCAAATTGGAATATTTCTTTCTGTATCCATACGTTAGTCTATAATTTTCCGCCTGCTCTAAGGCAAATTCTAACTCGCTTTCTGTCATCGTCATTAGTGGGTATTCATCTGCAAATAAAGGCAAAGTTTTTTTTCGTTTTTTCTTTTTCTGTCTCTTGTTCAATCCCTTCAATCCCTTCTCTTTTTCTACCTGATAGCTCCAACTGCTGGAGCTGCGTTAGTCCGTCAGGTAAGGATGTTTTAAAAAATACACTCTCCATAAACTATTTATTCTTTTCTTCTAATAGTAAACTACCTCGATTTTAATAGCGTAATCTGGACTTCTAGCTTAGAGATCATAATACTTAATTGATTTATTCTACTTATCTTATGTTGATCAGGTAATTTAGCCACAATTGGTTTCTTCAATATTTTATTTTGTAACACGTCTCTTATCCTTGGCTTTTCTACTGGCGCTTCTCCTGTTTGGGCTGATTTTCTTCGGCCTGGTTTAAGCATGTTCCGATCTTTTAATCGAACAATCAATTACCCTTGTTGAAAAAGAAGCAATCAGAGTGCAGAGTAGTGATTCTTTAAATCCAATCCCCATGAAATAAAAAACGATTGTTAGTAATGCACTAGCAATCGTTAATATTTTGGCCCGTTTTAGATCCCTTTTCATTTCTCTCATAAAACTACGATTAACCATTACTCAATCGTCTCCTTCACCTTCTAGATATTCTGGAAAGACCATCCTATCTTCTTTTATATCTTCGTTATCAATCTCAAATAGTTTATTTAACCGTTCTTTTTTTACGCTATTTTGAAAATCTGAGTCAACTACAAGCTTTTTGTAAGCATTTCTTTCTTCATAGTCTAAATCACTGTAGTCAAAATCATTTTTAGATCTAATCTTGTCAAGTAATCTCCCCATAGGTGCCTTAGCTTCTCTATACTCTGTCATTATTATTGATGAAGTTATACCTGCTCCCCATGAAGTAGCAATAATTGTAACGAAAATTAGGATTGCCTTCTTTCGGCTTAAATAATACCAATGCCGGTAAACTACAAAAAAAAGAAAGACTATAAAGACAATTAAGGCAAACAACATAACCCACGTAACTATCATATTTTTCTCCTTAAACTTTCTTTTTTTTTCTATAACGAGGTAAGAACAGTTCACCACGATTGATTTTGACATTATCCTCGACATAACACCTATAGCTGCCATCAGCAGCCAAAATGACTTTTTTAATCGGAATCTCTGTTTCTTTTTTTCGCTTTGTTACTAAGACAATTTTTTCTATTTGAAGAATCGACTGATTATCAACAACTCTATTATCAAATAGTGATAAAACCATGTTCTGTTTAATTTTGATTCCAAACATCATATTCTTTTTATTCCAAATTGGATCTACTTCTTTTCCGATCGGAAGAGTAATGGATTTCCGCTTCATAAGAAAAAAAGCCTCCCTTCATTTTTTAAAGTTTACTTTATTGTTTAAACGTCTATTGTTTACTAAATAAAGCGTAGAACTAAAACTTTCGCAGATTTTAACAACCGGAGAAATCTAACTCCTATCGAGGCCGGATATTTGCTTTGTGTTAGAAATGAAACCTTATTTTGCAAATCCTCGAATGTTTTTGGCACACCGATACTTTTATCGGTTACTCCAAGTCCTTTAGTAGCCATGCTGATCAACTCAGAGGGGGTTCTACATCCCAATTATCAAATATTCAATTTTGGCTCCTAGAGCATTCGTTATCAACGCTCTTTGGAAAAATGTGTTAGAAAAAAATTGCTATTATCTAGCAAACAATAGACGTTTAAAGAATTCTTACAGGAACTATTATTTACTCGCTTTTGCCTTCTTAGAGTAAATATGATCTAACATTTCCTTTGCATGATTTCGATCCTCAATTTTCTGAATAAGTTGATAAAAATATAAAGTCCTATTGAACTTCACTTTCTTATTTGTCGTTAACCAATTATTCTTTCTTGTTGTGCGTAGTCTTGCGCCAAAACTAGCTCTTTCAGCAACCACTTCATTTTTTTTATCAAAAATAAATCTTATTTCAGGGTATATCTCACTCATTGTCTTTCTCTGAACCTGGACAGGAACTTGTTTTCCTTTTTCGAACAAATAGCAATATTTCACGGCAAACCCTTCCTCTAAAAACCAGATCTGATTATTCAAAAGCTTTACCTTTGTACTGACAACTTCTAAATCTTTCTCTCTCACTTCAATCCCTATGGTTCCCATTTGTGTCCCTCCAATAAAATGATAATAAGTGAATCAGCCTTACCTCAAAATAACAAAAAAAAGGGAAACGTAGTCTTAACTACGTTTCCCTTCTCGGCACATGGAACACACTTCTCCAAAATCCGCTTTATCATGATATCATTAGAAAGCGGATTACCAGAAAATTTGTTCGCTTTTTCAGCCAAAAATTCTAACAATACAGTTCTAATTTTGATATAATGACGAATGTCTGGAGAAATCCATGACAGCCGAGGGTAACGTAGTAAGGGGCATTCTTACTACCATCAACTGATCTGTGACGGAGCCTGAGAAACTCCTGAGATCGGCTGAAGCCTTCGGTTATTTTTTTTCAAACGATTCTTGCTTTTGCTTGAGAGGCAAGAGCTAATTCGCTTCCAGTCTAAGCTTTTAAGTGCTGTTAAGTCAAGAAATATTTTGAAAATAGATCAACTCAATACTAGACCAATCAATCAATTAAGATACATTTATTTTAAATTTACCTCTCTCTTTGGTGTTGTTTTATAACTGTAAATTATCCCCTTTCCCGCTAGAAATATCAGTACTTGATTAAATTGATAATTACTATTTATAAACATTCATTATACCAGCAGTATTTACCTGATTTGTTATTTTAAAAAAAGTAATTAACCTTAAAACCTATGGATACAACCTAAAAAACAATTTAACTAATATTTCTGCTCTAAAAAAACTTTTCTAACAGACAATTAACAAAAAAGAAACTTTGAAATGAGATCGACGTCTTTATCTCACTAGGAATTATAACAGACTTCTAATCGAATGTGAACATGTGTTCGCGTTTTTGTTTGACCATTTAGGGTGGAATAACAGCCTTTCAAGATAAAGATAAACAAATGACATGTCTTGGGCTAAGGCCCAGCTGTAGTGTAGCAAAATAAGTAATAAAGACAGATCACCCCGAAAAGCGCTAAGGCGCTAAAGATACCTGGGAGCAAAAGAAGACGTATCATAGATATAATGTATTGGCATTGTGCGGGTTTTAATTTCAGCCAGCACCGGAACTTATTAATTCGATTTCTTCATAGTCTTTTTTTGCCGGCAACAGCTGATTAAAAACCTTTTGAACTAATGTACCTTTCACTAGAAAAGCCTCTCTAATCGCCTCAAAATAAGCCTCACGTACTTCTTTCTTAGCTAAAATGATTGTGCGCATTAGTGCTTTGACTGAAGCAATCATGATTCCGCCGCCGCGCCCACGAGTAACACGGAAAAATACCTTGTTTGTTTCCTTCAGCTTCTTCAGTGCTGCGTCAAAGGATCGCTCCGGAATTCCAATTTCTTCGCGGATCTCACGCTTTGTTGAGTAAATAAACGGTTTATAGGTGTAACTTTGGCTCGCTAAATAAGCTAAAATATCTTGCTGCCATTCAGTTGAATGTGATCTCACACGTTCCTTACGGTCTTTTTTAAATTTATACCAGCCCTGGGGCTGTGAAAATAGTTGGTCGTCACTCAAACTAGGATCGATCCAAGTATGACAGATCTCACGAATGTAATCTTTAGCAGCTGCTTCGTATTTGGAAGAATAGGCACTCTTAATAATCCGCTTGATTTCAGACTCCTTGAGCGGATTTGACAATCGTTCATTCAGCATTGCTAAGTTGTACTCACAAGTTTCAATATCGCAACTTGAAGAATAGTATGCTAAAGAAAGGGTGAAAAAGGCATTGTTTCGGCCTAGAACCCCTCTTGATCCTTTTAATTTTTCCGAGTTTAGCAATAAATCAACCCATTTTTCATCAATTTGTCTGATTGAATTTCTTTTCTTAGGAAATTGGATTACTTCAGCTTTTTTATCTTCAGATATTGTCATTGACCAATTAAGCCACTCCTGGAATGAATAGCAATACGACTCTTCATAGAAAAGAACATTGTCAGATCGAGGAATTCTTGCTAGTCCGAAATGATTGCAGCCAACATCGATACCATTTAGATCTTTGGATAATTCTTTACGAATATTTTCAGAGATCCTTTTGGCCACGTTGATTACTTTGAAATTACTTTTCTTAGTAACATAGGCCGCCCCGCTCAAAACAAAGTAAACCTGGTATCCTCCAGGAGTATCAAGAATCATAGTTGGCATATAACCCAATCGATCAAACGCTGCAAGTACAATTTCACCATGATTGTATTTTTCACCAATAATGTCTATATCAACCATGAAAGTGTTGATTTGACGCAAATTCCCCTCACTATGCCCTTCAACAAACTGACGACTATTATCAGTATACGATCCATAAGTAAAAACGTTAGGTGTCCAATGGGTAAGATGATCCTCATTTTCGATCAAAGCTTCTTCAGAAGTAATTACAATACCTCTCCCCTGGATCATATGGTCTTTTGTACGAAAACCGAATACAGCCCCTTTACTTTCTTCAGAGAAACCGGCCGGCTTTAATTTGCTGTTTTTATATTTATAATTTCTAAGTCCATCTTTCAAAATTAAACTCGTAATAGAATTAATTCCACTCACTACAATCACCTACTTTTTATTCATAGAAAAAAGCATGACCAAAAAGCCATGCCTTTATTGCAATTGTTGAGTTTTTTCATACCTAAATAAGCCTAAAAACATTGAATTTTTGGCAAAAATTTGGTATGATAATGTCAACAATTGTTAATCAGTTAAATGGTTTCAAAGGCATGAGCTGTCTCAATTCAAGGTCAGAGTTGAATTGATAGACTAGCTCTTTTTTTTATTCAAAATTAATCACTAAATATATTGTTCTTGCTTATTTAAAACATTCCAATGGTCAGAGATTGAAATATTTCTATTTTCAATTTCATATTTTACCATTCAAATATGAATCCGTAAAGTCACATTACTACATTTTCTCGATTATCGGTTTTTATTTAACGCTAGCATTTTTAACTTCATTCTTGACTTTGTAGTTATTAGTAATGTTAAACATAAAAACAACTATAAGTACAACGTCACTATCATTTTTACTAACATTATTAAACTTGAGTTCAACGTCAACTGAGCCGTCATAATTGCTATCGTTATTGCTAGCAATTATATTAACGTTATTGTCTTTAACTTCAATAGTAATATTACTAGCGATAACAAGAATGAATTGATTGGCAGCATTGAAGCTAACCATATTACTAGCAATATTATTAGCAATGTAGCAATACCAGCAAACACGAATTATTAGTATTGCTAGCATTGATCCTAGCAACATTGCTAAAAAAAGAGACGCATACGCGTCTCTAATTCTTACCATATATTTCTAGTGCTTTCTTGACTGTATCAGGATTATTTTTGAAAAATTCTAGCAGTGCCATGTGAACTACAGTCGATTTACCACCATTCTTTTTCCCTATTAATTTACCCACTGCTTGTAATGGTTCACGCGTCTCAGGTGGCAAGTATATGTTTTCTTGTTTCTTATCGTACTCTGTTGTATTTAGTAAATCATCAAGAGAACTAGGTTCTTGTGCAACTGTTGCAGCCTTTGAATCCGATTTATCTAAATCATCCTTTGTTGTTCTGTTTTCAGAGACTTTTGATTCCTCAGTTTTCCTGTTTGCACGTTTATTTTTTTCAGGCTTCTTCGAGCTAGTTTCAGTTTCCACGTTATTACTTTCCTTTGAAGGATTTTCCTTCTTCTCAGGTGTGGTCTTTTTTTCTTCTTCAGCTTTTTCCTTTTTCTCAATATTCAAATCTAATCCCGCTGTAAGGTTTTCAGGTGTAAAACCCGCACGTCCAGATGTATTTCTTGCCATCGTTGATTATCCTCCCAACTAATAACCTAATTCATCGACTAAATTTTTGAAGATCTCCTTCAAAGCAACGATTGGTTCTCTTTCTTTTTTGGTAGTAATGAGCGATTCATCGATCATTGTAAATGGTAATTTATACTTTGCAATAGCTTCAGCTGGTTTAACTGACTCCGGTATCACTGTCTCTGTAATTTCAAGAGCGTCACTCGTTGAAGAAATGACTTGTGAAGAACTATCAAGGAAGACAGAATGAGTAATAGTTTTCTCTTTTAGCTTAACTGGAATGATTGCCTTCACTTTTAGATTAGGATTCGAATCTTTCCACGAATTAATAGTGTTTATTGTTTTGATCATACTTCTAAATGAATACTTTTCAGGATGGAAAGGGATCAGAATATCATCAGCAGCATTATAAACGTTCCCAGCGATAAGCCCTAACTGTGGCGGTGTATCAATTAGGATGAAATCATACTTATCTTTCAACGGTTCGATAGCTTTTGCTAGAAGTGAATAAATATTTTCAACCTTAACGCCTGTTTCTGATAACTTCCTTTGAAGTGTATTCAGATACGTTTGCGCTTCTTTTTCGGCTTCTTTAATTTGAGCTTCAATGTCTGGATTTCCATTGGAAAGGCTTTTTAAGTTGAAAATCAATGTTAGGACCTTTTTAACCATCTGAATTAACGAATTGTATCCAGCAAGAACTTCTTTGTTGGCCATACTTGTTAAAACATCAAGTTCAAAGAAGGCCATATCATCATTAGCCGGAATCACATCTAAATTATCAGTGATTGGTATAATTGCTTCTTCTACTGGTAAATCATTCAAAAGTACATCATAGATAGTGTTTTCAATTTTGTCAGGGTTTTTACCAAATGTTAGCAAAACATTCCCTTGTCCATCTGCATCTATGATGCAGACTCTATTATTTCTCCAGGTCTGCTTTTTGTTTGGTCGTTGACTTAACTCTCCACCGGTATTAACTGTAATTGTAGTTTTTAAAACTCCGCCTTTATTGGTACTAGCAGCGGCTGTTGTGGCATCATATTCAGGAATTCTCAATTCAGTCATTATCTCATTTCTCCTTTTCGGCTAACAACAATAACTCCAAGATTACTAGTCTCTTTATTAATGTTTTGGTTAGCAATTTCGCTATTATGTATGCTAACTTTATAGTTACCATCATTGCTAGCAATCTTGCCATTAATACAAATAGCAAAGTTATTAGCATTTATCCTATTTGTTCCTGTTGTAATACTCCTTATACAATTCATATAAATCTTCAAGAGAATAACTATCTTTCAATACATTGTCTACTATCTTATTCAATACTTCTTGCATTGCTTTATCTTCAGAACTTTGTCCTAAACTGCTATTTTTGACCAAATTTTTCAAAACTCTATCCAGTGAAGAAGAAAATGTTAAGAATCCACCTTGATCTTTTAGAACAAGGGTTGCGTCTCTTTCTTGGTCGTAAAATGCCGCTAACTTTTCACCTGTTTGAAATGACATCTTTGAAAAATCATAAGTATCTTTACGCATGTTGATTATTGATGGTCGTGTCACACCTGTTTTCTTTTCGATCTCATAGGCTGATAAATCAGATCTCAAAACACTTTTTATTTTCTCAATTGTTTCCATGAATTACACTCCTTATTCATTTTTTCTGAAGTATGCCACTTTCGCTATTACTAATAGAATTATTATTAATAGCAATAGCAACGTTGCTAGCAATGTTGCTATTAGGTTCAAGGTCATACTTAACTTAGGCATATTATACTATATAAAACAAAAAGCGTAAAGTCACTTTACTAATTTTTTCTTTATATAGTAACGTTAGCTAAGGAAAATACTTTTATAAGGTTGGGAATGATTGAACTACTTGGTAAGTCTAGTTTACTGACTTGATACCTAACATTGAGTGACTATTCTATGTTATACTTCGTGCAGAAGTACATCAGAAAAAGGGCAGCTCCTTGATTTTAATCGGGAGCTGTCCTTTTTCTTTATTCTATCAATTTATGCTTTTATGTTAATATAAAAGGAGAGTTGCTCCAACAACTCTCCAGGCACCGACTTACGGTTGGTGTTTTAACACATACTTATTTTCGGGAATGATCGTCCGGTGGACGATCATTTTTTACTACTGTCAAAATCCCTAAAACGATATTGAGAAGTAAATTCATAGAACTGATTATGGAGACTCAATGCTGACTCTACAGACAACAGCTGTAACCTCTAGGCAGAGAATTTATCATATTTCCACACAACACTTTCATTTAGATTCCAACCCGCCATCGATGCCCTATAAGAATCTTAGCATAGCTAAAAATATAAAACATGAAATTGTTCCCTAAAATAAAGCTTTATAAATCCAAACTTTTAACAGCTGTATCCTTATCTTCTTGGGTAATTCCGATATAGCGCAACGTTTCCCTTTGGCTGCTATGATTCAACAAGTCCTGAATCAACGCTAGGTTGGTCCCATCTTTATATAGGAAGTAACCGAACGTCTTTCTCATTGAGTGGGTTCCAATATGCTTCAGTCCTAAACGACCGGCAGCGTTTGAAATGATCCGCCAAAGCGATTCACGAGCTAATGGCTTATCCGTTCCGGTCCTAGAAGGGAAGAGGTAACGATCAAAATTTCTTGCGGCCACATCTTCAGGGAAATATTGATGGACGTAATTTTTAATTTGTTTCCTCAATTTTTTAGAGATAAACACCGAGTTATTCTTGCCGGTCTTTTTTTCCTTCATAGCTAAGCGATCTCTAGCGATTACTTTATTCCTAGAAATTTCAAGAACATCATTCAGCTTCAGTGTACGCAAATCTGAAATCCGATACGCTGTGTTGATCCCAAGAGAAAACAGCAGCACGTTTCGATCACCAAAATCACCGGCGGCCAAGATCACTTTCATATCCTCGATTTTTTTTCTGTCCCGAATTGGTTCGACAAACTCCATTTTTTCACCCTCCAAACGAATGTAACACAACCGCATTATATCATAGGTTATGTTGCGTTCAAAACACACGAATAAAAAAGCGGCCAGAGGAAAAACGAGCTTTCCTTAGAGCCGCAAGGGATAGAGCTATTTTAGCGAATGTCACACAATCAGATTGTGTGACATTCACTCCTTCGAGTAATATTTCCTCAAATCAAAGTTTCTTGCTTGTGCCACTTCCTCAAATTCACTCATTTTTTGTTCTACTAAAGATAATAGTCTTTCTTCTATATCCCTAAGTCCAAGATCACAATATTGTTGAATTTCTTTTGCTTCATCATGGATACTATTTCGCATTACAATAAATAAGTAGTCTGCAGCCGTCTCAAATCGTCCCTTTTCAAAATGTATTAAAGGGGAATCTTTTTCAGATGTGTGGTTCCAACATCCTTTTTTTGAAAGAAGAATATCAAATTTACTTTTACTTCCCAAAATCTCTTCAAAATTGCTTTCCATTAGATCAAATCCTTTCTATGAGATAGTTATGGTCCAAAGAGCCGCTTTAACAGTAGAATTTTTGGCCACTTTTTGATTAATCAAATCCTACTTTAGTGCCAAATTCCTCTATTAACTCTTTGATAAGCATTTCATAAACCAAATGAACACTCGATATATCTTGATCAAGATCATATTGTCGTTGATCAATCATCAAATGAGCGTTCGAAAAGTAGATAAATTCGCCAATCTGATTGCCGTAAACCTTCATTCGTGGCTTGGTGACACCTTTTCTAAATAGTTCTTGATCTGAAAAATCAAGGAAACGATCAAGATCTCTGTTAGAAAATTCGTTGGAACACTTTTCTCTAAATTCAGTACGGTTGATAAGGAACTGTCTTTCGTACATTCCTAGAAGTAGCAAACGCTTGTAATGCTTTGCTGCTTCATTCGCGGCAACTGCATATCCTTCATTAAATCCTTCTTTAAACCCTACTGGCTTAATATCACTACTCTTTTTTCCATCAATGAAAGATTGCAAGCTCGCTGCATCTACTTCATAGCCCTGGCGCTTAGATTCAAGATTTGCCTTAATTTTGCCTTGCCTTATCCAACGACGGAGCATTTGATTGCTACTGGTAACATTCTCTTTTTCAAGTAATTCTAATGCTTCGTTAAGTTTCATTATGTCACCTCTATATATTACTAGTAATATTAAATCATCCTAAGAATACCATAGTTCATTTAATATTACTAGTAACAAATAAAATTGTCATAGTATTGAATAAAGCAGCATACATGTTCTAATGTACGCTGCTGTTCTTCTATGTTGTAGTTTCTAAATTATTAGTGTAGTATTGGTTTCCATTTCTGATTATCAGTGATCTCTGTACATGTTTGATATGTTCATTATACGAACTAGTGGTTTTACTACTAAATCTTTCTATTGACTTTAGTCAATAAAAATAGTAACTTATTCATGTAGAGCAATACAAAAAAGAAGCCCAATTGGAGTTGGACTTCTAATACGGAGCTTGCTACAAGTTAATTCTTTGGCTAGATCCATCATCAGTTCAATATATCTTTCATTAAACCGTGTGGTATGCTAGCCCCGACGGTTTTTTTTGTGTCTTCCTCTGCGTCCTTGCTTGTCAGGCGGAATCGATTTTGCTTTGCCATGTTCAATAGACGCAACTTTTACATCACGTGTACATCTCATATGCTCCACTAAAACCCATGCCAGACAAACAATCAACAAAGCCCAGACATTTATATTTGCAGCTGTAACGAATGAAATCGTTTTTGCTGCCAAATCTATAACGTCTGAAACTTGCATATACGTTTCTCCTGCTAATGTAACTCAGGAAGAATAAAAACCAAAAAAAACTATACATTGGCTTCATCAACTCCTTTGTTCGAATGTTCATGCCTTCAGTAACAGCCCTACTAATATCAAACTGGATGAATCAGCCATTAAACTAACCTTCCGTACCTTATTACTATATACTATTTTTTATTAAAAGACTAGAGTCTCTTATAGTGATCTCGCCCCCACCGGCTACTTAGAGAGTTAGCACAAAAATACTATACTAATTTATCTGGTAGTAAGTGATCCATCATAAATCCCTCCGGTATCATTATACAGCAAATTAACGAACGATCGATCACGATCAGGAATTTTATTGTTCGTGTTTGTTGACGCTTCAGCCGGAGATCTTTCTTCCTGAAGAGACAAACGTCGGGTTAAATCCCGAACGATCGTGTAACTAATTCTCAATTTTCTTTTTCTAAGGCGCTCCTACAACAGACTAATCTTATTTCTTCATTTTCTATGCGCTAGAACGCATTTTAAGAGTGTTTCAATTTCATAGTTGATCAAGTATCCTTTAAAATTTTCTCATGTGATCCTGGTAAAAAGCTTTTAGGCTTTTAATCATCATTTAGAATTGAACAATCATCCGTTGACAAAAATTAGTAATCGTCATAATATTAAACCGAACATATGTTTGTTTTCGGGAGGTGTCATCTATCATGGAAAACTTCGATTATAGTTTAGAACCAAAAAGCGACTATGCCTTTATCGATATGAAATCGTACTATGCCAGTTATGAACTCAAGGCCCGTGGCCTTGATCCTTTGAATACCATGCTCGTTGTTATGAGTAGGGCGGACAACACCGGCAGCGGCTTAATTTTAGCTTCAAGTCCAGCAGCAAAAAAAAGATTGGGGCTAACAAATGTTTCTCGTGCCTGGGAGCTGCCCTCTGAAGAAGAAAATCGAGCTGTTAAAGATTTGATTATTGTTGAACCTCGAATGCAGCTATACATAAACCAAAATTTAGAAATCCAAAAAATAGTAGGAAAATACGCTGCCTCAGAGGACGTGTTATGGTATAGCATCGATGAAGGTGTAGCCGATTTAAGCGCTACGTTAAATTATTTTGTACCTGAAAATGTAAGTCGTGCAAAAAAATTAGATATTGTTTCTCAGAAGATCCAACAACATATCTACCAGGAAACAGGTATCTATTCCACCGTTGGAATGTCTAACAGCAATATCTTACTGGCCAAGTTAGCCCTAGATAATGAAGCTAAGAAAAATAGTAATATGAGAGCCTTGTGGAACTATAGTGACGTTCAAACAAAAGTTTGGGAGATCTCAGAGATTCAAGATTTTTGGGGGATCGGATCTCGAATGAAAGAGAATCTAAAAAACATGGGAATATATACCATCAAGGATCTAGCCAATACCTCTCCAGATCGTTTACATAAAAAATTTGGAATCATGGGGCTTCAACTTTATCATCACGCCTGGGGGATCGATCGCTCAAAGATCCGTGAAAAGTACATTCCAAAGGCCGAAAGTAAAGGAAACAGTCAAATGTTACCTAGAGACTACCAGGGTCATGAAATGCCATTGATCATTAGAGAAATGGCTGATCAAGTTTCCGGCCGTTTAAGAAAAACTGGGGCTAAGGCTGGTACGATTCACTTAGGCATCCGTTACTCCAGGAATGAACCAGGCACCGGCTTTAGCCGGCAAACAAAAGTTTCACCTACAAATAATTCAAAAGAGATTGCTAATCACCTACTAAGGTTATTCAATACCTATTATGAAGGGCAACTGGTACGTCAAATAAGTGTAAGTTTTTCAAATCTAATTAATTCTAATGGTCTTCAGCTGGATCTTTTTCGTGATCCTGAAGAACAAGAAAGAGAAGCCAAGTTAGAAAAATCAAAAGACCTAGTTAGAGATAAGTTTGGTTTCTTGAGTCTTGTATACGCCAGCTCTCTACTGGATCATGGTAGATCCATTGATCGCGCCGGATTGGTAGCAGGACATAACGGCGGCGGTGCTGGTGGTCTTGATGGTCTATAACCTCAATTTAAAAGAAAGGAGTCGGTTTTCTTGGGCGAACCATTTATGAGCTATCACCCCAACCGTCTAATCAGAGAATATAACGATCGGAAAATGGCTAAATGGATTGGTTTTTACCTATCTGAACATACAACAGCCATGAGTAACGAACGAAAAAAAAAGGCATTGATCTATTCAATTAAACCAGGTATGACTCCTGAAGAAATTACAAAAACTATTGAAGCGGCTATTCTTCACACACAAAGAATTTGTGTGCAGCTAAATGAAGTTGACCAAGAAGGCCATGCTTTGGAAGATATAACCGGATCTATTGCCGGTTATGACACTCAATCAATATTTCTATTTAAAGAGAATGGTGAGGTAACAAAAATTCCTAAAGATTTGATTAATCATGTTTCGATTGTGAATTCAAGAAAATGGAGTGATTTACCGTGACACTTCCGAAAAGAAACATAGAGTTTGAGTATCTTACATCCAATAGTGATCGTTTTACAAATGACTTCATGAACTTTGTTCTAACAGACGTGCCCTTCTTCGCCTTGCAGGACCAGTTACTTTTTTTAATGGAAAAAAGACAACATTCAAAATTTAGAATACCTGGATACCTCACAACTGATTCAAAAGATCACATCTTTTACTTTGATCGATTAGAAGATCAAAATAATTCGAACATTTTACGATACCGGTATCGTGGAATGGATATAGTAGAAAAGCCCTCTGGAGGAAACCAAAATGGATCTTGATGAACTGAATATAATCAAACAGTATGAATTAGGCAATATTCCGCTCGAATTTTTTTTGGAATTGATCTTAGGCTGCGGCCAACAGACTATTGCTGAAGAGGGTCTTGATCGATTCACTTTCTACCTGGAGCGATCAGCTGAACGAATTGAATATGATCACTATGTGATTCCATATAAAAGAAGCAGCTTGCAGTAATTTTGCAAGCTACTTTTTTGTATTATTGGCAATAGAACTAGCCTCTAATGAATTGATAATTTCATGCTAATTATCCATAAATACCATAGAAAACTACTAACATATCTGCTTTTGAAAACGACATGGCAGGAAACGGGAAGTTCTTCTTTCTTACGTTCCAACCTTTACCGAGCAGATCAACTTCAAGCTGCTTCAATTGGTCGCGACATGAACAATAAATATCTACTCGTCTCTTAAAACCTTCCTCTCCGGTCAATTTGAATTTAGCTCGCCAGTTTAATGCTTCAAGAAAAATCGTGTTGTCGTCATGCAAATTTTCTATTCTGTCGAACTTTTCAAAAAGTGTTAACTGTTCCAATTCAACACATCCTTTTGTCTAATAGCCATATTTAATGTGATAATTTATTTCGCGCTCTAGTCGACTTTATTATTGCGAATTTTCCAATCAATAAAATCCTGAAGACTGATACCTTCATCCTGACAGTATGATTCCAACCTAGATTTATCCCAATAAGGTAATTCTTCGCCTGTGCTTACATCAATACCTCTTTTTGTAAAGAAATTCTTATTTTTCCAAATATCCTCAAAACGTTCTTGTTTAGTTTTTGGCTCTTGTTTTTCTATTAATTCGATTGCTTTCTTTATCACTTCAAGTTTATCCTCAAAAGATAAGCCACCTCTGGATAGTTCATCCTCGACTGCTTCTGAAAATAGATCCTTTGCGTTTTCTGTTTCAGTTGGCTCAACAGTACACCAATAATTAGCAAATTGTTGTGCTCTTTTAGTAATCTCTGACATCGGTTTGTATACCTCATTTCTCCTTAGTGGTCTTCATTAGTGTATTAACCTTAGATTCGAATCAATTGTAGCCCGAATGACAAGTAACTTTTCACGATGATCAAGTTCATTCATGGCTTTCAGAACATTTTCTGGAGTCCGGTAGTGCTGACATGTGATTTCTTCTAAAAAATCGTCAATATCAGTATTTTTGCCGTATTCAAAAACGATCTGCTGATTTTTATTAAGCTCTGGCTCATATTTGTCTCTTTGCTGACAAGCTTCAATTGTAGCCTGATTCATAGCCTCTCTATAACCATCGACCCACACTGGATTATGCAGATTTAACATATCGCTTGGTGGCTCCATGATTTCTACTTTCGTTCGTTCAGATAAAAAATTTACCAATTCGTGCATACTCATTTTCCAATTTCCTCCAATTTTTTCAGCTATAGCTCCAAATCATGGCGCTATACTCTGTGATAGTATCCAATTGCTGAACTATTGTGTTTCTAGTTCCTTTAGTCGTTTAAAGATAAGTTCATTATCCTCTTTGAATTTTTTTACTAATGTTTCATTATGCTTCTTTGTATATTTACGGATTTGAGCATCATTTTGAGCAATCTTCATGCTTAAACGATTAATTTCTTCAACATTTACCTTGCTTACAGTTCTTATCTTTCCAAAGAAAATTGTAACCATCCTTTCATATGTGATAGCTCCAACTTTTAGGGCTTTCTTTAGCTGTAGCTAAACAAAATATATTCGCATTCTGTTTCTGTAACAATTTTTTCTAAATATTTCTTTATTTCTCGGTCAAAATCATTATCACAAACCAAATTATTTACTAATAGAGAGATGCTTTTTTTTGATAAGAAACCATCATATAAATCTAAGCCCAAAGTCACCACTTCTTGAGAGAATAATGCTTTATTTTTTTCCAAGTCTTTATTTAGGCTAATAAGATTAAAAAAATAATCTATCTTTTCAAGGTTAGATGACGGGATCTCTATACTCGCAATATATTCTGTATGAAATTTGTCGCTATCATAGGCTTCTATAACCATACTCATAAATTTTATCCTTTCTATTCTTCGACGTTCACTACTTATTTTATTAAGAAAAACATCATTATCAATTTTATGGCAAGTGAGCATATCTGAAGTATTAGTTTCCAGAAGACCAGACAAAAAGCTAAGATCAATAATGTAATCACAACATGGCTGTCGAAGTAGCCATGCCGGTAAAGATATTCTCCAACAAACAACACTAACAATAACGGGATAATCTTTTTCATGTTTTTTCTCCTTTCTCTTAGGACGGGCGACCGCCCGCTTATTTTTCACCCCCCAGCCGGCGGAGGCAGGTGGGAGGCGGGGAGGGGAAAAATAAGAATCGCTTTTATTGAAGCGAACGTTAGATTAAAAACGCTCGCTTCAACACTTAATATCTATACAAGAAGTAGCTGTTTCCACTTCGCTTCAAAGTTTCCAAAAACTCGTGAACATTATCATAGATATATACTTCCAAAAATTCTTTTACAGTTTTAGGGAAATGTGGATTTGTATCATCTTCATCTTCTAAATACTCTTCAAAAATCTCCCTATCAACTAATACTGCTGATTCATCATCATTTCCTAACTCAATATGCTCTCTTCCATTTGCCAAAAACTCAACAAATAGTCTAATGAAATAGTGTAACGAGTATTCAAAATCCGAATCCCTCTCAGCTTGTTCATGTAAAGCTTCAGATACCAGATTAAATACTGTGTAACGGTCTGGCATATAGTAATCTTTTCTGTATACGTCATAAGACAAAAACTTGCCCGACCAATTCTCTTCAACAAATAATTGGAATAGATGATACTCTGTTTCTAACACAAGTAATGGTTTGCCGGAAGAAAGTGTATAAACATCTTCGGGATAGTTTTTAATTCTATCTAGTCTATTCAATCTGATTTTAATCAATGAGTATTTGTCCTTCTTTTCACTATTAATGATAGATTCTGATTCTTTAACAAAATAGCCTAATTCCTCCATACAGGTAAAATATGAACGAACATTTCTTAAAACTTGCTCGCTATTTTCCTTGTTTTTTACAAATGACAAAACGTCTTCAATACAAATGCGATAAACTGTTTCCATTACTCTTCCTCCTTCCTAAATTCATACATAGCACCGTTCTTTTTGATAGCTTCAAAACAATCAATCCATCGTTCATCAACCATTTTCGATTTCTTGTTTTCTTGATATTTAGCCCATGTAAGCTCTAACGCTTGATATTCAGCGTTGGACATAGTGCTAGGCTTAATCTTCGTATCAAAGCATAAGAGAGCTTGGAATAGCCATTTAGGGTTTTGTTTCAGTAATTGTTCAATCGTCTTATAATAGGTATCAATTAAATTGACCTCTACACTGCCGGCAATTACTTCCTCAACTGTTTTTGATAGCAAATCTTTGTAATGCTTTTTCGGCACTTGAGTTTCCTGATAAGAAAAAGTCATGTCCGTAATTTTCTGTGCCATCTTTTCAAGCGGTAATCTTGAAAAATCGTCATAATACTTTTGCATAAATTCATCCTCCAAATTGATAGATTTATCAAATCAAAAGGTTAGCCGGACCGCTCTTAGGAAAGGTCTTGAGCTTACTCAAGCAGCTATTTTTTTGATTTGTTGGCCATAATGAATCAAATAATTTAAAAGACACAAGGGCGCTTGCGTGCATTTTACCCTTGTGTCTTTTTCATTATTTGATACAAGACAACGGTTTTTGTTGTCGATCTGGCAAATCAAAAAAGTTGGTGGGTAAGTTTAGGGCCTTTGAGACGGTTTTACAATTTAATTGAACGCTTGCGTTCAATTCTTCCGAAACGGCGGTGGCGGTTGGAGTGGAGGAAGTATTAAACTCTTTAAGCAGCGTTATACAACCAATTTCAACCTTCCTATGTAAAAAAAGGAATTCTTTCAAATGAAGGAATCCCCTTTTCATTCATTTGATCATCTTAAAATGGCAGATCATCATCGGAAATATCAATATTGATTCCTTCGAATGGGGCCTTACTCGGATCAAATGAATTGTCTTGTTCATCAGATATTGTTTGATCTGATTTATCTAAACTCTCGCGACTCTCAGTGGTACTGCGTGATTCAAGCAACTGAAAGTTCTCTGCTACGACTTCAGTAACGTAAATACGTTGTCCTTGTTGATTTTCATACTTTCTTGTCTGAATACGACCGACCACACCTAAAAGTGTTCCTTTTTTTGCATAACTGGCCAAAGATTCCGCTGATTTTCTCCAGATTACGCAATTGATAAAATCTGCTTCGCGATTCCCGCTTTGATTTGTGAAATTTCGATTTACGGCCAATGTGAACGTTGCAAC
>Ga0153923_100105_pt1 | contig 40349 bp, 35 predicted proteins | sample TSNJ007MetaG_FD_104682 | JGI IMG/M metagenome (GOLD analysis project Ga0153923, IMG submission 104682) | Attine ant fungus gardens microbial communities from New Jersey, USA - TSNJ007 MetaG | ecosystem: Host-associated > Fungi > Mycelium > Unclassified | place: USA: New Jersey, Brendon T. Byrne...
ACCAAATGTTAGATTTCATCCCCTCCAGAATAAAAAGTAATCCTTGGAAAGTGGCAGGACATCTGCTGTATAACGATGGTGAAACGGTTGAGGAAATAGAGCTGGCCCCTGAAGACTGGAAGGAAATGAAGTTAGTAATTCCCAAAAGGCGAAGAAATTCCTCTTCTGCTGAAGCGAGTGATTATGGTATGATAGAAAAGTCTACTGAATTCGGTAGAACATTAACGTAGAAAAGAGCTGAGTTCATGAGCGTAGCGGAATTAAATACGGTCGATATGGCTGAAGTGCTGACATACGCCTATGAATTAGGCGATATGATTAATCAATCCGCCGAAGTGTCGGATTACTTATACTGGAAAGGACGGGTTGATTCGAACCCAGAAATTCAGGCCATGGTCAAACAGCTTCAAGCCAAGAAGGAGTTGTTTGAAGAAACACAGCGATTCGGACATTTTCATCCGAACTATCATTCAGCGAAGGATGAGGTTTCGGCAGTAGAAGCGGAATTGGAGAAGTTTGAAGAGGTCGCTCGTTTTAAGCAGGCGGAGAAGACTCTTGATGACATTCTGCATTCCATGTCGGAAGCGATTGCTTTTTCAGTATCGGATAGCATTAAAGTACCAAGCAATGATCCTTCCCCTAAAGGTGGATGCGGTAGCGGGGGAAAATGCTCCTGCGGATAAGCTTCCCTTAGGATTTAGAGAGAGAAAGGCGGTTTAGCTTATGTTTGCGGAACGGACAGGATACATCATTTGGGTAAGTGACGTTAAAGCGGCACGTAACCTTGAGAAATACGGAACATTACATTATGTTTCTCGGAAAATGCATTATGCAGTGATGTATGTAAATGCAGAACGTGCCGAGGAAGTTATGAAGAATGTCCGCAGACTCTCCTACGTTCGTAAGATCGAAAGATCCTATCGTAACGAAATTAAGACAGAGTATACCAGTAATGGGCCGGACAAGTCCCGTAACTACGGTATGTAATTCTTGGAGATGAACAGGTGCTTAAGTAGCACCTGTTTTTTTATGCGCAGATCTCGGGTAACCGCGGTTTCTTCCGTGCTCTGGAACTTGTACAACTTTCAGCAATGAGGTAAGATGACAACATTAAGTACATACAAAGACCCTTATGGTGGAGTGTGATGATGATGCGCAACAAAGGGACGGATTGGCCCAGTTCTTACGAGCCCTTCCACATCATGCTGAACGACTACAGGGTCGCTGACATCGTTATAACAAATCATGCGAAGAGTCGTTATTTGGAACGGATCAGTAAAGGTGTAAGCGATGACGAAGAGGTCGCCGCATGGATGTGGCAGTGCCTGATGCAGAATCGGCTCAAGCCCTTTTCAGACAGTGATTTTAACGCGTATTTAATTGACGATGACTCTGTAGTAATCGCTGAGTTCACGGAATTGATAGGTGAAAAAGATATTTCAGGTCAGCCATTATATTCTATGATCATCGTTTCGTTTCTTGGGAGAATCTCTGCGACTCCACAGTTGAGAGATTTAAAAACTTACTTTTCGCTGCTGCGCAATTCCCGCCGCACTAAGCTAACGAAGAAGAAGCGTAAACGTAAATAGTGTATAAAGAACGAACAGGAGGCATGCGGCGGTGGCTGCATGTCCTTTTTGAAAATAAGAATATATAAGCTTCATATCGTACATAATCCCTTAAGTTTCTTTTATAGATAGCACAAGGAGTTGCAGAGCATGAACTTTCATCAATTACATATTTTTTATACTGTCTTAGAGCGAGGAAGCTTCTCGGCAGCGGCACAGACATTACATATGACTCAACCAGCAGTGACCATGCAAGTACAGGCGCTAGAGGATTATTTTGGAACCAAGCTCTTCAATCGTTCTACCAAAAAAATCATGCTCACCGAAGCAGGTCATACGTTAATGCCATACGCGCTGCGCAGTATCCAATTGATGCGGGAGACGGATCAAGCGATGTCGGCGTTTACGCATATGTTGGAAGGGCGCTTGCAGCTTGGGGCAAGCCTTACCATTGGGGAGTATGTGCTGCCACGGCTCTTAGGTCCTTTTGGAAAGCAATATCCGAACATTTCAATCATGATGAAGGTCATGAATACCTCGCAAATTATGGAGGAAATCCTAAAACATCAGTTGAATTTTGGTTTAATTGAAGCGTCGGTAACACATCCTGATATGGTGATTGAGCCGGTGATGGGGGATGAATTGAAATTGATTGTGCCCCATGATCATCCGCTTGCAGAGCAGCAAGAGGTCACTTTGGAGGAGGTGCTTCAGCACCCTTTTGTCTTGCGTGAGCAGGGCTCAGGAACGCGGCGTGTGATGGAAGAGCAGCTCTTCTCGAAGGGGCTTGATCCGGGATCGATGAAAATAGTGATGGAGCTTGGTAGTACGGGTGCTGTGAAGTCGGCAGTGGAGGCTGGTCTTGGGGTTACTATTATCTCGACTTCTTCTGTTAAACATGAGGTTGCGCTTGGACTACTGAAAATCGTGAATATCTCGGATGCCTCATTTAAAAGACAATTCTACGCCATTCATCTAAAATCGACACTGCTGCCAATTTCTGCAGTGACGTTCTTGACTTTTTTGCGCGAGCATTCGAATGATAACTAAAGCAATATGACCAGAGGCAGGAAACTTAGAAACTAGCGATAGAGGTGATAGAAATGGAGAATGAAACTAGACTGGATGAACTGAAGGGCGACAGACCGGAGAATATTGACGCCTCACGATGCGATCTTCACACGCATACTCAAGCCTCTGATGGCATGCAGCCACCGGAGGAAAATGTACGTCTCGCTAAAGAGAAGGGACTAATCGCAGTTGCCATAACGGATCATGATACTGTGGCTGGTGTGAAGGAAGCTCTCAAAGCAGGAGAGAAATACGGAATCACTGTTGTACCGGGTGTAGAGATCAGCACTCGTGCTGGAGGAAAAGATATTCACGTCCTTGGATACTACATAGATCCAGCAAATGAGTTGTTTCTTTCCCGTTTGGAAGGGCTAAGAGAAACCCGGGCACTAAGGAATGAGGCGATCCTCTCAAAATTACGTGGGCTTGGGATTGAAATTACGCTTGAGGCAGTTGTCGCGGGAATTGGACGGGAACTGAAGCCTGATGAGAGTATTGGGCGACCACATATTGCTGATGAGCTGGTTCGTATTGGAGCAGCTACGGATATGAGAGATGCGTTCAATAAGTATTTAGCCGAAGGTGCAGCGGCTTACGTGTCACCCCCACGAATCACGCCCGAGGATGCCTGTGATTGGATCATCGAGGCGGGTGGGTCTCCAGTATTGGCGCATCCAGGCCTATATGGTGACGACCAGTTAGTACGAGGGATTATGGAGCGGGGGGCTTTTAAAGGGATTGAGGTTTATCATTCAGATCACGAACCCGCTGATTCAGAGCGTTACCTAACCATGGCTGAAGAATTCAGCTTAATTATAACCGGTGGCTCGGATTTTCATGGTGCCCGCCAAGGTGTTGTATTCCATGGAGATATCGGTAGTGTTACGGTTTCTGTTGAAGCGCTGGAACAGTTGAAGAAGGTTGCTGGCATGTTACGTCAAAACTAAGTTCAATCAGTTGCACATAATATACTGAAAAACGAAAACCGGCTGTCATCCACAAATGGACGACAGCCGGTTCTTTTTGTTAATTAGCTTCTCAGCGTATTTGGAAGACTCTTAATGCGATTTTCATCTGGAGTGACAAACAATGTTTTCTGATGATCATAGATCACAAATCCGGGTTTCGAGCCACTCGGTTTGCGGACATGGCGGATTAGTGTACAGTCTACAGGCACACTGCTTGACTGCTTCGCCTGACTGAAATAAGCGGCAAGCTGGGCGGCTTCTTCCAGTGTGGCATCTCCAAATTCCTCACTACGGATGACAACGTGAGAACCAGGAATATCCTTGGTATGCAGCCAAGTATCATTAGGTGAAGCCAGTCGATTAGTGACGTATTCGTTCTGTAAATTATTTTTTCCGACATAAATGTCGATGCCTTCAGACGAGGTGAAGACCTGCAATGTAGGTCTGGTTGCTTTTTTCTTTTTCTTGCCTTTTTTGCTTCGGTCGCGAAGATATCCTTGACTTACAAGCTCGTCGCGGATCTCTTCAATGTCATTCAATGAGGCATGGGCAAGCTGCTGAAGTAAACTTTCCATGTAGGATATTTCCTCATGGGTCTTAATCAGCTGCTCATTAATGACAAGGAGGCTGTTTTTATATTTGTTGTACTTTTTAAAATAACGTTGTGCATTATCCGATGGGCTTAATAAAGGGTCGAGTGGGATGACCATTTCTGCCTGATTTTCGTCATAATAATTGACCAAAGAGGCTTCTTTATCTCCTTTGGACACGGCATGTAAGGACGCGAATAGCAATTCACCCCAAATACGATAGCGATCTGCGTCTTGCGCTTCGTCTAGATCCTTCTGTAGATTGGCAAGCTTCTTAACGTTTTTGCTACGTTCGTTGCTCAGGAAACGGATCAAATCACTTACCCGTTGCTTCACCGTGTCACGTTCAGCTTTATCCCCGTAATAATCCTCCATGCACTCACTAATCGTGTTATATTGCTTCGCATTCTCACCCAATAGAGATAACGGAATCGCGGAAAAGATCATTTTCCCTTTCGCATTCGCACCTGAAACAGGAGAGAATTCGCAATTATGGACAGGTCCCATTACAGACTGGAAAGCGTCCCATAACTTTGTTGGAAATTCTGGTGCAGATCCCTGTGTATCACCTATCGCAAGGTCATTTCTGAGACGAAGAGCAATCTCTCCGGCAACAAGTGGACTCATTCCGCTGAAGGCATGCACCATCCAGCCTACCGGGTCAGCTGATGGGGAAGGACCGCCTGAGCCGTCAGGTTTCTGTTCAACCTCTTCTTTTGTAATCAGGTTGGCGAGCTCACCTTCAATGATTTCTTCCGGTTCGGCCTCCTTCTCATCTTCTTCCAGTAGAGCGGATTCTTCAGCAGCTGAGATCAAATTGAGAAATCGTTCTTTATCGATCTCCAGAGGGTTCAGCTTGTGTTGCTGAGGAGGCTCTGTGTAAGCGACACCGGGCATTACGATCCGGTAGCTGCTGATTGATGGAGTAACATGATGAATGCCGTCTATGATCGTTCCTGTGCCGAGCTCAGTAAGGATGATATTACTATGCCGTCCCATGAGCTCAATGATGATCTTTTTGGCAGAGACGTCTCCAAGCTCATCTCTAGTCTTAACATTTATGTGAATAATTCGTTCCATGCCTACCTGAGTGATACTCTCAATAGCCCCACCTTCACAATGCTTACGCATGAGCATGCAGAACATAGGTGCTTCTGACGGGTTTATGCTGCTTCTTTCTGTAAGATGCAGACGCGGATAAGTCGGATTAGCAGAGAGCAATAGCTTGCCGCCGCCACCGGCACCCCGCAGGTTGAAGATAAGATCGTGATTGCTCGGTTGATATATTTTGCCTATACGCGCACCGATGAATGATTGCAGTTCGTGCACGATAGCTCGGGTAACAATGCCGTCTAATGCCATGATAAAGCTCTCCTGTCGACGTGAAATGAATTTCTGAAAATATAAGAAAGTATAAGTTTCACATCATACTTTATATCTTATATTTCTTGTTTAAACGCTTACCGCCCTTATAAGAACACCGAAGACGTTTAAGCTTACCTCTCTATGATGCCATACTTTGGGACATTCGTGCAAAAGGGGAATTGGTTAGGCGGTGATATTATTGGACGACCTTGAATACACTTGGTCATGAACAGGTGGAAAAGCTGTGCGCCGCCGGAAGTCAAGAAACGACCGGGAGGGAAAGAAAAGTCATGGAACAAAACAGTTGGCACCGGCTCGGTGCAGAAGAGCTGCAGAAAATGTTCAATGTCCATCCGAGGACGGGCCTCAGTGGAGAGGATGCCGCGGAGCGACGGAAGCAAAATGGGTATAACGAGCTGTCCGAAGGAAAGACCGTATCCCCGTTTACCCTGCTGTTGAACCAGTTTAAGGATTTCATGGTGCTTGTGCTTATGGGTGCGACGCTCGTATCCGGTTTGCTTGGCGAATATTTGGATGCCATCACGATCATCGCGATTATCCTTTTAAACGGAGCCCTTGGGTTTGTTCAAGAGTTCCGCGCCGAACGTTCGCTAAGAGCTTTAAAACAGCTCTCCGCACCTTCTGCCAAAGTACTGCGTGGGGGGAACAGCGAGGTTATTCCAGCAAAGATGTTAGTACCAGGTGATATTGTCTTGCTGGAGAGTGGTGATCGAATACCCGCGGATATACGATGGCTGGATTGCAGTTCTCTATATGTGGAGGAATCCGCGCTAACTGGGGAATCACTGCCTGTCTCGAAGCATTCGGATGTGATCCGCGCGGAGGAGATTCCGCTCGGCGATCAGAAGAATCTTGGGTTCATGGGCACAATGGTAACCAGGGGTACTGGTAAAGCTATCGTAATTCGTACGGGTATGGACACAGAGATGGGTAAGATTGCAGACCTGATCCAGAATACAGAGTCTCAGGAGACTCCCCTTCAGCATCGTCTCGAGCAGTTAGGGAAAATTTTGATCTATGTATCACTAGGTTTAACTATTGTAGTTGTAGCAGCCGGTATTTTACATGGACAGCCTGCCACAGCAATGTTCTTGGCCGGGGTAAGCTTGGCGGTCGCTGCGATTCCGGAAGGGCTTCCGGCCATTGTAACCATCGCACTTGCGCTGGGCGTGCAGAGGATGATCAAACGAAAGGCTATCGTTCGTAAATTACCTTCAGTGGAAACCTTGGGCTGCGCATCCGTCATCTGTTCGGACAAGACGGGTACATTGACTCAGAATAAAATGACGGTGACCCGATTATGGACGGGCGGACGTGGCCTTGAAGTAACAGGTGAAGGTTATGCTCCGAACGGACAGGTTCTGGAGAAAGGTAAACCGGTAGATCTCAAAAATGATCAAAGTTTAAGACGGATGCTACAGGTGGGTGCTTTGTGCAGTAATGCGGAGATTATTGAGACCTTTCCGACCGAAGTGCGAGGTAAGCGTAAAGGGAAGGATAAGGACATTGTAGTTGATAAATCTTCTGACAGCTCATCGATCTGGGAACTCAAAGGAGATCCAACGGAAGGAGCTCTAGTAGCGCTTTCAGGGAAGATGGGTTTGACTGCCCAGACGCTAGCCGTAACATACTCCCGTGAGAAGGAATTTCCTTTTGATTCCGAGCGGAAGTTAATGTCAGTTATTATTGGTCATCCCGGAGGACGGATGGTATGTACGAAAGGCGCGCCTGATGTGCTGCTTAATCGCTGTTCGTATATGCTCTGGGAGGGCGGTGTCGTGCCTTTAACGCCAACATTGCGGCAGAAAGTTCTTGATGCCAATGAGCAAATGGCTTCAGGTGCACTTCGTGTCCTAGGTATGGCTTATCGTGATATGCGTCCAAGTGAAAATGTGGATAGTGAAAAGGATGCGGAGTGCCAACTTGTCTTTATCGGATTGGCTGGAATGATTGATCCGCCACGGCGTGAAGTTCGCGATGCCATTAGCGTCACACGCCGAGCAGGAATTAAGACTGTGATGATTACTGGGGACCATGGAACGACAGCAGAGGCCATTGCTCACCAATTAGGAATTCTGCAACGTGGGGGCACAGTATTAACAGGGGCTCAACTGACTCGGATGGATGATGATGAGCTGGATAAAGTATCGGATAATGTGTACGTATTCGCCCGCGTATCTCCAGAGCATAAGCTTCGTATCGTGAAGTCTTTGCAGCGCCGTGGTCATGTTGTGGCTATGACCGGAGACGGAGTCAATGATGCTCCAGCCATCAAAGCGGCAGATATAGGAATATCTATGGGGATCACCGGAACAGATGTGACCAAGGAAGCATCTTCATTAGTGCTAGGGGATGACAACTTCTCAACCATTGTTGCTGCCATTGAAGAGGGTAGAAACATCTATGAGAACATTCGTAAATTCATTCGATACCTGCTCGCATCAAATGTAGGGGAAATCTTGACCATGTTCTTTGCCATGATGCTCGGTCTGCCTCTGCCATTAGTGCCTATTCAAATTTTATGGGTCAACTTGGTGACAGACGGACTGCCAGCGATGGCGCTTGGTGTTGACCAGCCTGAGAAGGACTTAATGGAGCATAAGCCGCGTGGTGCAAAGGAAAATATCTTTGCCCGTCGTTTAGGGTGGAAGATCATAAGCCGTGGATTTTTAATCGGTTTATGTACGTTAGGAGCATTTTGGCTAACCTTACGTGTAGCACCAGAAAATCCAGCGCAGCTGATTCGAGCACAGTCCGTAGCTTTTGCGACACTCGTTATGGCTCAGTTGATTCATGTCTTCGATTGCCGCAGTTCTCGTTCGGTGTTCCATCGAAATCCGTTCCAGAATAAGTACCTAGTTCTTGCTGTTTTGTCATCCGTGATTTTGATGCTGGCTGTTATGTATATTCCATTTCTCCAGCCCGTCTTCAAAACAGTGCCGCTTAATTTCCGTGAATGGTGTCTAGTATTCGTAACAGCGGGAATTCCGACCTTCTTGATGGGGGCTGGCAGTGTTTGGGGCGGTAAACGAAATCGAGGTCGTAGCGGCAGTAATTCGATGATAAAAAGTACAAAAATTTCGGCATAAAGTTAATAGTAACGCTCCATTCCTAAAGGTATACTTGTTGCAGTAAATAGCTCGTATCTAACTTAACATAACCTTTAGGAGTGGACTTTCAATGGAATTTACAAAAATGCACGGTCTAGGCAATGACTTCATCGTAGTTTTCGGCGAGCAAGAGCTACCAAGTAATGCAGCGGATCTTGCTGTAACGTTATGCAATCGATTCTTCGGAATTGGTGCGGACGGACTTGTATACATCCTTCCGTCTGAACGCGGCGATTACATGATGCGCATTATGAATTCTGATGGCTCGGAAGCAGAGCAGTGCGGAAATGCCATTCGCTGTGTATCCAAATATGTCTACGATCATGGCCTGGTAAACTCCGAGCAGATTGTTATTGAAACGATTGGTGCCGGAGAACAAAAGGTTACCTTGAATGTAAAAGACGGTGTAGTGGAAACTGTAACGGTTGATATGGGTGAACCTGTATTGTCCGGTCTTCAAATTCCGGTAGCTATTGATGCAGAACCCGTGCTCTCAGAGCGGATTGAATCGGATGGAACCGAATTTAAGTTTACTGCAGTATCTATGGGTAATCCTCATTGCGTTATTTATGTAGAAGATGCCGTATCTTTCGATCTAGCGACATGGGGACCTAAGCTAGAGGTACATCCATTGTTCCCGAGAAAGGTAAACGTTGAGTTCGCGACGGTTCTGGATCGAGGCAGAGTAGATATGCGGGTATGGGAACGCGGAGCTGGACCAACACTTGCTTGTGGGACTGGAGCTTGCGCAACTTTAGTGTCTTCTGTGCTCAATGGTCTGACGGACCGGGCAGCTTGGATTAGTCTAAAGGGTGGCGATCTCTATATTGAATGGAACGAAGAGGATAACCATGTGTATATGACAGGTCCTGCTGAGGTTGCATTCACAGGTAGTGTAGCCATTTAGAAAAATACTTAAGAAGGCAGCCCAAGAGAATCTCTTGGGCTGCCTTCTTGTGTTTCCACATCCTTACGACTTTATGTAGCCGAATAATGGAAGGGATAACCGAGAATAATACCTCTAAGATTGAAAAAAGGGGGGACCTTGTTGAACATAAACGGGATAAACAGAAGAAACAAATCCGCTAAGGAACAACAAGGAGCCTCAGTTCATGAAGATACTCGAATTCCGAGGCTTACCGATGATTTGGACCAAACGCTCGACCAAATAGATAATGAGTTGGGTCATAGTCCTGATCTCAAAATTCGTCAGGTAAAGATCGGAGGTGAGAGCCCCGTTCAAGCAGTAGTGATTCATCTTAATGGTCTTGTCAACAAGGAAACGGTCGATGAATTCGTAATCGGTTCGTTACTCGGAATTACAGACGAAATGCTCAAAGAGAACATCTCTGCAACAAATGATCTTAAGGAATTCGTATTGAACCGTGCTTTGGAAATAGGTCAAGCACAGCTGCAAGAGGAGTGGAATGAGGTTCTACTGGCGATCCTTTCTGGCAAAACGGTCATTCTGATTGAAGGTTATGACAGTGCAATTGTGTGTGAGACCGAGGGAGGAGAAGCTCGCTCCGTCAGCGAACCATCCACCCAGCTAGTCGTGCGAGGCCCAAAGGATAGTTTTGTTGAATCTGTAGCTACGAACATTTCCTTGATTCGGAGAAGAATTAAGTCTTCTAAGCTAAGACTAGAACATTTAAAGATCGGAAAGGTAACTCACACAGATGTGGCCCTCATGTACATTAAAGACAATGCAGACGAGAAGTTGGTAGAAGAGGTGAGAAATCGGCTACAACAGATTAATGTCGATGCCATCATGGAATCCGGTTATATTGAAGAACTAATTCAGGATAAAACCTTCACACCTTTTCCAACCATTAATAATAGTGAACGGCCTGACGTTGCAGCGACGAACCTATTAGAGGGTAGGGTTGTGATCATTATAGATGGCACCCCGTTTGTATTGATTTTGCCTGCGGTATTTACACTGTTTTTTCAGTCTGCCTCGGATTATGCTCAAAGGTTCGATATTGCAATTCTCATGCGTCTTGTTCGATATATCAGTTTTATTGTACTAATTCTTGGACCTTCCGTTTATATAGCGTTAACCACTTACCATTATGAGATGATTCCTACAACCCTGTTAATCAATCTATTATCACAACGTGAAAATGTACCTTTCCCTGCTTTTGTGGAGGCAATCCTGATGGAAGGAGCGTTCGAGATCATTAGAGAGGCTGGAGTAAGAATGCCGCGTGCAGTAGGACAGACAGTATCCGTTGTTGGTGCTCTTATTTTGGGACAGGCAGTAGTAGAAGCAGGAATCATCACACCGGTTATGGTTATTGTAGTAGCGCTGACAGGGATTGCGAGCTTTGCTATACCTGCTTATAACATGGCGATAGCAGGTAGAATTATCCGTTTCGGATTTTTAGTGCTGGCCGGTATGTTTGGTTTTTATGGGATTACTTTAGGCTTAATTGTTTTGCTTGCACATATGAATAGTCTGCGTTCATTCGGTGTCCCTTATCTATCCCCTATTGTGCCTATATCCTCACATGGTCAAAAAGATGCGTTCTTAAGACTGCCCTTATGGGCTTTGAGAACGGAGCAAGTTTCTACAACAAAGAGGCAAGAAGGCATTTCGGAAGGAAAGAAGATCTCAACAGGACATGAACAGAATATTTCTCCTAAAATCCTTGAAAAATCTACTGGGGCAGAGCATCCAAAAAAAGGAGCGCAGGATGAAGAGTAATCGCACTATTTTTATTGGGGTTGTCCTGCTATGTTTATTGATATTTCTCAGTCTTACAGGCTGCTGGGACAGTGTGGAGCTAAATAGAAGGGCAATCGTTTCTGGAGTGGCTATTGATAGAGGTCCTACAGATGAGGAAAAATATGTATTATCTTTTCAGATTATAATTGCTGACGAAATCTCTGGCGAGAACGCCAGAGGTACTTCGCCAGTCGTAGTATATAAAGGCAGTGGACGTACAATGTTTGAAGCGTTGGCTAATGCCTCGCGTCAGACTGCGCGCTTCTTGTCCTTAGGACATATCCGAGTGATCGTTATTTCGGAAAAGTTTGCTCGCGAAGGTATCAAAGATATGATGGATGTCCTAGAAAGAGAGAGTGAAACTAGGCTAACCAGTTTTATTTTTATATCAAAGGGACAGCCGGCGGTAGATAGTATGACGACCATGACTACGTTTGGCAAAATACCCGCCAATGATCTAGTGGAGAAGCTGCAGACGACCTCTAAACAGTATGGATATAATTACCGGATGGAAGTAGACGATATAATTCGTGGTATTCAAATTCCAGGTGGTGGGCCTATCGTCAATGGGGTAATGGTAACAGGCGAATTGGACAAAAAAGATAATAACGACAGTTTGAAAAATATAGATCCTGAGGCCATTCTTAGAGTTACAGACTTCGCTGCATTTAAAGAGGACAAGCTGATAGGCTGGCTACGAGGTGATGAAGCTATAGGCACTGCCCTGCTAAAGAATAAAATTACACAAATTCCAGTAGTGGTTTCGATTGGTGAGGATGAATATGTAGCGTTCATCGTGTATTTATCTCAGGTACATATTCATGCTGATGCGAAGGACGCCGAGCATCCGGTAATCACAATAAATATCACTGAGCAGGCAGGTTTAAAAGAATCGCCTAATGCTTTGGATTTGACAGATCCCAAGGTCTTAAATAATCTTTCGGAACTTCTAGAACAGAGTATCAATGATAAGTTACATGCAGCTGTCTCAGCAGCTCGTTTGTTAAAAAGCGATTACCTTGGATTTGGTGAAGTTGTAGAACGAGAGAATCCGCGGGGGTGGAAGCAAGTAAAAGATCATTGGGATAGCATATTTGCAACCTGTGAGATCAAGTTTAATGTGGATATAGTTATTCGGCATACCGACATGCGGAGTGATTCTTTTCAGTCCAAAAAGAAATGAAAATTTAGGAGGGCAGCTATGGGAAATATAAAAATAGGACTACTTCAATTTTTCACCCTGACAGTGTTGTTTGAACTAGGGACGGCGCTGGTAGTGAATCTTGGAATGGAGTCTGATAAGGATGCTTGGATTTCCATATTGCTGGGGAATTTGATAGGATTAATTGTTTTTGCAGGATATGCCTATCTTTATAGAAAGTTTCCGAATCTGCCCCTTACGGCATATATCCGGCAACTATTTGGTAAATATGTGGGTTCGTTGATATCCATAGCTTATATCGTGATATTTCTTAATTTGGCTGGCCGGGATCTGCGAGATGGTAGCTCTATGCTAGTTATGGCTACTATGCACAGGACGCCGTTATTCATTGTAGCGATGTTAATGGTATTATCTAGTGCTTATGTATTGCATAAAGGAGTAGAAGTGCTGTCCCGAACTTCGTTGGTGTTTGCGGTGATTGTGATATTAATCGGTTTATTTTGTTCGAGCATGTTAATGTTCTCGGGCTCCATTAATTTGAACCGTTTGCTCCCTGTTTTTGAGAATGGAATTAAGCCAATTGTTTCTTCTGTTTTACATCAAAACTACATTTTCCCTTTTGGTGAAATGATCTGTTTTACTATGCTTATGCCCTATCTGAATAACGTTAAAAAAGGTCCTTGGGTAATCGCAGCGGGCATATTTGTATCAGGTATACTGTTAAGTATGACCATGGCCTTAAATATATCGGTGCTTGGTACAGATATTGTCAGGCGTTCTCCGTTCCCCTTAATGCCTACGATCAGTAAGATCTCTATCTCCGATTTTATTCAACGTGTGGATATTCTAATTGTCATGGTGCTAATAATCGGTGTTTTTTTCAAATTGTCTGTTTTTTTTGCAGCAGCACTTATTGGGATTTCAGATTTGTTCAAGATTCCTTACCGAAGAATGGTGTATCCGGTAGCTCTAATAATCCTATTCAGTTCGATGCTGAACGCACGGAGCTTCACAGAGCATATTGAAGAGGGAGGGAAACTGCTATATACGGTCTTTCCCTTCTTTATGGTGTTGATTCCATTGCTCCTAATTATTATTACAGCGATAAGAAGTCACAGTTCCCCTCCTCGTTCTGGTTGATGCCCCTTGTTCCAGGCAAGGATATCGGGAATAATCAGACAGAGCAACATAATACAAGCAGCGACTTTCTCAGAGGGGGTATATAACAAGTAATTTAGAATATAACCGATATTGCCCAGACCATATCCGTACATCCAATCTCCCAAATACAGAAATAATAGGCAGAGAATGCATAGAAGTAGAATTACAGTGTATTTTCGGATCAGAAGCTTTCTTGTTTTTTTCTTCACTTAAACACCCCTTTAATTTTTTTAACGTTAGTATGAGGCTTTTAATACTTGATCATGCATACCACTGGGGGGGGATTGCTTTTCTTATGAAAGCTTATCATCCATAGCGATTTATGTTACATTAGTATGAAACTAAAGTAGAACCTAATGTGACAGGGGAGGATCTTGCAGTGAAGCCGGATTTACGTTCCGCATGGGGAAACAAAGTATTGGTCGGAGACGGAGCGATGGGTACCTATTTATATCAGAAGGGTTTCCCTGTCGGCATTTCCTACGAAGAATTAAATTTGACCTCTCCGGGGGTTATCGAAGATGTCCATCGCAGCTATATCGATGCAGGAGCAGTGCTGCTAGAAAGCAACACCTTCTCAGCGAATTTTGACAGGCTGTCCAAATATGGTTTGGAGTCCAAGGTTGAAGAAATTAATCGCGCCGGAGTAAGAATCGCTCGTAAAGCTGCTGGAGATACAGGCTATGTATTAGGTGCTGTAGGCTCTATTCGCGCCGGTAAGCGTGCAAATCTCTCATCGACAGAGTTGAAGAAGTATTTTACACAGCAGATTACAGCATTATTAGAAGAAGAAGTAGACGGCATTATGCTAGAAACCTTTTACGATGTCGAGGAACTGCATCTTGCACTAAGAACAGTACGTAAACATAGTACTCTCCCAGTCATTTGCCAATTTGCTGTGGATGAATCGGCACGTACATTAGATGGATTGACTTTACCAGAGGCTTTCCGGATCTTAGAAGGTGATGGAGCGGATATCATCGGATTTAACTGTAATACTGGCCCAAACGGGATTAAGAGAGCACTAAAAGCGGTACAAGGCAATCTTATTCTGCCTACCTCGGTCTATCCGAATGCGGGCGTTGCGGATTATGTAGATGGAGAATATCGGTATGGAGCCTCACCGGAATATTTCGGACAAATGGCAGTTACTTTTGCAGAAATGGGTTGCAGAATTATTGGGGGCTGCTGTGGTACTACTCCGCAGCATATTGCTGAAATTTCTTCCGCATTGAAAGATTACGTACCTCAGCCACTTCCAGAACCGACGCTTCCGACTGTGGAGCGTGTATCTTTGCAGGAGCATTTTGGCGAAGATGAGGGAAGAGATGGTCGTGAGCCGAACCTGGTTGATCTAGTCAAGGAACGTCATACGGTTATCGTTGAGCTTGATCCACCTCGTGATTTGGATATCGGCAAGTTCATGAAGGGTGCAGAAGCGTTGAGAAGAGCAGGTGCGGATGCGCTGACACTCGCCGATAACTCACTGGCTGTTACACGGATGAGCAATATGGCTTTGGGCCATTTGGTGCATGCTAAAACTGGACTCCGTCCACTAGTGCATATTGCTTGTCGCGATCGCAATCTGATTGGTACCCAATCGCATTTGATGGGTTTTGATGCACTAGGAATTGATCATGTGTTAGCGGTGACTGGAGATCCAGCGAAATTCGGAGATCTTCCCGGCTCAAGTTCGGTTTACGACTTAACCTCTTTTGAAATTATTCGTATGATTAAGCAGTTGAATGATGGTATTTCCTTCTCAGGTAAACCTTTGAAGCAGAAAGCGAATTTTGTTATCGGTGCTGCCTTTAACCCGAATCTTAAACATTTAGATAAGGCCGTGCAGCGACTGGAGAAGAAAATTGCCTCTGGTGCAGATTATATTATGACTCAGCCTGTCTATGATCAGGAGCTTATCGTAAAGATCGCTGAGGCAACTGCACATCTGGATATTCCCGTGTTTATTGGTGTGATGCCATTGGCTAGTGGGCGTAATGCAGAGTTCCTGCATAACGAGGTTCCGGGAATCCAGCTTACGGATGATGTCCGGAATCGCATGAAGGGACTTGAAGGGGAAGCAGGAAGAGCAGAAGGGGTCGCCATCGCCAAGGAATTGCTAGATGTTGCAACTGCCCATTTCAATGGGATCTATTTGATGACACCGTTTATGTTCTATGATATGAGTACACAGTTGATCGAGTATGTATGGGAGAAATCAGGACGTAAATTGTCCCCCTTGTTTCGCTAGTAATAATCAATTACAATAGTGTAATGGATGTGATTCCGTTGTCATTTAGCATGACCGGATACGGTCAATCGTCCCTGCAATTCGGCGGCTACAAGATTATGTTCGAAGTGAAATCGGTGAATCACCGGTACTGCGAAGTTGTACTGCGGATGCCCCGGGATTGGACGGGTTATGAGGATGTGCTGAGAAGAAAGGTTCAGCAGCACGTCAAACGGGGAAGGATAGATGTTACCATCAATAGAGAGCACGATGAGTCGTCTTCCGGACCGGTTCTGAATCGCTCTACTGTCATGACTTATCTTAAGGCAGCAGATCAGCTTAAGAACGAGTATGGTTTGTCCGGTGAGTTGACTCTACGTGATATACTTTCTATACCCGGTATTATGGAAAGCAAAGATGAGGCTGCGGGTGCCGTGTCCGCGGCCTTAGAAGACTACTCTGAAATGTTGGAGACGGGACTTGAGCAGAGTTTACAGTCTCTGCTAGAGATGCGCGCCCGTGAAGGCAGTTTTCTAGCCGCTGATATTGAACAGCGTCTCAATCATCTCGAATCCATGCATGCTGAAATGGTCGAACTTGCACCTGTTGTAATCATTGAATATCGTGACAAGCTTCGTCATCGATTAAATGAGTTAAATGATGGGACGTTCGCTTTTGATGAGCATAAATTCGGGATGGAAATCGCTATTTTTGCAGATCGCTGTAATATTGATGAAGAGTTGACCCGGTTGTATAGTCATTTCGAACAATGCAGAACCCTCCTGAAGGGGAAAGGACCGGTAGGACGCAAGCTGGATTTTCTCATTCAGGAGATGAACCGGGAGACGAATACAATCGGATCGAAATGTAATCATTTAACACTCGTGGGTCTTGTGCTAGACATGAAAGCTGAGCTGGAGAAGATTCGTGAACAAGCGGCAAACATAGAGTAACCGGGAACAGGCAATAGCATAGAACTTTATGGGGGGAACTACCGGAACATGGCAATCAAACTTATCAATATTGGCTTTGGGAATATTGTGTCCGCCAATCGCATTATTTCCATCGTCAGTCCGGAATCTGCACCGATCAAACGTATTATCCAGGAGGCTCGAGATCGACATATGTTGATCGACGCCACCTATGGCCGACGGACTCGTGCCGTAATCATTACAGATAGTGATCATGTCATTCTGTCGGCTGTACAGCCGGAGACTGTAGCGCATCGCTTATCCAGTAAAGATGACGACAACGACGAATAACAACTAAATGGAGTGTATTATGTCAAAAGGATTGCTCATCATATTATCCGGACCTTCCGGCGTGGGTAAAGGTACTGTATGTACTGCGCTACGACCGAAGATGCCCGAACTTGTCTACTCAGTTTCTGCTACTACTCGCAGTCCGCGTGCGGGTGAGGAAGACGGCGTGAATTATTTTTTCAAAAGCAAAGAGGAGTTTTCGGCTATGATAGAAGCCGATCAACTGCTTGAATATGCGGAGTACGTAGGTAATTTTTACGGTACTCCACGTGATTTTGTAGAGAGAACTCTCAATAGCGGCAAAGATATTATTCTCGAAATTGAGGTTCAGGGAGCTCTCAAAGTTAAAGAAAAATTTCCTGAAGGTATTTTTGTGTTCCTTCTTCCACCTTCTATGGATGAGCTAAAGGACCGCATACGCGGACGGGGTACGGAACATCCAGATGTGATCGATCACCGCATGACTGTAGCGGAGGATGAGATTAATCTAATGCAGCATTATGATTATGCTGTTGTAAATGATGAGATTGATCTGGCCTGTAAGAGAATAGAAAGCATTATTATCGCCGAACATTGTAAAGTTAGATAATGAATGCTGCAAGGCTGAAGGTATTACCAGTAAACTATGAAGAGGTGTCCCTGTGCTATATCCATCAATTGATGAAATGATGACCAAGGTTGACAGTAAGTATTCGCTCGTTGTAGCCGCAGCACGTCGTGCTAGACAATTGCGTGAGGGTGGCAAGACAGATGTGAAGAACCCTAGATCGCATAAATTTGTCGGTGTTGCTCTTGAGGAAATTTACGAAGATCGCATTACGCTTACCCGTGGTGAAGAGTAGTCTCAAGTTTATTTAGATATGACCTTTTGTAGAAACGGATACCGCCTATTTGTTATTAGGCGATGCCGTTTCTTCTTGGGTTATGGAGCAATTATGGGTCTTTAATGAATGCTGATAGCCCAAGACCGGGCTGTTTCTGACAACCGGAAGGTTGTTATTTTTTTCTCAAAATATAAGAAGTTTAAGAAATAGATCATTCGTTGTAAGAGAAGGGAACAGGGGGGAGATCATGTTGAAGAGCTTGAAGGGGAAGACTATTTTACTTGGGATTACAGGGGGAATTGCCGCTTACAAAGCAGCAGCCCTAACCAGTAAGCTTGTCCAAAAAGGAGCCGAGGTTCATGTCATTATGACAGCTTCGGCAAAGCAGTTCATTACAGAATTAACTCTACAGTCACTGTCGAAGCAACGAGTATATAGCGATACATTCCAGGAACGGGACCCATCTTCCATCTCGCATATTGATTTGGCTGATTCGGCGGACCTTGTGATAGTAGCACCAGCAACTGCTAATATTATTGCTAAAATGGCGCACGGAATTGCGGATGATATGTTATCCACAACGTTACTCGCTACTACTGCACCTATAATGGTAGCACCGGCTATGAATGTTCATATGTATCAGCATCCCGCTGTACTTAGCAATTTGGATACCCTCGCTAAGCGAGGTATTCAGTTTATTGAGCCTGGAGAAGGTCTGCTGGCATGTGGTTACGTGGGTAAAGGACGTTTAGAGGAACCGGAGACTATTGTAAGTTATGTTGAGGATTTTTTTGCGTTGCAAGAAAGTGTGAAGTCTAGTCCCCTCAAGGGTAAAAAGATCGTCATCACAGCTGGTGGTACAGTAGAACGGATTGATCCGGTACGCTATATCTCTAATGATTCCTCCGGTAAGATGGGTTTTGCATTGGCACGTGCTGCACGTGCAATGGGTGCTGAGGTTACCTTGATTGCTGCGCGAACAGATGAAGCGCCTCCGCAGGACCCGGATATGAATGTCATTCGTGTTCAATCTGCACAAGAGATGTACGATGCGGTTACTGCGCAGTGGGATAGCTGCGATATCATGATCAAGGCGGCTGCTGTATCGGATTACCGGCCTAAGCAAAGTGAGCCATCCAAAATTAAAAAAAGTGGAGATACACTGACTCTTGAGCTTATAAAAACAACGGATATTCTGGAAACGCTAGGTAAGAACAAAGACAAGCAGTTCTTGATCGGCTTTGCTGCGGAGACGGGAAACACAGAATTTTATGCAAAGGACAAGCTAGTCCGCAAAAACTGCGATCTCATTGTTGCAAACAATGTAGCGGCTGCAGGAGCCGGATTCGGATCGGATACGAATATTGTATCGATTTATGATGTAGATGGATTGGTGCTCGAATTGCCACAATTGTCTAAGGATGAGGTCGCTCGCCGCTTGCTGACGCTCGTGGCAGAGCGGATTACTGGAGCTTCATTATAATGGATATTGCTAAGGTCATTGTGGATGTGCCTGTACGCAGCACTGACCGGCCATTTGATTATAGTATTCCAGAATCACTAAAGTTATGGATTGAAGTGGGCAGCCGAGTAGCGGTCCCGTTTGGACACCGCACGGTGCAAGGCTTTGTCGTTTCTCTGGAGTCAGGTGAAACAGTAGTGAATCCTGGTCTTAAGGCTATTCAAGAGGTGCTGGATTTACTTCCACCTTTATCTCCTGAATTAGTTGAGCTAGCGGACTGGATGAGTAAAAGATATGCATGCAGACGAATTTCAGCCCTGCAAGCGATGCTGCCCACTGCTCTAAAAGGGAAGGCAGAACGACTGATTTCGCTAGGAGATGTGGAAGAAGAAGCAGCATTTTCTGATGATGAATTATTCCCTATGTTTGCAGATACAGGGAATGAGGAACGACTAATTACTGAGTTTATTGGACGTAATGGCGAAGTTTCCATGAAGCAGCTCACCCGTGCATTTCCGGAGGCTGCGGAGACGGTGAAGTTCATGCTAAGACGTGGAGTTCTTGTAGAGAGCCAATCGATTAAAGATAAAATGGGCAAGAAGAAGCTGAAAGCAGTAGATCTTGCGATAGGGATCACGGCTGCTCGTGAGGCGTTGAATAAATTCCCCAAAAAGTCCGCGCGACAGAAGGAAGTACTTAGCTTTCTGATTGAAAGGGAAGCTACACTCCCAATGGCGCTTAAGGAAGTCTTGTCTGCACTTCAAGTGACGGCAAGCACCGTGAAGGGTTTAGAGGAAAAAGGCTTTATCGAAATCAGTGAAATCGAAGTCTATCGCGACCCTTATCAAGGACGTGATTTTAAGCCTACTACGCCTCTGCCACTTACAGCAGAACAAGAGATTGTATACACACGTATTTCACGAACGTTAGAAGAACAGCTCCATGAAGTTTTTCTGTTACATGGCGTTACGGGGAGCGGTAAGACAGAAATCTATTTGCAATGTATCAAACGTTGTCTGGATCAGGGTAGACAGGCCGTAGTGCTCGTCCCAGAAATCGCATTAACGCCGCAGATGGTGGAGCGCTTTAAAGGGCGCTTCGGAAGTGGTGTCGCGGTAATGCATAGCCGATTATCTGTTGGCGAACGTTACGATGAGTGGCGCAAAATCCGTGAAGGAAAGGCTACGGTTGCCGTTGGCGCCCGTTCAGCGGTGTTTGCCCCGTTCTCTAACCTAGGTTTGATTATTATGGATGAAGAGCATGAAACTTCATATAAGCAGGAGGAAAATCCGAAATATCATGCCCGTGATGCAGCGATTCGCAGAGCCGAACAGTGTGGGGCATCCGTGATTTTAGGCTCCGCCACGCCTTCGTTAGAAAGCTATCATGCTGCCAGAGCGCAGAGTGATATTCATTTTTCACCAGTCCTTCTAGAGATGCCTACCCGCGCGCTTGGTAACGAACTACCGAAGGTAAATGTCGTGGATATGCGGGAAGAGCTTAAAGAAGGTAATCGCTCAATGTTCAGTCGAAAGCTTCATGCTGCATTGGCTGAAAGACTGGAACGTGGAGAACAGACCGTGTTATTGCTTAACCGTAGAGGTTTCTCGACGTTTATTATGTGCCGGAGTTGCGGATATGTAGCAGGCTGCCCCGAGTGTGATATTTCATTAACGTACCATAGTCGTAGTGACAATTTGCGTTGTCATTATTGTGGTCATGCTGAACCAGCACCTAAACTTTGTCCAGAGTGTGGAAGTGAGCATATCCGTTTCTTCGGAACGGGGACGCAGCGGGTGGAAGAAGAGCTTGGTAAGTTGTTCCCTGGGATACGGGTGATTCGTATGGACGTGGATACAACGACAGAAAAAGGTTCGCATGAGAAGCTGCTGAATCAATTCAGAGACAAAAAAGCGGATGTTCTGCTAGGCACTCAGATGGTAGCAAAAGGTTTGGATTTTCCTGACGTAACTCTTGTTGGCGTAATTACAGCAGATTCAGCGTTGAACTTGCCCGATTTTCGTGCAGCGGAGAAGACCTTCCAATTGCTTACACAAGTTGCTGGAAGAGCAGGTCGGCATCAGCTTCCGGGTGAGGTCGTTGTTCAGTCCTATACACCAGAGCATTATTCTATTATTCATGCTAGCGGGCATGACTATCTCTCTTTTGTAAGGGAAGAGCTGAAGCATCGCAGAGGGCTACATTATCCACCTTATTGCAGACTGATACTCGTTACATTATCCCATGAGCAGTTACCGCTACTACTCCGGATGGCAGAGAATTACGCTATGAATCTGCAGGGGAAGGCCAGAAATCTAAGATGGTATGGGAGTCTAGATAAGCTAACCACGGATGTACTAGATCTGTTAGGTCCCGTAGCTTCTCCAATCCCTCGCTTAAAGGGTAGATATAGATTCCAATGTATGATAAAATGGCGCGGCGCCATCGATGTGATAGGGCTTGTTCGACAAGTGGCTGAGGAGTTGGAGGATTCTGTACGGGATACAGGGCTTCAGATCAGCATTGATGTTGATCCGCAAATGTTGATGTAAATCGTTATCATGTTACAATGTAAAAAAAGAGCTAGATCAATAAACTCTAAATATAGAGATGTACAGAACGGGAAGGTGTTTTTAATGGCGATACGTATGATCGTTAAGGAACCGGATGAAGTGTTGCACAAAATAGCAAAAGAAGTAACTGTAGTTACACCTAATGTTAAAAAATTGTTAGATGATATGGCTGATACGATGTATGACGCTGAAGGTGTAGGGCTGGCAGCTCCACAAGTTGGTATTTTGAAGCGCCTAATTGTGGTGGATGCAGATGAAGAGCACGGGCTTATCAAAATGATTAATCCGGAAATCATCGGTACAGAAGGGGAGCAGCTAGGACCTGAAGGATGTCTTAGTATTCCCGGATTGAATGGTGATGTACGCCGTGCAGAGACAGTAACCGTACGTGGTCTTAACCGTGAGGGAAAAGAAATTACCATTACCGGCAGTGGTTTACTTGCTCGGGCTTTTCAACATGAGATTGACCATCTGAACGGAGTACTGTTTACCGATATCGCTGAAAAAGTATACGAGATGACAGCTGAACGCAATGAGACTGAGGAGTGAGGATATGAAGATTGTATTCATGGGAACCCCAGCCTTTGCGGTACCAAGCTTGCAAATGCTGATGGATGAAGGCTATGAAGTTGTAGCAGTCGTCACCCAACCAGATCGACCGCAAGGACGTAAAAAGATCTTGGCTCCTTCACCAGTTAAAGAAGCCGCATTATCCCTCGGTTTACCTGTGCTCCAGCCTGAACGGATGCGCAAACCTGAGGCTGTCGCAGAGCTAGCTGTATATGAGCCTGACCTGATTGTTACAGCTGCTTATGGTCAAATTTTGCCTAAAGCTGTATTGGATTTGCCGCGTAATGGTTGTGTGAATGTTCATGGTTCACTACTTCCTAAATACCGGGGTGGCGCACCGATTCAACGTAGTATCATTAACGGTGAGAAGGTTACCGGCGTTACCTTGATGTATATGGCTGAAGGACTTGACACTGGAGATATGATCTCACGCGTCGAGGTGGCTATCGAGGATGAGGATACTTCCGGCACGATGTTCGAGAAGCTTAGCCTTGCTGGACGTGATCTTTTGAAGTCTGAAATGCCGCGATTAGTAAACGGCCTTGTTCAAGCGACTCCGCAAGACGACAGTCAAGCGACCTTTGCTCCTAACCTAAATCGTGAGGATGAGCGTTTGGATTGGAACGCTGGCTCGCGTGATAACTATAATCGAATTCGTGGATTAGTACCTTTTTCCGGTGCGTTTACGCTTTGGAATGGAGAGACCTTCAAAGTATGGGCTTCAAAAATTCCTGCTGAGCAGAAATCAACTGATAGTGCGCCAGGAACGGTACTTTCGGTCACTGAACATGGTGTCGAGGTTAAGACAGGAGACGGAAGTCTGCTGCTAACTACGGTTCAACCTGCGGGTAAAAAAGCGATGAGCGCTGCGGATTTTAGCCGTGGCGGTGTCATGAAACCAGGGACGGTGCTAGGTTGAGCGCGGGCGGTAACGGTGCGGGCCGATCAGGAGTAAGTCATAGCTCTGGCAATAAAAATAGTAACGATTATAAAGCAGTGAGTGGTAAAAAGGGCGGTAGCGGAAATAAAGGTAAAGCTGCTACAGCTTCTGCCCGCGATATCGCTCTCGATATCCTGGTTAAAGTCGAACAACAAGGGGCTTACAGCAACTTATTGCTGAACAGCAGTCTGCAGAAGTCTGCACTCAGCAGAGAAGATGCTGGACTAGTTACAGAGCTTGTCTATGGTACTATCTCTCGGATGAATACACTTGATTATGTGCTCGAGGAATTTGTTAGCAAAGGGATCGCTAAATTACAGCCTTGGGTGCGTAATTTACTGCGTCTAAGCTTATATCAAATTATGTACCTGGATCGCATACCATCTCATGCAGCTGTAAACGAGGCTGTTAATATAGCTAAGAAAAAGGGCCATCAAGGAATTTCGGGTATGGTTAATGGCGTGCTTCGTAGTGTGCTGCGCGCTGGAAATCTGCCGATAATACCTGATGGATTGGGTCCTGCGAAGCGGATATCTATTCAGTATTCCCATCCTATATGGTTAGTGAAGCGCTGGATTACGGAGTATGGTGTTGACACTGCGGAAGCTATTTGCACTGCTAACAATGAGCCACCCGCTGTCAGTGTACGCGTAAATACTACGATGATTAGCCGTGAAGCCCTATTGAGTCAGATGATTGAACAAGGTCTGCAAGCTTCTGCTTCTGAAGTAAGTCCTTATGGTATTGTTGTAAAAGGCGGAGGTAATCTGGCTCTTTCATCCTGGTACCGGGATGGATATCTATCTGTTCAGGATGAAAGCTCCATGCTTGTAGCTGAAGCTGTTGCACCTGAGCCTGGAATGAGAGTGCTTGATTGCTGCGCCGCGCCTGGGGGCAAAACGGCCCACATGGGCGAGCTGATGAAAGATGAAGGATCTATTTTCGCTAACGATCTGCATCCACATAAAGCTAAGCTTATCTCGGATCAAGCTGCACGGTTAGGTCTCGAAAGCGTAGTAACAGGCAGTGCAGATGCACTGGAGCTGGAGCATACCTTAGAGCATCATTCCTACGATAGAATTCTTTTGGACGCGCCTTGCTCTGGGCTTGGTGTAATCCGCCGTAAGCCAGATCTCAAATGGCGTAAGCAGCCTGAGGATGTTGTAAGTGTAGCATCACTGCAGGGTCAGCTGCTGCAGTCGGTTTCTAAACTGTTGAAACCGGGTGGTGTTCTGGTTTATAGTACCTGTACGACTGAACAAACGGAAAATAGTGAGGTTGTAGCTGCTTTTTTGGAGCAAAATCCTGATTTCACTTCTATAACATTTGCTTCCCCGCTGTGGGGGAGATTGGAAGGTACTGCGCTGGCTGCAGGTGAGGGGATTCAGTTATTGCCACATCATTATGGCAGTGATGGGTTCTTTATCTCCAAGCTTCAAAGAGTCTTGTAATATAGCAAATTTACTGACAATCGTTGTATCTTCCGCCCGCCGGGCTAACGTACGGTGGGCTATTTCTTTTACCGTCTCTGAAATTTGTGTTAAAATAGGAAGAATGAGAAATAATACGCATATCCTTATGAAAGAACAGGTGCTAATAATTATGAAACCTTTAATATATGATTTTTCTTTAGAAGAGTTACAGCAGTGGGCGAAAGATAACGGTGAGCCTGCTTTTCGTGGTGGACAGATTTTTGATTGGTTGTATGTAAAACGTGTAAGTGACTTCGAATCCATGAGCAATTTGTCTAAAGGACTTCGTCAGAAGCTGAACGAGCAATTCTCCATTGCAGCGCTCACTGAGATTACTAAAATGGAATCGAAAGATGGAACAGTGAAATTCCTGTTTGGATTGCATGATGATCATGCGATCGAGACAGTTATCATGAAACATAATTATGGAAATAGCGTTTGTGTAACAACTCAAGTAGGCTGCCGAATCGGCTGTACCTTCTGTGCCTCTACGCTTGGTGGATTGAAACGTGATTTGACAGCGGGTGAAATTGTAGCTCAGGTTGTACGCTCTCAACAGATCTTGGATGAGCGGGGTGAACGTGTCAGCAGTATTGTTATCATGGGTACTGGTGAGCCGTTTGAGAACTATGATGCAACAATGAGATTCTTGCGTCTTATGATTCATGAGAAAGGTCTAAATATCGGACAACGGCATATTACTGTTTCCACTAGCGGGATTGTGCCGAGCATTTATAAATTTGCAGAAGAAGATACACAAATAAATTTGGCGATTTCGATTCATGCACCTAACGACAAACTGCGTTCGAAGCTAATGCCAGTTAACCGCCGCTTTCCGTTTGATGATGTGATTGAATCTTTACGTTATTATCAAGCTAAGACGGGGCGACGGGTCAGCTTTGAGTATGCATTGATCGGCGGGGTGAATGATCAGCCGGAGCATGCTGAGGAATTAGCAGGTGTGCTCAAGAACATGCTATGCCACGTCAATTTGATTCCAGTAAATCACGTGCCAGAGCGGAAATATGTACGTACTTCACGCAATGATATCTTTGAGTTTCAACGTATTTTGGCTGACAACGGAGTGAATGTTACCATTCGCCGTGAGCAAGGCCATGATATCGCGGCCGCATGCGGACAGCTGCGTGCCAAACATATGGAGTTGGGGTGAGGATATTTGATCAGAACAGTTCATGCCAGCGATATTGGCCGAGTGCGCTCTGTCAATGAGGATTCGGTCTGGATCGGCGCGACGCGCCACGGTTATACACTCGGCATAATTGCCGATGGGATGGGTGGACATCAGGCTGGTGAAACCGCGAGCAGGCTTGCTTTGGAGACGATGAGGAATACCCTAGACGGGCTCCTGCCTGAGCTTCAGGACGAAGCACTGCGTGATGCGTTATCAGCTGCTATTTTGGAAGCTAACAGCACTGTCTTCAAGGAGGCTTCCAGCAACGATAAGTACCACAATATGGGTACTACTGTCGTTGCTGCCCTGATGAATGGTTCAAACGGATATATTGGCCATATCGGAGACAGCAGAGCCTATTTAATAAAGGACAGTGCAGCAGTTCAATTAACCGAAGATCACACGCTAGTCAATGAGCTGTTCAAGAACGGTCAGATCAGTGTGGAGGAATTAGATAATCATCCGAGACGGAATGTGCTGACGAGAGCACTTGGAACAGATGCTGAGGTGCTGGTTGATTTAGCCCCTGTTACCCTGCTACCTGGGGAACTTTTGCTTCTCTGCAGTGATGGTTTAAGTAATTTTGTTAACAATGAGCATTTGGGCAAGGTAGCGGGAATACATGAGATACCGTTAGAGGAAAGAGCGGACCGCTTACTTCAGTTGGCACTGCTTGCTGGCGGCGGCGATAATATTAGCGTCGCTTTGTTAGAACATCATGGAGAGGCCGCTGTGCCCGAAACAAAGGAGTGGGATTGATGATCGGTCACGAACTGGGCGGCCGTTACCAAGTCATCGAACGGATCGGCGGAGGTGGAATGGCGCTCGTCTATAGAGCACATGACATTCTTTTAAACCGAAACGTCGCCATCAAAGTATTGCGTAATCAATTTGTTCATGACGAGGAATTTATCCGCCGTTTTAGGCGTGAGGCGCAATCAGCTGCATCTTTGTCTCATCCGAATGTGGTTAGTATTTACGATGTAGGACAAGAAGACGAAATTCATTATATTGTCATGGAATATATTGAGGGCAAGAATCTTAATGAAATTATAAAAGAACGAGCGCCATTACAGGTTGACGAGTCCGTAAGGATCGCTTCACAAATCTGTGATGCACTTGATCACGCTCATCAGAATCAAATTATTCATCGGGATATTAAACCACATAATATATTGATCGGGCGCAATGGCCGGGTGAAGGTAACGGATTTCGGTATTGCTCGTGCGGTAACATCTACTACCATTACTCAGACAGGCTCTGTAGTAGGTTCCGTTCATTATTTCTCACCAGAGCATGCCAAAGGTGTCTCAACAGGAGAGAAATCCGACCTGTATTCATTAGGGATTGTACTCTATCAAATGCTTACCGGAAGTCTTCCATTCTTAGGGGAGAGTCCGATTAGCGTAGCTCTAAAGCATCTGCAAGAAGAGTTTGAAGAGCCAAGGCTCATAAATCCACTTATTCCGCAAAGCGTTGAGAATGTAATTCTAAGATCGATGCGTAAAAATCCGGAAGAGCGTTATCAGTCTGCAAAGCAAATGCTGCAGGATTTAGAAACCTGCTTGTTGCCTGAGCGCCGTAGTGAAGCAAAAGTTCTTTTTAACGATGAGGAAGACGAGGATCGAACGCGGGTAATACCAGCGATTAAACCGATCCAAAGAAGCAATGGAAATCGTAATCATCGCCACGACCGGATGGATAATGATGAAGATGACGATGACGATCCGGTGCCTGTGAAAAAAGGTAAAAAACAATGGACTAAACCTGCATTATGGATTGGTTTAACTTTAGTGTTACTGCTGGCTATGGCCAGTCTCGTGTGGTACGTTAAATCCCAATTAGTTGTTCCTGAGGTATCGGTTCCTTACGTGGTCGGTAAACAGCTGGAACAAGCGAAGACTGAACTTGAGGATTTGGGGCTTGAGGTTGCTGATCCTATACTGTATGACTACAGTCCGAATTTCGAAGAAAATGTGGTCATGAAGCAAAGTAGGGAAAAGGACGCCAAAGTGAAAAAGGGAGCCTCCCTAATACTAACTGTGAATACGGCGAAACCATTAACTAAGATGCCAGATGTAACGAATTACACTTTCGACGAAGCTGTTAAAGCGCTGATGGCAAAGGGTGTACCTCAAAATCAAATTAAGAATGAACCTCTCTTCGATGAAAATACGGCGGTGGGTAAGGTTGTAAAATCGGACCCAGCCTTTGACAGCGAGTTTGATCCTGAGACGGTTTCAATCACCCTCTACGTTAGCAAAGGAGAAGAAAGTGTCACGATGCCAGACCTCATCGGTAAGACGGAGAGTGAAGCTAAGGCGCTTTTGGAAGAATCCAAACTGGTTCTCGGAGATGTAAAGGAAGAATCCAGCTTCACAGTTGATGAAGGTAAGGTAACGAAAACTTGGGCTTATGAGAAAGGTACCTCTGTTCCACCTGGAACAGCGATTACGATTTACTTAAGTACAGGTTATCCACCTGAAGCCCTGAATTATACCTTTAATGTACCAGTAGCTCCTGCACAGGATGGAAAGAAGAGCAAGATTCGAATTGAGTTCGTTGATGCGCGCAATAATGGTGAGAAACAAGATTGGGGAACGCGTACCATTGGAAAGAGCCAAGTGCTGTCCGTTAATCTAGTGCTTGCTCCGAATAAAGATGGCTCTGTTATTGTTACCCGAGATGGTGTGCTTTTAGACACTTATGTGATTCCATATATTGATGCGAAGAATGGCACGGTGCAAGAACCTGAGCCACCGACGGTTCCGACTCCGCAGCCGACTCAGACACCGATAGATCCTACACCTACTGCTGAACCGACCATTGAGCCTGAGATCCTGCCTCCAAGTTCAGACAACGAAGGGTCTACTAATACTGGATCAGCCAATCAGACGGGATTCCTTACTAACAATTCGGTGAATAATGAATCGACCAATAGTGGTAACAACAAGAACAGTAATAAAAATGGTGACAAGCATAATAATAAAAACAAAGACAAATCTAAAGATAAAAGCGATAACTAATCAGGACAGAAGTGCTTGAATAGTTGTGGCAGCGAAGTGACCCGGGGATGTTCAAACTTGGGTCATTTTCGCAAAATCAGGAGAGGAAGGCTCACTATGTATGCCTGAAGGAATAATAGTAAAGGCGTTAAGCGGATATTATTACGTAAAACCGCTTCGTGAAGGATTAATTGCAACAGAGGAAGTTTCAGTTCAATGCAGAGGCCGAGGCATACTTAAGAAAAAGGGGATCGCTCCTCTTGTAGGTGACCGCGTGATCTATATGCTGACTGAGCATGGTGAAGGGATGGTGGATGAGCTTCTCCCTAGAGAATCTGAGTTAATTCGTCCACCTGTAGCGAATGTAAGCCTTGCCGTTCTATTATTTTCTGTGCGGGAACCTGATATGAACCTGAATCTATTGGACAAGTTCCTAGTTCATATTGAGCACTCGGGACTGGAACCTTTAATCGTTCTGACCAAACAGGATTTGGCTAATGATGATGGTGAAGCCACTAAGTATGTTAAAGAGCTCTATGAAGATATTGGTTATGAAGTGATGGTTACAAGCTCAATTACAGGAGCTGGCAGTGATGAACTAAGAGAGCGGCTTACTGGTGGTATTAGTGTATTTGCCGGACAATCTGGGGTAGGAAAGTCGACCTTATTGAATCGTATTGTGCCAGGACTTAAACTGGAGACAGGTGAGATCAGCTTACGTTTGGGCCGTGGTCGTCATACTACCCGCCATGTAGAATTGATGGATATTGGCGGGGGCGGCTTTGTAGCGGATACCCCTGGTTTTAGTCAGCTTGATTTTCTTGAGCTTGGGGTTGAAGAGCTCTCTACTTGTTTCCGTGAATTTGCAAACTATGCTGGGGATTGTAAATTCCGTGGTTGTAGTCATCAGCATGAACCAGGCTGCCGAGTCATCGAGGCATGGAAAGCTGGGAATATCGCTGATAGCCGGTATGAACATTACAAATTATTTTTTAATGAAATGAAAGATAAAAAGCGGAGGTACTAAGTCATGATACGAATTGCACCATCTATATTGTCTGCCGATTTCGCAAGTTTAGGTTCAGAGGTTGCAGAAGCTGAGGTCAGTGGCGGGGATTGGATCCATGTGGATGTAATGGACGGGCATTTTGTGCCGAATATAACGCTTGGTCCACCAATCGTAAAAGCGGTCTCGTTACATACGAAACTTCCACTAGACGTTCACTTAATGATTGAGTCTCCAGAACGTTATATTTCTGATTTTGCTGCCGCAGGCGCTAGTGTGATTACTGTTCACGCTGAGGCTTGCGTTCATTTACACCGTGTGGTGCATCAGATCAAGGAATTGGGTCTTAAGGCAGGAGTAGCTATTAATCCTGGCACTCCGGCATCAGCGGTGCGTGAGGTGCTTGAGGATGTGGATATGATTCTCGTGATGACCGTCAATCCTGGCTTTGGAGGTCAAGCATTCATTCCTAACACGTTGCGCAAAATTACTCAAATTAGAGAATGGGCGAATGAAGTCAATCCAGATCTACTTATTGAAGTCGATGGTGGTGTTTCGGAAGCTACAGCGCCATTGGTTGTCAGTGCAGGGGCGGATGTTTTGGTTGCAGGAAATGCAGTTTTTGGCCGGAGTGATCGTGCTGCAGCGATCCTTGAGATTCGAGAAGCAGCGGAAGCGGCACTTCGTTAAAAAAATAGGCTATTACGACTAAAGGTATAGGCCAAGTCCTTGACGCATAAATATGGTTACATGAGCAGAAATCTCATGTAGCCTTTTTTGTTTTGGCAGGGAGGACTGCAGTACGTTACCGTTAGAACAAGAAGAAAGTCTCCTGCGTACGGCATGAATTGATGGGAGGGTAAACCATGAAATTTTACACGTTTAAGCTGCCAAGGTTTTTGGGAGGTTTTGTTAAAGCGATTTTGAACACATTTCAGAAGAGTTGATCCTGGGCTTGGAACAGAAAAGAAAACATGAAAAAAAGCACCTTACAAATGTAAAGGGTGCTTTTTGCTTCATATGAGTGATCGCTCGGTCTTTAAAATTGCAAAAGACTAAACGCGTTCAACTTTACCGGCTTTCAAAGCACGGGTGCTGACGTACACGCGTTTTGGTTTACCGTTCACGAGGATACGGACCTTCTGAACGTTAACTCCCCAAGTACGACGGTTGCGGTTATTGGCGTGAGACACGTTGTTACCGCTGCTCGGTTTCTTGCCTGTTACTGCACATTTGCGGGACATAGATTACACCTCCTTATTCCTAACACCTGCATAAAACAATACTTATCTATAATATCACAGCAAATTTTGCTACGTCAACCGATTCAAAAACATTTATTTCTTTTAATACTTATAGTACAATGTAAATTAGTGCATTATGTCCTGTTAATCATAGAATGATTAGGCATGAAGTTAGGAAGGGGAATTCTCAATTGAGTAAGCGTTCTATAAACGGAACAGATTTTACCGCTATGGTATTGGCTGGAGCGGATAAGCTGCAACAGCATGCAGAACACGTCAATTCCCTAAATGTTTTTCCGGTTCCAGACGGAGATACCGGAACTAACATGAATTTGACGATGACCGCAGGTTCGAATGAATTGAAGAAAAATAATACAACGTCTGTCGGTCAATGTGCAGGTGTACTCTCTAAGGGCTTGTTAATGGGCGCACGGGGGAACTCCGGAGTTATTTTATCTCAATTGTTCAGAGGGTTTAGCAGATCTGCAGCTCAACATGATGAGCTGAACACACAGCAATTTGCTGCTGCATTGCAAAGCGGAGTGGACGCAGCCTATAAAGCAGTTGTAAAGCCTGTAGAAGGAACTATTCTTACAGTGGCTAAAGAGGCTGCAAGACATGCTGTCTACTATGCTCGCCGAACTACAGATGTTACAGAGCTCATGACAGAGGTATTGGCCAAAGCAAAGGAAGCCTTAGCCTATACACCGGAACAATTGCCTGTCTTGAAGCAAGTCGGTGTCGTAGACTCTGGCGGTCAAGGACTGGTCTATATTTATGAAGGGTTTCACCAGCATCTGACGAGCGGAAGCTCCGGTGTATCTGAACCTGTAAAAGGACAACCTCAGGCACCAGTCGTGCCAACACCGGTACCGGTGTTAAAGAAACCTGAAAGCGAACTGTCTTCTGTACAGTCTTCTGCGCAATCACAGCTTTCAACAGAGGACATAGAATTTCTATATGATATGGAGTTCTTCATTAATCGCCAGTTAGGCGGTAACGTGAGAACGGACTTTGATGAGGAAACCTTTAGGAAAGCGTTGTCAGTAAATGGAGATTCCATTATTGTAATTTCGGATGATGAAACCATTAAAGTGCATGTGCATTCCAAGGCTCCAGGTGAAGTTTTGAATCTGGCACTCCTCTATGGGGAAATTACGCAGATTCATATTCTCAATATGCGTGAGCAACACCGCGACTTGTTAACTGCAGGTATGGATATTGCACCTATGCCAGATGTTTTCGCGGATATGCCGGATGAGCAGAGCCGTGTACAATCAGCTCCAGCCGAACCACCAGCAGATGATTTGGCACCTTACGGCTTCATCGCAGTATCATCAGGCGCTGGGATTGCAGATATTTTCAAAAGCCTCGGTGTGGACGTAGTCCTAGCTGGAGGTCAGACTATGAACCCTAGCACAGAGGATTTCGTGAACGCGATTTCTTCCATCTCTGCGAAGCATGTTTACATTCTGCCGAATAACTCTAATATTGTTCTTGCCGCTCAGCAAGCTAAGGAGCTCTTGGAAGGCGAACGTGAGATTACGGTTATTCCAAGCAAAAGCATTCCTCAAGGAATCGCTGCAGCCTTCGCGTTCCAAGAAGAGGATTCCGTGGAGACTAATTCTGGGAACATGCTAGAAGCAATCTCACAGGTCAAGTCAGGACAAGTAACAAATGCTGTCCGTGATACAAGCTTTGATGATCTGGAGATTAAATCCGGGCAATTTATCGGAATTTCGAACTCCAAAATTGTCGCTGCCGCAGATGATCTGTTAGCTGCAAGTCAGGCGCTGCTGTCCAATATGCTTGAGAATGGCTATGAAATCGTCACGATCCTCATTGGAGCAGAAACTGATTCTGAGGTCACAGATTCCTTAAACAAGTGGCTGGAAGAGACTTACCCGAATGTGGAAGTTGAGATTCATGAGGGTGGCCAACCCCTTTATTATTATCTTTTCTCCGTAGAGCCATAGGTAGATGCTGAGGGTTCTATAACAGTTCAGGAGTAACTTGCTAATTACGTAGTTGGCAAAATTATAGTATGGGGGAGATAATCCATGAATCGTACCATTATCGTCACCGACAGCACATCTGATATCCCGCCAGCAATGGCGGAAACGTATGGCATCGAGGTCGTCCCTTTGACCTTGATGTTCGGCGAAGAGGCTTTCCGGGACAATCTGGATATGACGCCGGAACAGTTCTATGAGCGACTTCCCCGCTCGTCACAGTTGCCGACTACTTCTCAACCCTCACCGGTTGAATACATGAATGTGTATCGAGATATTTTGGAACGTTACCCGGGAAGTCCTATCCTTTCGTTTCATATTTCTTCTGGACTAAGCGGTACGTACCAATCAGCACTATTGGCTAAATCGATGTTGGAGGAAGAGGGAGAAGGGATCACTGTAGTAGATTCTCTCTCCGCTTCTTACGGTTTTGGATTTATGGTGGTGGAAGCCGCCAGGTTGGCTGCTGAAGATAAGAGTCCCGAAGCGATTCTTGAAGCTGTAGAAAGTCTGCGCCAATCTCGTAAGCTTTACTTCTTGGTAGATACACTTGAATATTTACAAAAAGGCGGGAGAATCGGAAAGGCCTCGGCCATTCTGGGAACACTTCTTAATATTAAGCCGATCCTGTCTATTGATGCAGAAGGAATAATATATGCGGTGGAGAAAGTTAGAGGCCGTAAGAAGGCTATTGCCCGTATGATTGAATTATTTAAGAAGGATATTCAAGGTGTAGACAAAATCAATGTGGCCGTGGGTCATACGGCTGAACCGGCTTCCGGTGAAGAGTTCCTGAAAGAGCTGTCAGGACATTTTACACTAGAAGAGAAAGTGCTGACGAACGTCGGCCCTGTCGTGGGCAGCCATGTCGGAAACGGTACGTTAGCTGTATTCATTTGGCCTGCAAAATGAGGGATGAATATGACACTGTCATTAAATCAAATTGAAGTAAAAAACATAACTGGCGTGAGTGCTCAAAAGCAAAGCGAGCTTCACGCCTTTGGCGTCTTTACAGTAAAGGATTTGTTAGAGTATTATCCGTTCCGTTATGAGGATTATCGCCCGCGCTCGCTGAGTGAAACCAAACATGGGGATAAAGTGACTACAGAGGCTAAAGTGATCGGTATCCCTGTACTGCAACGTTTTGGAGGCAAGTCACGACTTAGTTGTAAAATGGTTGCTGAGCCTTGGATGTTCACAGCTACATGGTTTAATCGTCATTACGTGCGTGAGCAACTTACTGTGGGAAGAGAAATTGTACTCACAGGTAAATGGGATCAGAAGCGAAATCAAATTACAGTGACGGATTTTGAATTCCCCGATCGTGGGGAAGGGAAGACAGGGACTCTACAGCCGGTCTATTCCGTCGGTGGAAAGATCACGCAGTCGTGGATCAGGAAAAGTATTAATCAGGCGCTTCAGCAGTATGGAGATCTAATTCCTGAGATACTACCACATTCTATTATGCGGCAATATGATTTTATGCCCCGTAAACGGGCGATTGCTACCATTCATAGGCCAGAGGATACGCGTGAAGGGCAGCAGGGACGCCGCAGGATGGTGTATGAGGAGTTGTTTCTGTTCCAGTTGAAGATGCAGGCATTCCGGGTAATCAATCGCGGTAGGATGGATGGTGTAGTCCATACCGTAGATAACGCAACCGTGCGCCAGTTTGTTCGCAGCTTACCTTTTGAGCTTACAGATGCTCAGAAACGAGTAGAGCTGGAGATCTTACATGATCTGCGATCACCGTATTGCATGAATCGACTGCTTCAAGGTGATGTAGGTTCCGGCAAAACGGTACTAGCTGCCGTCGCGCTTTTTGCCACCGTGCGATCTGGTTTTCAGGGTGCGCTTATGGTGCCCACTGAGATTTTAGCAGAGCAGCATATGCGTTCACTTACGAAGATGTTTGAGCCGTTTGGAATTACGGTTGGTCTGTTAACAGGGAGCGTAACTGGACGGAAACGTAAAGAATTGTTAGCTTCACTACAAATGGGGATGCTCGATATTGTTGTAGGAACGCATGCATTGATTCAGGAGGATGTATTTTTCCGTGATCTGGGTCTTGTAGTTACGGACGAGCAGCATCGGTTTGGTGTAAACCAGCGAGGTGTATTGCGGCGTAAAGGATATAATCCGGATGTACTTACGATGACTGCAACACCTATTCCACGTACTCTTGCGATCTCTGTTTTTGGAGATATGGATGTATCCACGCTGTCGGAAAGACCGAAAGGCCGAGTGCCAATAACTAGTTATTGGGTCAAGCATGATCTCATGGATCGTGTCCTAAATCTGATTAAGCGTGAAATAGAGCTGGGACGTCAGGCGTATCTGATCTGTCCGCTCATTGAAGAATCGGAGAAACTGGATGTACAGAATGCTATAGATTTACATATTCAGATGAGCCAAGCTTTTCCTAACTATAAAGTTGGGCTTTTGCATGGAAAGATGTCTCCAGCTGAAAAAGATGAAGTGATGCGAGCATTTTACAACAATGAACTGCAACTCTTAGTATCCACAACGGTTGTAGAGGTGGGTGTAGACGTTCCTAATGCCACGTTGATGATTATTATGGATGCAGACCGGTTCGGATTATCACAGCTGCACCAGCTTCGTGGACGGGTTGGTAGAGGTCAGCATGCCTCTTATTGTGTACTAGTGGCTGATCCGAAATCTGAAATCGGGCGTGAACGAATGACTGCTATGACGGACACCGATGATGGATTTGAGATTTCGCGGAGAGATTTGGAGCTGCGTGGTCCAGGTGATTTTTTTGGAACCAAGCAGAGTGGATTACCGGAGTTTCGCTTGGCGGATATGACGGCTGACTTTGAAGTGCTGGAGCAGGCGCGTGATGATGTGGCAGAGCTGCTTAAGGATGAGAAGTTCTGGACATCTCCTGAATATGCACCTCTTCGGCATTATTTACAAGGCGAGCAAATTTTCCAAGGGGAATTAATTGACTAAGTAGGCACATCTAGCTCCTAAGCCTCATATACTGTGAAAGATTGGATATGACGGGAGGTGCTACACTTGGGTTATCAACAATTCGGAATTAGCCCTCAGCTCGTGGAACGCATCAAGCTGAAGATGAAAAACGCGACTGTCAAAGATCGTATTAAAAATATGATTAACGGCGTCTCGAAACAAGAGCTACAGGACACGGCAGTTGTTCGCAGGCTGGTACGGAATGCGTCAGGTGTACTGAACGAGAAATTGACCTCGACGCAGGAAGACCAAATTGTGAAATTTATTATCGCTCAGAAAATTGATCCAAACAACACATTCCACTTGATCCGTTTGTGGGGAATGTTCCGTTAGGAAAGTGTGCTAGCGAGTATAGGCTAGATCTTAGGTCTAATTCTCAGCTAGCTAAAGGAGTAGAGGCTGTCTCAAAAGTAGTGAATGCTGCTTTTGAGACAGCTTTTTTTGTGTGAATCAAGGATGAATTCTAGTGAAAAGCAGACAAACAAACACTGGCTCATTAACGTTGATTAATGAACGCCGACTGACGAACACTGATTAACGAACGTAGACTAACCAATAATTTTCCGGCGAGAATCCTGCAATAGTACATCTTTAGATGATATGAGGAGGGTTAAAGTATTGATTCCTGCAAATCTGCAGGAATTCTTGCATCAGAAGAAGATTTCGAGCCATAAATGAGGATATTCCTGTACATTTGCAGGATTTGGGCTTAATGGAGCGGATATCTGAGCCAAAAGATGTACTTTTGCAGGATATCGTAATACCAGCGAAAGAACCCCGGTTGATAACGCAAAAGTAGCGCTCCCCCCATACACGGGAGAAACGCTATTTATCTTACGTAGAATCATAAAGGTTACCTTCAAACAAAGAAGACGTAATCATCCTACTCACTATGCTCATCATTCTGACCTAATAGTTAGGATGGCAGATTACTCAATCCTTGATCACTGGCAGCTGATTTGAGCACAATTTGGCTGTCAGGATCACAATTAAGGACGATGGTCCGCAATTGATGTTCTTCCATTTTGTTGATGAGACAAAACAATGTGCTCAGCTCTCCATTTTGCCCGGAGCCTTCAGCAAGCCCAACTTCTCGATTTAATGAGTTTTCGAGAGCTTCCTGGATATCCATGCAACTATTGCTGGTAATCCATGCAGCGCGTGAATCGGATAACCCTCGGAGTGAGAATCTCACACCTTCGAAAGCCAATAAGTAAGCAATAATGGAGTACATGGCTTGCTCCCAGCCAAATAGTGTGCCTGCTATAAGCAAAATAGCACAGTTTAGAATCATGATGACGACTTCGGTTGACTTTGGCGGTCCACCACTCAGAAGTGAATATCCTTGATCACTTGCATGTTTGTTCACACCACCGAATCGGACAGATATACCGATACCGAGTCCTAAACATATGCCACCTGCCATAGCAGCAGGTAAAGGATCACTAATCACTGCAGGAAAACGGTGTAGAGCAAGAGAAGCGATGGTCAAGCAAGCTAATCCTAGAACGGTATACAGAGCAAAGCGAAGATTCACTTGCTTTCGAGACATGAATATAAAAGGTAGATTGAATAGAAAAAGAAACAATCCCAGCCGCATTTCAGTGGTATGAGCGAATAATGCCGATAAACCTGTGATTCCACCAACTACAAGCCCATGTGGTATGAGAAATAACTCTAATCCTACTGCGGCAAGTAGTGCTCCTGCAATAACGGTTAGAACTCGGAATACTGAATTTTTACGTAATTGTTTATGTTGTGTTGTCTTTGTCTGCAATGTTTTTCCTCCTTTAGCAGGGGAAACAACCGTATTCATTTTCGTAGGGAGCGACAGCTTTTTTTTGAATAATTTTAGCAGCATGTCACTTCTTTAATTTATATACTGTATCCAATAATTTATAGATCCATTTTGATTCCTATGCTAGAAGTAAGTTTGCATAACAAATTTTACCGATTCCCGATAAATCCGATTCTCTATAATCCACGAAAGTCTACCCTGCATTTAGGTGTCTTATAATTATTTCGCTTTCTTCGAATTTTTATCAATGGAAGTTCTAAATGACCTTCAGTAACAATCATTTAAGGTAGATATGAAATTCGCATTGCGTGATATTAGAAAGTGAGAAGTGAATTTTAACAGGTACAGCCGCAGTCGAAGCAAGAATTTATAGATCACAGGACGGAATACAAAAGAAAGCACAGGGAGTATCGCGGCTACCGCAATAGATTTAGTTCCCCACTGTTCAGTTATTTTGAGGGCTCCTATTTGAGGAGTTATTTGGGGTACCGTCCTTACGGGAGCTATAAACTTTCGCTCGTAGCGTTCAATTTCGGTTGTCTTTGATTCTTGCTCCGTAGTGAATAATCCTCCAGACCAAACCGGTGGAAAAGAAAACATCATTCCCAGAATTAGGACTATACGAAGAAACCAAAGTAATGACAAGCGCGCTATATATTGCACCGAAATAACACCTCCCAACTGTATGTAGTATAAAAAGCATACCATACCTTATCATTTGATTCCAAATTGTTTTGTGAAAAAAATTCATTTGAAAACGATGAAAACAAGAAACCGAACGGGAAAAATGACGTATTTCGTAGAAAAGAAGACTTTTATTATCTTGTATCAGTCAGGAGGAATGAATTTGAGCGAATGGCAGGATTTTAACGGTTTTGATAAACGAAGATTTTTCGGAAGTTTCATTCATGAGATGCCCCTATTTTTTAAATTATTTGCTTTGTTTATTCTAGGTGTTTTCGTCTTTATAATTTATAAATCAGTGAGAAGCTGGATAGCCAACAACGCAAGTCCCTTGATAAAAGCTAGCTCTAAAGCTGTAACGAAACGGACTGAGGTATGGGGTGGATCGGGTGAATCGAGCGCACATACTAGTTATTATGTGACGTTTGAGTTTGAAGATGGTGGACGCTTGGAATTGCAGGTTAGAGATCAGGATTTTGGTCTGATTGTAGAAGGGGATAGAGGAGAACTCCTTTATCAAGGGACTAGATTCAAGAGCTTTGATCGAGTCAAGCAGACGGAACAGCTTAATTTCTAAAATTGTACATAACGTTCTAGAATCACCATGCCTTTTTTGGGTAAGACTCATATGAGAGGTTTTACCAGAATCTCAATCCCGGAAGGAGGCTATTGTCTTGAACTCAAATGATCCAAAATCGCAGGGGCAGGTACCTTTTCATACACTAAGTGAGGAAGAAGTGCTCAAAAGGCTGGAAACAAGGAAAGATGGTTTGTCTTCCGGTGAAGCCGCTAAACTTCTGGAGCAGTATGGGAAGAACGTACTTCAAGAAGCAAAAACCAAATCTCTGCTAGGAAAATTTATTGAACAATTTAAAAATGTAATGATCTTTATTTTGCTAGTGGCGGCAGTATTGTCTGGGGTTTTGGGAGAATGGACAGATACAGTCATTATTTTGTTGGTAGTCATCCTGAATGCGGTACTTGGCGTTATTCAGGAAAATAAGGCAGAGCAGGCGCTAGATGCCCTGAAAAGTATGTCCTCTCCGCATGCCAGAGTGCGACGTGGAGGTCAGGTCTCAGAGATTAAAAGTGAAGATCTCGTACCTGGGGATATCGTATTGCTGGAAGCTGGAAATGTAGTTCCGGCGGATATTAGACTGTTAGAAGCTGCTTCTTTGAAAACAGAGGAAGCCGCGTTAACCGGAGAATCATTACCTTCAGAAAAGAAGGTTGGTGTGCTTGAGGGAAGCGACATTGTTATCGGGGATCGCACCAATATGGCTTATATGAGCAGCAATGTAACTTACGGTAGAGCGGTTGGTGTCGTCACAGCT
>Ga0153923_100106_pt1 | contig 39903 bp, 36 predicted proteins | sample TSNJ007MetaG_FD_104682 | JGI IMG/M metagenome (GOLD analysis project Ga0153923, IMG submission 104682) | Attine ant fungus gardens microbial communities from New Jersey, USA - TSNJ007 MetaG | ecosystem: Host-associated > Fungi > Mycelium > Unclassified | place: USA: New Jersey, Brendon T. Byrne...
GCAGGGCCGGCAGATGCAGGGCGACGGCGGTTTGCTGGTGCGTCAGGAACTGCAGGCCGACTGCCTCGCCGGGGTCTGGGCCTACAACGCGCAGAAGCGTTTGAACTGGCTGGAGCCGGGCGATATCGAAGAGGCCTTGAATGCGGCCAACGCCATCGGTGATGATCGCCTGCAACAACAGGGTCAGGGCCGTGTGGTGCCGGACTCGTTTACCCATGGCACGTCGGCGCAAAGGGTGCGCTGGTTCAAAACCGGTTTCGCCCAGGGCCAGGTCGGCCAGTGCGATACCTTCGCGGCGAAAAACCTGTAAATGCGCAAATGGCTTCTGGCTTTACTGATCATCGGCGGCAACGCGCACGCGGCAGGCGTCGATGCCATCAGCCCCGGGCGCCTGCAATTCGAGGCCGGCGAAATGGCCGTCGGCATCAGCCCCGCACCGGAGAAAATCGAACGGGTGCTGATCGTCATTCACGGTCGCCTGCGCAATGCCGAGACCTACCGCAAGAGTGCCGAGCACGCCACCGAACTGGCCGGGCAAACGGCGCACACGCTGGTGATCGCGCCGCAGTTTCTCAACGAAAGCGACGTCGCCTTGTACTCCCTGCCCAACACATTGCTGCGCTGGAACGGCAACGAGTGGATGGGCGGCGGGTTATCCACAGGGCCGAAGCCGCTGAGTTCCTACGCCGCACTCGACGCCATCGTCGCCCGGGTCAGCGACCGCAAGCAGTTTCCGGACGTGCAGCAGATCGTGATTTTCGGCCATTCCGGTGGCGGCCAGGTGGTGCAGCGCTATGCCCTGCTGGCCAAGGAACAACCGGCGCTGAAGGCCAACGGCATTCGCCTGCGCTATGTGGTGGCCAATCCGTCGTCGTACGCTTATTTCAATGAACAGCGGCCGGTGGCGTTCGATCACGCACAGTGCCCGGGTTTCAATCGCTGGAAGTACGGTCTGGCAGACATGCCGGTGTACGCCGGAGGGCAAACGCCGTTGCAGCTTGAGAGCAGCTACATCAAACGCGAAGTGATTTATCTGCTGGGGCAGCAGGATATAGACCCGCAACATCCGGCGCTGGACAAGAGTTGCGCCGCCGAGGCCCAGGGCGCGTATCGGCTGGAGCGCGGCAAGCTGTTTTTCGGCTACCTGCTGCGCCGGCATCCGGAAGGGGTCAATCAGCGGCTGGTTGAAGTGCCCGGGGTCGGGCATAACGGCGATGGGATGTTGACGTCACCGGAGGGGCAGAAAGCTCTTTTTGAGCAGTAAGTTGTGCGGTGGCCGTTCTGGCCTCTTCGCGAGCAAGCCCGCTCCCACAGTTGGAATGCATTCCCCTGTGGGAGCGAGCTTGCTCGCGAAGGCAATCTGACAGGCACCGAAGATCTCAGACCGAAAGCATCCGCCGCAACTCGACACAATCCTGCGCATGCCAGTCCGTCAGTTCCGGCCACGGGTTGTCCGGCAGATTCACCAGCACCGTCCGCGCCCCGGCCGCTCGCCCGCAATCCAGGTCAAAGCGGTAATCCCCGACCATCACCATCTCGCTTGCCGGCACGCTCCACGCCTCCGCCAGTTTCAGCAACCCGCCGGGATGCGGCTTGGGCGGCGCTTCATCGCGGCCCAGCACATCTTCCACGGCGAAGCAGTCGGCCAGGCCAATGGCTTCGAGCGTCACGTGCGCCAGCTCCCGCGCATTGCGGGTCAGGATGCCCAGGCGATAGCCGCGCCCGTGCAGATCGCGCACCAGCTCCACTGCACCCGTCGCCGGTTTTGAACCCAGCGCCAGATCGCGCTCATGCTCCAGCAGCCAGGCATGTTTCGCCGCGGCTTCCTCGGCGGGAAGTGCCGCGAGATGCGTAAGAATGTCGTCCTCGGGCGGAATCGCCAGCGCCACACGGATCGCCGCAAAATCATGCACGGCGACGGTCAGGGTGCCGTCCATGTCGAACACCCAGTGCTTCACATCGCTCAGGCTCATGCCCAGTCCTTGCGGTGCCGAATCAAGCCTTCCTGGGTCACCGACGCCACCAGTTGCCCGGCGCGGTTGTAAACGCTGCCACGGGAGAAACCCCGGGAATTGCCGGCCCACGGGCTGTCCATCGCATAGAGCAGCCAGTCATCGGCGCGCAGATCGTTGTGGAACCACAGCGCGTGATCAAGGCTGGCGACCTGCATGTCTTTCTGCCAGACCGACTTGCCGTGGGGCAGCATCGACGTGGTCAGCAAACCGAAGTCCGAAGCGTAGGCCAGCAGGTATTTGTGCAGCGCCGGAATGTCGGCCAACGCACCGTCGGCACGGAACCACACATACTTCACCGGATCGGCCGGCTGCGGGTTGTACGGATCCTTTTCGGTGACCGGGCGCACTTCGATCGGTTTCGGGCACAGCAGTTTTTCGCGCATGTGCTCAGGAATCAGGTGCGCGCGTTGCTGGGTCAGTTCCAGCTCCGACGGCAGGTTTTCCGGGCCGACCACCACCGGCATCTGGCTCTGGTGCTCGAAGCCTGCCTCGTCATATTGAAACGAAGAGCTGCAGGTGAAGATCGGATGGCCCTTCTGGATGGCCGTGACCCGGCGAGTGCTGAAACTGCCGCCATCGCGCACGCGATCCACCGAATACACCACTGGCAACTTGGCGTCGCCCGGACGCAGGAAATAACCGTGCATCGAATGCACGTGGCGCGCCTCTTCAACCGTCTGACTGGCCGCCGACAGCGACTGACCGAGTACCTGACCACCGAACAACTGACGGAAACCCAGATCCTGGCTGCGGCCACGGAACAGGTTTTCCTCGATCGGTTCCAGGGTCAGCAGGTCGACCAGATCTTCCAACACTTGGCTCATTCAGACTCTCCTCACACAACGCTATGCCGCGCAGTCTTGGCTGCGGCGGCCCATTCAGGTTCTGGCGCGAGCCATTGTCGCGCCATTGTAAACGTCCGTGTCGGCTTAGCCATGCAGGGTTTGCAGCCATTGCTCCCTGGTAATCCGGTACAACAGATGCCGACGCAACGGGTGATCGACGGCAAGTTTGGGGTGATCGAAATCATCGGCCGGATCGTGCTGCATGCCAATCGCCTGCATGACTTTCTCCGACGGCAGATTGCTCTGCGCGGTGAAAGACACGATTTCCTTCAGCGACAATCGGTCAAAGCCGCAACGCAGAGCGGTCCACGCCGCTTCACTGGCATAGCCCAGGCCCCAGTGCTCCTTGGCGAGACGCCAGCCGATTTCCACCGCCGGGGTGAACGGCGCATCGAAGCCGACCACGCCAAGACCGGTAAAACCGATGAACTCGCGACTGTCCTTGCGCTCCAGCGCCCACAGACCGAAACCGTGCTCGGCAAAATGCCCGCGCACCCGGCCGATCATCGACGCACTTTCCAGACGGCTCAGGGGCTGTGGAAAGTAACGCATGACCTGCGGATCGGCACACATCGCCGCAAATGCCGGCAAATCCTCGTCCTGCCATTGGCGCATCAGTAATCGCGCACTTTCCAGTTGCAGTATCGGCTCCATCATGCCCCTCCGTTTCCATGCCGCAAGTCTACATCGCTGGTAGGATCGTTCACTCTTTCCATCGTTCCTGAATGAAGTTGCCATGCCCCTGCCGCTGATCTACCACGAAGACTACAGCCCCGAGTTTCCGGCGGATCACCGCTTTCCGATGGACAAGTTCCGTTTGCTGCGCGACCACCTGGTCGACAGCGGCCTGACCCGCGACGCCGACCTGCTGCGTCCCGAGATCTGCCCCAACGACATCCTCGCCCTGGCCCATGACCGTAGCTATATCGAACGTTACATGAGCGGCGAGTTGTCCCGCGAAGACCAGCGGCGCCTCGGCCTGCCGTGGAACGAAGCCTTGGCGCGGCGCACGGTGCGGGCGGTCGGCGGCTCGATTCTGGCGGCGGAAAAAGCCCTTGAGCATGGTCTGGCCTGTCACCTCGCCGGCGGCACCCATCACGCCCACTACGACTACCCGGCCGGGTTCTGCATCTTCAACGACCTGGCGATCATCAGCCATTACCTGCTGCAAAGCGGTCGGGTGAACCGTGTGCTGATCTTCGATTGCGACGTGCATCAGGGCGACGGCACCGCGCGAATCCTCCACGACACGCCGGAGGCCATTACCGTTTCCCTGCACTGCGAAAAGAACTTTCCTGCACGCAAGGCCGAAAGCGACTGGGACATTCCGCTGCCCAACGGCATGGGCGATGCCGATTATCTGCAGGTGGTGGATGACACGCTCAACTACCTCCTGCCGCTGTATCAACCGGACCTGGTGTTGTACGACGCCGGGGTCGATGTGCACAAGGACGACGCCCTCGGTTATCTGCAACTGACCGACGCCGGCGTCGCCGCCCGCGATGAAAGCGTGATGCGCCATTGTCTGGGCCGCGACATCCCGGTGGTCGGCGTGATCGGCGGCGGCTACAGCAAGGATCGCCACGCCCTCGCCCGCCGCCACGGCATCCTGCATCACAGCGCGCAACGGGTCTGGACGTCACACGGTTGTCACTAAGCTGTGCTGCGTTACCCACAATGGCTGTGGAACGGCCTGTGGATAACCTGAGCGAAAGGCACTACAGCCCACACCGGCTATGACGTCCAATGCACTGATCAATTTTCAACCAGATTCTGGAATTCACCTTCGATCACCTTGTAGGAGCTGCCGCAGGCTGCGATCTTTTGATCTTTGTTTTCTCAAGGCCAAGATCAAAAGATCGCAGCCTGCGGCAGCTCCTACACGGATCCCGGCTGTTAGAATGCGCGCCTTATCCCGCCATACCGCAGCGCACGCCATGACCCAGACCTCCGCCCCCCTCCCCGCTCACGTCGCCGTCATCGGCGGTGGCCCCGCCGGCCTGATGGCCGCCGAAGTGCTGAGCCAGGCCGGCGTGCGTGTCGATCTATACGACGGCATGCCCTCGGTGGGGCGCAAGTTCCTGCTGGCCGGAGTCGGTGGCATGAACATCACCCACTCCGAGCCTTACCCGGCGTTCCTCGCACGCTACGCCGAACGCGCACCACAGATCGCGCCCTTGCTGCGCGGCTTCGACGCCGACGCGTTGTGCCGCTGGATTCATGAGCTGGGCATCGAGACCTTTATCGGCAGCTCCGGCCGGGTGTTCCCCACCGACATGAAAGCCGCCCCGCTGTTGCGCGCCTGGCTCAAACGCCTGCGCGACAGCGGCGTGGTTATCCACACCCGCCATCGCTGGCTCGGTTGGGATGCACACGGCGCACTGCGTATCACCAGCCCCGACGGCGAAATCACCGTCAGACCCGACGCCACCCTGCTCGCCCTCGGTGGCGGCAGTTGGTCGCGCCTGGGTTCAGATGGCGCGTGGATGCTGCCCCTGGAGCAAAAAGGCGTAGGACTGGCGCCGTTGCAGCCAAGCAATTGCGGCTTCGAAGTGCAGGCCTGGAGCGAGTTTCTTGTCAGTAAATTCGCCGGCGCACCGCTGAAAAATGTCGCCATCGGTTTGAACGACGACGTGCCGCGACTGGGCGAATGCGTGATCACCGCGACCGGGGTTGAAGGCAGCCTGATCTATGCGCTGTCGGCACCGATTCGCGAGGCGATCAATACGCAGGGTTCAGCCACGGTGCACATCGATCTGTTGCCCGGCCGACCTGTGGATAAATTGCAGGCAGCGTTGAGCAAACCGCGCGGCTCGCGTTCGATGGCCAAGCATCTGCACAGTCAGGTCGGAATTGATGGGGTGAAAGCGGCGTTGTTGCGTGAATTGACTGACGCGGCAACCTTCGCTGATCCGGCGTTACTGGCGCGGGCGATCAAGGCGTTGCCGCTGACCTTGGTAAAGACCCGTCCGCTGGACGAAGCCATCAGCAGTGCCGGTGGCGTGACGTTCGAAGCGCTGGATGAGCGCATGATGCTCAAGGCGTTGCCGGGGGTGTTTTGTGCGGGGGAGATGCTCGATTGGGAAGCGCCGACAGGTGGCTATTTGCTGACGGGGTGTTTTGCCAGCGGGCGGGCGGCGGGGATTGGAATGTTGCAGTGGCTCAAGTCCGAGGTGCCTGCCTGAACCCTCACCCCAACCCTCTCCCCGAGGGAGAGGGAGCCGACCGAGGTGTATGGCGTAACACATCGACCTGAAAGACCGAGTCGATTGTAGATTCACAGCAGCAGAATCAGGTCGGCGTAGAATTCAAGCATCCCCCAATCAGTCCCCTCTCCCTCCGGGAGAGGGTTAGGGTGAGGGGCTTTTGGCTTTAAGGCTTGCGCTTGCGCGGCCCGGTATTGAACACCGGCACTTTACGCACAGGCTTGATCGAAGGCTCCGGCGCCTGAGTCTCACCGCTGTCGACCCACTTGCCCAGATTGCGCTTGCCGCCACCGCCGCCGCCGGACGTCTTCGGCTTTTTCGGTTTCTTCGGCTTCTTGATCACCTGACCGCTGGCGTCGGTATCCGGCACGCGGTGCTCAGGCTCGAAGTCCGGCTCGTTCTGGCGCTTCAAGGTCTGACGGGTGAGCATCTCGATCGCCGAGAGCATGTTCACTTCATCCGCGCACACCAGCGAGATCGCCTCGCCGGTCGCACCGGCACGGCCGGTACGACCGATGCGGTGAATGTAATCCTCAGCCACGATCGGCAGGTCGAAGTTGACCACCAGCGGCAAATCTTCGATATCCAGACCACGGGCGGCGACGTCGGTCGCCACCAGAATCTGCACTTCACTGAGTTTGAAACGATCCAGCGCACGCTGACGGGTAGCCTGCGGTTTGTCGCCGTGGATACCGTCGGCATTCACACCGAGGCCCTGGAGTTTTTCCACCAGCGCATCCACACCGTTGCGGGTCTTGGCGAACACCAGCACCTGCTTCCACTTGTTCTTGCGCATCAGGTGCACGAACAGTTCCGGCTTGCGCTTCTTGTCCACCGTCACCACCCACTGCTTGACGGTGTTGGCCGCGACGTTGCGCGGGCTGACTTCGATGCTCAGCGGATCGTTGAGCATCTGCCCGGCGAGCAGGCGGATGTCATCGGAGAAAGTCGCAGAGAACAGCAGCGTCTGGCGCTTCTTCGGCAGCATGCGGTAAATGTTCGCCAGTTCTTCGGAAAAGCCCAGGTCGAGCATGCGGTCGGCTTCATCCAGTACCAGGGTTTGCAACTGATCGAGTTTCAACGCGTTCTGCCGGAACAGGTCGATCAGGCGACCCGGCGTGGCGACCAGCACATCAACGCCGCCGCGCAGCTTCATCATCTGCGGGTTGATGCTGACGCCGCCGTACACCGCATACGTGCGCAATGGCAGGTTTTCAGCGTATTGGCGCACCGACTCATGAACCTGCTCGGCCAGCTCGCGGGTCGGCACCAGAATTAGTGCACGCGCCGAATTGGCGGCCACTTTCGGCCCTTCCATGGCCAGCAACTGCAGCAGCGGCAAGGCAAAACCGGCGGTCTTGCCGGTGCCGGTCTGGGCCGCAGCCATCAGGTCGCGACCGGCCAGCACGGCCGGAATGGCTTGCGCCTGAACCGGCGTTGGAGTCTGGTAGCCGAGCTTCTCGAGGGAGCGCAGCAAGGGTTCGATCAGGCCAAGGGTGGCGAAAGTCATGGGAGTACCGTAGGAAAAATCAGCGCGGTTGCGCAAAACAAGGGTGCAATGGCGCGCAGTTTACCCTAATTCACACGCTGTTCTGCTCCGACGGCGGTCTTCGCTGGCTCCACGACGAGCGGCTGCGCCGGCCGCCGCCACTGCGGCAGACCGATCAGCACCACGGCGCTGATGATCACCAGCATCGCCAGCGCTTCTTCCATGCCGATGGTCTCGCCGACAAACACGATCCCCAGCAACACCGCCACCGCCGGGTTGACGTAGGCATAACTGGTGGCCGCCGCCGGACGCACGTGCTTGAGCAGGTACATGTAGGAATTGAAGGCGATGATCGAGCCGAAGAAGATCAGATAACCCAAGGCCAGCCAGCCTTCCATCGGCGGCAAGGCTTGCAGGTGCTCGCCGCTGACCGCGCTGCCGATCAACAGCACCACGCCGCCCACCAGCATCTCCACGGCACTGGCCATCGCCCCTTGCGGCAACGGCAGGTGCTTGCTCCACACCGAGCCGAACGCCCAGGTCGCCGCCGCAAAAATCAGCAGCGCCGCGCCCAGCGGACTCGATTGCAGGTTGGAGCCCATGTTGAGCATGGCAATGCCGACGATCCCCAACGCCACCCCGGCCCATTCGAGGCGGGTATTACGCGCGCCCCAGAAATAGCCGAAGAGCAACGTGAACAACGGCACCGTCGCCACCGCCAGTGCCGCCACACCGGAAGCCACGCCAGTATGCTCGGCGACACTGACCGCGCCGTTACCGAAGCTGAGCAGCAGAATCCCGATGATCCCCGCCGCTTTCCACTGCGCCCAGGTCGGCGCAGGCGCCCCGCGCCAGCGCAGGAAGGCGTACATCAGGCTGCCGGCAATCACGAAGCGTACCCCGCCGAGCATCAGCGGCGGCCAGTATTCGACGCCGAGGCGGATCACCAGATAGGTCGATCCCCAAATCACGTACAGCGCAAAAAACGCGGCGATCAACGGCAAGGAAAAACGGCGCAAGGCAGGCATGGGCAGCTCGACAGTCAGAGGCAGGGTGTGAATTATTCTAGAAAGGCCCGCGAGCAAAAATAAGCTACAAAACCTGTTTATCGCGCCGGTACACTTTTGAAACAACGGAGATCGACGGGCTAAACCGTGATTTCGAAAGTCTGGCAATTTCAGGAGTCCGGCCTTGGACAAATACGACCGCATGCTGCTCAGCGCCCTGTTGGAAAACGGTCGCGCGTCCTACGCCGACCTGGCGCGCAAGGTGAACCTGTCCGCCCCCGCCGTGGCCGAGCGCGTGGCCAAGCTTGAAGCGGCCGGGGTGATCACCGGGTATCAGGCGAATATCGACCTGTCGAAAATCGGCTTGCCGATCCAGTGCATGATCGAATTGCGCCTGCACCAGAACGGCAGCCAGAAGGTCTACGACGAACTGGTGAAAATCCCGCAACTCACCGAGTGCTTTCGAGTGACCGGCGATCCGTGCGTGATGATGAAGGGTGCGGTGGGGTCGATGACGGAGCTGGAAGAGTTGATCAATCGGGTGGCGAAGTTTGGCTTCAGCAAGACGTCGATTGTGTTGTCGAGCGCGATCGAGAAGCGTGTGCCGTTGAGCCATATCGAAAGCAACGGCAAGTAATCAGCCCCACCGAAACGCCCCTGTAGGAGCTGCCGAAGGCTGCGATCTTTTGACTTCGACTTTGACTTTTAGAAGCAAGATCAAAAGATCGCAGCCTTCGGCAGCTCCTATAGGGGTCCTGTGTCGGGCTGGGGATCAGCGATAGCGCTGCAGGTGTTCGCTGACCTTGGCCGCCGGGACTTTCTGCAGTTTGCACAGCAGGTCGTGGGACAGTTCACGTACGCCATGCTTGCTGCGCAGTTCATCCGCCAGGTGCGCCATCAGGTTGGCCGCCATCTCCGCATCCGCCATCGCCCTGTGCGCCTGGCCGGTGTGCGGCAGGCGGGCGAAAGTGGTGAGAGTCCCGAGCTTGTGATTCGGCGCCGCCGGCATCAGGCGGCGGGCCAGCAGCAGCGAACAGGCGAAGTTCTGCAATCGGGTGCGTTTGATTCGCCCCAGCTCGAAGTCCCAGAACTTCTGGTCGAACGAGGCGTTGTGCGCGACCAGCGGCGTGCAGCCAACGAACTCGTTGACCTCTTCCATGACCCGCTCCGCCGCAGGCGCGGTGCGCAGCATGGCGTTGCTGATGCCGGTCAGTTGTTCGATAAACGCAGGAACGCGGACGCCGGCGTTCATCAGGCTTTGATAACGCTCGACGATGCGGCCGTTTTCCAGCATGACCACGGCAATTTCCGTGGCGCGACAGCTGCTGTTCGGCGACAGGCCGGTGGTTTCAAAGTCGATGACTGCAATGCGTTCCAAACCGGGTTCAACTCCGTTCAAATCAATTCTTGAGCAACGCTCAGTTTTTCAACAGCAGTGCGCCTTCGATCGGCACATAACGGCTGGCGGCGCGGATCAGCGAGTTGGCTGTCAGGCCCGGCACGCCGTAGGCCACTGCCTGTACGCCGTGCTTGCTGATGATGCGTTCGAGCAGCATGTCAAAGTCACCGTCACCGGAGGCCAGGACGACCTCGTCGACGTGGTCGGCGGCGTCCATGATGTCGAGGGTGATGCCCACGTCCCAGTCGCCCTTGGCCGAGCCATCGCTGCGCTGGATGTAGGGTTTGAGTTTCACGGTGAAACCGAGGTTGCGCAGGATCTGCTGGAACTGCTGTTGTTTGCTGTCGCCACGATCGATGGCGTAAGCATAGGCCTCGACGATCTGCCCCTGCTTGCTGATGTCAGCCCACAGTGCGGCGTAGTTGAAATGGCAACCATAGGCCTGACGCACGGTGTAGTAGAGGTTCTGCACGTCGGCGAACACTGCGATTTTTTTCACCGAAATTCCTGTGAGCGCACAGCGCCCGAAGCGGGATCAGGCGCCAGGCCCGAAAAAGGCGCTCAGTATGCCAGTCCACAGGAAGATGGCGCGAATAATCGACCCACCACTCCGGACGGATGGTGGTTTGTGGTGAGGGGATTTATCCCCGATGGAGTGCGCAGCAGTCCCATTTTCGGGGCCGCTGCGCTGCCCATCGGGGATAAATCCCCTCACCACAGGTTTGATACTGGCGGCTTATCACTCAGACGAACGAATCGTCGTCATCGAAGAACGACGAGTTGTCATCGCTGTAATCAGTATCAGTGAATCCGCCTTGATCATTGCCAGAGAAACCGTTATCGGCCACACGCTGGTCATTGCCCCAGTCGTTGCCGCTCTGGTCGGCCACTTGCGCCGGCTCTTCCTTGATCACTTCAACAATTTCTTCGGGCTGCTGGTTGTGATGGAACAGGCTGCTGATGCCCTGTGCCAGCATCACCCCACCGGCCACGCCAGCCGCGGTTTTCAGGGCGCCGCCGAGGAAGCTGCTGCCCGCGGCCGGGGCTGCTTGCTGCGCATAGTTGGGCGGTGGCGCGGCATAGTTCTGTTGTGGCGCTGGCGCAGCGTAGTTCTGTTGTGGCGCCGGTTCACGCCAGCCGCCGGTGGAGGCCGGAGCGCTCTGGGTCGGCGCTGGACGCGAGCTGCCGCCGCCGAAGATGCTCGACAGGAAACCACCGCCGCCGCTTGGCGCCGGGGCCGCGCTCTGGGACTTGGCCGCTTGCAGTTCAGCCTGCAATTGCTGGACTTGTTGGGTCAGCTGCTCGTTCTGTTCGTCGAGGCTCTTGATGGCCGCCTCTTGCACCAGAATCGCCTGGGTCATGAAATAACCTGCCGCCGGCTGGCGGGTCAGGTGTTCCTTGATCCGCGCCTCGGCCTGGGCGTCGCGCGGGGCTGCCTCCGTTTCGGCCTGTTGCAGCCGGGAAAACAGTCCATCGATCAGGGTTTGCTCTTCGCTGTTCATGGCGACCTCGTAGATTGCCGGGGATAACGTTGCCCGTGTCCACGGTGGACATGGCGCACCTCTGTAATGGAGGCAGTGACAGGATGTTTCAACGACCTTTACCGAATGTTTACGTTTGTGTCGGCCCGCCCATCATCGGTTAAAGTGAGCCACTGTTTTCGACCTGCGATACCGACTGATGAATGCCTTCGATGTACTGCGCGACTCTCTGTATTTTTTCAAACGCCATCTGGCCAGCATCGTGCAGCTGTGCCTGCCGCTGGTGATCTTTGAAGCGGCGCTGCAGCAAGTGGTGGATCACGTCACCGACCCGGACAGTTTCTCCGCCGCCAGCGTGGTGGTCGGTCTGCTGGTGTATCCGCTGTACACCGCCGCGCTGATCCTGTTTCTCGACGCCCGCACCCGTGGCGAAGCCCCGCGCAACCTCGATCTGCTGGCGATGTCCGCGCGCCTGTGGCCGCGTTTCGCCCTGCTCACGGCGCTCAATACCTTGCTGATTCTGCTGGGGCTGTCGCTGTATTTCCTGCCGGGCCTGATGCTGATGGTCATGCTCGCATTCGCTGAATACCTGTTGGTGTTGCGCGGCATGGGGCCGTTGCAGGCAATGAAGGAAAGCCTGCGCCTGACCCGTGGGCATTTCTGGCGGATCCTGCTGTGCATTCTGTGTGTGATGGGGCCGCTGTGGCTGCTCAAGGGTGCAACCCTGGCAGCGTACCCTGACCCGCAGAATCCGCTGATCGCGGTCCTGATCGACAGCGCGCACAGTTTCCTGCAACTGTTCACCAGCGTGGTGCTGTTCCGCCTGTTCATGCTGATCAGCGAATTGCCTGACAAACGTGACGGAGCGGTCTGACTTCACGGCCCTTGGGCCAAGGCTCTGCGGTCAGGTATGCTCGGAGCCACTTTTGTAACGCGATAAGCCGAGCCATGCCCCGTCTGCTGCGCTACACCCTGTTGCTGATTGTGCTCGCCATCGTCCTGATCGGCGGGCTGCTCTATAGCCTGACCTGGCGCCCCGGCGCGCGCGAAACACTGCCCGTCACCTGCAGCGGTACGCCGCCGACCCTGGTGCCGGGGCAAGCGCTGAAAGTCATGACCTGGAACGTGCAGTACCTCGCGGGCAAGCGCTACGTGTTCTGGAACGATCTGGCCCAGGGCACCGATGAAGCGCCCACCCCGGAAGACATGGCCTTCAGCCTCGACGAAGTGGCGCGGGTGATTCGCGACGAGCAGCCCGACGTGGTGTTGTTGCAGGAGCTGGATGACGGTGCCAAGGCCAGTGACTATCAGAATCAGCTCAAATTGCTGCAGGAACGGGTGGCAGACCTCTACCCCTGCAGCACCCACGCCTTCGACTGGAAGGCCGATTTCGTTCCCGATCCGCACATCTTCGGCAGCGTTGGCCGGCAACTGGCGACCCTCAGCCGTTACCGCATCGAACACGCCGAACGCCTGCAATTGCCGGTGCCGCCGGCGAATTTCATCTCGCGCCAGTTCGAACCCAAGGATGCTCTGCTCGCCACCAAGCTGCCGCTGAGCGACGGCGGGCAACTGACGGTGTTCAACACCCATCTGGATCGCGCCAGCCAACCGGACGAGACCTTGCAGGCGCAAGTGACGGCGGTGGCCAAGGTGCTCGACAAATACGAAAGCCAGGGCCTGCCATGGCTGATCGGCGGTGACTTCAACCTGTTGCCGCTGGGCCAGTATCAGCGTCTGCCCGCCGAGCAGCGCACGCCCTACTCCATCGACAGCGCGCTTCATCTGCTGTGGGACAAGTACCCGATGATCCCGACCAACAACGAAGCCAGCGGCATCGACCGCGCCCACTGGCTGACCCACTACCCCAACGACCCCGGCCTGAATGGCCCGGATCGCACCGTCGACTACCTGTTCTACAGCCCGAAGATCAAACGGGTCGAAGCGAGGGTGCGTCAGGACGATACCTTGCGCATTTCCGATCACTTGCCGGTGATTGCGCGGTTCCTGCTGCCCGCCACCCCCTGATCACCAATTACCCCTGTAGGAGCTGCCGCAGGCTGCGATCTTTTGATCTTGATCTTAAAAAACCAGAATCAAAAGATCGCAGCCTTTGGCAGCTCCTACAGGGGTTCAGGTGATCAATGGACTTCCTCGAGGTCGTCATGCAGCAAGCCGAAAATCTCGCGCTTCATGTCAATGAACGAGCGCTCCATGACCATGTCCAGTGAGCGCGGGCGTTCGATCGGCACGTCGAGGATCTGTTTGATCCGCCCCGGCTTGGCGCCCATCACATAGACGCGGTCGCCGAGCAGAATCGCCTCGTCGATATCGTGGGTGACGAACAGCACGGTCTTCTTGCTGTTGCCCCAGACCCGCAGCAGCAACTGCTGCATCTGCAAACGGGTCTGGCTGTCGAGCGCGCCGAACGGTTCGTCCATCAGCAGGATCTGCGGGTCATTGGCCAGCGCCCGGGCAATCGCCACACGCTGCATCATCCCGCCCGAGAGTTGCTTGGCGTAGCTGTCGGCGAAGCCGCTGAGGCCGACCTCATTGACGTAGTAATCGACAATTTCCTTGCGCCGCGCCGCCGGCATGCCGCGCCGCTTGAGGCCGAACTCGACGTTCTGCCGCACCGTCAGCCACGGAAACAGCGTGTAGCTCTGGAACACCATGCCGCGATCAGCACCCGGACCCTGCACTTGCTGACCGCCGACGTAGATCTCGCCGGAGGTCGGCTCGGCGAGGCCGGCAGTCAGGTACAACAGACTCGACTTGCCGCAGCCCGACGGCCCGACGAGCACCGCGAACTGCTGATCCGGCACCTCGAACGACACCTGTTCCAGTGCGGTAAACGTGCCGCCGTCGGGCTTTTTGTAGCGCAGGCTGACCTTGTCCACTTGCAGGCGCGGCGCGGCTTGCGGCGCAGCAGCGCGCGGTTCGGTGAAACGATGATTGGCGGCGGTTACTGAGCCCATGCGGCAACCCTCAAGCGGAGAAAGCGGAACAATTGATCGGTGACCAGCCCCAGCAGGCCGATGATCGCGATGGCGAGGAAAATCACGTCAACCTGAAAACCGCGCATGGCTTTCAGGCTCAGGTAACCGAGGCCACTCGACGCCGCGACCAGTTCGGCCACCACCAGATAGGTCCAGGCCCAGCCCATGGTCACGCGCAAGGTGTCGAGCACACCGGGCACCGAGGCCGGGGCGATCACATGCAACACCGCGTCGCGGCGATTGGAGCCGAGGGTGTAGGAGGCGTTGATCAGGTCCTTGGAAATGCCTTTGGACACGTCAGCGATCATCACCAGTTGCTGGAAGAACACACCGAAGATGATCACCGACACCCGCTGCTCCAGACCAATGCCGATCCACAGAATGAACAGCGGTACGAACGAGGTCACCGGCAGGTAGCGAATGAAATTGACCAGCGGTTCGAGGAACGCCTGGACGATGCGAAAGCTGCCCATCAACAAGCCCAGCGGCACCGCCACCAGCGACGACACGATGAAGCCGACCATCACCACTTCGACACTGGCCCACACGTGGGTGCCGAGAGTACCGTCGCGACTCAGACGCACCGCCGCTTCAACCACCGCGCCGGGCGTCGGCAAAAACATCCCCGGGACGATGCCGCCGTAGGATAGCCCGGCCCACAGTCCGACCAACAACACCCAGGCCAGGCCGCTGGCGCTCCACACCACTGGCACCGGCAAACCGGTCTTGGGCGTCAGGCAGCGGCTCAGCCATGATTTGCGCTTGAACATGCTGACCTCCTAGAGCGGGCTGACGAAACGGTTGTCGACCAGATCGTCGTGGCTGACGTTGTAGGGTTTGCCTTGCAGTTCGCTGGCGGTTTCGTTGGCGAGCTTGATCAACGCTGCGCTGTCGCCCGGTTTGCCCGGCGCGCCGAGCAGTTTCTCGCTCATCGCCTGATCATAGAAACGCACGCCTTTGGCGGCAGCGGCCAGTTCCTTCGGATCGGAGAGATAACCGCCGACGCCTTTGGCCATGATCGCGTAGGCCTCGTCCGGGTGTTCCTGGGTGTACTTGACCGCCTTGTACAAACCGGCGACCAGCGCCTTGACGTCCTGCGGCTGTTTTTCGATGACGCTGCAGTTGAGCGCCACCACATCGACGATCACCCCGGGCGTGCTGCTACTGTCGATCAGCACCTTGCCCTGCTGTTTGTCGCGGACCATCGACAAATGCGGCTCCCAAGTCACGGCGGCTGGCACCCGACCGGCGATGAATGCAGTGGCGGCATCGTCGGCAGTCATGTTCTGCACGGTGATGTCGCTCATTTTCATGCCGTTCTTTTTCAGCAGGTACGACAGCCAGAACTGCGAGGTCGAGCCTTCGTTGACGGCCACGGCCTGGCCCTTGAGCTCCTGCAACGACTTCACGTCCTTGCCGACCAGCACGCCGTCGCCGCCATGGCTGTCATCCAGTGCTGCCACGGCCTTGAAGCAGAACTGCGGCCGGTACTTGAGGACTTCGTCGATGGTCGAGGCCGAACCGGAGAGTTGTCCGGAGGCCTGGGCGGCCATGTACATCGAAGCTTCTTCGACCACCGGCAATTCGACGGTCAGGCCGTTTTCCTTGAAGTAGCCCAGATCCTGAGCCAGATACAGCGTGCCATAGCCAACCCAGGTGGTATGGCCGATGGACAAGGTGCCGGCTTGCGCGCTGGTCGCGACCGTGGCGGCCAGGGCGGTGATTGCCAGAGGATGGGTGAGACGGATACACAAGGACTTGATCATGGAGCACTCCCGACGCTGTTGATTTAGTTTTGTCATGGGCAGTACGGCCGGCCGCGATGATGTGAATTCACGCTGCGGTCTCTGCTGGACTCTGGCGTGAAACACCGGGCTGGCGAGATCGATGGTGGCCCATGTGCGGGCTGAGGAAAATCAGGAAATTGTTGGCAGCAAATGATGAAAAAACTGCTTAGGGCGCACCGTGAAAGCGCGGGGTTGGCTGGGATGCTCACGGTCGGTGCAAGCCAGGAATTTTCACTGCCTTGGAGAATGCAATCGCTGGCAAGCCAGCTCCCACAGTAATCGCTGGTGTACCCGGAATTGGCGGACGCCACAAAAACCTGTGGGAGCTGGCTTGCCAGCGATAGGGTCTACGCGGTATCAGCGCAACTGAAACCAGGTGGTTTTCAGCTGGGTGTATTTGTCGAACGAGTGCAGCGACAGGTCGCGACCGAACCCTGATTGCTTGCCACCACCAAACGGCACCGTCACGTCGAGCGCATCGACGGTATTCACCGACACTGTGCCGGCCCGCAGCCGCCGCGCCACGCGGTGTGCGCGATGCAGATCATCGGTCCACAGTGACGCCGCCAGCCCGTAGACACTGTCGTTGGCCAGGCGCACCGCTTCGTCCTCATCATCGAACGGCACCACCGCCAGCACTGGGCCGAACACCTCATCGCGAAACAGCGGCATGTCGGCACTGACGCCGGTGAAAATCGTCGGTTCGATGAAGTTGTCCGAGCCATTGAAGCGCCGTTGCTGGCCGCCACACACCAGGGTCGCCCCCGCCTGCTCGGCACCGTGAATGGCGCGCATGATGCTCGCCGTCTGCCGCTGATCGACGATCGCCCCGGCACGGCTTTGCGGGTCGAGCGGGTCGCCCGGCAGCCAGCGTTCGGCCTGGATCTTCAGGCGCTCGACAAACTCATCGTGAATCGAACGCTCGACCAGCAACCGCGAGTTGGCCGAGCACACTTCGCCCTGATTGAAAAAGATCCCGAACGCGGCTTTTTCCGCCGCCAGATCCAGATCGCGGCAATCGGCAAACACCAGATTGGCACTCTTGCCGCCGCATTCCAGCCACACCTGTTTCAGGTTGGACTGCGCCGAGTACTGCATGAAATATTTGCCGACCTGGGTCGAGCCGGTGAATACCAGACAATCGATATCCGCGTGCAGGCCCAAGGCTTTGCCGGTCTGCTCACCCAGCCCCGGCAACACGTTGAGCACACCCGGCGGCAGCCCGGCTTCGAGCGCCAGTTCGGCCAGACGCAACGCGGAAAACGGTGATTGCTCGGCCGGTTTGAGAATCACCGAGTTACCCGCCGCCAGCGCAGGCGCGAGCTTCCACGCGGCCATGTCCAACGGAAAATTCCACGGCACCACGGCAGCCACCACGCCCAGTGCTTCGCGGGTGATGGTCGCCAGCACATTGGCGGCGCCGGGGGCGATCTGGTCGTAGAGTTTGTCGATGCTTTCGGCGTACCAGCGAAACACCCCGGCGGCGCCCGGCACGTCGATGTTGTAAGCGTCCATCACCGGTTTGCCCATGTTCAGCGAATCGAGCAGGGCCAGTTCTTCGCGATGTTCCATCAGCAGATCGGCCAGACGCAGCAGCACCTGTTTGCGCTCGGCGGGCGGGCGTTGCGCCCAGGTGCCGGCCTCGAATACTTGTCGCGCGTTGCACACCGCCGCGTCCACATCCGCCTCGCCACACGCGGCGACATTGGCCAGCAACCGGCCGGTGGCAGGATTGATCGCGGCGAAGGTCTGCCCCGATTGCGCAACGCAATGCTGGCCGTTGATCACGGCTTGATCGGGAAACTTCAAGGCAACGGCCTGGCGCTGCCACTGTGCAAGTTCGAACACGAGGAATGCTCCTTGGACGTTATTGTGCAGTCGATGGTGGCGCAGGCCCGGACGGGCGAAAATTAGTAAAAATGTCTTCGCAGACAATGAAAAAACTGCTCAATCGGTTTCCCCAAAACCGCTGTGGGTGACTACTGTTCAAGGACAAAAACATCGTCGCGCAGCGGACGCGGCGGCGCACAAATTGCTTGGAAGTCGAGTCCGCTCGTCCTGAGGTTTGCCGTGGCCGCCTACAATTTGCGTCAGCTGAAATACTTCATCACTACAGTCGAATGCGGCAGCGTTGCCGAAGCCTCGCGCAAGCTGTACATCGCGCAACCGGCGATCTCCACGGCGATCAAAGGTCTGGAAGACAGCTTCGCGGTGCAACTGCTGATCCGCCATCACGCCCAGGGCGTATCCCTGACGCCCAGTGGTGCACGGTTTTTTCGCAAGGCGCAGGAGCTATTGCGCATGGCCCGGGAGTTCGAGCAGAACGCCCTCGCCGACAACGATATCGTCGCCGGGCAGATCGACATCGGCTGCTTCGAAACCGTCGCCCCGCTGTACCTGCCGCAATTGATTGCCGGATTTTCCGCGCTGTACCCCGGGGTGAAAATCCGCATCCGCGACGGCGAGCAGCAAGAACTGGTGCAAGGGCTGACCTCGGGTACCTTCGATCTGGTGATCCTTTACGAACACGAACTGGACGCCACCATCCAGACCGAACCGCTGATGCCGGCACAACGGCCCTATGCGCTGCTGCCGGCCGATCATCGCTTCGCCGAGTACAAGCAAGTGTCGCTGCGCGATCTGTGTCTGGAACCGATGATTCTGCTCGACGTGCAGCCGAGCCGAACCTACTTCGTCAGCCTGTTCGAAGAACTCGGCCTGACGCCGCGCATCGAGTTCAGCTCGCCGTCGATCGAGATGGTGCGCGGCATGGTCGGCCAGGGTTTCGGCTTCTCGGTGCTGGTGACAAAGCCGCACTCGGAATGCACCTATGACGGCAAGAAAGTGGTGTGCGTCGACATTGTCGAAGATGTCACCGGTTCAGGGCTGGTCGCGGCGTGGCTCAAACGTGGGCAACTGACCAAACCGGCGCAGTTGTTCGCCGATTATTGCCGGGAACAACTGACGGGCAAGGCACGTTTTTAGAAGCAAAAGATCGCAGCCTGCGGCAGCTCCTACAGGGGGAGCGCAAAAATCCTGTAGGAGCTGCCGCAGGCTGCGATCTTTTGATTTTCAGGTGCCGCGCGGCTTGGCCCGCGCCGTGGCCTCGGCCACCAACGGATCATCCGGCCAATAATGCTTCGGATACCGCCCCTTCAAATCCTTCTTCACCTCGGCATAGGTGCTGCGCCAGAAATTGGCCAGATCCTGCGTCACCTGCACCGGCCGCCGTGCCGGGGACAACAAGTGCAACTTGACCACTTGCCGGCCGCCGGCAATCCGCGGTGTCTCGGCGAGGCCGAACAATTCCTGCAAACGCACCGCGAGAATCGGCGGAAACTCGCTGTAATCCAGACGAATCGATGACCCCGACGGCACACTGATGTGATGCGGCGCCAGCTCATCAAGCTTCTGCGGCAACGGCCACGGCAGCAGATTGCGCACGATGCTCGACAGGTCCAGATTGGCGAAATGACTCAGTCGCGAGACCTTGCCCAGGTAAGGCATCAACCATTCTTCAAGGGTGTTCAGCAACGTCGCGTCGCTGACATCCGGCCATTGGCTTTCGGCCTGGGCGTTCAGATCCAGTTGTCGCAGCAACGCGACCCGTGCCTGCCACTGGCGCAACTCCGGGGTCCACGGCAGTAACTCCAGCCCCTTGCGCCGCACCAGATTGACCAGCGCCTGACTGCGCGCCGCTTCGTCGAGACCGGTCAACGGTTCACGGCTGAGGATCAGCTCGCCAACCTTGCGCTGGCGCTCGGCGCGCAACACGCCTTCGCGTTCGTCCCAGTCCAGTTGATCGACGTTATGCACCTGCTCGGCGAGCACCGAATCGAACAGCGCCGGATCGAAATCCGCCGCCAGGTAAATCCGTTCCTCACGCTGGCCCTGACGACTGCCGAGGTCGGCGATAACGATCCACGGCTCCTTCATCAGGCTGTCGGCTTCGGCGAACAGTGCAGCGCGACCATTGGCCAGACGATATTCGGCGCCACCGGCACGCCGCTGTTGGGCAACCCGATCCGGGTAAGCCAGCGCCAGCAGCGCGCCGAGCCAGCGCGGGTGATCGGGATCGCTGACCGGCGCGCTGGCCTTGCCGCGCAGGTAACCACGATATTGCCGCGCCAGCTGCCGCGCACGCTGCACGCCGCCCTGAGCACCGCGCGATGCGCGTTCCTCGCCAGAGAGCAGCGCCAGGCGGCTGTGCAGATCGGCACCGGCACCGCGCAAAATATCGCGCTCGCCGAGCAGTGCCGCGACGTCGCACGCCATGTTCGCCAGCCCCAGCGCCTGACCGCGCAGCAACAGATGGGCGATGCGTGGATGCGCCGGCAATTCAGCCATGGCCTGACCGTGCGCGGTCAGCGCCTCGCCTTCAAGTGCGCCCAGACGCTGCAACAAGTCCTGCGCCTGGGCGTAGGCTGCTGCCGGCGGAACATCGAGCCACACCAGTTCGCCCGGGGTCACACCCCAACGTCCGAGTTGCAACGCCAGACTCGCCAGATCCGCCGACAGAATTTCCGCACTGCCGTAAGCGGCGAGTTGCTCGTGCTGATCCTGCGACCACAAGCGGTAACACACCCCCGGCTCCAGACGTCCGGCACGGCCCGCACGCTGGGTGGCGCTGGCCCTGGAAATGCGCTGAGTATCGAGACGGGTCATGCCGCTGCCCGGGTCGAAACGCGGCACCCGCGCCAGCCCGGCGTCGATCACCACGCGCACGCCGTTGATGGTCAGGCTGGTCTCGGCGATGTTGGTCGCCAGCACCACTTTGCGCTGACCGGCCGGGGCCGGGTCGATGGCGGCGCGTTGGGCATTCAGGTCCAGTTCACCGTGCAACGGGCAGAGCAATACGTCTTTACGCTCGCCGATGGCATCGCTCAGCTGCTGATGCACGCGACGGATTTCCGCCTGCCCCGGAAGGAACACCAGCAGGCTGCCGGTTTCATCGTGCAGGGCTTCGAGGACGGTCTGGGTCACGCGCTGGTCGATGTACTCGCCGGGCTGGAACGGCCGGCCCCAGCGCATCGTCACCGGGTACATGCGCCCTTCGCTGCGCAGGATCGGCGCGTCATCCAGCAACCCGGCCAGCCGCTCGCCTTCCAGCGTGGCGGACATCAGCAGAATCTTCAGCGGCTGTTCAGCTCGAAACAGTTCACGACCGTTCAAACTCAGGGCCAAGGCCAGATCGGCATCAAGACTGCGTTCGTGAAATTCGTCGAAGATCAGCAGACCGACGCCTTCCAGCGCCGGATCATCCTGCAGGCGTCGGGTGAGAATGCCTTCGGTGACCACTTCGATACGGGTATCGGGGCCGACCTTGCTGTCGAGGCGGATGCGATAGCCGACGGTTTCACCGACCTTCTCGCCCAGTTCGCTGGCCAGTCGCTCAGCCGCTGCACGCGCGGCGAGACGGCGCGGTTCGAGCATCAGAATGGTCTGCCCGGCCAGCCACGCTTCATCGAGCAAGGCCAAAGGCACGCGGGTGGTTTTACCGGCGCCGGGCGGTGCTTCGAGCACGGCTTCGTGGCGTGTCGCCAACGCTTCACGCAGGGCGGGTAAAACTTCATCGATCGGCAAAGAAATCATGCTGGCTCCCAAACAGAGGCGCGAGTATAACGGCGAACTGCGAGGTGTTCGTCAGGGTCTTAACTTCACAAGACGAAGCTTCGTTAATAGATGACTCAGGAGATTTTCCATGCGTTTACCTTCTCGCCTGATTGGCGGTGTACTGGTCGCCACCCTGCTCACTCAGCTCACTGCCTGCGGCTCGATTTTCTACCCCGATCGTCGCGGGCAGATCGATGGCAAGATCGACCCGGCGATTGCCGTGCTCGACGCCGTGGGCCTGCTGTTCTACGTCATCCCCGGCCTGATCGCCTTTGCCGTGGACTTCACCACCGGTGCGATCTATTTCGAACCGGGCCACACCGCTCAGGTCGATCCGGCCAAACTCAAACAAGCCATCGGCCCGGACGGTCAGGTCGATAACCTCAAGTTGCAGGCTATTCTCGAAACTGAACTGGGCCGCAACCTGCCGCTGGACGATCCGCGCCTGATCCAGCACAAGGGCAGCACGCAACAACTGGCGATGTTTGGCCTGCAACCCGCCGCTTAAGGAAATCACATGACCACCAGCCCCGAACACGCCCGCCTGCTGCGGCTGGCAACCCGCGCTTCGGTGGCGGTGGCCTGCACGCTGATCATCGCCAAGGCCATCGCCTGGTGGCTGAGCGGTTCGGTGAGCATGCTCGCCGGCCTCACCGACTCGGCGCTGGATGGCGTCACTTCGCTGCTCAACCTGCTGGCGGTGCATTACGCGCTGCGCCCGGCCGATGACGATCACCGTTACGGCCACGGCAAGGCCGAATCGCTGGCGGGCATGGCGCAAGCGCTGTTCATCGGTGGCAGTGCGGTGCTGATTGCGTTCCAGGCGTATGAACGCATCAAGCAACCGGAGCCGCTCGGCGCACCGTGGCTGAGCATCGGCGTGATCGTGTTCTCGCTGCTGCTGACCGCCGCGTTGCTGACGCTGCAACATCGGGTGATCAAGCAGACCGGCTCCAACGCCGTGCGCGCCGACTCGCTGCACTACCGTTCGGACATGCTGCTCAACGGCAGCATTCTGATTGCGCTGATCCTCGCCGGCATGGGCTTTCATCAGCTCGATGCGTGGTTCGGCCTGGGGATTGCCGGGTACATTTTGTGGAGTGCGATCCAGATCGCCCGGGAAAGTTTTTCAGTGCTGATGGATGAAGAGTTGCCAACCGATGTCAGTCAGCACATGCTCGAACTGGCCTGCGCTGTACCCGGCGTGTTGGGCGCGCATGACCTGCGCACGCGGATTTCGGGCAACCACTGGTTCGTGCAGTTGCATCTGGAATTGCCGGGCGAGCTGACGTTGTCAGTGGCTCACGGCATCAGCGATCAGGCGGCGGACGCGATTCACGCCGCCTACCCGCGAGCCGAAGTGCTGGTGCACGCCGACCCGCAGGAAGTGGTCAAGACCGAACGGGCGCAAACCCGGCTTCAGTAAGACACCTGATAACCGCGACTGCTCAGGCAGTTGCCCTGAGCCTGACGGTAAGCCTGCACCACTTCAGGCGCTGGTTGATAGGTCGCGGTACGCGGATCGAAACCGCTCTGCTGCACGGCGTATTGGTAGCACTGGTAACCGTCCTGCTGCACCTGTTCCGGCGACTGACCGTTGGCCGGGTAGGCCTCGACGTCATAGCCCTGGGATTGCGGCTGCGGTGGCGGCGGTTGCTGCACCGGCGGTTCGACCACGACGTAATCCTGAGTGGCTTCCTCGTAGGCATAGTAGGAGCCGGCAGCGAGGAACAGCAGCGCACCGCCGATCCACACTTCACGGGCGTAGTCCGGCAGGTAGTGAGTGCGAATCCCCCGTGGCGGCTGCACGACGATATAGCGCGGGCCTTGCGGGCGATACCAGTAGCCGCCGGAATAGAAGTAATCCTGGCCGCGATACGGCACGCGGTATTCGCGATCCGGGAAGCGGTCGATCACATGCCCCGGACGGTATTGCGGGCCTGGGCCCCAACCGTTGCCATGGCCATCCGGGCGACCCGGCCAGCGATTGTCATTGGGCCGGTTGCCGGTTTGCCATTGCTGGTTGTGGTAACCATTCTGCGGCCGCTCGTCGCGGTAGTAACCCTGGCGCGGTTCCTGAGTCTGGCGCACGGTGTCGGGCCGTGGCTGGATCGGCAGGTTGTTCGACGGTGGCGCCTGATGCACCGGTGCAGGCTGATTGGGCGCGCGGTTCTGGTTCTGCCACTGGCCGTTATTGTGCTGCTGGCCGTTGTGTTCGAACTGGCGGCTGTTGTCGCCCCGAATGATTTGGTTGTTCTGCGGCCGCGGCTGATTTTGCGGCGGCGGATTGTTCTGCCCGCGGGGCTGATGATCGCCGCCACGACCCTGATTGCCCTGATGCTCACCGCCGTGCCCGTTATTCTCGGGGCCACGATTCTGTGGCTCGTCGGCCAGCGCTTGCGCACCGACGCTCACACACAGCAAACCAACACCGGCCAGACGCCAGATGCGCGACTTCATGCTTTTCCTCACTGCGGGTATTAAGAGGGCTTGTAGCTAAGACCGGGAATACGCACACCGGGTTCTGCGACAGGTTATCAGTCACGAAACTTATTTATTGAGGAAGGCTGTGCATCGAGGCACAAAAAACGCAGACAAGAAAAAGGGAGACCCGTCGGCCTCCCTTCAGAGAACTTCGTCCTGGCTCGACGCTTTTGACGTCGGCTCACCTCACGCCGTCTTCTGGACAGTGTGCAGCTCGGGGGCCGGCACATCCCCGGTGGGGGTGGCGGCCGCGGCGGGCCTGATTGGGCGGGCCGCAGTGGACTGTGTTACCGAGCAGTGATTCTGGTGATAAGAATAGGCCGCAAGGCGCGACAGAGGATTGCGAAGATTGCTCAAATAAACACTGCTTGCGCAATTTTTAACCCTGGATAGATAATCCGCCGCAATAGTTACAACCAAGGACTGATTCATGAGCAAACTCGACCGTTACGACCTGAGCATTTTGGCGGAATTGCAGCGCGACGCCCGCATCTCCAACCAGGAACTGGCCGAGCGCATCGGTCTGTCGCCCTCCCCCTGCTCACGCCGGGTCAAGCAACTGGAGGACGACGGCTACATCTCGCGCCAGGTCGCCCTGCTCGATCGCAAGATGCTCGGCCTGAGCCTGACCGCCTACGTACTGATCGGCATGGACCGGCACACCCCGGAGCGTTTCGAGAACTTCGAAGCGGCCATCCGCACTCTGCCGCAGGTGCTGGAGTGCAGTCTGGTGACGGGTGTGGATGCCGACTATCAGTTGAAAGTGGTGGTGCCGGACATGGATCACTATCAGAAGCTGTTGCTGGGGCATCTGACCCGAATTGAGGGGGTGACCAGCGTGCGCTCCAGTTTTGTGCTGAATCAGGTGCTCAACAGCACCGAACTGCCGCTGACGCATCTGCGCAGCCAATCAAAAGCCCCTCACCCCAGCCCTCTCCCGGAGGGAGAGGGGGCCGACCGAGGCGTCTGGCATCATCCATCGACCTGAACCTTCGAGTCGATTATGGATTCACAGACGCAAGATCAGGTCGGTGTAACTCGTGAGCATCGCACGGTCAGTTCCCTCTACCTCTGGGAGAGGGCCAGGGTGAGGGCCAGGCTTCGGATCAGACCCAGATCAATGCCACCCAACGAACCTTGGCATATAATCGCCGCGCCCTTTTAGCCGCGCGCATGCCGGAGAACTCTAATGGATCCTGCAGTATTCGAAGAATGGATGATGACCGGTCTGGTCAGCATCCTGATCATTTTCATGGGTTTCATCGTCTGGGATCTGGCGAAGAAGTCCAAGGCCGGGCGTTTCGGCTCGTTCATTCTATTCTTCGTGCTGGGCCTGGGCGTGGCCGCGTTCATCATCAAGAGTGTGGTGATCGGCCTGATCGAATCCGGCGCTCTATAGCCGCGCCGGCACTTCCTTCCACTGGCCCTGATCAAGCCCTTCTAGCGTCCAGTCGCCAATCCGTACCCGCACCAGCCGCAACGTCGGCAGCCCCACCGCCGCAGTCATCCGCCGTACCTGACGGTTGCGCCCTTCACGAATCACCAGCTCCAGCCAACTGGTCGGCACGCTTTTGCGAAAGCGCACCGGCGGATTGCGCGGCCAGAGTTGCGGCTCGTCCAGTTGCCGCGCCTCGGCGGGCAGGGTCATGCCGTCATTCAGCTCGACGCCCTCGCGCAGTCGCTGCAATTGTTCAGCACTCGGCTCGCCCTCGACCTGCACCCAGTAAGTCTTGGGCAACTTGTGTTTCGGGTCGGCAATCCGCGCCTGCAACTGGCCGTCGTTGGTCAGCAGCAGCAAACCTTCGCTGTCGCGATCAAGGCGTCCGGCCGGATAGATGCCTGGCAGATCGATAAAATCCTTGAGCGTCGCCCGCCCGCCTTCGTCGCTGAACTGCGTCAGCACATCGAACGGTTTGTTGAACAGGATCAACTTCGGCTCGGCCGGCGGCGCCTTGGCGACACGGCGCGGTGATAACGACTGAGGCTTTGCGCCTGGACGGCGGGAAGGTGGACGCGGGGGACGGGACATAAGAGAACAGACATTCAGCGATCAGGGCTGGTAATGCTAGTGCCCCGACCGCCAAATGACCACGACTAACCGTTAGCGGAACGGCGGCTCGTCGAAACTGCGCAGTTTGCGCGAGTGCAGCGAGTTGAGTTCGGTGCGCAGCAGGTCCACCGCTTCGATACCGATCTTCAAGTGCTGGCTGACCGCGCGCTCGTAGAACGCGTTGGCCGAGCCCGGCAGCTTGATTTCACTGTGCAGCGGTTTGTCCGAAACGCAGAGCAACGTGCCGTACGGCACCCGCAGGCGATAACCCTGTGCGGCGATGGTGCCGCTTTCCATGTCCACCGCCACGGCGCGGGACAGGTTGATCAGCGGACGTTCCTGCGCCCAGCGCAGTTCCCAGTTGCGGTCGTCGTAGGTCAGCACGGTGCCGGTGCGCAGACGCTTTTTCAGCTCTTCGCCCTTCTCGCCGGTGATATTCGCCGCAGCCTGTTGCAGCGCCAGTTGCACCTCGGCCAGCGCCGGGATCGGAATGTTCGGCGGCACCACGCGGTCGAGAATCCCGTCGCGACGCATGTAGGCATGGGCCAGCACGTAGTCGCCGATGGTCTGCGACTGCCGCAGCCCGCCGCAGTGACCGATCATCAGCCAGCAATGCGGACGCAGCACCGCCAAATGGTCGGTGATGTTCTTGGCATTCGATGGGCCGACGCCGATGTTGACCAGGGTCACGCCATGGCCGTCGTTTGCGATCAGGTGATAGGCCGGCATCTGGTAGCGGTGCCAGACCACGCCAGCGGCAATCGCCGAAGCTTCGCCGTGGTCCATGCCCTTCTCGATGATCACGTTGCCCGGCAGGACCATGCGCACGAAACGCGGGTCATTGCGCAGTTGTTCCAGGCCATGAACGATGAACTGGTCGACGTAGCGGTGATAGTTGGTCAGCAGGATCCACGGCTGCACATGGCGCCAGTCGCTGCCGGTGTAGTGCACCAGACGACGCAGGGAGAAGTCGACGCGCGCGGCGTCGAACAGCGCCAGTGGCAGCGGATCGGTGTTTTCCCAGTCATAGAGACCGTCGGCAATGCCATCGGTGGCAGCGGACAGGTCGGTACTCGGGAACACCCGCGCCAGCACCGCCGCGGTGACGCCGGAGCCGGCCAGTTCATCGCCCTGCTCGACCACGTACGGATAGGGAATGTTCTGCTGACTGACGCCGACTTCCACGGTCACGGTGAAGTCGTGCATCAACGGCACCAGTTGTTCCAGCAGGTATTTGCGAAACGCCTTGGGATGGGTGACGGTGACGCTGTAGGTGCCCGGCAGTTGCACCTTGGCGTAGGCGCGGGTGGTCTGCGGGACCTCGCCCTGACACAGGTAGGTCAGACGCAGTTCGGGATAACGAAACAGGGCACGCTGTTCGGCGTCAGGCTCGACGCGATCCTTGAGGTAACGCTTGAGCGCCGAGTTCAGCGCAGTGGTGGCCCGCTCATGCAGCTCGGCCAGACGATCCACGGCTTGTTCGGCGGTTTGAACGACAATAAACGCTTCGGTCACGATCAGCTTCCTGTGTTCTGACTTGCAGAGCTTCATCTTGCCTGCATCGTGGTCTCACGGGAACAGTGGCATGTTGGCAACCGCACAATATGTCGGTCACACACGGTCCCTTGTAGGAGCTGCCGAAGGCTGCGATCTTTTGATCTTATAAACAGCAAGATCAAAAGATCGCAGCCTTCGGCAGCTCCTACAGGGGATTTGTGTGAAATCAGAAACCCTGGGGGGTTGAGCGGGTGACGATGGCTTCGACGTCCAGCCCTCGCGGCAATGCGCCATAGACCCGGCCGCCACCGCTCAGCCGGCTGGCAATAAACGCATCGCTGACCGCCGAATTACCGGCCTCCAGCAACAGCTTGGCCTGCAAACCGAGCGCGATGTCTTCGGTGAGTTGCCGCGCCCGATACTGAATGTCGCTGGTGTCCTTGAACTGCGCCTGCAACTGCTGAATATGCGCGGCCAGGCGCTTGTCGCCGTGCCCGTCACCCAACTCGCTGAACAGCGCATCGAGCACACCCGGTTCTTTCGACAGTGCGCGCAACACGTCGAGGCACTGCACATTGCCCGAGCCTTCCCACGTCGAGTTGACCGGCGCCTCGCGATACAGCCGTGGCAGGATGCTCTCCTCGACATACCCGGCACCGCCCATGCATTCGGCAGCTTCATTGATCATTCCGGGGGCACGTTTGCAGATCCAGTATTTGCCCACCGCGGTCACCAGCCGGGCGAATCTGGCTTCCTGCGAATCCTGCAGATGATCCAGCGCCTTGCCCATGCGCAGGCTCAACGCCAGCGCGGCCTCGCTTTCCAGCGCCAGATCGGCCAACACGTTCTGCATCAACGGTTGCTCGCTGAGCAGCTTGCCGCCGACCGAACGGTGCGCGCAGTGATGGCTGGCCTGGGTCAGCGCCTGACGCATCAGCGAACTGGAGCCGACCATGCAATCGAAACGGGTCATCGCCACCATCTCGATGATGGTCGGTACACCGCGCCCCTCTTCGCCGACCATCCACGCCAAAGCGCCACGGAACTCCACTTCGCTGGAGGCATTGGACTGGTTGCCGAGTTTGTTTTTCAGGCGCTGGATGTAGAACTGATTGCGTGTGTCGTCGGGGCGATGGCGCGGCAGCAAAAAGCAGGTCAGGCCCTTGTCGGTCTGCGCCAGCGTCAGGAACGCATCGCACATCGGCGCCGAGCAAAACCACTTGTGCCCGACCAGTTCATAGGCCTGGCCCGGCCCACTGGCGCCGACCGGATAAGCCTTGGTGGTGTTGGCCCGCACATCGGTGCCGCCCTGTTTCTCGGTCATTGCCATGCCGATGGTCACGCCGGCCTTGTGCGCCATGCCGACGTTGCGCGGGTCGTATTCGGTGGCGAGTATTTTCGGCAGCCACAGCTCGGCCAGATCCGGTTGCAAACGCATGGCCGGAACGCTGGCGAAGGTCATGGTCAACGGGCAACCGCTACCGGCCTCGGCCTGGCTGTGCAAATAGCTCATTGAGGCTCGGGCGACATGCGCGCCGTCCTGCGGATGCGCCCATGGCAATGAAGTCAGGCCATGTTCGATCGCGGTGCGCATCAGCTCGTGATAGGCCGGATGGAATTCCACCAGATCGATGCGATGACCGTAGCGGTCGTGGCTGTTGAACAGCGGTTTGTTCTGATTGGCAAGGAACCCGGCCTCCATCAACGGCCCGCCGGCCAGCGCACCGTAGGCATCGATTCGCGACTCGGCCCAACCGGCGCCAAAGCGGCGCGACCACTCCTGTAGCGGCAGATCGATGCGGTACAGGTTGGCGCCATCCAGCGACGGTGGCTGGTTGGTGACTTCGTGGGTTTCGGCGAACTGATGCAGGTTCATGACGGGGCTCCTTTGGTCAGCCAAGGGATTCAGTTAAGCACCGGCCCGTGGCTGATCAAAGTGTCATATGCGCCGAACTGTCGGCGCTTTCACCCTGTCAGGCGCTAAGTACCCGACGCTCCAGCGCCGTCTGCAGGTCTTCGAATTTCACCGGTTTGTTCAGGTAATCGATGCGCGTACCCGGCGCGCAGTGCTCGCGATCCGTGCCCAGCGCCAGCATGAACACCGGCAGATTGGCGCAGCCCGGCAGCGCATGGATCTGGCAGCACAAGGACGCCCCTTCGTGAGAAGGCAACTGGCAATCGATCAGCACCGCGTCGAAGGTTTCCCGTTGCAGGCGGTCGAGTGCCGCCGCGCCGTTGTCCGCCGTGCGCACACGGAAACCGAGCTTGAGCAGCATGCCGCGCATCACCAGTTGATTGACGCTGTTGTCGTCCACCAGCAACACCGTGCAGTCCTGCGGTGCGCGTGCGCTATCTCGCGAAGGTTCGGGGATTGGCGCGGGTTCGACCGCCGGCAACTCGAATTCGACGTCCAGCTGAAAACGGCTGCCGCGCCCCGGCTCGGAACGGTGAGTCAGCTTGCCGCCGAGCAGTTCGACCAGTTGCCGACAGATCGCCAGCCCCACGCCAAGGCCGCCATATTCGCGGGTCATCGAGCCGTCAAGCTGGAAGAAGCGCTGATACATCGTCGCCTCGCCCAGATCGGTGAAACCGATGCCGGTGTCGATCACTGCAAACGACAGGGCCAAGCGGTTGTCCGCCGCCGGTTTGCCGGTGACTCGCAGCGCCAGGCCGCCGACCCGGGTGAACTTGATCGCGTTGTCCAGCAGGCACTCCAGGCACTGCGCCAGTTTGGCGCTGTCGCCATGCAAGCGATCCGGCAGGGTCGGCAGCACTTCGACCTTGAAGTCCAGCGACTTACTCGCTGCGTTGCCGTCGAACTGCACGCGCAAGGCCTCGACCACCGCGCGCAGGCTGAAGCTGCCCGGCGTCGCCTTGAGCTTGCCGGCCTGCAATTCGGTAAGGGTGAGGATGCCGTTGACCATGCGCATCATGTCCCGCGCGGAGCCGGCGGCGGTTTGCTGGTATTGCTCCAGTTCAGGCTCCAGCTCGACGGTCTGCATCAGTTCCAGCGAACCGATCACCCCGTTCATCGGCGTGCGCAACTCGTGGGTCAGGGTCGCGAGGAATTCATCCTTGAGTTTGTTGCTGTGGGCCAGTTGCTGGTTGAGCACTTCGAGTTTCTGCCCGGCATCGAACAGGGTTTGCGCCTGTTGCTCGCGCATCGCGTTGATGCGGTCGGCCAGCGCCAGCGACAGCAGCGCGACTTCGATCGCCGAACCGATCTGGCTGGCGTACATGGTCAGGAACACGTTCGGCAGCAGGCCCAGCACCATCAGCGTATTGACGATGCCGCCGAGCAGGAATGCCGACCAGGCAATGATGAAATAACGCGCCACCCGCAAGCCGCGCCACCAGGCGAGAATCCCGGCGGCGAAGATCACCACGGTGAACACCAGCGCCAACAGGGTCGCCAGGCGCAACGACAGTGCGTAACTGGTCATCAGCGACAGCCCGACCACCAGCGCGCCGAACGCGATCAGGGCAATCAGCAGGTAGTCGAGCCAGCGGCTGTGGGTTCGGGTCTGCAGAAAACTGCGGGCGAATTGACTGCCGAACAACCCGGCGCAACCGATGAAAAACGGTGTGGCGGCGTTGGCCCACCACGGATTGTCCGGCCAGAAATACTCGACTGCCGCGCCGTTCACCGACAGTTGATAGAGGCCGAACGAGGCGATGTAGAAGATGTAATAGAGGTAGCTGGTATCGCGCACGCTCAGGTAGATGAACAGGTTGTAGACCAGCATCCCCAGCAGCACGCCATAGATGATCCCCAGCACATACAGGCGCACCGGCTGATCTTCGAGGTACGCGGTGCTCGACCATAACGTCACCGGCGCCTGAATCGAGCCTTCACTGGCCAAGCGCAGGAACACGGTTTTTTGCTGGTCAGGGGCGAAGGTCAGGTCAAACAGATAATTGTTCTGGCGGATCTCGCGGCTGGCGAAGGGCAAGGCGTCGCCGGTCTGCCGGATCAGGCGGTAGTCGCCATTGGCATCGGCCATATAAAGGTCGAGATGATCGAGCGGCGGATACGCCAGCTCCAGCAACCAGGTACGCTGCGCGGCCGGGTTGTTCGGACGGTAATGCAGATCGATCTTCAGCCAGAACGCCGAGCGCGAGTAACCGGCATTGAGCGTGGCTTTGTCGTGGGGTTTGAAATTGCCTGCCGCCGCTTGAGCGCGGACGTCGGCGATGTTCGCCTGACCGCTCGGGTCTTCGAACACTTGCAGGGAGCGCCCCAGGGGAAGGCTCTGGGTATTTTCGTCGAACTCGACGGCGCTTGCGAGGAGGGGCAAGCAGAACAGCAACATCAGCAAATAGCGCATTGAAGCCCCAGCGTGGCTCGTCCGGTTGTGTCAGGAAGCCCCCCATCCCTTTGAGTAGACGTAAAACCGGTATTACCTGTTATTGGTTTGGATCCAGACTAGCATAGCCGTTGATGGCCATTAAGCACCATCGAAATTTTTCCCACAAAGGCTCTAGAACGGGCGTTTCAGAGCAAAGCTGCGGGCTAGAGCTGTTGAGTTGGTCAACTCAATCATTGCGATCCGCTTTTGTGGCGAGGGAGCTTGCTCCCGCTCGGCTGCGCAGCAGTCGTAAAACCTGTAAATGCGCTGTGCCTGAATAAATGCAGGGGCTGCTTCGCAACCCAGCGGGAGCAAGCTCCCTCGCCACAATGGTAGCTGCAGCGTTGTCCGACAATCTGCTCGCAAACACCGTCAGGACTGAACCCCAAAATCAGGTTTGGTGGTAAGCTCGCGCACCATGAATATCTACAGCTCCCGCCCCGTTGTCCTCTGTCTCTCCGGCCACGACCCCAGTGGTGGCGCCGGCTTGCAGGCAGATATCGAAGCCTTGCTCGCGCAGGGTTGCCATGCGGCTCCGGCCGTCGCCGCCCTGACCGTGCAAGACACCGTCAACGTCACTGACTTCCGCGTCCTCGACCGTGAGTGGGTACTGGCCCAGGCCAATGCCGTGCTCAACGACTCCGAAGTCGCAGCGGTCAAACTGGGCATGCTCGGTTCGCTGGAAATGGTCGACACCGTGGTCGAACTGCTTTCGGCGCACCCGCACCTGCCAGTGGTCTGCGACCCGGTGCTGCGTGCCGGCGGCGGCGGACGCCTGGGCAAGGACGAAGTCGGTTACGCGATGCGCGAGCGTCTGCTGCCGCTGTCGATCATTGCCACCCCCAACCTTCCCGAAGCCCGAATCCTCGCCGAATTGCCCGAAGGCACTGCGGACGAGTGCGCGGAAAAACTCCTGCCGTTCGTCAAAAACCTGCTGATCACCGGCGGCCATGGCGACGAAACTGAAATCCACAATCGCCTGTACAGCCGTGACGGCCTGCGGGAAACCTTTTATTGCCAGCGTTTGCCGGGCAGTTATCACGGCTCCGGCTGCACGCTGGCCAGCGCACTGGCCGGTCGGCTGGCCCAGGGTGAAAACCTCGCCAGCGCCGTGCGCACGGCACTGGATTACACCTGGCGCACCCTGCGCGATGCCGAACAACTGGGCAAAGGCCAGTTCGTGCCGCGTCGCCTGCCGCTGGATTTTTGCTCGTAACGTCGTGAGGTCTGCCTGATGAAACTCCGTGGCCTGTACGCCATCACCGACAGCCAATTGCTGGCGGGCAAGTTTCTGTCGTACGTCGAGGCGGCGCTGGAAGGCGGCGTCACCCTGCTGCAATACCGCGACAAAAGCAGCGACGAGGCCCGCCGCCTGCGCGAGGCCGAAGCCCTGCGTGATCTGTGCGAGCGCTACAAGACGCAGTTGATCATCAACGATGACGCCGAACTGGCCGCGCGCCTCAACGTCGGCGTGCACCTGGGGCAGACCGACGGCCCGCTGTCGCCGACCCGCGCCCTGCTCGGCTCCAAAGCCATCATCGGTTCGACCTGCCACGCGCAACTCGAACTGGCCGAGCAAGCCGCCAAAGAAGGCGCGAGTTATGTCGCCTTCGGTCGCTTCTTCAACTCCAACACCAAACCCGGCGCACCGAGCTGCAGCCTCGATCTGCTCGACGAGGCCAAACGCAAGCTGCACCTGCCGGTCTGCGCGATTGGCGGCATCACCCTCGACAACGCCGCGCCGCTGGTGGCCCATGGGGTCGACCTGCTGGCGGTGGTCCACGGTTTATTCGGTGCCGAAAGCACCGCCGAAGTGACCCGCCGCGCCCACGCCTTCAACGAACTTCTGAAAATCTGATTTGAGAGCCCGATCATGTCTCGTTCCGAAACCCTGTTTGCCAATGCCCAGAAACACATTCCCGGTGGCGTGAACTCGCCGGTTCGCGCGTTCAAGAGCGTGGGCGGCACACCGCTGTTTTTCAAGCATGCCGAAGGCGCTTACGTTACTGACGAAGACGACAAGCGTTATGTGGATTACGTGGGTTCGTGGGGGCCGATGATCCTCGGCCACAGCCACCCGGACGTGCTCGACGCGGTGCGCAATCAGCTGCAACACGGCCTGTCCTACGGCGCGCCGACCGCGATGGAAACCGAGATGGCCGACCTGGTCTGCTCGCTGGTGCCGTCGATGGACATGGTGCGCATGGTCAGCTCCGGCACCGAAGCGACCATGAGCGCGATTCGTCTGGCCCGTGGCTACACCGGTCGTGACAGCATCATCAAGTTCGAAGGCTGTTACCACGGTCACTCCGACAGCCTGCTGGTCAAGGCCGGCTCCGGCGCGCTGACCCAGGGCGTGCCAAGCTCCGCCGGTGTACCGGCAGCATTCGCCAAACACACCCTGACCCTGCCGTTCAACGACATCGACGCGGTTGAGAAGATGCTCGCCGAAGTCGGTCAGGACGTGGCGTGCATTATTGTCGAGCCAGTCGCTGGCAACATGAACTGCGTACCGCCGGCGCCGGGTTTCCTCGAAGGCCTGCGCGCGCTGTGCGACAAGCACGGCGTGGTGCTGATTTTCGACGAGGTGATGACCGGTTTCCGTGTTGCCCTCGGCGGTGCCCAGGCGCACTACGGCGTAACCCCGGATCTGACCACCTTCGGCAAGATCATCGGCGGCGGCATGCCGGTCGGCTGCTTCGGCGGCAAGCGCGAAATCATGGAACGCATTGCGCCGCTGGGCCCGGTGTACCAGGCCGGCACCCTGTCGGGTAACCCGCTGGCGATGGCCGCCGGTCTGACCACCCTGCGCCTGATCAGCCGCCCAGGGTTTCACGCCGAGCTGACCGACTACACCACGCGCCTGCTCGACGGTCTGCAACAACGCGCCGATGCGGCGGGTATTCCGTTCGTGACCACTCAGGCCGGCGGCATGTTCGGTCTGTACTTCAGCGGTGCCGACGACATCGTCACCTTCGAAGACGTGATGGCCAGCGATGCTGCGCTGTTCGGTCGCTTCTTCCACCTGATGCTCGAAGGCGGCGTGTACCTGGCGCCGAGTGCATTCGAAGCCGGTTTTACCTCGATCGCCCACGGCGAAGCCGAGCTGAAAATCACCTTGGACGCCGCAGAACGCGCCTTCGCTGCCCTGAAGTAATCGCCGTAGCGCTGACGTTGGCCATGGCCAGCGTCAGCTTTCACCTACACCCACGCACTTTTTCCCACGCCTCTGCTAAAAATCCGCCGGAAAGTGGCCGATATATTCCCCGCGCAGCAGAAAAACGAGTAAAGACTTTGTAAGGTTGGCCCTGCTTATTTCATAATGCGCGCTTATTGGATCCCTCGATGGGTCCGCGTGCCCTTCAGAGGTAAGTCGATTCCCATGAACCGCACCGGCCGCACCCTTGCCTTGGGCTGCCTGTTGCTCCTTCAGCCCCTGCTCGCGCATGCACAAGCAGGCGGCAACTCGTTGTTGATCCCGGCGATGGGTCGTTGCACCCTCAACACTCAGCCGCAAGACGTCACGCAGGCACTGGCCGCCTGCCAGAAAGCGGCGGACGAAGGCGATGCGCAAGCGCAATACGAGTTGGGTGAGTTCTACTACGACGGCAAGAATGCGCCACGCGACCTCAATCAAGCCCTGAGCTATTTCGAAAAGGCCTCGCTGCAAGGCCACGCTCAGGCGCAGTTCAAGCTCGGCACCATGTTCTTCCACGGCGAAGGCGTGCAGGCCAACAACATTCAGGCCTACATCGTGCTGAAGATGGCCGCGGTCAACGGCGCCGAAGATGCGCTGGACACCGCTGACGAAGTCTCCGAAAAAATGTCCCGCGAAGACCTCGAAACCGCGACTCAGGTGCTCGGGCAAATTTTCCGTAAATACTTGATGGAACTGCAGAGCGCCGATGGGCGTACGCCGTTTTCGCCTTTGCCATAAGGGCTTTTGTGGCGAGGGAGCTTGCTCCCGCTGGGTTGCGAAGCAGCCCTAAACCCTGCAAGCACTTTTTTCCTGATACACCACAGAGCCTGATACTGCGACTGCTGCGCAGCCGAGCGGGAGCAAGCTCCCTCGCCACAAACTCACTCCTATCCAGTATCTGCTGTTACTTCTCAGGCATCGGCATCGGAAACGGCATCACATTGCCGACCGCGCCACGGGCCTCGCTGATTTTCGGGGTGCCCAGACGCTCCACCTCGTCGATGCGCACGATCGAATGCATCGGCACAAAGCTGCGCACCACACCTTCGAACTGCGCCTTGAGCTTCTCTTCGCTCGGATCGACCACCACTTGCGTGCGCTCGCCAAAGACGAACTCTTCCACTTCCAGAAAACCCCACAGATCACTTTGATAGATCTGCTTGGCGTACATTTCGAACACCTGGCCCTGGTTGAGGAAAATCACCTTATAGATTGGAGCTTCGCGTTTGGTCATGGCGGGGGGATAACATCGGGGATAAAAATGAGGGCGCAAACTATAGCATAGCCGCCGGACGCACAGCGGTAGGAACCTGAGGGCTTGTTCCCTATAATGCGCGGTTCTTTGAATCAGGTGACGACCTTACTCCATGGCCAAGAAGCTTTACATCGAAACCCACGGTTGCCAGATGAACGAGTACGACAGCTCGCGCATGGTCGATCTGCTGGGCGAACATCAGGCCCTGGAAGTCACCGCCCGCGCCGAAGACGCCGACGTGATTCTGCTCAACACCTGCTCGATCCGCGAACGCGCTCAGGACCGGGTGTACTCGCAGCTCGGCCGCTGGCGCGAACTGAAACTGGCCAACCCGGACATGGTGATCGCCGTCGGTGGTTGCGTGGCCAGCCAGGAAGGCGCGGCGATCCGTGATCGCGCGCCGTACGTCGATGTGGTCTTCGGCCCGCAAACCCTGCACCGCCTGCCGGAAATGATCGACGCCGCACGCAGCAGCAAGCTGCCGCAAGTCGACGTCTCATTCCCGGAAATCGAAAAATTCGACCATTTGCCCGAGCCGCGCATCGATGGCCCGAGCGCCTACGTGTCGGTGATGGAAGGTTGCAGCAAGTACTGCACGTTCTGCGTAGTGCCTTACACCCGTGGCGAAGAAGTCAGCCGGCCGTTCGATGACGTGATTGCCGAGATCATCCACCTCGCCGAGAACGGCGTGCGTGAAGTGACCTTGCTCGGGCAGAACGTCAACGGTTATCGCGGTACGACTCATGACGGTCGCCTGGCCGATCTGGCCGAGCTGATCCGCGTGGTCGCCGCCGTCGATGGCATCGACCGTATTCGCTACACCACTTCGCACCCGCTGGAGTTCTCCGACAGCCTGATCCAGGCCCACGCCGAAGTGCCGGAGCTGGTCAAACACCTGCACTTGCCGGTGCAATCGGGTTCCGACCGGATCCTCGCGGCGATGAAGCGTAACCACACCGCGCTGGAGTACAAATCCAAGTTGCGCAAACTGCGCGCGGCCGTGCCGGGCATCTGCATCAGCTCGGACTTCATCGTTGGCTTCCCCGGCGAGACCGAAAAAGACTTCGAACAGACCATGAAGCTGATTGCCGATGTCGGCTTCGACTTCTCCTACTCGTTCGTCTACAGCCAGCGCCCGGGCACCCCGGCGGCCGATCTGGCCGACGACACCCCGGAAGAGCTGAAGAAAGAACGCCTGAACGCCTTGCAACATCGTCTGAATCAGCAAGGGTTCGAGATCAGCCGACAAATGGTCGGTTCGATCCAGCGCATTCTGGTCACCGACTACTCGAAGAAAGACCCGGGCGAGCTGCAAGGGCGCACCGAGAATAATCGTATCGTCAACTTCCGCTGCGATAATCCGACCCTGATCGGCCAGTTCGCCGACGTGCACATCGACGCGGCGCAACCGCATTCGCTGCGCGGCTCGCTGATCCAGTAATAGATATCAGAAGCACATAGAAACCTGTGGGAGCTGGCTTGCCAGCGATGAGGCCATCAGCCCCGACAAATATGTCGCCTGCTGCACCGCTATCGCTGGCAAGCCAGCTCCCACAGTGGACAGCATTGTTCTTCAGAATGTACTCATCCATTTAAGAGCTTTCGCACCCACGCCACTGGCGTTATCCTTGATTTCATCTTAATTGCCCCAGGGCGGCTAAATACGACCTTGAACGCACCCATAGAACCACATCGTTTTATCCTCGAGCCCTTTGAGGCTCGCCGCTTCGCCAATCTGTGCGGGCAATTCGACGAGCATCTGCGCTTGATCGAACAGCGCCTGGCCATCGAGATCCGCAACCGCGGAAACCAGTTCGAACTGATCGGCGACCCCAAGCACACCACGTCTGCGGAAAACCTGCTGCGCCGCCTGTACCGGGAAACCAAGGGTACCGAGCTGTCGCCGGACATGGTGCACCTGTTCCTCCAGGAATCGGCCGTCGTCGAGCTGGATAACCACGCCCCCGCCGAAGCCTCCGTCGCCCTGCGCACCAAGAAAGGCATGATTCGCCCCCGCGGCTTGAATCAGCTGCGCTACGTGAAGGAAATCCTCGGTAACGACATCAACTTCGGCATCGGCCCCGCCGGTACTGGCAAGACCTATCTGGCCGTGGCTTGCGCCGTTGACGCGCTGGAGCGCGAGCAGATCCGCCGCATCCTGCTGGTGCGTCCAGCGGTCGAAGCGGGTGAAAAGCTCGGCTTCCTGCCCGGCGACCTGAGCCAGAAGATCGACCCGTACCTGCGCCCGCTCTACGACGCCCTTTACGAAATGCTCGGCTTCGAATACGTGGCCAAGCTGATCGAGCGCCAGGTGATCGAAGTCGCGCCGCTGGCCTACATGCGTGGTCGTACGCTGAACAACAGCTTCATCATTCTCGACGAAAGCCAGAACACTACCGTCGAGCAGATGAAAATGTTCCTGACCCGGATCGGCTTTGGCTCGACTGCAGTCATCACTGGCGACATCACCCAGGTCGACCTGCCGCGCGGGACCAAGTCCGGCCTGCATCATGTGATCGAAGTGCTCAAGGACGTACCGGGTATCAGCTTCACCCATTTCCAGCCCAAAGACGTTGTGCGTCATCCGTTGGTGCAACGGATCGTCGAGGCCTACGAGCGCTTCGAGACCCGTGCCGAAGCTGCCAGGGAAACCTCGCGCGATGCTTGAGCTGGATCTGCAAATCGCTACCGAAGCGAACGCCCCGAGTGAAGCCGACTTCCGCCAATGGTGCGAACTGGCCCTGCGCCAGCGCAGCGCCGACTCGGAAATGACCATTCGCCTGGTCGACGAGGAAGAAGGTCGCGAACTCAATCACACCTGGCGCCACAAGGATTACGCGACCAACGTCCTGTCGTTCCCGGCGGAAGTCCCGGACGAGTTTCTCGACATCCCGCTGCTCGGCGATCTGGTGATCTGCGTGGCCGTGGTCGAGCGCGAAGCTGCCGAACAAGGCAAGGAACTCCAGGCCCATTGGGCACATCTAGTCATTCACGGCTGCTTGCATCTGCTCGGTTACGACCATATAGATGACGACGAAGCCGAGGAAATGGAAGCGCTGGAACGCGAGTTGCTTGCTGAACTGGGCTACCCCGATCCGTACGCGGACGACGAAACCGAAACCTCCCCTATCGTTACAACAAAGGATTCAGAGTAATCGCTATGAGCGAAGATCGATCGAGCAACGGGCAGAAGTCATGGCTGGGTAAACTGACCCAGGCCTTTGCCCA
>Ga0153923_100107_pt1 | contig 39818 bp, 37 predicted proteins | sample TSNJ007MetaG_FD_104682 | JGI IMG/M metagenome (GOLD analysis project Ga0153923, IMG submission 104682) | Attine ant fungus gardens microbial communities from New Jersey, USA - TSNJ007 MetaG | ecosystem: Host-associated > Fungi > Mycelium > Unclassified | place: USA: New Jersey, Brendon T. Byrne...
AACCCTAAGCTAGCTAGTCAAATCGCTGATTACATCGGAATTCCGATGGGTGAATCGCACACTACAAGTTTTAGCGATGGAGAAATTCAGGTCAAGCTGTCAGAAAGCGTACGGGGTTGTCATGTGTATATTGTTCAATCTACCTGCGGCCCAGTGAATGACAACCTAATGGAGCTTTTAGTTATGGTGGATGCACTCAAACGCGCCTCCGCAAAGAGCATCAATGTGGTTATCCCTTACTATGGTTACGCTCGTCAAGATCGTAAAGCTCGTTCCCGTGACCCTATTACAGCCAAGCTGGTAGCAAATTTGATTGAAAAAGCCGGCGCCCACCGTGTAATTACGATGGACCTCCATGCTATGCAGATTCAGGGATTCTTTGATATTCCAGTGGATCACTTGCTGGGAGTTCCTATCCTGGCTCAGTATTTCCGTTCCAAACAAATCGAGAACCCAGTTGTCGTATCGCCAGATCACGGCGGTGTAGTACGTGCAAGAAAGCTTGCTGATTTCCTGAACGCTCCGCTTGCAATTATAGACAAGCGTCGTCCAGAGCCGAATGTCAGCGAAGTCATGAACATTATCGGTAATATTGAAGGTAAAACAGCCATTCTGATCGATGATATTATCGATACTGCTGGAACCATTGTACTTGGTGCTAATGCTTTGATGGAAGGCGGCGTGAAGGAAGTATACGCTTGCTGTACACACCCAGTATTGTCTGGTCCTGCACATGAACGTCTGGAGAATTCTCCAATTAAAGAGATTATCGTGACAGATACGATTCCAATTCGCAGCGCGAACCCAACTTCTAAACTCAAAGTGTTGTCCGTGGCTCCACTTATGGGTGAGGCAATTATCCGCGTTCATGAAGAGTTGTCGATTAGTAAATTGTTTGAAATTGAATAAATATAATCAATAATAGCAAGCAAAAACGCCTTCGGCGTCCCCAAAGGACGGTAAGCGTTTATGCGAGAAATATAAGGATAATGTATAGCGTGAAACTTATACATTCTTATATTGTACAAAAGGGTTACACCTCCGCTCTCGGAGATGTAACCCTTATCGGCGTGATGCAGGTAGAAGCGCTGGCTTCAATACCCGGCGCGGGAGACGAAGGTGAATATGCTGCGGTTATAGAGTGTCCCTTGCAGCTCCACGAATCCTTCGTCCACTGCTGTCAATACACCAATGTCAATGTGCACGTCGCCTCTGTATATTTCCACAGGCACAGCATATTGGATATGGTACTGAAAATCGCGCTGATGTGTTAAGATTCCACTTTGATGTAGCATAGGTTATCACCTGTCTTCGGAGTATAATTTCGCTCTGGTTGCACAGAGATATGTAGATAAGATCTATTGTACCAAAAACGGACTTCTCTTGCCGGAGAGCCCGATGGAAAGGAAAGGTTCGATAATGAAATGGATTGTCGGATTGGGAAATCCGGGAACACAATATGCGAAAACAAGGCATAATGTTGGTTTTATGGCATTGGATGAGCTTGCGGCTCAGAACGGGATTTCCTTCAACCAAAGCAAATGTAAATCCGTGATCGGTGAAGGGGTTATCGGGGGAATCAAAACCGTATTGATTAAACCGATGACCTTTATGAATTTGTCCGGTGAGGCCGTTCGCGCTTATATGGATTATTACAAAGTTAAACTAGAAGATATGATCGTCGTCTACGATGATCTAGATACCGAAATCGGAAAAATTCGCTTGCGTTATCAAGGTAGTGCTGGTGGGCATAACGGAATTAAATCGATCATTCAGCATGTAGGTACACAAAGCTTTAATCGGGTACGCATGGGTATTTCTCGCCCTGAACCGGGTTTTGCAATAGTGGATTATGTTCTCTCTTCATTTCCTAAAAAGGAAGGCGATCCTCTGAAGCAGATGATCCTTAATACTTGTGATGCACTGGAGTTCAGCTTACAGAATTCATTCGAACAGACGATGGCTAAATTCAATGGTTGATCTGTAAACTCTGTTGGTTATGAGGCTAAAGATGATGCTCCCCGGACATACTGAAGGTATATAGTACCTTCAGGAGGCATATAGATGGCAATAAACTATGTATGTAGGCACTGCAAGACATCTCTAGGCAGCATTAATAGAAGTGATGTTACAGAAATGCAGTTGGGCCTTCATTCCTTGACCCCTGCGGAGCGCAGAGATATAATAGCGTATAATTCAGAAGGTGAGATCACGGTAAAGGTGACTTGCGACTATTGCAAGGAGGCTTTAGAGCATAATCCGGAGCTTAGCCTGCTGACGAGTCCGCTTCAGTAGGTGATAGCGCCTGTCTCTATCGTCATCCGCAAGCCTTGGCGTTACAGCTGAGGCTTCTTTTCGATTCCAATCATAATAGGTGACGGTGGCTTTGGCTCCCGTTAGCCTGTTTAGTAAGAGAGGTGCGCCTGTTGTTACAAGGTATTATAGAAGCTTTTTCCAAGGATCCCGATTTCCAGTCTATCACCCAGGGTGTAGCTGCAGGTATGAAAGAACAGCTCATATCGGGGCTTACAGGTTCAGCTAGACAGATCATGCTTGCAGCACTGCATGAAGAGACAGCTCGTCCCTTGCTTGTAGTGACTCATAATATGTTTTCGGCTCAGAAAATGGCCGATGATTTACAGGAAGCGCTTTCCCCGGAACGAGTTCTGCTCTATCCTGCTAATGAACTTGTGGCTGCGGAAGCGGCTGTCTCAAGTCCAGAGACATTAGCCCAGCGTATTGATGTACTGACCAAATGTGCTCAGGGCTTCCGTGGTATTGTTGTGGTTCCCTACTCGGGAGTGCGCAGACTGCTCCCTGCACCAGAGGTTATGGCAGAGGCACAGGTTACGGTTTCTCAGGATGGAACGCTTGCTCTGGATGAATTCTTGATGTCCATGATCGAAATGGGTTATGAAAGAGTAGAGCGGGTTGAGAATCGCGGTGAACTGAGTGTAAGAGGTGGAATTATTGATTTTTATCCAATGACTTCTCCTTTGGCATATCGTGTTGAGTTATTTGATGATGAGGTTGATTCGATCAGAACTTTTGATCCAGTCGATCAGCGTTCTATTGATAAAGTACGAAGTGTGAAGATTACACCGGCTAAAGAGATTATAGCGAGCAGGTTTCGCCAGGAATCTGCTTCTGCTGAAGCATCTGTTATGCTGGAACGACAGCTTGAGAAAATGGCGGATCGGCAGGCTAAGTTGCGTCTAAAAGAAGAAATTGGACGCGAGCTAGAAATGCTGCGCGAAGGAACCTATTTTCCTGAAATCTATAAATATATCAGTCTTTTATACCCTGAACGCTCTCATTTATTTGATTACATGGCCCAGGATACGATTCTTATTCTCGATGAGCCGACAAGACTGCTTGAAACGGCGAAACAGCTCGAAAGAGATGAATCGGAATGGAACCTCCATCTGATGCAAAACGGCAAAACATTGCCGGATCTGGATCTCTCTGTCGAGACAGATGTTGTGATGTACAAACGTCCGTTCCAAAGCCTGTTTATGTCGATCTTTTTGCGCCAGGTCCCACACATTCAACCACAGAACATTCTTGGGTTTATTAGTCGTGGGATGCAGGATTTCCATGGTCAGATGAATGTGCTTAAATCGGAAATGGAGCGTTGGCAGAAGTCTGGTGTAAAGGTAATGATGCTTGCGAGCAGTGAAGAACGGATTGAACGTGTGCGCAGAGTCCTTTATGACTACGGCATTGATGAGCCAACGATCGTACAAGGAAACCTGGGTTCAGGCTTTGAGCTGCCTTCTATTCATTTAGCCGTTATCACTGAAGGAGAGATGTTCTCTCAGAAGCAGCGGAAGGCACGGAAGATCTCCAAAGGGATAGATAATGCTGAACGGATCAAGAGTTATACTGAGCTGAAAATTGGTGATTATGTTGTTCACCAGAACCATGGTATCGGTAAGTATATGGGGATCGGTACGCTGGAGGTCAGCGGTATTCATCGCGACTATATGCATATTTTATATGCGGGTGGCGATAAGCTCTCGGTTCCAATTGAGCAAATTGACTTGATTCAGAAATATGTCGGTTCAGAAGATAAAGAGCCGAAAGTATATAAATTAGGCGGTAATGAATGGACGCGGGTGACCAATAAGGTTCGCTCTTCCGTTCAGGATATTGCTGATGATCTAATCAAACTGTACGCTGAACGCCAAAGTGCAGCAGGGTATGGTTTTGAGAAGGACACACAGGAACAGCGTGAATTTGAAGAAATGTTCCCTTACGAGGAGACTCGGGATCAGCTTCGAGCGATTGAAGAGATTAAGAAGGATATGGAACAGAATCGTCCAATGGATCGGCTCCTTTGTGGAGACGTTGGATATGGTAAGACGGAGGTAGCTATACGAGCAGCCTTTAAATCAGCGATTGAAGGTAAACAGGTGGCTGTGCTGGTACCGACAACGATTCTAGCTCAGCAGCATTATGAGACCTTTCGGGAACGCTTCGCAAATTATCCGCTAAATATTCAAGTCCTAAGTCGTTTCCGCAGCCGTAAGGAGCAGAATGAGACGATTAAAGGCGTTCGGGCAGGAACGGTTGACGTGGTTATTGGTACCCACCGTTTGTTGTCTCAGGACCTTGTATTTAAGGACTTAGGTTTATTGATCGTGGATGAGGAACAGCGATTTGGCGTGACTCATAAAGAGAAGCTGAAGAAGTTAAAAACGAATGTAGATGTTCTTACCCTGACAGCAACTCCAATTCCTCGTACATTGCATATGTCGATGCTGGGAGTGCGTGATTTGTCTGTCATTGAGACGCCGCCGGAGAACCGTTTCCCCGTCCAGACTTATGTTGTTGAGCATAGTCAGACGCTTACGCGGGAAGCTGTAGAGCGTGAATTGGCTCGTGGCGGTCAAGTCTACTATCTCTATAATCGTGTGCAGGGCATTCAAGAAATGGCCGCTCAAATTTCTATGCTTGTTCCTGAGGCTAGGGTAGGCATTGGACATGGCCAAATGTCGGAAGCGGAGCTGGAGAAGACGATCCTTGATTTTCTTGATGGAGAATACGATGTGCTGGTCAGCACAAGTATTATTGAGACGGGTGTAGATATTCCTAACGTAAATACACTTATTGTGCATGATGCCGATAAGATGGGCTTGTCTCAGCTCTATCAATTACGTGGACGTGTAGGCCGGTCCAACCGGATTGCGTACGCCTATTTTACCTATCAGCGGGACAAGGTTCTGACTGAAGTGGCAGAGAAGCGGCTGCAATCTATCAAGGAATTTACGGAACTGGGTTCTGGTTTCAAAATAGCGATGCGGGATTTATCTATTCGTGGTGCCGGTAACTTACTTGGTGCAGAACAGCATGGCTTTATTGCATCCGTGGGATTTGATCTATACTCACAAATGCTGGCGGAGGAGATCCGCAAGCGTAAGGTTACTGTGCTTGGAGAGGAAGATACCTCGCTCAAAGAGGGCAATACCGTCATTGATTTGTCGATTGACGCATATCTGCCGTCCGAGTATATTTACGACAGTATCCAGAAAATTGAAATCTACAAAAAGGTTGCGGCAGTAACATCCTTCGATGATGCTTCTGAGCTTGAGGATGAGCTCTTGGATCGGTTCGGAGAACTGCCTGAAGCAGTTGTTAATCTATTAACTGTGGCTCGTCTAAAAGTGTATGGAAAAATGTATGGCATTGATTCCATGATCAGACGTGGTGATGATGTTACCCTGAATTTCTATGAGGGAAGTCTTGGCGCTCTGGATACGGCCAAACTCGCCAAAGTTGGAAATAGCTTCGAAAGACGTGTACAATTCGATAGAGATGCTAAAGCCAGTATCCGAGTAAAGTCGAAAGACTTAAGTGATAAACAGCTGCTTGACTTGCTTGAACAGTTTCTTAAGGAAGCTAAACAGTCTTTTAAATCGAAGGGAGAACTACACAATGTCGTTAAATAAAAAAAAATCATGGAAAGTACTGCTCGTTTCATTGGTAGCAGCGGTTTCCTTTTCTATGCTAGCAGCATGCGGTAGTAGTGCTGATGATAGCAAGGCAGTTGCGACTTATAAAGGTGGAACAATCACAGAGAAGGAATTTGCGATGGATCAAAAAATCATGAAATTCCTCTCCCCGCAGCAAGCGCAATATTTAGAGATTGAGGCGTTTAAGGAGTCTATTTTGAAGCAGGAAGTAGGCTTTGAATATTTGGCTTCCAAAGCAACGGATGAAGCGAAGAAGCAGGCGAAGAAAGAGGCTGATAGCCAAATCGCTGACTTGAAGAAAGCTCTGGGCGACACTTATAAGAAAACACTTAAAGACGCAGACGTTACAGAGGGCGATATCCATAGTTATATGGAGCGTGTGCTGACGGTTTATCAGGATATGCTGCTTAAAGTGACAGATGATCAGGTTGTCAAAGAATTTGAAGCTACAAAAGGTGACTTTACGGTAGCGACTTTGCGCCATGTGCTAATCGGTCTGACAGATGCTAACAACAAAGAGCGCACTAGCGAAGAAGCACTGAAAATCGCGAAGGAAGTTAAGGCAAAGCTGGACGGCGGAGCTGATTTTGCAGCAATCGCTAAGGAATACACTGACGATACAAGCTCTAAGGAAACAGGCGGAGAATATAAAGATAAAGCTGTAGGAACGTATGTAGACGAGTTTAAGAAGGCTGCTCAAACCTTGCCTTTGAATACCATTAGTGATCCTGTAGAGACTTCTTATGGTTACCACATTATCAAAGTGGAGTCCCGTACCGACAAAACCTTTGATCAGTTAACGGATGAACAAAAAGAAGGCATTAAGAGCTCCATTGTGTCCAAGAACCTAGAAGCGTTCATGGAGAAAGATCTGGAAGGCATTATTGAGAGCATCAATCTGCCGAAGAGCTCTGCTGCCGCAGATGAATCCGGAACAAAAAATAGCGGAACAGAAGCCACTACAGCGCCAAGCGCATCCCCAAGTGCTACAAAAGCTGCTGAATAAACATCGGTAAAAATGGACAAGCTTACCTTAGAAAAGCCATCCTCACTTAATGTGAAGATGGCTTTTTATTTCGAAGAAACATCTTCAGAACGGCCTTTATCTTGATGCAGATATTAATACATGTCAGCTTATGTATAAGGATCTGGGAAGAGATGAATACTATGGTCAGATATTACGATAAATCACTGGGATTATCCTTTCCCATAATGGACAGTAGTAAGACCATACTTCTTAAGAAAGCGGGGCACATGTGAAATGAAAGCTACTGGAATTGTTCGGCGTATTGATGATCTCGGACGAGTGGTTATTCCCAAAGAAATTAGACGTACTCTACGGATTAGAGAAGGCGACCCACTGGAAATTTTCGTCGATCGGGACGGTGAAGTCATACTCAAGAAATATTCCCCGATTGGCGAGCTTGGTGACTTTGCAAAAGAGTACGCGGAGTCCTTGTTCGAGGGTACTGGGCATATTACGATGATTGCTGATCGTGATACCTTTATTGCACTGGCTGGTGGCTCCAAGAAAGACTATTTGGAAAAACAAGTAGGAATTCTTTTGGAGAAGGTCATGGATAGTCGTAAGACTGTACTGGAAACCAACGAAGGCAGTTATGAAATCGCTAAAGATCATCCGGATTTGGTGTCCTCATATGTAGCCTCACCGATCATTTCCGGTGGAGATCCTATTGGTTGTGTAGTGATGGTAAGTAAGGATGATTCAGCGAAAATGTCGTCAATGGAAGTGAAAATGTCCGAAACCGCCGCCGCATTCCTTGGCAAGCAAATGGAGCAATAACCGTAATGTAGACCCCGCTTTCCTTTTGGTAAGATATACAAAGGGCAAACGGGGTTTTGTCGTTCTTACAAAACCGTTTCTACTTGTGGGTATACATACGTTATAATATAGAAATTCATCCCATTAAAGTTGTAGAAGCAGGTACTTTATGAAATCTAACTCACAAACATCACGATTGCTGCAAGGGGCATTTATTCTAAGTGCAGCAGCGATTATTTCAAAGCTTATAGGTACACTCCAAAAAATCCCGCTGCAAAATCTAGGCGGAGATGCGGTATTTGGTATATACAACACGGTTTATCCTTTGTACACGATGTTGTTGACGGTAGCGATGCTGGGTCTGCCAGCGGCCATATCCAAATTTGTCGCTGAAGCCTCTGCAGGAAGGCGGGATGACGAGGGTCGGCGGATTCTGCGGTTATCTGCGGTTATAACAGCCATAAGCGGTTTGGTTATCGGAGCAATCACCTATGCAGGTGCGCCGATTATAGCTGGGTGGGTCGGCAACTCGCATGTGATGCCCGCTTTGCGGGCAAGTGCGTGGGGACTTGCGGTTGTTCCAATCATGTCAGCTCTTCGGGGTTACTTTCAGGGTCTTCATAATATGGTTCCGACGGCTGTGTCACAAATTGTAGAGCAGTCCGTACGTGTTACAGTAATGATTGTACTGCTCTTATACCTGACCTCACTGGGTGCAGGAGCTGAGAGCATTGCTGCTGGCGCCTTGCTTGGCTCAGCCGGGGGAGGGGCAGCAGGGCTTGTGATTATGCTGCTATTTTTGCGACGTCATCGGCGGGTGTTAAGACAAGGTTCCCCTTTAGATGCTACCGCTTCTATCGAAAGTCAGGGTTTAAAGCTGCCCAATGCAGATAATGAGGGGCGTTCAAATCAACGGATTATGGGCGTTAAAGCAGGGGCCTTGCTGGCTTATGGAATTCCCGTGATGCTTGGCGCGCTCGCAATGCCTCTTATCGGTCTTGTAGATGTATTCACTGTACCTCGCTTGCTATCCTCTCTAGGAAGCGAAGTGGAGGCAATGACACAGTTTGGTATATACAATCGTGGTTTGCCACTAGTGCAGATTGTAACGATGATTGCCACTTCTTTGTCTGTTGTGTTCATACCAGCCTTAGCAGAGGCGAAGTACAAGGGAGATATGAAGCTGATCGAGAACCGTTGCAGCTTGTCGCTGCGTTGGTTCTGGCTGCTAGGGCTGGCAGCGTCAGCGGGCCTTGCAGTGCTTGCTGAGCCGATTAATATGGCTCTTTATGGCGACACCGCCGGCAGCAGCACTATGACTTGGCTGGCCTTAACCGCTGTTGGCGGTACGGTCAGCATCATCTCGGCTGCACTCCTGCAGGGCCTCGGCTACGTGCGCGCCCCGGCCCTGCACCTTTTGGCCGCCGCGCTGCTCAAGGCGGCCCTGAACCTGCTGCTGGTTCCGCAGCAGGGCATTACCGGCGCAGCCATCGCTGGCGTGGCCGCGCATTCGTTCGCAGCAGCGCTCAACGTGCTGCTGCTGTATCGCCAGGGCCATCTGCGGCTTCGCCTCGCAGATGCCCTGGCACGGCCCGCGCTGCTCACAGCGGGCCTGGCTCTTGCCGCTGCAGCCACCAGCTGGGGCGTGGACGCTGCGGCTACGGCCGCTGGCATCGGCGGCGGGCGCACTGCCAGCTTGGCGCAGAGCCTGCTCGGGGTGCTCGCAGGCTGCGCTGTCTTTGCCGTAGGGGCTATAGTCCTTCGGCTCCTTAGCGAGAGCGAGCTTCGCCAGCTTCCAGGCTTCGGCCCGTCCCTGGCGGACAAGCTGAAGAAGCTGCGCTTATTCCCTTAATCAACGTTTACATCACAATATAAAAATGCGGTCTGCTGAGACAGCCGCTTAAGAGGAGGAACAGACATGAGTGCAACATTAACGGTCGTCGGTCTGGGTTCAGGCAACCCTGATCGATTGACGCTAGGAATTATAAAGAAGCTGAAGGCAGCATCCGTTGTCTATGTCCGCACAAAAGAGCATCCAGTCATGGCTGCCCTCTCCGAGCTTGAAATAACTTCACAGTCCTTTGATGGATTGTATGAATCTTTATCCTCGTTTCCAGAGGTGTATGCAGCGATTACTTCAAAACTGATTGAAGAGGCACAAGCAGCAGCAGACGGTACAGATATTGTTTACGCGGTTCCGGGTCATCCTATGGTTGCGGAATCAGCGGTTTCGCAGCTGCGCGAGCGGTGTCCTGAGGAAGGCATTGAACTGCAAATATTGGGTGGGGAGAGCTTTCTCGACGAGGCGTTTGTTCGACTGGGGTTTGACCCCATTGAAGGGTTTCAGTTACTAGATGCTTCAGGCATTCGCAGTGCTCAGCTTCAGCCTGAACTACATACTCTGATTGGTCAGGTGTACGATAGCTTTACAGCCTCGGAGACAAAATTATGTTTGATGGAGCTGTACCCGCCTGAATATGAAGTTGTTGTGGGGCATGCACTCGGTGTCGAGAACGAAGAAAGTATTGTAAGAGTCCCACTGTACGAACTGGATCGACTCGACGGTTATGGCAACTTGTCGTTAGTTTATGTACCTGCCAATCGTGACGAGAATCTAAGAAATCGTACCTTTGCCCGTCTGCATGAGATTGTCGATATTCTTCGAAGCCCGGAAGGTTGTCCATGGGATCGGGAGCAGACACATGAATCCCTGCGCAAAAATTTAATCGAAGAAACCTATGAAGTCCTTGAAACGATTGATGAGGATGACCCTGATCATATGAAAGAGGAGCTGGGCGACCTTTTGCTGCAAATTATGCTTCACTCTCAAATGGAGGAGGAGCTTGGCACGTTTAACGTGTATGACGTCATTGAAGGGCTGAATGATAAGCTTATCTTCCGTCACCCTCACGTATTTGGGGATACCAATGCGAATGATGCCGAAGAAGCGCTGAAGAACTGGGAGGGCATGAAGGCAGAAGAGAAGCGGCGTAAAGGTGTGAAGCCAGAGGAATTATCCGTTCTTAGTGGTGTTCCGCGTGACCTGCCTGCTCTTATGAAGGCATACAAGCTTCAGAAAAAAGCATCCAAGGTGGGCTTTGACTGGGACAACGCTACGGATTGCATAGCCAAGATTCGTGAGGAGATCGATGAGCTGCAGGAGGCGATTGACACCGATGCGGCGACAGATGATCAAATTCTGGAACTTGGGGATTTGTTGTTTGCAGTTACGAATGTCGCTCGTTTTATCGGTGCAGATCCGGAAGAGGCATTAACCCGGACTAACCGCAAATTTGTGCGCCGGTTTCAATATATTGAGCAAAGCTTGCAGCGCAAGGGAACGAGCGTAAAGGATAGTAGTTTGGAAGAGATGGAAGAACTGTGGCAAGAGGCTAAGGCTGAGGAGCGAAAAGTCTAGTAATTCACAGCCCCTTTACGGTATATGGACTCAAAAATGGGGCAATGCTGTGGATGTAGCTTTTATTTTCTGATTTAGAATGTGGCCAGTAGTTTAATAGTGCTATAGAATAGATTCTGCGACGATTTCTGAGAAATAACTGCTTCTTTTTTAAAAAAACGACGAATCGTGGCAGGATTTTAAGGTGACATCAAGAATAACATAAAGACGAAATGCGATTCGCCCCATATTATGGTGGTGATTCTCGTTTCATTTATTTTTTCGTATCCTAGGAGGAACTTTAAATTATGAACAAGACAGATTTGGTAAACAACATTTCCGAGAAAAACGGATTGGCAAAAAAAGATGTAGAAGCAGTATTGAACGGATTCTTGGGTGAGATTACAGAAGCTTTGGCAAAAGGTGATAAAGTCCAACTGATCGGTTTCGGAACTTTTGAAACTCGCAAACGTGCAGGACGCACTGGTCGCAACCCGCAAACGGGCACAACGATTGAAATTCCAGAATCGACTGTACCGGCTTTCAAAGCTGGTAACAAGCTTAAAGAAGCCGTTAACTAATGCGTCTTGACAAATTCCTGAAAGTGTCCCGTTTAATTAAGCGCCGTACAGTGGCCAAGGATGTGTCCGAACAAGGCCGGGTACTGATTAACGGGCGGGAATCTAAACCTAGTAGTGCAGTTAAGATCGGTGACGAGATTACTGTACAATTTGGACAAAAGCTTGTAACGGTCAAAGTAGAAAAGCTGGTCGAAACGACTCGCAAGGACGAGGCCGCTGGTATGTATACTCTAGTTCGGGAAGAGCCTGTTGCCAAAAGCAGCGGACTGGACTGGTAAGAGTAATAGAAGAAGGCATAACTTTACATTTTGTAGAGTTGTGCCTTCTTTTTGTTTCTATTATTTTTAGTGGGACGGGATGTTCTATAACTTCTGCCTCTGCCATAGATTAGAGGTAAGAAGGAGGGGTACATGCTATGATCGAGCCAGGAAAGGTAAACAAACAGCATGATCTGCACATGCGCAGTCGGAAGCAGCTGGAGTTGACGGGCGTGCAAAATGTGGAGAGCTTCGACAGCGAGGAATTTTTGCTTCGTACAGAACTCGGCCATCTCACCATTCGCGGGAATCATTTACATATCAAAAATTTAAGTCTGGAGAACGGAATGTTGTCCCTAGAGGGCAATGTACATTCCCTGATTTATCTCGATCCCGGATCGCAGGGCAAAAATAAAGGTCTGCTCGGTAAGCTATTTAAATGAATCCTGCAGTCCAGTGGGTGACGCTGTTCTACATGATCATGGCCGGGCTGGCAATGGGACTGGCCTATGACAGCTACCGGGTGCTGTCGCTGAAGTTCAATTTTCCCAAATGGCTGAATGCCATGCTAGATCTACTGTATTGGCTTTGGGCCGCCTTGCTCGTTTTTCGTATGCTGTATGCCGGAAATCAAGGACAATTGCGGTTTTATGTCTTTCTAGGTTTGTTTCTAGGAGTATGGATCTATTTTTTAATCTTCAGTGTTACGGTGCGGCGTTTTGTGTTAAGGTTAATTCAATCGGTTCAGTATATGTGCAGGTTGCTGTGGAGACTTGTGGAGATCCTGATAGGTACACCTCTTCTCTGGCTTTGGCGATTTATTTTAGGGCTGCTAAAGCTACTAGGTCGTATTCTGCGGTTCATCTTTAAGCTTCTGCTGCGTCTGACCAAACCAATTTGGGTATTACCTGTTAGGTGGATCTCTCCACAGTTATCGCGGCTGACACATAGCGCCTGGATTGTGAAGATCACTGAATGGATTACCAAATGGCGGAAACGCTGACCTTGAATTAGGGGGTACGTTGCATGAACAGATTTACTGCGGAAGAGAAAAGTAATCATAGCAAAAATTCGGCCGCAGGCGCGAAGAGAAGAAGATTTATGTGGATTGTCTTTGTGGCAGTATTTTTTGGTTGGGCGAGTTATACTTACTTCGCTCAAAGTGCGGTCATTGCGGACAAGGGTGAGGAACTTGCAAAGAAACAGGAGACTAGTGAGGATGTCATGGCATCTTTAACTCAATTAAAATATGAATTATCCAGACTTAATGATGACGAGTATATTGGCCAATTAGCACGTAAATGGTACAATATCTATCCTCAAGGGGAAACTCCTATTCGAACAGAGCAATCAGAGCAATAATAGCGGCGAAAAGAGGCTTTTACTCTGTTGCCTTGCTTTGCTCTTTACTGTATAATCAAATCACCGCAGACAGGATGACCTTAATATTCGTCTGTATATTTTTAAGGGAGGATCATTTTATTCTATGGCAATTGAAGTGGGCACCAAGTTAGAAGGCAAAGTGACAGGCATCACGCATTTCGGAGCATTTGTGGATCTGTCAGGAGGTGTCACAGGTCTCGTTCACATCTCGGAAATCGCCGATAATTATGTCAAGGATGTTAACGATCATCTGAAGATTAGTGATGTAGTAACAGTCAAGGTGATCAACGTCGATAAGGACGGCAAGATCGGACTTTCCATTAAGCAGGCTGTTGACAAGCCAGCATCGGAAGTACGTCCGCCTAGAGCTCCAAGACCAGAACGTCCTAGCGGCGGAGACCGTTTCGGCGGTGGAGGCGGCAGTGGTGGAGGCGGCGGTGGATTCAATCGTGAACGGGGTGGGCGTCCATTTAAGCCTGCAGCCGGTAAACCTTCATTCGAGGATAAAATGTCGCGATTCCTGAAAGACAGCGAAGAACGGATATCTTCGATTAAGAAGAACACAGAAGGAAAGCGCGGAGGCCGTGGAGCTAAACGCGTGTAATCCAATACCTGTACATCATAAATAACCGCAGGGGCATTTCGCCCTTGCGGTTTTTTTGTCATGTCATATAAAATTGCCGACAGCATCCATGACATTCTCACATAACTCTAGGGCAATCGCTGACGAAAGACCGCCGCGTCAGCGCGTGAAATTACGTTGTAAACAATCTTGAAACCAATCAACCTACCGTCCCGCAAGGGATAGAACCACTTTTTTACAGATCATGAATGAAGGCTTTTTTGTCGGAAATTTCTTGTGTGTGTCCCTCCATTTCTGACAAACTTTCTCAATTCCCCGGTTATATAATGAGAACCATAAATTCTTAAACGGGTGGTGTAGGGGAATGAGTAAAAGCAACGTGGTAAATTTGCCAGAGTGGACAAGAGTGGGAAGTGAAGATAAGAAGCAGAGACAAGCATTGCGCACGCGTATTACAGCTTGGGGTCAGAAGCAGCGGTATGTTCAGCTAATAGCAGCGAAGAAATGGATGCTATTGCTCAGTTTCATGGGGTTTCTGCTGGGTAGAGCCATGATTCTGGACGAACTATCCCCTTTTGCTGTCGCATACTTTGCCGTCATTGTGTTTATGCGTCGCGACTCTATTCTACCTGTAGCTGCAGCCATTATAGCTGGAAGTCTCTTTACTCCATTCCCTGGAGCTTTGGTTACTACTGCTGAGCTGATTATTTTCTTTTTAGTTTATAAAGGCTTGGAAAGTTATGAACGAATAGATTTATCCTATGCACCACTTATGGTGTTCGTGTCTTCGTTTATGGTTGGCTTGTTCCAGATTGTTATTGGACCTTCTCTTTCTTGGTATCCGCTTATGATGACAACACTAGATGCTTTACTAGGTTTTGTGCTTACACTTGTGTTCATTCAAGCGCTGCCTCTACTAACCTATAAGCAAAAAAGTAGAGCGCTCAGGAACGAGGAGATTCTGTGCCTTATTATATTACTTGCCTCAGTAATGACGGGCCTTGTGGGCTGGACCCTTAATGGTTTGTCTTTGGAGCATATATTGTCACGATATTTGATTCTACTCTTCGCCATGGCAGGGGGGGCTCCTCTTGGGGCTGCTGTTGGGGTGGTGACCGGATTGATTCTCAGTTTGGCGGATATTAGTGCTATCTATCAGATGAGCCTGCTTGCTTTTTCTGGAATGCTAGCGGGAATGATGCAGGGTGGTCGAAAAGGTGCAGTATCTATCGGGATGTTGCTAGGATCCACGATCCTTTCCGTCTATTTTACGGGTCCGGGTGATATGATGGCCTCAACATGGGAAACCTGCGTAGCGGTAGTGCTATTTCTTATAACGCCTAAGGCGATGATATCTGCCATTGCTAAATATGTTCCTGGCACGTCAGATCATAGCCGATCTCAACACGAATATGCGCGAAGGGTCAGGGATTTAACGGCAGAACGGGTGACGCAATTCTCACAGGTATTCCAGCAGCTGTCGAGCAGCTTTGGGCAGATTCCACGTGCCGGAGAAGTAGGGAAGTCAGACCGTGAGATGGAGGATTTCATGAGTACGGTGACAGAGGGGGCCTGTGCAGGATGCATTCGGCGTTCCCACTGCTGGGATGCAAAATTCTATCAGACGTATAGATACATGACAGATATGATGACTACTGTTGAGGAATGCCCTGATATTACGGCAGCTCAGCTGCCTCCGGAATGGAGCCGGATTTGCGGTAAGACTGGTGAAGTACTTGAAGTCATGAAAGGACAATATGATCTTTACCAACATGATATGCGATGGAAAAGACAAATATACGATAGTCGTCAATTTGTTGCCGAGCAGTTATCGGGCGTGTCACAGGTTATGGAGGACCTGGCGCGTGAAATAAAACGTGAGGGACAGGCTATGTATCATCAGGAAGCTCAAATCCGTGAGACATTGGAGAAATTAGGGCTGTCTATTCATAGTATCGAAATCCTAAGTTTAGATCCTGGGCGTGTAGAAATAGAGGTGGTGCATGCCTATACTCGTGGTTTTGATGAATGCCGTAAAATGATCGCTCCGCTCCTTTCCGACATACTAGATGAGAATATTGCTGTCATGAGCGAGACGGCAGTCCATCCTCGGGAAGGATTGTCGATGGTTACCTTCGGTTCAGCCAAAGCCTTTGAGATAAACACAGGAGTGGCCGTTGTTTCTAAAGGAGGAGATATGTTATCTGGCGATAGCTTCAGTACCGTGGAGCTTGGAAACGGCACCTTTGCAGTATCCATTAGCGATGGAATGGGAAATGGTGAGCGGGCGAGAATGGAGAGTAGTGCCGCCCTCGGTATGTTAGAAAAGCTACTGCAATCCGGTATGGATGAGAAGCTGGCTGTAAAGTCGGTAAACTCTATTCTCTTATTACGTTCTCCTGACGAATTCTACGCTACCGTTGACATGGCTTTGATCGATCAGTATTCCGCACAGACAACTTTTATGAAGATTGCTTCCGCACCGAGCTTTATCCGGAGGGGTAGTGAGGTCATTCCAATAACCTCTAGCAATCTGCCTATAGGAATCATTAAAGATATCGATGTGGATCTGATTAGCATGCAGCTTCGGGCCGGTGATATTTTGATTATGATGACGGATGGTATTTATGATGCGCCAGGATATGCCGTTAATAAGGAGATATGGATGAAACGGTTGATCCAAGAGCTCGAGGGGGATGATCCTCAAGATTTGGCGGATAGCCTGTTAGATAAGGTAATTCGTTATCAGGGCAATGAGATCCATGATGACATGACGATTGTCGTCAGTCGTGTAGATCATTTCCACCCAGAGTGGTCCAGTTTGCATATGCCTGGTGTTGGCCGAATGGAGCGTCCGCGTACGGTGAGCTAGATGGTTGGGCACGCGCGAAGCGTCGTATTGCCTGTATGTTTTAGCACGCGCGAAGCGTCGTGTTGCTTGTATGTTTTAGTACGCGCAAGGCGTCGTGCTGATTGTTTGAAGCACGGGCATAGTGCCGTGCTTGAATGGTAGTCGAGGCGAGTCTGTGATGTGAAACTCGCCGGTCTCTACTATTTACGTTTCAAAGTTTCGCTGACTTTGGCGCGTAATTTTTTAGATCTAAACTGTTTACTAGTGAAGGTACGGAACGGAGAGAAAGTTTGGAGCTGTAGAAGCGGAGCGTTCGCCTTTATTATTTGATTTCAACCGCAGAGGGCGGTTTTAATAGAGAAATCAAATAATAACAGCGATCGAAAGCCCAAACATTTCTCGCAGTTCCCCCATTCACTATCCCCTAAGTTCAGATCACAAATTTCCCCAACAAAAGCGACCGTTTGAAATCTCTCATTTCTGGATATGCTAGAAACAGAGGTTCAAACAAAGGGGGAGTTGAGGGTTATGAAGCAAATTATGCTCATTACTGACGGTTGTTCGAATGTAGGAGAAAGTCCGGTGTTGGCAGCGGCGCATGCCCTGCAGGAGGGAATCACCGTAAATGTGGTTGGTGTAGTTGATTATGGTACGATCGGCGAGCTCGGAAGCCGGGAGATTGCCGACATTGCCAAGGCCGGGGGAGGCCTTAGCCGAATAGTCGGAACGCCACAACTGGCGCAGACGATTCAGATGATGACACGCAAGACCGTGGTTCAGACGATCCAGCAGGCGGTTAATAAAGAGGTAAAAAAGATACTAGGCGATGGCTCATTGGATCAGTTACCTCCTGTTCAACGTTCACAGGTTGTTACAGTTGTAGATGAACTGACAGAAACAACACCGCTGCGCATTGCACTTCTTATCGATGCCAGTGCTAGTATGAAACCTAAACTGGGTGCTGTGGAAGATGCTATCCGCGATTTGGCGCTCAGTTTGGAAGCACGGGAAGGTAAGAGTGAGATTGCTGTATTCCATTATCCTGGAAATAACAGCAGCGAAGATGCCAAGCTTGATCTAGATTGGACCCATGACATGTCAGGTATTCGTACGTTATTCTCTAAATTACACATGAGAGGCGCGACACCGACGGGTCCAGCTATTTTCAAGGTGCTTGAACATTATCGTTATGATACACTGGATGAACATCGTGGACGCCGACTAAGTGATGACCACGACGAAAGAGAAGGGATGATTGGTGGGTATGTCGTCTAATCCGTCCTATCCTACTGGTACCTTAATTAACGGCAAATGGCGGGGTAACCGTTATGTCGTTGAGCGGATGCTGGGAAGGGGCGCGAACGGAACCGTATATCTTGTGCAAAGAGAAGGCAGACGGGAAAGGTACGCGCTAAAAATCGGATACGATACACTTGAACTTCAATCGGAGATCAATGTACTAACCTCGCTGCAATCACGGCGAAAGCGGAATGAGCATCGTGCTCGTCGTGAGAATCCATTGTCTTCTTATTTTTTGGAAGCGGATGATTTTGCGAATGGGGATAATGTCCCCTTCTATGTAATGAGGTATGTTGAAGGCAAACCTCTGCATCACTTTTTATCGAAAAACGGTCCCGACTGGTTAGGCCTGGTAGGGCTTGGTCTGCTTGATAAGCTGCGCACACTGCATGAATGCGGTTTTGTGTTCGGGGATTTGAAGCCGGAGAACGTCATGGTATCAAAGTACGGCGAAGTGGAGCTGATCGACTTTGGGGGCACAAGTCCTATTGGTCGCAGTGTGAAGCAGTTTACCGAATGGCATGACCGTGGCTTTTGGAATGCAGGTAGCCGCACGAGTGATGAGGGTTATGATCTATTCGCTTTTGCTGTACTGTGCCTTCGTCTTTTGAATGAAGAGGGGCTCAAGAAAGCTGCGCTACAGCTGCCGCAGACAAGAAGTGTAGATGAGCTGTTTAAGCTGGCTAGAAATCTACCCGACAAGAAACTATCCTCTTGGATTTGTTTGGCGTTAAAAGGAGGTTTCTCCGGTTCCGCTGATGCTACAGAGCTCTGGCGAAACCATATTTACAATTCGCGTAGAAAGCGTCCGGATAGTATGGACACACCTCGCTGGCTCAAAAATGCTTTTGGGGTATCCTTGTTTGTACTTGCCTTTACAATTTATTGGGTATTTCGGTTTTGAACTTATACATATAGTTAGAGAGAAGGGGGGCCGCATATGGAGCAAATGAATGGACTGGTGGAGTCAGTATTGGAGTCAGCAGCCGAGCACGAGCTGTGGGCGCCCCATGACACCATTGTAGTCGCAGTTTCCGGCGGCCCGGATTCTGTGGCTCTTTTGCATGTTTTGCATGAAATAGCTTTAAACGTTATGCCACTTACCTTAATATGCGCTCATGTGAATCACGGATTTAGAGCGGAGTCTAAGGAAGAGGCGGAGCTAGTACGTGGTATGGCTGAACAATTGGGACTGCCCTTTGAGTTGGCAGAATTCGATATTCCCTCTTTGGCTAAAGAGAGTGGACTCGGCCCTGAGGGGACAGCACGCGAGAAGCGATACGAATTTCTGATTGATACCGCACACCGTTATGGGGCGCGCTCCGTTGCTCTGGCTCATCATGCGGATGATCAGGCAGAAACGGTGATTATGCGTCTATTGCGAGGAAGCGGTTTATCGGGTCTATCCGGTATCAAGTGGAAAAGAACAGAAAAAAAGGTGGAACTCATTCGTCCATTCCTACGTATTAACAAAACGGCTCTTCTTGGGTTATGTCAGAATGAAGGTTTCACCTATGCCGAGGATGCAACTAATCTGCTGACGAAATACAAGCGGAATGCTGTTCGATTGGAAGTTCTTCCTTTTCTGGAAAGGTATAACGGCAGAGTAAGGCAGTCACTTGTGCAGCTTGCGGAAATTGCAGGAGCTGAGGATGAATATATGGAAGCATCTGCGGTAAAATGCTTTGAGGAGCTGGTTTCGGAAGGGGAAGGGAAATATACCTTTAACAGAGCTTCATTTGCGGCCATACCCTCCGCTTTACAACGGCGTTTGATTAAACTAATATTAAATTATCTGTCGGCGGATCTATCTGCCCTTGATTTCTCCAAGATTGAATCTGTACGTCGGGGAACGCTGCAGAGCAATCCTACCACCTGGAGTTTGGATTTAGGTGGAGGCCTGACTTGTGTGCGGCAATATGATATCATCTTGTTCTCGTCCAAGCCCGCGCAGCAACAGGCAAGCTATACATATCGTCTGTTTTTACCGGATTCCGAGCTTAAGCTGGAGGAAATAGGTAAGGTGATGTCGATGGCGGTGCTGGAGAGAGAAAACTTTTTTGTACAGGGGGAGGATTATGGGAAGATGTCGGCTTGGTTTGACCGTGATGAACTGGTCTTTCCACTAACGATTCGTTCCCGATTGCCTGGAGATACCATAAGAGTCATGGGATTAAACGGAAGCAAAAAGGTAAAAGATATTTATATTGATGATAAAATACCTGCTGCTGAACGCTCAATGATCCCCCTCGTTTGTGATGGTTTGGGCAATATCGTCTGGATTCCGGGCGTAAGACGCTCGATGCATGCCGCAGTAGGGCGGCAAACGACCTCGGTACTTCTATTGTCTCTAGCAGAGCTGGATGACCGTGAAGAAACGTAATGGTCGATGTAAGTCTTTCATAGTATAACTTAGGAGGTTTCGCAAGTTGCAAAATGATATTCAAGAAGTCTTGATCACCGAAGAGGAACTTCAGCAGAAAATTAAGGAGCTCGGTCGAACACTGAGCGAAGAATACGCAGGACGTACCCCTTTAGTCATTTGTGTACTAAAAGGCGCGTTTATATTTATGGCAGATCTGGTTAAAGCCATTACAGTACCTGTTGAGATGGATTTCATGGCAGTATCTAGCTATGGAGCATCCACCAAGTCCTCTGGTGTTGTCAAAATTATTAAGGATTTAGATGTATCGGTAGAAGGCCGCGATATCTTGATCGTTGAAGATATTATTGACAGTGGCCTTACGCTCAGCTATTTGATTGAGCTACTCCGCAACCGCAATGCTGCTTCTATCAATGTGGTTACCTTGTTTGATAAGCCCTCAGGTCGTACGGTTAATCTAGAAGCCAGCTATACAGGCTTTGTGTTGCCAGACGAATTTGTAGTAGGCTACGGATTGGATTATGCCGAGCGGTATCGGAACCTCCCATATGTTGGAGTACTGAAGCCTGAGATTTATTCCAATTGAACTATTGATTGCCTTGATCATACGGATCGGGCACCCTTGGCTTCCTTTATTTGAGGTGTCCCAAGAGGCTATGGTACAATAACTTGAGTGTTGCGAGAGGAGGTAGGGGATGAATCGGTTCATCCGGAATTCTGGTTTTTATTTGATTTTATTTTTAGTCGTGGTGGGTATTGTCCAGTTTGTGAGCAATGGAAATGAAGCCGCCGATTTCCCTAGATACGACGAGTTACGGCAGGAGATCAAGAGCAACAATGTGAAGGATTTGACGGTTCAGTTTGAGGGTAATGCCTTTTTAGTTACAGGCGAATATAGAGAGTTGCCTGCCGATACTAAATCGAAAAGCTTCTCCACATATATTCCTCCAACAGATGCTGCTATTAATGAACTGATTCAAGCCAGTGATGTTAATGGGATTGAATTAACTCAGAAGAAAATGGAAGGTACCAGCATTTGGCTGACATTCCTTTCTTCTATTATCCCGCTAGTCATTATGTTCATCTTGTTCTTCTTCCTGTTTAACCAGGCGCAAGGTGGCGGCGGTAAAGTCATGAATTTCGGCAAGAGCAAGGCTCGGTTATATAATGAAGAGAAGAAGAAAATCAGCTTCGAGGATGTTGCAGGGGCGGACGAAGAGAAGCAAGAGCTTGTCGAAGTCGTTGAGTTCCTGAAAGATCCGCGCAAATTTGCAGCTGTCGGTGCACGTATCCCTAAAGGCGTACTGCTTGTAGGCCCTCCGGGAACAGGTAAAACATTGCTTGCACGTGCAGTAGCAGGTGAAGCCGGTGTTCCTTTCTTTAGTATTTCCGGTTCCGATTTTGTAGAAATGTTCGTGGGTGTCGGTGCTTCTCGGGTACGTGATTTGTTCGAGAACGCTAAGAAGAACGCGCCATGTATTATCTTCATTGATGAAATTGATGCTGTGGGTCGTCAACGCGGCGCCGGACTCGGCGGCGGACATGACGAGCGCGAGCAAACACTTAACCAATTGCTGGTTGAGATGGATGGATTCGGTGGTAACGAAGGCATTATTATTGTTGCGGCAACTAACCGCGCTGATATACTTGATCCTGCATTACTTCGTCCAGGACGTTTTGACCGTCAAATTACGGTTGACCGCCCTGACGTAAAAGGCCGTGAAGCTGTACTTAAGGTTCACGCTCGTAACAAGCCGCTTACGAAAGATGTAAGACTGGATGTTGTCGCTAAACGCACAACTGGATTCACGGGTGCTGATCTAGAGAATCTGCTAAATGAAGCAGCATTGCTAGCTGCACGTCGTAACCGCAAAGATATTTCCATGATTGAAGTGGATGAAGCCATTGACCGTGTTATCGTGGGTACTGAGAAACGTAGTCGGGTTATCAGTGACCGTGAGAAACGCATTGTTGCTTACCATGAAGCAGGCCATACTATAGCTGGTTATTTCCTTGAGCATGCTGATATGGTGCATAAAGTTACAATTATCCCACGCGGACGTGCCGGCGGATATGTTATTATGCTTCCGAAGGAAGATCGGATGATCGTTACCAAGCAGGAGCTTTTGGATAAGGTTACTGGATTACTTGGTGGACGTGTTGCCGAAGAATTGTTTATTGGTGAGATCGGTACGGGCGCATACAGTGACTTCCAACAGGCTACGCGCATCGTGCGTGCCATGATCATGGAGTACGGTATGAGCGATAAGCTTGGACCTATGCAGTTCGGCTCGTCTCAAGGCCAAGTATTCTTGGGTCGTGATATTGGGCATGAACAGAATTATAGTGATTCCATCGCTTATGAGATTGATCAAGAAATGCAGAACTTTATTACTTCGAGCTACGAACGTTGTAAAGAACTGTTGCTCAAATACTCTAAAGAAATGCACCTGATTGCCAATACGTTACTTGAGAAGGAAACACTTGAGCTTGATCAGATTAAAGAGCTGATTGAACAAGGATTCCTTTCTGAAGATGGTAAGGCTGAGGGTGGCGAAGGCGTTGCGCTTGAAGTTGGCGAACCTGTCATTGATAATATCGGTGATGTGCGTGTCCGCATTCAAGGCAAGTCTGAAGATACTGATTCCACGCCTCCGAACCTATCAAAGGAAATCCCGAACAAACCTGAATCTGAGGGTAATGACGGATCTGATGATGACAATAAAGGCGGCGGAACTAGCCTTACCTAAGCAGGATCACTATTCATAAGATGTAAATTAATCCGGAGAGCGTAATTGCTCTCCGGATTTTTTATTTTAATTTTTAGGTAATTTCATGCTTGGAAGCCTGTCTAGTCACATTGACAGGGGCTGGAACGTTGTGTACATTAGTGATTAATATTACTTACTATTAACATCAGCTTATTCATTTTTTCGGATGATGGCTCATGCCATTTGATAACATCGCACCGGCGTAAAGCCGCGAAGATTTAAGGGGGAGAACAATCGGTGGAAGCTCTGGCACTTGAGCGTAAGCAGGAACAGAATCGAGAACTTCGTATACGTCTTGAACAGCTTAAGAAGGAAAGAAACGCAATCATTTTAGCTCATTATTATCAACGTGATGAAATTCAGGAGGTTGCCGATTTCCGGGGAGACTCTTTTTTACTCGCTCAGAAGGCTGCAGAGACTGATGCAGAGGTTATTGTATTCTGCGGTGTTCATTTCATGGGGGAAAGTGCTAAAATTTTGGCTCCAAACAAAACCGTCCTTATTCCTGATGAACGTGCAGGCTGCCCAATGGCTGATATGGTCAATGTAGACGGTTTGCGTAAGCTTAAAGCGCAACATCCAAATGCTAAAGTGGTGACTTATATCAACTCGTCTGCAGAGATTAAAGCGGAAACTGATATCTGTTGTACCTCTGCCAATGCCGTGAAAGTAATCGAATCCCTCGATGCTGAAGAAATTATCTGGGTACCCGATAAGAATCTTGGTCAATACGTACAAGATCAGACCGGCAAAAAACTGATTATCTGGGAAGGCTATTGCAACACTCATGATATGTTGACTGTTAAAGATGTAGTAGAAATGAGAGCGAAATACCCAGAAGCAGAATTTGTAGTTCATCCAGAATGTCGTCCGGAAGTAGTGGCCATGGGTGATTATGTAGGTAGTACTACATCCATTCTCGAGTATTGCCGGAATTCTGACCGTAAGCAATTTATCGTTGGAACTGAGGATGGTACAGGATATCAGCTTCGTAAAGATAGTCCGGATAAAGAATTCCATTTTGCTACAAAATTTCTTGTTTGTCCTAATATGAAAGTTAACAATCTAAAAAAACTGGTGAAATGCCTGGAGACGATGAAGCCACAAATCTATGTACCGCCTGCTGTCGCCGACAAAGCCAGAACTTCCCTAGAGCGCATGCTACAAGTCCGGTAGTATGCGCTACTCTTTCGTTGAAACAGGTGAAACGCGGTCATGATTCCACAATATTTGGTTGATTTTGATCTTCGGGATATTCCTAAAGTAAAGACAGATTGTATTGTTATCGGTTCAGGGATTGCCGGATTGTTCACAGCTATTAAAGCTAGTGAAGATCGGCGTGTCATTATGATCACAAAGAAATCAGTAATGGAGAGTAATACTCGCTATGCACAGGGGGGGATCGCAGCTGTAATCGCTGAGGACGATTCCCCTGCTTACCACCGGCAGGATACATTAATGGCGGGAGCAGGTCTGTGCTCATCCACAGCTGTCGATGCACTTGTTAATGAAGGACCAGATAGAGTTCATGAGCTAATTCGTTTAGGTACTCTTTTTGATAAGGAAGATGGGGTACTGGCTTTGACGCAGGAAGGAGCGCATAGTCACCGTCGTATTTTGCATGCTAATGGAGATGCTACAGGTTATGAGATTGTTCGTGCCTTGGCTGAACAGGTAGCTGAACATGAGAACATTGAGGTGTGGGATGATCATTATGTCATTGATCTCATCACTGAAGGTGGAGAATGTGTAGGCGCATTGTTGCAGCGTCCCGGCGGCGGACGGTTATTCCTGCAAGGGGATGCGACTATTTTGTGCTCTGGCGGTGCAGGACAATTATTTAGATACACTACCAACCCTGAAGTAGCTACAGGCGACGGGGTAGCCATTGCTTATCGTGCCGGGGCTCATATACGAGATATGGAATTTATTCAATTTCATCCTACAGCATTGAGTTATCCTGGAGCTCCTAGATTCCTAATCTCCGAAGCAGTTCGTGGGGAAGGAGCAGTATTGCGCAATATTAATGGAGAGCGGTTCATGGAGCGATATCATGAGTTGCTTGAGCTAGCCCCACGAGATATTGTAGCTCGGGCTATTGTAAGTGAAATGGAGCTTACAAAGTCAACGTTTGTCTATTTGGATATTACGCATGAATCCCCAGAAATGGTGAAGCATCGTTTCCCTACAATACATGAGACCTGTATGGGCTATGGACTGGATATTACAAGTGATTGGATTCCAGTGGCTCCAGCTGCGCATTATATGATGGGGGGCATTAAGACCGATCTGAATGGGGAGAGTACGATTCCTCGATTGTTTGCTTGCGGGGAGGTTTCTTCCACAGGCGTACATGGGGCTAATCGATTAGCAAGCAATTCATTATCGGAAGCAGTTGTTTTTGGACATCGTATTATTGAGCGGATTCGCCAATTATCTCCACTTGGACGTGATGTTACATCAGTTAGTAGCAACGAAGGGCGTGTTGATTCGCCAACTCAAGCTATTGTGGAACGCCGTTTGAAGCTACAAAAGGTAATGGTTCGATATGCTGGATTACGACGTAATGAAGAGACCTTGTCTAAGGGAATAGAAGAATTGAAACGGCAGCTACCCATCTTTGGATCCGTATTGACTAAACGCGAGGAATACGAGTTCGCTAATATGCTGACCTGCTGTTTGCTCGTGACAGAGTCTGCTCTAGCACGGGAAGAGAGTCGCGGGGCACATTACCGTGAGGATTACCCGCAGCGAAGTGATGATCAGTGGCGCAAGCACCTGCTTCAAATTCGCGATCTGGGAATAGTGGAGGAATTAAGCGATGATGTTTAATGGTTACAATGAAGAACTAGTACAATCCATTAAGGCTTGGCTGCGGGAAGATGTTGGTTCCGGTGATGTAACAACACAAATGACAATACCTGTTGGCCATGAATCTAAAGGGATTATTCATGCTAAAGAAGATGGCGTAATTTGTGGTATCCCGATTGCAGAGTTGGTTTTTGAAATTGTTGATCCTACGCTTAGCTTTACAGCCCTTGTAGAAGAAGGTCAAGCAGTGACAAAAGGGACTGTAATTATTGAGGTAGAGGGAAGCACACATGCAATTCTTACGGGTGAACGGCTTGCACTCAACTTGATGCAGCGTCTTTCCGGTGTAGCATCACGTACGTCATCTTTCGTACAGGTGCTCGATGGATTACCGACTCGTCTAGTAGATACACGTAAGACTACACCAGGACATCGTATGCTGGAAAAATATGCAGTTCGTGTTGGTGGAGGCTTTAATCATCGTTTTGGTCTATATGATGCGGTTATGATCAAGGACAATCATATCAAAGGTGCAGGTGGTATTAGGCAGGCAGTAGGTCGTGCGCGGAAGAACATTCCACATACGATGAGCATTGAAGTAGAGACTGAGAACTTAGAGCAAGTCGAAGAGGCGCTGGCAGCAGGTGCTGATATTATTATGCTTGATAATATGTCTAACGAGATGATGAAGCAAGCGGTGGCTAGGATTAAAGCTAAAGCTCCACATGTCAAGACAGAGGCCTCCGGCAATGTATCGTTAGAAACGGTTCGTGGGATCGCAGAAACAGGTGTGGATGTGATTTCTGTAGGACGCCTTACGTACTCCTTTTCCAGTCTGGATATTAGTCTAGACCTTAATGCCAAGAAGGAAGGGTCCTCATCATGATGCTTGCTGTCGATGTCGGTAATACCAATATTGTTCTCGGTGTATACAGAAAGCGCGAATTGTTACATCATTTTCGGCTAAGTACTGCGCGCCAATCCACCGTGGACGAATATGGAGTGCTGATACACAATCTTTTTCAGATGTCAGGGATCTCTGTCAAAGATGTGGAAGGTGTAATTATATCCTCGGTAGTTCCACCTCTGGTTAAGACTATCGTGGATATGTGTATAAAGTATATAGGCAAAGATCCGTTACTCGTAGGACCAGGGATAAAAACGGGACTTAATCTTCGCTATGAGAATCCGCGTGAGATTGGCGCAGACCGGATTGTTAATGCTGTGGCTGCGATTGAACAATATAAATGTCCGCTTGTTGTTGTTGATTTTGGTACGGCTACGACCTTCGACTGTATCGATGCAGGGGCTAATTATCTTGGAGGAGCGATTGTTCCGGGTCTTGTTATTTCTACAGAGGCCTTATACCAGCGGGCGTCGAAACTGCCACGAATTGAGTTGGAGAAGCCTAAAAAGGTTATCGGACGTAATACAGTTCACGCTATGCAGGCTGGTATTATTTTTGGGTATGCAGGCCAAGTCGAGGGGATTGTAAAGCGTATCAAAATCGAGATGAACGCTCCGGAACTGAAGGTTATTTCTACTGGAGGCCTCGCCTCGCTAATTGCGGGGGAGACGGATTGTATCGACGAAGTAAATCCTATGTTAACACTAGAAGGATTACGAATTATTTATGACCGTAACCAATAAAGATAAAGAAGCCTAAAGGGCGAAGAGATAGGAGGGCTATGCACCCAATGGAAAAAAAGAAGGATCGACTTATCCGTGGAACGGCTATGAATGGTAAAGTGAGAGCGTTTGCTGTCCGCACAACAGAATTGGTCGAGGAATTGCGGCGCAGACATGATACGTATCCAACGGCTACAGCCGCACTTGGACGTACAGTTACCGCTGCAGCCATGATGGGCGCTATGCTCAAAGGAAGAGAGAAGCTATGTATCATGGTCAAAGGGGATGGACCGATCGGGCAAATCGTTGCGGAGTCCAATGCGTTGGGAGAAGTGTGCGGTTATGTACACCATCCTCACATTCACTTACCTAGCAATAGTATGGGCAAATTGGATGTTGCTGGAGCCGTAGGAACTGAAGGGTTCATTGATATTATAAAGGATTTAGGTTTGAAGGAACCTTATCGAGGTAGTATTCCTATCATCTCCGGAGAACTTGCGGAAGATTTCACTTATTATTTCGCTGTTTCTGAACAAACCCCAGCTGCAGTTGGCTTAGGTGTATTAGTGGATACCGATGAGTCAGTGATTGTAGCCGGAGGGTTTATCGTGCAGCTTCTTCCAGGACTGACGGATGCGGAGATTACGGAGATCGAAAAAGCTCTAGGGGCTATGCCTTCCGTGACAACACTTCTTGATCAGGGTCTAGAGCCAGAAGAAATGCTGCGTTTTCTTTTGCCGGATGCCGTAGTTATGGATGAACTGGATATTAACTTTGCTTGTCAATGTTCGCGTGAGCGGGTAGAGCAGACATTGGTTAGCTTAGGGCAAGATGAACTGGAGAGATTAATTGCAGAAGATGAGCAGGCTGAAGTTGTATGTCATTTTTGCAACGAGGCTTATGTTTTTAATAAGGACGAATTACAGGTCATTTTAGAACAAGCGAAATCGTAGGGCATGGGATGATGACGAGACAGGAACGTGCACTTCGCAATACGGTTGTTATTCTGGCTGTTGCAACTTTAATGCTCGGGGGCCTATTGTTCTGGAGCTTACGCGCCATGGCTCTTCTAAAAGGGGATACAACAGAAAACGAAACACCGGATGCAGCGACTGCAGGCGGATTACCGATAACAGATAAGCAGTGGATGGATGAGCTCAAAAAAAAGCATGGCCACGAAGTGCTGGTTGGAATGATCAATCATATTGTTGTGGAGAAGGAAGCAAAGGCTCTGGGGATTACCGTGACCGACGATGAGGTTGAGCAAGAACTTGCACGAACTATGGTTGGATACGGATCGGAAGAACAGTATTATGCACAAATGCAGTCTCAGCTGGGGTTATCACGTCAGGAAGTGTTCGCAGAAACGGCTTATCGTCTGACCTTACAAGCAATAGCCACTGATGGTATTACGATTAAGGAAGCTGATATCGATACTTATTTAGACCAAAACACGGAGCGTTTCACTCCCAAAAGGGAATTGGAACTCTCCATGATTAAGGTTTCATCTTATGACGAAGGCGAGCAAGTAATGGATCGCTTGGAGCAGGGCGAGAATTTTGCTGATTTAGCTAGGGAAGTTTCCATTGATGCAGAGAGTCGGCTGCAAGGAGGCCGTTTGGGCAAAGTAGAGGAAGACGATCCTTTTTGGCCTGATGGACTGCTTAAGACCGCTGCTAGTTTGGATGAGGGTGATATAGCGGGGCCGATTCAGGCGGAGGACGACTTCGCTATCATTCGACTAGAGAGTATTCACACACAAAATATTCCTGATCAAAAGGAAATTCGGGCGCTGATACGTCAAGAGCTGGCGTTGGAGCAAGCACCCCCTCTACAGCAAGTGGAGAGTGATTTGCGCACGAAATATGATGTGGCAATAAATATTGACAACAGCCTGCAAGATTGATAATATGATATTAACGTAAAACCTACCGTTTTAGTCGGAAATAACTAACGGTGGTCCAATATCTATACCCCTTTATAGCAGTTATTATTGCATAATAGGGACACACATACAGAAGAGTAAAGTCACAATTTACGTTCTTATATCGCATTTATCATTCTAAGGAGGTTTTTGCTCATGGCTAAAGTCGTTAACAACGTAACAGAATTGATCGGAGGTACTCCGCTCGTTCGTTTGAATCGTCTGGCACAGGAAGGCTCCGCAGATATTTATTTGAAATTGGAATATCAGAATCCGGGATCAAGCGTAAAAGACCGTATCGCAATCAGCATCGTTGAAGAAGCTGAACGTGAAGGTCTACTGAAGCCTGGAGGTACAATTGTAGAAGCAACTAGTGGTAACACTGGTATTGGCTTGGCACTTGTGGCTGCGGCTAAAGGTTATAAGGCAGTTATCGTAATGCCGGAAACCATGAGCTTGGAACGCCGTAATCTACTTCGTGCATACGGAGCAGAATTGGTTCTGACTCCAGGATCGGAAGGCATGAATGGTGCGGTTAAGAAAGCGGAAGAAATTCTGAAAGAGAACCCAAGCTATTTCCCATCGGAGCAATTCAAGAATAAAGCGAACGTGAAGATCCACCGTGAGACCACTGGACCTGAAATCGTTGAAGCTATTGAGTCCATCGGAGGCCCGCTGGATGCTTTTATTGCAGGTATCGGAACAGGTGGAACGATCACGGGTGCAGGTGAAGTGCTGAAGAGCAAATATCCTGACGTGAAGATCTATGCTGTGGAACCTGCTGCTTCTCCAATCTTGGCAGGAGGCAAACCAGGCCCTCACAAAATTCAGGGTATCGGAGCAAACTTCATTCCTGAAATCCTGAACCAGGACATTTATGATGAGATCATCCATGTTGAGAACGATGAAGCATTCGAAACTGCACGCCGTGTAGCTAAAGAAGAAGGCGTCTTGTCTGGCATTTCTTCCGGTGCAGCAGTATTTGCAGCACTTAAGGTTGCTAAAGACCTCGGTCCTGGCAAGAAGGTAGTTGTCATCATCCCAAGTAATGGTGAACGTTACCTGAGTACACCACTTTACAATTTCGAAGCGTAATTGTTTGCAATAACGTAATTTATAAGAGTCTTCATACCACTTTTCTGGTGGTGATGGAGACTCTTTTCGTTGATTATATGGGCAAAAGGTTCTGTGGATATACTACACCCTAGACGTGTTAATTTTATATTTTTGAAAAATGCTAAGGTTTTTACCGAAGACTCAAAAGCCATATTAATTTCCTATAGCTGGGGGCTTTTCAATAATGCCTTAAGTACAGTATACTGACAGGCAATATACTACTGATGATTAATAATAAGTAATTGCTAGATAAAACTAAGCAAATGCTTACGAAGTAAGTTTTATTGCGAAGTGATGTCTATGATGTAATTGCTTCATAAAACTAAGCAAATGCTTACGAAGTAAGTTTTGTCCCGAAGATTAAACTGTAGGATTATGCTAGACAAAACTTTTAGGAGGATGGCTTTGGAAATCATAACGACATGGAATGAGTGGGAACAATGGGCAGCTGAAGACTGGAGCATGTTCCCCTTGATTATAAAATCACCCAAGTGCTCGGGGGAATTGCCCGCATCCTGGAAGAAGGCCTGGGAACTAGCTTCCGAATACTCCGTAGTGTTGGAGAGTGGCAAGGGTGGCCGCTATACGTACTTAGGTTTAAATCCTGTATCAATATTAAAAGGCAAGGGAGAAGGCGCTGAGGTGTTTAGCCTTTCTCCCGAATCATTGGGTCATACAGCCGATGAGGGTTCACATGAGACTACAACGCTGATAGGTCAGCCGCTAGAGCTGCTACAGCAGTGGATGTCAGGCTTCACCTCGCCAAGTCTAAACGTTCAGGGCATTCCTCCATTTACCGGTGGATGTATTGGATTTCTAGGGTACGATGTGGTTCGCTCATTGGAGCGTTTACCGTCTCTCGCACAAGATGATCCCGGTTTTCCTGATTATCTCTTTATGAGGATGGATGAGGTATGGATTTATGATCACGAAGAGCATGTGCTTTATTGTGCTGTTCATGTCCCGGTTCCAGCAGAATGTGGGATGGAGGATTTGCAGAACCTTTATCTCGGTGCTATAGAACAGGCTGGGCGAATGGTAGAGCAGTGGCAGTTGATATCCACTGCTTCGGGATTGAACGAAGAGGTCAAAGGTAGCATTGAGGCCCTCACAGATTCCTCAGGGGAGTGGCCGGGTATGACCTCGGCCTTCTCACCTGAGAAGTTCCAGCAGGCCGTGCTGGACGTTCAGGAATACATCCGCCAAGGCGATGTATTTCAAGTGAACCTCTCGCTGCGCCAGGAGACGCAGCTGAAGTCCTCGCCGGAGGATGTTTACGAATGGCTGCGCAAGCTCAATCCGTCCCCGTACATGGGGCTCTTGCGGTCGCCCGGCTTCGCGCTATCCAGCGCTTCACCGGAGCTGCTCGTCAAGCTGCACGGGGACAAAGTGAGCGCACGGCCAATCGCCGGCACCCGGCGCCGAGGCCTGACTCCCGCGGAGGATGCCGCCATGGAGGCGGAGCTTCGCGGGAGCGAAAAGGAGATCGCCGAGCATATTATGCTTGTCGATCTGGAGCGCAACGACATCGGGCGTGTCGCTGCATATGGATCCGTCAGCGTGCCTGAGCTGATGACGGTGGAGCGCTACTCTCATGTGATGCATCTCGTTTCGCAGGTAGAGGGCCAGGTCGCACCGGATAAGGATGCTTATGCTGTAATCGCAGCATTGTTCCCAGGGGGAACGATTACAGGCGCGCCCAAAGTAAGAACAATGGAAATCATTGAAGAGCTGGAGCCGGTTCGGCGTGGGCCGTATACAGGATCCATGGGCTTTATTGACTATAACGGAAATATGGAATTAAATATTATTATTAGAACACTGGCAGTAAAGGATGGAGTCGGATATATTCAGACAGGTGCGGGCATCGTGATCGACTCTGATCCCTACCGTGAATACCGTGAATGCCATAATAAAGCCAAAGCGGTAGTGAAGGCAGTACTCTGTAGTGAGTTACAGCAGGAATCCCAAACTACCAGCTGCGCCGAAGGGGGAGAAACACTGTGATCTTGGTCATCGATAATTATGATTCCTTTACGTATAACCTCGTACAGTATTTGGGTGAACTTGGGGAAGAGGTTAAAGTACACCGCAACGATGAAATTACCATTGAAGAGATTGAAAAAATGGCTCCCGATCATATTTTAATTTCTCCAGGACCATGTACACCTAATGAAGCGGGGATCAGTTTGGAATTGTTACATCATTTCAAAGGTATTATTCCGATCTTCGGCGTATGCCTTGGTCATCAGGCGATAGGCCAAGCATTTGGTGGAAATGTTATTCGTGCAGAGCGTTTGATGCATGGAAAGACATCCCCGATTCATCATAAGGGCACGTCGGTTTTTGAAGGTCTGGAGTCTCCTTTTACAGCAACAAGATATCATTCTTTGATTGTAGAGCGCGAGAGTCTGCCGGATTGTCTGGAGATTACAGCAGAGACCGAAGAAGGGGAGATTATGGCACTGCGCCATAAAGAATACCCTATCGAAGGCGTGCAATTCCATCCGGAATCGATTATTACGGATCATGGTCATACGATGCTGCGTAATTTCTTGAAACGGAGAGCCGGAGAAACGGCATGAAATATATAGGATTTAACAATGGTGTCATAGATGCAAGACAAGCCGTGGTTTCCGCCCTGGATCACGGTTTTTTATACGGTATAGGATTGTTCGAGACCTTTCGGACGTATGGGGGAGTGCCTTTTCTGCTGGAGCGTCATTTGAAGCGTATGGCAGAGGGGTGCAAGGAGCTTGGTATTCCATTTGCGCAGGATGTTGAACAGCTGCAGGAGTGGATCCAGCGTGTTATGGACAAAAATGAATTAAAAGAAGCTTATATACGCTATACCGTGACCGCTGGTGAGGATATTCTCGGGTTACCTGCGGGCGACTATTGCGAACCCAATCATTTGCTGTACATCAAAGCGCTGCCGAAAGTATCCGAAAAGATATATAGCGAAGGCAAAGACCTGCAACTGTTGTCCTTACGGCGTAACACTCCGGAGGGAGCAGTGCGATTCAAGTCTCTGCATTATATGAATAATATTTTGGCCAAGCGTGAGCTTAGGGGCTATGCCTCTGCGGCGAATGGTGCTGAAGGACTGATGTTGACTGCACAAGAGGTCATAGCAGAGGGCATTGTCAGCAACATCTTTTTTATAAAAAACAATATTCTCCACACTCCAGATATCTCAACTGGGATTCTACCGGGAATTACCCGGGAAATGGTAATGGAGCTGGCTCGTAGTGCTGAAATTAGGGTAGAAGAGGGCGCATATCATTGGGAGCAGTTAAAAATAGCCGACGAAGTATTTCTTACTAATTCCGTACAAGAAATTGTCCCGGTCACAACGATTTGGGAAAAAGATAAAAAATTTACCGTAGGCGATGGCCTTTGCGGCAGAATGACTTCGGATTTGATTTCATTCTATAGAGAAAGGACGGGAATACCGAAATGAGACTAGCCATATTCAAGCGGACATACCGCTGTGGAAATACTGATTTGGAATTGGGAAAGCGAACGCTGATTATGGGCATCCTGAATGTAACCCCGGATTCTTTTTCAGATGGAGGACTTTGGGATGATCCGGACAAAGCAGTAGAGCATGCGCTACAAATGGCCGCAGACGGTGCTGATATTATAGATATTGGTGGAGAATCTACCCGTCCTGGTCATAAACCAGTGGGGCTTGAAGAGGAATTAGCTCGTGTATTGCCTGTCATCGAGAGTATTCATCGAGCGGCACCGCATATTCCGTTATCTATAGATACGTACAAAGCTGAAGTGGCACGCCAAGCTATTGCTGCTGGTGCCCATATCATTAATGATATATGGGGCTGTAAAGCTGATCCGGAAATGGCGGCAGTGGCAGCTGCTGCGGACTGTCCCATTATTTTGATGCATAACCGGCAGGACCGTGATTATACGAATCTAAGTGCGGATATGTCGGCAGACCTTAAGGAAAGTATTGATCTTGCTTTAGCCGCAGGAGTGAAGCCGGCCAATATCATCTTGGATCCAGGGATCGGCTTTGCGAAGGATTTTAATGAAAATTTGCAGGCGATGATGCTTTTGGACGGGTTGACTGAGTTTGGCTATCCACTGTTACTGGCGACTTCACGCAAAAAATTCATCCGGACCGTACTTGATTTGCCCGCTGATGATATTGTGGAAGGTACCGCAGCTACAGTAGCCTTTGGTATTGCTCAGGGCTGCCAGATCGTACGAGTGCATGATGTGTCCCTAATAAAACGAACGGTCAAGATGTGTGATGCGATGTTGTATGCTGCACCTCCATTGGTGCGTGAATAAAGATATTTTATAAAAAGGGCGGGTTTAAAGATGGATAAAATGACACTGCATCGAATGGAATATTACGGATATCATGGTGTGTTTGAAGAAGAGCGTAAGCTGGGCCAACGTTTTTACATTGATTTGGAGCTGGAACTTGATCTACAGGGAGCGGGCCAGAACGATGATTTGAACCAAACCGTAAACTATGCTGAAGTGCATGAACTGGTCAAAAACATTGTCGAAATAAAGTCCTTTAAGTTAATTGAGGCTCTGGCAGAATATATTGCATCCTCCGTACTGGACACTTATACTGTTATCAATGCAGTAACGGTAAAGGTAACTAAACCGCATCCGCCATTCGACATTCATTTTCAGGGAGTGACTGTGGAGCTGCGCAGAACTAGAAAGTGAGAACAAAGTCCATGAATATACATTCCACCTCTGAAGAATCAGAGGCTTATATTGCTTTAGGGGCTAATTTGGGCGACCGTGAAGGCACGCTGTCAGAGGCTTTGAACAGACTGAATAATCATGATGAAATATCGGTAGTTCGCTGCTCCAAAGTCTACGAGACAGAGCCAGTAGGTTATTTAGATCAGCCGCAGTTTCTTAATATGGCAGCAGCTTTGCGCACGACGCTTGCGCCAGAGACCTTGCTGGAAGTAATGCTGGGGATCGAAACGCAGCTGGGTCGTATCCGGGATATTCGCTATGGACCGAGAACGGTAGATCTAGATTTATTGTGGGTAGAGGGCCAGACACTTGATACTCCGCATTTAACGTTACCGCATCCGCGTATGTTTGAGCGTGCATTTGTAATGCTTCCGCTCAGTGATATCGTTCCACAGAATGAACAGTCTTCCGGACTCCGCAAGTTGATTACAGCAGCGCTTCAAGACATAGACGGGAAGGAAGGAATTCGGTTGTGGACAACAAGCGTATGGGACGGAGGGTCAGGGCATTCCGCAAGCTAAAAGGCTATACTCAACAGGAACTTGCGGATCTCACTGGAATTTCCTTGGCTGTGCTTGGCGCAGTCGAGAGGGGCAATAGACGTTTGGAAGATCAAATTTTAGATAAAATTGCGAATGTCCTAGGGGTTACAACTGAAGAATTGGTAAACCCTGACTCATAATTTTTAAGCAATTCAAATAGGAGTAATGGAAGTGATACGAATGCTGAAGATTGGCGACATTGAGATGAAAAATCAAGTTGTTCTGGCACCTATGGCTGGGGTGTGCAATCCGGCCTTTCGTCTAATCGCTAAAGAGTTTGGAACAGGTTTAGTCTGTGCGGAAATGGTGAGCGACAAGGCTATTATTCACGGAAATACTCGTACTCGCGAAATGTTGTTCGTGGATGAACGGGAGAAACCGCTTAGTTTGCAGATTTTTGGCGGGGATAGAGAATCACTGGTGCAAGCAGCTAAAGTGGTTGATAAAGAAACCAATGCTGATATTATCGATATCAATATGGGATGCCCAGTGCCTAAAGTAACTAAATGTGATGCAGGAGCCCGCTGGCTTTTGAATCCCGACAAAATCTATGAAATGGTCTCTGCGGTTGTCGATGTTGTCGATAAACCCGTAACCGTGAAAATGCGGATTGGCTGGGATAGCGAGCATATTTTTGTCGAAGATAATGCGCGTGCAGTAGAACGTGCCGGTGGCAAGGCTGTCAGTGTACATGGACGAACACGGGAGCAGCTCTACACGGGGCGTGCAGATTGGAATTATATCAAGATGGCAAAAGAAGCAGTCTCCATTCCGGTTATCGGCAATGGTGATGTCAATACACCTGAAGATGCTCGGGCTATGCTTGATCAGACCGGTTGTGATGGCGTGATGATCGGGCGTGGTGCGCTAGGTAACCCATGGATGCTGTACCGTACGATTCAGTATTTAAGCACCGGGGAACTGATGCCTGAACCTGGATTGGATGAGAAGATTAAGGTTGCCATTCTTCATATGGATCGGCTGGTTGCACTTAAGGGAGAAGCAGTAGCCGTTCGGGATATGCGTAAGCATATGGCTTGGTATTTAAAAGGCCTGAAGTCTGCTGCACGAGTAAAGGATGTACTCATGTTAGAGACAGAACGTGATGGAATGGTGAAGATTTTGAATGATTTTGTCGTTCAGCTAAAGCATGAAGAAGAGAATAAGGGTAATGAAATGTCTGCTTCCGCAGTATAAACGTTGTTTTCCTTACGCTTTTTGAACACATCCCACTTTATATGTGGTGTCATTGACATTTTGTAGCGGTTCCAATATAATTTCACAGTATAAAATCGCCGTTACAGTAAGAGCAATGCAGCAGGGAGGGTTCTTATCCTCCTAGATTAGCATATAGTATGGTGTTTTCAATAAATGTATACGACAGGAGAATCGGTTGAGATGAGCGATAAAGAAGTCATCCTTACGCCGGACGGGCTAAAGCGTCTGGAAGATGAGCTGGAATTCCTCAAATCTGTGAAACGCCGCGAGGTTGCTGAACGGATTAAGGTAGCGATTGGCTACGGAGATATCAGTGAGAACTCGGAGTATGAAGACGCGAAGAATGAGCAGGCTTTTATCGAAGGACGCGTTATCACCTTGGAGAAGATGCTTCGCAACGCGCGCATCATTAATAGCGACGAGATCGTTACTGATGTGGTAAGTATCGGTGTTACTGTAAGTGTTGAAGATTTGGAATATGGTGACACTATGGAATACACGATCGTAGGTACAGCGGAGTCCGATCCACTGAATAATAAGATCTCCAACGAAAGTCCAGTAGGCAAAGCCATCATCGGCAAGAAAATAGGCACGATTGTTGACGTTAATACACCTGCAGGCGTTATTCAATATAAAATTCTCGATATCAGAATGAAGTAGTGTACAGATCTTATAGTCTGTAAATAGATGTGCTGCCGAATGTATAAGTAGTTTTCTTGTATGCAGGCAGATAAGGGAACATTGTTTGGGAAAGCTTCCTTAGGGAAGCTTTTTTTCAAAATATAAGGGATTTATATCTGCAAGGGGATGAATAGCATGACCGAGGAAATGAATAATGTGGAGAATGCAGAGAACGAACTTAGTGAGCTTTTGCAAATCCGCCGTGCCAAATTGGACGAGCTAAGAGGACTTGGTATCGATCCTTTCGGCAAAAAGTATGAGCGTACAGCTAACGCTGGCGACCTAGTATCGAAGTATGATGGACTTTCTAAAGAAGAATTGGACGAGCTATCTGTTGAAGTCAGCATAGCGGGTCGCATTATGGCAAAACGTGTTATGGGTAAAGCTAGTTTTGCGCATATCCAAGATCTCAGTGGAAGAATTCAGCTTTATGTTCGTCAAGACAGCATTCCTGAAACGCAATACGCAGCGTTCAATGTTCTCGATCTAGGAGACATCATCGGCGTTCGCGGAACGGTATTCAAAACCAAAACAGGCGAGACCTCCATCAAAGTGCATAATCTCGAAGTCTTGTCCAAGTCCTTGTTGCCACTTCCGGAGAAATATCATGGTCTTAAAGATGTAGAGCTGCGTTACCGTCAGCGCTATGTTGATTTGATTATTAATCCAGAAGTTCAACAGACCTTTATTGCTCGTTCAAGAATCATTCAATCTATGCGTCGTTATTTGGATTCACTTGGCTATCTTGAAGTTGAGACACCTACACTTCATGCGATTGCCGGTGGAGCTGCAGCGCGTCCGTTCATTACTTACCACAACACGCTTGAAATGCAGCTTTATATGCGTATTGCTATTGAGCTTCATTTGAAACGTCTTATTGTTGGTGGACTGGAAAAAGTATACGAAATCGGTCGTGTATACCGTAATGAAGGAATTTCTACGCGTCACAATCCTGAGTTTACTATGATTGAGCTGTATGAAGCTTATGCTGATTACAAGGACATCATGAACCTTACGGAGAATATGATCGCTCATATTGCCCAAGAGGTATTAGGAACTCAACAGGTCGACTATCAAGGCAAGCCGGTAGATCTGTCACCAGGATGGCGTCGTGTAACTATGGTTGATGCCGTTAAAGAAGTAACCGGTGTTGATTTCAATGTTCATATGACAGATGAGGAAGCACAGGCTCTGGCAAAAGAGCACCGTGTACCTGTAGAGAAGCACATGTCTTTTGGTCATATCCTTAATGCTTTCTTCGAGCAATTTGTAGAGGAAACTCTGATTCAGCCTACCTTTGTAATGGGACATCCGGTTGAAATCTCACCACTGGCGAAGAAAAACGATGAGGATCCACGCTTCACCGATCGTTTTGAATTGTTTATTGTGGGTCGTGAACATGCGAATGCATTTAGTGAATTGAATGATCCGATCGACCAGCGTCAACGCTTTGAAGCACAAATCCAGGAGAAAGAGCAAGGTAATGACGAAGCTCATGAAATGGACGATGACTTTATCCGTGCTTTGGAATATGGTATGCCTCCTACAGGTGGACTGGGAATCGGTGTAGACCGTTTGATCATGTTGCTTACCAATTCTGCATCTATTCGTGACGTACTGCTATTCCCGCATATGCGTAACCGTACAAACGAATAGTATTTATACAACAATGAGCACAGGGGAGCTGTCTAGCGGCGGTTCTCCTTGGCTACTGTTGATCAGAAGGTAAAGATTCTGGTATCGTTATGAGGATATAAAGCTTAATACTAATTTGTTCGAAAAAAAGTGTTGCAATGAATCTCTATACATGATATATTCTATTTCTGGCCGAGAAACACACATGCCGAGCTCGAAAAAGAAGTTAAAAAAAGAGCTTGACATT
>Ga0153923_100108_pt1 | contig 39716 bp, 31 predicted proteins | sample TSNJ007MetaG_FD_104682 | JGI IMG/M metagenome (GOLD analysis project Ga0153923, IMG submission 104682) | Attine ant fungus gardens microbial communities from New Jersey, USA - TSNJ007 MetaG | ecosystem: Host-associated > Fungi > Mycelium > Unclassified | place: USA: New Jersey, Brendon T. Byrne...
ATGTTCCACACAGAGCACTGTGTATACTGTACCTTCATGAGTGAAGGCACAGACTTTACGAACTGTGGTCGTCCATGTGAAGAGCATCGCGCTTCCCTGCAAGACCGTATTGGAATGTCACATCCTGTTCGTGTGGATGAAGGTTGCCGTAATACCGTCTATAATGCAGTTGAGCAGTCCGGTGCGGAGTATTTGAATAATTTCCGTGATCTAGGCGTATCATCGTACCGCGTGGAGTTCCTGGAAGAGACACCAGAGCAAGTGGCTGAGGTAATTAGCCTCTATAGCCGCGCACTGCGTGGTGAGATCTCTGGTACGCAGGTATGGAAGAGCTTGAAGGCTACCAACCAGCTGGGGGTTACACGGGGGCAATTGGTGAACGCGAAGTAATTAAGGTTAAGAAATAGGGCTAGGTGACTACCAGAGGGTGCTCTGGTGTTGCTTGGCCCTTTTTTTGTAGATACCCTCTCGTCCTCTTTGTTACTTGCATATACTAGATAATATATAGGTGAGAGTTAGCAAAGGGGGGATCTTGTAAAAGACTTATATAATTTCTCCCTCTCCGATTTGATTGGAATAGATATACAAATATAACAAACACTCTGACATTAATCTGTTATAACTGCTATAATTAAAGGGAATATGCCATTTTACTATACAGAGTATTTAAGATGGAAGAGTAACCGACAGAAGGAGTTAATGTGATGAAGATCCGTAAAGCCATTATCCCCGCTGCAGGTCTTGGTACCCGTTTTTTGCCTGCAACTAAAGCAATGCCTAAAGAAATGCTACCGATAGTAGATAAACCGACGATCCAATATATTGTCGAAGAAGCAGTTGCTTCGGGAATCGAGGATATTATTATCGTGACGGGGAAAGGGAAACGTGCGATTGAAGACCATTTCGACAACTCTTTTGAACTAGAGTTTAACTTAGCAGAAAAGCAGAAGTGGGAACTTCTTGAATCCGTTCGCAAATCCTCCGAAATGGCTGATATCCATTACATTCGCCAAAAAGAACCAAGAGGTCTTGGACATGCGATTTGGTGTGCACGTAAATTCATTGGAAATGAGCCGTTTGCTGTTCTGCTAGGTGATGATATCGTTGAAGCGGATAAACCGTGCCTCAAACAGATGATAGATGTTTATGATGAATATAAATCTTCAATTGTAGGCGTTCAACCCGTTCCATGGGAAGAAGTATCGCGTTATGGTGTTGTAGACGCTTCGCCTTTGGCAGAACGTGTCTACAAGGCAAATCGTTTAGTAGAGAAGCCTAAGAGAGAAGAAGCCCCCTCAAATCTAGCGATTTTGGGACGATATATCTTAACTCCACGTATCTTCGATATGCTTGGCGAGCAGCAGGTGGGTGTAGGTGGCGAAATTCAGCTCACGGATGCTATTTCCCGCTTAAGTGAAGTTGAGCGAATTATCGCTTATGACTTTGAAGGCAAACGTCATGACGTTGGTGAGAAGATGGGCTTCATTCAGACCACTATTCATTATGCACTTCAGCATGAAGAGTTAAAAGATGATTTACTTCGTTATATGAAAGAGCTTGTAGATAGTGAAGTTGCTAAAGCTGGGCTTTAAATAGAACTCATATCATTGAAAAAAAGCGCGTCACTGTAATTACAGTGACGCGCTTTTTTGATTCTTCCTTTTTTAGAATTGTGAATTTGCGATGGCCTCGATTTGTGCTGCTTCCGCAGGATCAGCTGCGATCAGTGAATTGTATATCGCCTGATCTTCGCCACCAGTTTTCGTCAATGCAGCAAGATACCAACGGGCAATTTCACGATTCGTTGCATCTGCGAAATCTTGGCTTATGGCTGGTTTCAAGATGGAGACTGCATTTTGTAGCTGTCCAGACATATAATGCATTTTCCCTACCTTCAGTTTCACATCTGGAGCAAGAGTCTTGGAAAGTTCATTATCCGCAAGTACATGATTGTAGGCCAAAAGTCCAACGGAAAAGTCAGCTTTCATATTTTCTAATCTATCTTCATTATCTTGTTGTGCGTAAGCCGCTTGTCCTAAATCAAAAGAACGGCTGATGAGTGAACTGTACCAATCAATATTCCATGGAGTTTCACTATTCATAATATCCGTGTAATTAGCATCTGAACTAAGCTTCAGAGTTGTCTTTGCTGCATCTTCTTGCCCAGATAATAGCTGCATTTTTCCGACGTTCAAAGCCATTGCTGGTGTTACTGAGAAAGGACGCCCTTGCAATTGTTCTGGTGGAAGAGTCTTCAAATGTTCTATACCAGTGAGAACATGATTATATGCTTCTTGAGCTTCATTGAAATACTTTTGTTTCTTTGTCTCATCCTTTTGGTTAAGGGCTTGCTGACCTAATGCAAAGGAACGACTGATGAGAGTATCATACCAACTAATATCCCAGTTGAACTTATCAGCATTATCACGGTAAACACCGTATGCAAGATCATTTTGACCTTTTAAATCATAGTAGCTCACCATTTGAGCTAAAAGATATTTGTTGTACGGCTCATCTTTTAGTGCTCGAGTTAATACATTATGAGCCTCTTCAAGAAATTGCTCATCTTGCGTTTGGTTGAATACCGTCATATCCAAAGCAGATAAGGAGATGGCGGATTCAGGATGATTAGGACGGGTTTTTAAAGCTTCAACCAACGGCGCTTTAATTTCTTCGTATGAAGTACTTACTCTAATCAGATTCTTACCCTTTAGAGCAGCATTACTGGAGCCAATATAGCTGATCGAAAGGAATAACAGGAATACAGTACCTACTGTGAGCACTGCGAAATATCCAAGCCGAAGACCGGTTTTATTCCAATTTTTTCGTAACTTTTTGCTGTCCATCACAACTGCCATCCCAGCTAGTCCAAGGAAAACGAGTATGCCCATAAAGGCATAACTCATGTTGAAATCAAGTAAACTGTGCACAAGAATCGATAAAGCAATGATTAGATAGAAGAAGCCATTCTCAAAATCATTTTTATCCCGTTTAACATACCCACGAATATATTTATAGAAAATATATAAAATGAAGCCCATAAATACGATAAAACCAAGAATCCCAACCTCGATCAAAAATTGAAGGAAGAAGTTGTGCACCTGGCGGCTAGTATAAGGGTTGTTCTGATAGTGCTCATATAGTGAGGACCAGCCTCCACCACCAGCTCCAAGGATGGGATAATCCTTTACTACCTTCATGGCATCTTTATAAAAAGTAATCCGTTCAAGTACACTATGTTGTTGGAAATTGATATTTTCAAGACGAGTCTCCATATTATCAGGCAAGATGCTTTTTGCACTCGTACCGATAAGTAAGAAAGCTACAATAGCTACTAGAGCAACAGATCCGAGTGGGATCCAAAGACCTGTCCGTTTACGTGACGACCAATTCTCTAGTTTTGCATACAACCAGGGAGCGACAAAACGCTGAATGACCCAAGATAGGCCAGCCACAACTAGTGAAGCTCCTAATAGATATGCCCAACCTTTTAAAGCGGAAGAAGAAGTGAAATTCGCGTTTAACTCTATTCCTAGATTAGTTACGGGTGTCGTAATGAGCAAAGATACAATACCGGCAACTCCTAGATGCAGAATCCAAAGGATTTGCTGTGCAGGTTTTAGGAACAGAAGTAGAAGTATGAATACTACAGGTAGCAGGACCAAGCCACCGCGAGATAAGGTTAACAAGATCGACACAATGATGGGCACTAACATAAAGCCATGAGTCAACGTTCCATACCATTTTTTAGAGCGAATAAGCACGAATATTGCTACAAAGAGAAAGGCCATTAAGAATGCAGCGTATGTATTCGCATATTGAAAGATCGAAGTCAGACGAAGTCCGTTAGAGTCCGTCATTACTGCATCTAAGTAGATATTATTTCTTACGGTGTTTGAGAACCAACCCACTAGAGCTCCCGCTAGTTTGTTACTCCCCAACCAATTTAGTAGTCCAAACCCTACTATGAAATAAGCAATTGCTAGAATGGCATTTTGAATGACAACATTTACTTGCTTTTGCTTCAAGAGATAAAAGGCTATAATGAAGACTGCAACATACATGCTCTGAATAAACAGCATATTCATCGCCGTATAATGCGAAACTGCGACAAACAATGATAAAGCGTAGGTCAGAGGCAGTAAGATAGAAGCTGAAGCTACTAAGTCCCTCTGTTCATCTAGTTTGAATTTTTTGTAGTATAAGCCAAGGCAGACTAGCAGCAAAAGGCCGCTTAGTAGTGCTGATACATAGATTGGCTTCTCGAAGTCTAATTGTTGTCCGTTAAATAATCCCACTTGAAATGGGGCCCAACACAAAAATAAAATGAAAGCAACAACCAATGCCCAGATCGGAATTGCTATCTTTTCAACATTTCTCGACTGAGCGGCGTTTTTACCGTATACTGGTTTCGACACGTTATAATCTCCTTTTCCTGTAGGTACGACAATATTTTAGCATATTAGATAATCATTGAGCTACTTTAATCAGATTCTATGATTTTAATTACTATAAGTGACTTACATTATTCAGACAATGTACGGAGGAATCAATAAATGAAACGAAACGGGAAGATTAATTGATTATGACTAATGCTAAATCTTTTGTTTATAAAAAACTTTATAAATTAGCTGTAAAACTAAAGCCTACAGCTGTCAAATTGTTTTCTTTTGAAACTAGACAGAAGATAAAAAAAGGGCTACTTAAAACAGCCTTCCCAATCCATAAGAATAGCACATCGGACAATAATAACGGTGCATTAACGGGTGTGAATTTAGTTGGGTATTCTAGAGCGGAGATGGGTATAGGAGAGTCTTGCAGAATAGCAGCTAAAAGCTTGAATGCAGTAGAAATTCCATTTGGAATTATCAATTTTACAGGTACTAATTCTGCAAGCATGAATGATAATACCTGGGTACATAAGGAAATGTCAGACCCTGAGTATAATCTTAATTTGTTTCATATTAATGCTGAGCAAATGATTGAAATCTATGCACATTACGGAAACTCTATTTTTAAAGATCGCTATAATATTGGATTCTGGCATTGGGAACTGCCTGATTTTCCAGACGAATGGAAAGAAAGTTTTAATTTAGTGGATGAGATTTGGGCACCCTCTACGTTTGTAGTTGACTCCATTGCTATGAAAAGTCCGGTTCCTGTTGTTAAGATTCCTCATAGTATTGAAGTTAGTATTACTGATATTAGAGATAGGTCTTATTTTAATTTGCCTGAACAGACGTTTCTCTTTCTTTCTATGTATGATCTGAAAAGTTATCAGGCCAGAAAGAACCCACAAGCTTCTATTAAGGCATTCCAGTTAGCTTTTCCACCTGATGATGATTCTGTTGGTTTGGTTATTAAGGTGAACAGTGTAGAGCAAGATTCGAAAGAGTTGAATGAACTACATGAGCTTATTGGTAATCACAAAAATATTTTCTTGATAGATAGAACTCTATCTAGGAATGATACCAATGCATTAATTTCTTTAATTGATAGTTACGTATCTCTTCATCGAAGCGAAGGCTTCGGTCTTGGATTAGCAGAGGCTATGTATCTAGGTAAACCGGTTATTGGGACAAACTGGTCATCTAATGTGGATTTTATGGACTTTAACAATTCGTGCTTAGTGGATTATAGATTAGTACAGCTGGATCACGATCATGGGCCTTATAAGTCTTATCAATATTGGGCCGATCCTGATGTGGAGCATGCGAGCCAATATATGCGAAAACTTAGTGACGATGAGAACTTTTATGAGAAAATTTCGTCTAAAGGTGAGGAGCATATTAAAAAGAACTACTCTCCACAAGCAATAGGCGAATTGATTAAAAAGAGGTTAGAACATATCTCTTTGTGGAAATTTGGAGGATGAAATGACAATTACTTGTGTAATCATGGCGGGTGGAAAGGGAGAACGTTTCTGGCCTAAGAGTCGAACGAACCTCCCAAAACAATTTTTAAACATCTCAGGGAATAAATCGATGATTCAGCAGTCGATAGCTAGATTGGAAAAGTTGATTGATATCAGTCAAATTTTCATTGTTACTAATGAACTGTATGCTGAATTAATTAAAGCTCAAATACCGCATTTGCCTCATGCGAATATTATTATTGAGCCAGTCGGAAGAAACACAGCACCTTGTATTGGGTTAGCATCCATTATTATTGAAGACAGATTTCCGGATAGCACTATGATAGTCATACCTTCAGATCATATTATTGAGAATGAAGAAGGGTTTGTACAAATCTTGAAAACTGCTGTTGAGGTAGCACAGGATAATAGCAATCTTGTTACCCTCGGTATTCAACCTACGTATCCGGAGACCGGGTATGGATATATTGAAAGTAGTGACCAATTCAAGGAAATCAACCAGTTGAGTGTTCATAAAGTGAATAAATTTGTTGAGAAACCTGATTTGGAGACGGCTCAATCTTATCTCGAATCTGGTAATTTCTACTGGAATAGTGGTATTTTCGTTTGGAAAATCGAGACTATCAGAGGATACATTAAAGAACTCATGCCAGAGATGCATGATATATTAGAGACTATGAAAACAGTTTTTAATTCTGTTGATCGTGACTCAATTATCCGTTCTGAGTTTCTTAAAATGCCAGACCAATCTATTGATTATGGAATTATGGAGAAAGTAAATAATATCTATGTTATTCCTTGCGTATTCGGATGGGATGATGTTGGTAGTTGGACTGCTTTAGAAAGAATAAGTGATCTTGATGAGAATGGTAATGTTATTAAGGGCAATATTTTAAACCTAGATACTAAACGTTGTATTATTGAGAGTAATGGAAAGTTAATCGCTACTCTTGGGGTTGAAGATTTAATAATAGTTGATACCGAAGATGTAACCTTAATTTGTACAAAAGACAAGGCTCAAGAAGTTAAGCTACTGCTTAAAGAATTACGTATGCAGAAGCTTGAACAATATTTGTAATTAACAATTAATATTAAAGGGGAATTTATTACAATGACTAAGCACGCACTTATTACTGGTATTACTGGACAAGACGGTTCATATTTGGCGGAACTCTTACTTTCTAAAGGATATAAAGTGTTCGGTTTACGCCGTAGAACAAGTGTACCAATTCTTGAAAATATCGAACATTTGCAGAATGAAATAGAATTTATTGATGGAGATTTGCTTGATATGGGCTCTCTGATTAATGCAGTACGTGTCTCCAATCCAGATGAAGTATATAACTTAGCGGCTCAATCGTTTGTGGCAACTTCTTGGATCCAACCCGTTGCTACAGGACAAGCAACTGGGATCGGTGTGACCAACATGCTTGAAGCTGTACGCTTAGTAAAGCCAGATGCTAGATTCTATCAAGCTTCCAGTAGTGAAATGTTTGGTAAAGTAGTGGAAACTCCACAAAAAGAAACTACGCCCTTTTATCCTCGTAGTCCTTATGGTGTTGCTAAAGTATACGGGCACTGGATCACAGTAAACTATAGAGAAAGCTATAATATGTATGCTTGCTCTGGTATTCTGTTTAATCATGAATCACCGCGCCGGGGGATTGAATTTGTAACACGTAAAGTTACTGATGCTGTTGCTAAAATTAAATTGGGCCTGCAGAGCGAACTTCGTTTAGGTAATTTAGATGCGAAGAGAGATTGGGGCTTTGCAGGTGATTATGTCAGAGCTATGTGGTTGATGCTGCAACAAGACAAAGCAGATGATTTTGTGATTTCAACTGGCGAAACACATACTATTGAAGAATTGGTTGAAATAGCCTTTACCCATGTTGGGTTAAATTGGAGAGACTACGTTGTAATTGATCAAAAATTCGTTAGACCTGCTGAAGTAGATCTGTTGCTCGGAGATTGCACGAAAGCAAAAGAAAAACTGGGCTGGGAGCTTGAAGTTGGGTTTGAACAGTTGGTGAAAATGATGGTAGATAGTGATCTGGAGAGAGTTAAATCCAGATTTAATGTTAATTGATATGAGAGTACTCGTCACTGGCTCAACTGGTTTTGTAGGTGAGTATATGATGGATTTTTTGGAGAACAAGAATATTGATGCAATCGGTTCTTCAAGAGATCAGGTGGGAAATAGTGATGTTATTACTTTAGATATAGTAGATGTTGACCAGATTAATAAAGTTATCAAGGGACATAAACCAACTCATATTGTTCATCTCGCAGGGCAAAGTAATGTCAAGTTCGCCTGGGAAGACCCACAAACTACTATTTTAAATAATACAATTGGAACGGTTAATATTCTCAATGCAATAAGAGATTATTCACCGTACACGACTTTTCTTAGTATTGGTTCTTCGGAGGAATATGGTAATTCCTCCGAAGTGCTTGAGTATGTAGATGAAAGTTATCTAACTAGTCCTAAAAATCCTTATGGTGTTAGTAAACTTTCTGCTTGTTATCTAGTACAACAATATGTGCAAGCTTATCAAGTTCAGGCCTTGCATGTTAGACCATTTAATCACATTGGTCCTAAACAATCTGAGGGATTTGTAACACAAGACTTTGCAAAACAAATTGTTGATATTGAGAAGGGTAGGATTAGCTCTCATATAAGAGTGGGAAACTTGAGCTCGGTTAGAGACTTTACTGACGTGAGGGATATTGTGGCGGCTTATTATGAGCTGCTTTTAAAAGGGAAAACAGGTGAGATTTATAACGTATGTTCTGGTAAGGGGTTTTCAATTCAAGAAATATTAGATGAATTTATTAGTTTATCTGATAGCTCTATAAAAGTTGAAATAGATCCTACCAGGTTTAGACCGATAGAAAACAAATATTTGGTGGGTTCAAATAAGAAGATAAAAGAGGATACAAATTGGAGTCCAGAAATCGATGTGAAGACATCACTAAATGAAATCTTGAATTATTATCGCAATTTGTAATTTGATGAAATATTGGGGTGAGAAAAATCATAAGATCACTTTGGAATTACAGGAATTTTATTGTTGGTATGGTTAAAAGAGATTTTAAATCCAGATATTTGAATTCTGTATTAGGATCCGTATGGTCTATTATACAACCACTTGCAATAATACTCGTATATACGTTAATTTTCTCACAAATAATGGGTGCCCGTTTGCCAGGTGAGAATAACACATTAGCTTATAGTATTTATTTATGCGCAGGTCTGCTTCCTTGGCAGTATTTTAATGAAACTCTCCTTCGTCTTCAAGGTGTATTTTTAGACCAAGGATCTTTATTGAAAAAGGTTAATTTCCCAAGATCTTCACTGCCGATTTTCATTATGATTTCGGTAACTATAAATTTTTTAATTATCTCTGCTCTATATCTAGTGTTTTTATTGATTATTGGTAGAGTTCCTGGGTGGGAAATATTAAACGTAATACCTTTGTTAATAATCCAACAAGCTTTCGCGTTGGGCTTAGGGCTTATTGTAGGGACATTGAATGTCTTTTTTCGAGATGTCGGTCACTTCTTAGGAATTGTATTACAGTTTTGGTCTTGGTTAACTCCAATCGTTTATGCTAAATCTATTGTTCCGGAGAGCATGCAATGGTTTTATAAATGGAATATAATGGTACCTATTACTGAGGGCTTTCATTCAATATTCTTAAATAATAAAGTCCCTACTTACTCTAGCCTTCTTCCTGTTACGTTGATATCGATATTTCTTTTAATTGCCGCATATTATATTTTCAAAAAGCTGGATAAAGAAATGGTGGATGAATTGTAATGGAAATCATTAATGTTGATCAATTGTGTAAAACCTATAAAAGGTATCCTGATAAATGGAATAGGGTTAAGGGATGGTTAACGGGAAGGGAGACTTATAAACGACTACCCGTATTGAAAAATATTAGTTTTAAAGTCAGTAAGGGTGAATCGGTTGGTTTTATAGGTCATAATGGGGCAGGGAAAAGTACTCTGTTGAAAATTCTGACAGGAACTACTTATCCAACAAGTGGAACAGTGACAGTGAAAGGAAGAGTAGCGGCGCTGCTTGAATTGGGTGTAGGTTTTCATCCGGATTTCACTGGAATTCAAAACATCTACATGCTAGGACAAATTATGGGGATGAATAATTCGCAGATAGATGAACTATTACCAGACATTATTGATTTTGCTGAAATTGGTGATTATTTAGAAGAACCTGTAAGGACTTATTCTAGCGGGATGGCTGTTAGATTGGCATTTTCCACAGCAACTGCCGTTCGTCCCGATATTCTTATAGTGGATGAGGCCCTTTCTGTAGGAGATAGTTATTTTCAACACAAATGTTTTAGTAGAATAAGAAAATTTAGAGAAGAAGGAACATCTTTGCTATTTGTATCGCATGATCCTTCTGCAGTGAAAAATCTATGCGATAGAGCAATTCTTCTAGATCAAGGAATGGCTATTAAAGATGGTCATCCAGATGAAATTTTAGACTACTATAATGCTATTATTGCTAAAAGAGAAGCTGAAAATGAAATAAACCAAAGTGTTGGTCTTAACAAAAAGCTGATAACTAGGTCCGGAAATAAAGATATTAGTATTTCATCTGTTGATATCTTAATGGCAAATAAGCAGGTCTCCGCGGTTCAAGTAGGCGATCCTATTACTTTAAAAGTTGAGTTGGTTTGCAATAAAGAAGTGGAAAAACCAACTGTTGGATTTAAAATCAGAGACCGTTTAGGAAACGATGTTTTTGGAACAAATACTTTCTATTTAGGTGCAGAATCAGGAGTTTACAGTAAGGGTGACAAGGTTGTTGTAGAATTTGATCTTATAGCTAATATTGGTCCAGGAACCTATAATATAACAGTAGCAGTACATGACCAAAGTAATCATCTTACAAAGAATTACGATTGGTATGATCATGCAGCAACATTCCAGGTCATTTCTGGAAAAGAAAGCCACTTTAACGGTGTTAGTTATCTTGAGACAACCGCAAGCTTTAGTAAAGGGTGAATAATATGTCGAGAAAAGATTTGAGTTTTGAAGATGTTTTACTCAGGATTAACAATAATTTTAACAATGTAAAGCCAAAGGGAGAGGTTATGCAAACTTCCTCTGATTATAGCCAGTTACAGCTACAGTTAACAACAGAATTGGAACAAGTCAATAGAAAATGGGGAGTTAGCCCCGATTTTGTTATAACATCGCATAGAGGTAATATTGGAAAGTTCATTGTTTTTGGGAAAAAAGTAATTCGTAAAATGCTCAGATGGTATATTGCCCCAGCATTTCAAAAACAGAGAGAATATAATGCAAGCGTGACAAAGACATTGAATATCATGAAAGAACAGGCTAATTATAAAAACAACGTGATTGATAATTTAATTAAAGAAGATCATCAATTGTCCAACAAAATTAATACTATTTCATTGCAATTAGAACAACTAGTTCAAGATAAAGAACATTTAATAGCTGAGAACAACAGATTAATAAAGGTTGTGGATCAGTTGCTAGAAACACAGGATATTAAAACTAAAGATGTTTTAGATAAAATTAATTCATCAGAAAAGAATATTGAAGATAATTTTTCTCTTGTTTTTAATCATGTTGAAGCTTTAAAAGAACAACTTGTGATTGAACATAATCAACAGCAACAAATAAATGAAAAACTTGATATCACGGAAGAGTTACTGGGATTTGTTAGAAGGAAATTGAAGAAAATAGAAACTGGTATACCTACATCTTATAATGAATTTAAAGAAGAGCAGCAACAAATGGACATAGAAGTAAAGAGAGACCTTCAAGATTACCAAATAGACTACTTGCTTTTTGAAAATAAATTTAGAGGATCGAGAAAAACTATTAAAGAACGTCAAAAACAATATCTTCAATATATTTCACAAACAGATAAAATACTTGATATTGGTTGTGGAAGAGGAGAGTTCATTGAACTATTAATGGATAATGGAATTTCAGCAGAAGGTATCGATCTAAATAAAGATATGGTGGAATATTGCATTGAAAGAGGATTTAATGTTAAGTATGCGGATGCAATTCAATATTTGTCAATGGTACCTCCGCAATCATATGACTGTATCACTATGTGTCAAGTTATAGAACATCTAAGTTTTGAACAATACGCATACTTATTGACTCTTATACACAATGCATTGAAGCCTGGTGGTAAGGTTATAATTGAGACTATAAATGCTCAAAGTGTATACGCTATGAGCAATTGGTTCTATATTGACCCAACCCATACTAAACCAGTGCATCCTGAAACACTAGATTTTGTGATAAAAGAAATTGGATTTCATAAGACTGAAAGAAAGTACTTGAGTCCAGTAGATCATGTTAATATTCCTCAAATTAATGCAGAGGATTCCGAACAATTTAACAAAGCTATCGGAGATCTATATGGGATGATTTATGGAAATCAAGATTATGCGATTATCGCTTGGAGATAGAATAAGAAAGATGATAATGGAAAGTGGTGGACTTACTATTAATGGAATTTATAATTCTACACCAAACTATTAGTGATGGCGATGCCATTGGACATGATATACAAGAAATGTATAAAATTATTGAAGAAAAAGGGATTGATGTTGGAGTATTTTGTGAGAATTTTATGACAAGTGAAAATGTTCAACGTATCGATTTAGAAAATCTAAAAAAGAAAATTAAAAATGCAACCACCGTGCTTATTTATCATCATAGTATATACTGGAAATTGGGCGAAGAGGTACTGAATCACTCTAAATGTAGAGTGATTGTTAAGTACCATAATATAACGCCCTCTTATTTTTTTGAAAATTACAGTGAGATTTATAAAAGACAGACATCAATGGGTAGAGAACAAACAAAAAGATTAGCCAATAATCCTGAATTTAATTTTTTGAGTGACTCAGAATATAATAATCAAGAATTAATATCACTAGGTGTAGATGTTGAGAAAACTCGAATTTTAGCTCCATTTCATAAAATAGAAATTTTAGCTTCAGTTATACAAGAACAAGACGAAGTGATTTCTCTATTAAGGAATAATAACTGTATAAATGTATTGTTCGTTGGAAGGGTGGCTCCTAATAAAGGACATATAAACATTTGTCATGTTGCTAATTCTTATCGGAAAATGTATGGCGAGAAAATAAAGTTTTGGGTAATTGGTGGATATGATCAAGAGATAAGTTCATATAATCATGAAATTGAAGAATTGATTAGAAAGAATAGTCTTGAGGATAATATCATTTTTACTAATAAGATATCTGCAGAAACTTTAAAATCCTTTTTTGTTGGATGTGACATTTTCCTTTGTCTAAGTGAACATGAAGGGTTTGGAGTCCCTCTAATAGAAGCTCAGTACTTTAATAAACCTGTTATTGCTCTAGATCGAGCAGCTGTTAAAGAAACATTGGGTGATAATCAATTAGCAATTGATATTTTTGATTCTAATTATTTCGCTGCAGCAATTTATACTGTAGCTCATAATCGAGATATATATGATTATTTGACTAATGTAGGCCTAGAGAACTTTCAATTGCGATTCTCATTATCAGTTTTGAAGGAGAAGTTTGAGGACTATATTGATGAATATTTAAGTATTGGAGTAAATATATGAAAATAGCTATTGCAACTGTACAAATTCCGTTTATAAAGGGAGGGGCAGAATATTTAGCTTCTAACCTACTTAAAGAACTAACGGATCGAGGATATGAAGCTGATATTATAACTATGCCTTTTAAGTGGTATCCATCTATAAATATAATTGATAGCATGTTAACTGCAAGGATGATTGATTTAACAGAAGTTAATGGTGTGAAAATTGACAGGGTTATTGCTTTAAAGTTTCCAATGTATTATGTACAGCATCAACATAAAGTGACTTGGATGTTGCATCAACACCGTCAAGCATACGAACTATGGGGAACTGAATACGGGGACTTAGATCGTATGGAGAACGGTGAGAGAACTAGAGAAATTATTATGAAAAATGATAGTGAATTTTTAGCTGAAAGCAAAGGTTTGTATACAATATCTAATACGGTAACTGATCGTTTGAAAAAATATAATGGATTAGATTCTATTCCTCTATATCATCCTCCCTCAAATCATGAAGAATTTTATTGTGATGCTTTTGATAACTATATATTCTATCCTGGACGAATTACAGAGATTAAGAGACAACATATTCTAATTGAATCGCTTAAATATTGCGATAAAAGTATTACAGTTGTTCTAGCTGGCACACTTGATGAAAGCTATAAAAAGAAGATATATAGTATTATTAAGGAAAACAAACTTGAAAATAGAGTTCTATTTGCAGGGTTTATTTCAGAAGAAGAAAAGAGAAAATATTATTCTAATGCACTAGCGATTTATAATGGTCCTTATCAAGAGGATTATGGTTATGTTACATTAGAGGCATTTTTTTCCTCTAAGCCTGTTATAACTCATAATGACTCTGGTGGTCCATTGGAATTTGTAAAGGACGAGCATTCTGGGTATGTAACTGGAAATAGTCCCCTTGAGTTAGCTGAGAAAATTAATTATTTATTCAATAATAAGCCAAAAGCAAGAGACTTAGGACAACAGGGAAGAAAGCTGTTAGAGCAAATGAAAGTTGATTGGAACTATGTTATAGAGAGGCTAGTTACATGAGAATCGCTTATTTTAGTCCGTTTAATCCTTTGAAAAGTGGTATATCTGATTATTCTGAATATTTGGTAACTGCATTATCAGATAAGGCAGAAGTCGATTTGTGGGTTTCTGGTTTTGTTCCAATTAATTTAGAGGATAAATTCTTGATTATGGATTATATTGATAATCCCGGACTTCTTGAGAAGCTTCCTGAATATGATGCGATAATATATAACATTGGGAACAATCCGTACTATCACTCTCATATTTATGATATTTTTTTGAAATATAATGGATATGTAATCCTACATGATCTCATATTGTATTATTTAGTTACCGGTTTTTATCTAGAGTTGATTAATAACTCAGAGATGTTAATTAAAGAAGCTTATTACAATGGTGGTTTTGATGCTAAAGAGCTAATGGAATCAATATTGAGAAATGATGTGCCTGCTCTTCAATATAAGAATCCCGAAAATCTACCACTTAATAAGAGATTGATTGAAAATGCTAAAGGCATTTTAGTACATTCAGAGTATGCCAAGAAACAAATTCTTACAGTAGATGAAAAAGCTAGTTGTTGGGTGATTCCTCAAATAGGGCCACAAGATAATGAGGAGTTATCTGTTGACGAAACCATTCATTTAAGGAACAAATATAATATTGGTGAGAATGATTTGATTATTGCTTCATTTGGGTTTGTAGCTGAATCGAAGAGGATCCATCAAGTACTACATGCCCTCTCGAATATGAACACAAAGGGTTTAAAGTATTTACTAGTTGGTGAAGGGGATTATATTAACCCATTAGTAAAGAAATATAAATTAGAATCTATAGTTATTCAAACAGGTTTTACTACTATTGAAGAATTTGACAAACTAATTAAATTAACTGATATAGTCGTCAATTTGAGATATCCGTATATGGGAGAGACATCTGCTAGTATGATCCGTGCTTTGCTTTTTGGCAAGCCATCTATAGTAACTGATATTGGTTGGTTTTCCGAATTACCTGATGAATCTATAGTTAAAGTGGGTTATGGTGAGAATGAAGTATCGGAACTAAAAAAAGAACTTGAAGTTTTGATCTATGATAAATCTTTGCGAGAAAAATATTCAAAGGAAGCTTCACGTTATGCAATGAATTACCTCAACCGAAGTGGGATTATTAACAACATTTTAAATGGTATCTCTGATACAGAGATGGTTAATGCAAGACGAAACTTTAAATTACAGTATTGTGATCGTGTTTCAGAGAAACTTATTGAGATAGGACTTGATGCTGCTGATCAAAATCACTTGAATTATATAGCAGAACAAATATTTCGTATTCTATAATATTTTTAATGTTTTTTTTATTTTGAAAAGTCTTTTCCTAAATAGATCTAACAAGATCCAATTTATGTATACATTTAAACTAGAAGTAGAGGAAAGGGATTCGTTTTTACAAACAGAATCCCTATTCTTTTTGATAGGGTTTATTAAATGGAAAATAAGTATAAGGGGTTCTAAATGAAACGAGAAAAGTACTATGAATTTGTGAAATATTTAGGTGTTGGGGTAATAAATACAATAATAGGCTTATCGGCTGTATTGATATTATTTAATATTTTTAATTTTAACTATTGGTTTGCCACTGCTTTGGGAAATCTTATTGGTATTATTGTAAGCTTCTTTTTAAATAAGAGATATACTTTCAAATATAATGGAAATAGTGGCTCGAGTTTTCCTAAGTTTTTTTTAGTTTCTTTAATTTCATATATAATTGCTTATTCGTTAGGGGCCTTTATTAGTGATTATATGGAAAGAATGATAGATAATATTGTTTTAGTGAATAATTTAATTATTCTTTTTTCATCAGGTTTATATACAATATTAGGTTTTATTGGGCATAAAAAAATCACATTTAAAACTTTGGAGGAATCATGAAACACGAATTATCAAATAAAAAGAACCTTTTGATTGCTCTTTTAGTGCTCATGGTAATATTTATTTTCAGTTGGAGATTTGGTACTATATATACGGCATTAGGATTGTCTTTATTAATGAGTATGTTGTTTCTTGTATTTAATGAGAAGACAAAGAGCCTTAGAAAAGGAACAATCAGTTCAATTGGGATAATACTAGGTGGTGGCCTCGGAGCAGTTTTCTTTATAACCGTTTTAAATCCTAATACATTGGATACTTCATCAATTAACTGGCTTTTAACTCGCGTTGATCCGGCCCAACACTTTGTTGGATGGCATTTTTTTAGAAGTGAGGAATGGAGTTTTCCTCCAGGAATTATTAAAAATCTTAATACACCTATAGGAACTTCTATTACATATACTGATTCAGTTCCATTGCTGGCTTTTATTTTGAAAATTTTCAACCCTATTTTACCCCCAGTATTTCAATATATGGGAATATGGATGTTACTCTGTTACGTTTTGCAAGGTGTTTTTGGATTACTACTTATGAGAAAATTAACGCAAAATTTATCCCTGCAGCTATTAGGGGTGATGTTTTTTGTAATGAGTCCAATAATGCTTTTTCGGTCATTTTCACATGAGGCTTTGATGGGACATTGGATAATACTTGCCGGATTATATTTATTTAAATCGACATACATCCATAGGAAATGGCTTTTTTTATTTTTTGTCAGTCTTCTTGTGCATCCCTATTTGTTTATAATGATCTTTGCTATTTTTGTTTTGAAAATGATAGAGTTACTTGTTTCTAATGAAATAAATATAAGAGAATGTATATTATACTCAATCTCTACAATTATGTTGATTTTGTTTACCCTTTGGTTTATTGGTTATTTTTATATAGGTTCATCTGGTTCTACAGGCGATTTTGGATACTATTCTATGAATATTAACTCAATTTTCAATCCACTTGGATGGTCAGAGTACTTTCTTAAAGATCAGCCATTGACTTCACATGGACAAGGTGAGGGTTTTAACTATTTAGGTTTAGGTGTAATTTTACTATTATTTTGGTCCTTCTATACATTGGTTAATAACAGGAAATTTAGTATACGAAGAAATATAGGATTATTATTATTAAGTATAATATTTACGCTTATTGCATTAAGTAATGTTATAACCTACTCAGATAAAGTAATACTAGAAATTAATTTACCGGCATTTGTTATGAGTTTATTAGGGATAGTTCGAGCATCAGGTAGATTTTTTTGGCCTGTATATTACTTGTTAATATTATTTAGTTTATCTACTATTATTAAAAATAATAAAAGAAAACAGGCGATTATTTTTTTAGTAGTGGCTTTATCTATTCAGTTTGCAGACCTTTCAGGAAAATTTAATGAATATAATAATATGTACACAAATGATACAATATTGGAAAATCCATTAAAATCTGAAGTGTGGGCGAAGCTAGATGAAAAAAAATATAAAAATATTGTTTTTGTTCCCGCTAAGGTGAATGATCAAAACATTGCTTTTGCAATGTTAGCAGCTAATAAAGGTATGACAATAAATTCTTTTTATACAGCTAGAGATGATAATGAGAAGAAAGATAACTATGACAACGAATTAATGGGGGTTTTTGAAAGAGGTGAATGGAATTCGAAAAGTATATATATAGTAGATAATTCATTACTCGAGAAAGCCATGAAAAATAAGAAAATAAATGATTTATTGTTATTGGTCGATGGTTTCAATGTACTTATACCGAATGGTGTAGTTGATCAACAAATTGTGAGTTTAAATCTAGATTTGTATAGTTATCGTTATAACTATGGCGATATTGTTAATTTTGGGGTTAGTGGAAATTCCAGTATTATAAAAAGCGTCGGATGGAGTTCTACAGAGGAAATTTCCACATGGACTGAAGGAGATCATGCAGATTTGAATTTTTCTTTACAGAAACCTGAAAATGATCTTATTTTGACAATGAAAATGTCACCGCTTCTTGGTGGCGAAACAAAGGTACAAAATTTGATAGTTACCGCCAATAATCAAGAAATAAAAAGGGTCAGTATTAATTCTTATGGTACTTATCAATTTGTTATCCCAAAAGAAATTGTTAGTGATCAATTGAAGATTTCATTAATTCTTCCTGATGCTACTTCTCCTTATATGTTAGGAATAAGCGAAGATCAAAGAAAATTAGCACTTTCTGTAGAAAATATAATTTTGGATGAAATTTCTCATTAATTAAGGTGAGCACTAATGAGCTGAGGATGAGAAATGAAAGATAGTATCGTATGGAAGAAGAAAGAAATAAGAAATCTAAAATTTAATATTTGAGAAAGGATCATGGTATGACTTCTAATAGTTTTAATATGTCTATTATTGTTCCGATGTATAATGAAGGAGAAAACGTAAACGTTTTTTATGAAAAACTTACTCAAATACTTGTAAGTCAAAGTTACGACTATGAGATTATTTGTATAAACGATGGAAGTAAGGACGACACAATGGAGAGACTTCGAAGTTTGGCCAATCGTGATCGTCGTATTAAAGTAATTAATCTATCAAGAAATTTTGGTAAAGAGATTGCTATGTCTGCGGGTTTAAAATATTCTAAAGCTGACATTGTAATTCCTATCGATGCAGATTTACAAGATCCACCTGAGGTTATTCCATTACTTATTGAGAAGTGGAAGGAAGGGTATGATGTTGTATATGCAACCCGTATAAAAAGAGATGGTGAAACTTGGTTAAAAAAGGCGACTGCACATACATTTTATAGAATTATGGGAAAAATGACACGATTTGAAATTCCTGCTGATACTGGTGATTTTCGATTGATGACTAAGCAGGTGGTTGAAGCATTAAACCAACTTCCTGAGCAACACAGATTCATGAAGGGGTTATTTAGCTGGGTTGGTTTTAAGCAAACTAGTGTTACTTATTATAGAGAACCTAGATATGCAGGGAAAAGTAGTTTTAACTACTGGAAGCTTTGGAATTTTGCTATTGAGGGAATAACTTCATTTTCCTTTGCTCCATTACAATTTGCAACCTATTTAGGGCTACTAATTGCGGTCTTATCACTAGTGTATGCAACTTATCTAGTTATAGCGACAGTCACTTTAGGTAATCCCGTTCCTGGTTATCCCTCTCTTATGGTTGCTATTTTGTTTTTTGGTGGAGTTCAACTAATAACCTTAGGTGTGATAGGAGAATATATAGGCAGAATCTATAATGAGTCTAAACGAAGACCTCTTTTCTTAGTAAAAGAAGAATTGAATATAGATGACGAAATTAAGCCGGCTTCTAAATTAAAAGTTATCAATTAAGCATTCGGACTATAAGATGATATTGACTGTAGAATGCTACAGCTATACGTTTAACTCTCATTTATTTTTAGGGACAATAAATTTAATAAGAAGATAGGTGTAGCTTATGAAGGGCATAATCCTAGCCGGAGGCACAGGCTCTCGTCTATACCCTCTAACAAAAGTGACCAACAAACATCTCCTTCCAGTAGGTAAGTACCCAATGATTTTCCACGCAATCTATAAGCTCAAACAGGCCGGTATTCAGGATATTCTAATTGTTACTGGTAAAGAACATATGGGTGATGTGGTAAGTCTACTTGGGAGCGGTAACTCTATGGGGGCTTCCTTTACCTATAAAGTTCAGGATGAAGCCGGCGGCATAGCAGAAGCACTGGGACTTGCTGAGCAATTTGTTGGATATGACCAAAGTGTAGTTATTCTTGGGGATAACGTATTTGAAGAAGATATTTCTCAATATATTGAGAACTTCAAAGCTCAAGGAACCGGAGCTAAGATATTGATTCAAGAGGTCTCTGATCCACAACGCTTCGGTGTGCCTGAACTGGCAGGCGATAATATCATATCTATTGAGGAGAAGCCTGCTAAACCGAAAAGTGGATATGCCGTTACTGGAATTTACATGTTCGATAGTAAAGTTTTCGAGATTATTAAGAAGCTTACTCCTTCAAATCGAGGAGAACTTGAAATAACAGATGTAAATAATGCATATATTAAAAGAAATGAACTGACGTATGATGTTCTAGGCGGTTGGTGGACTGATGCTGGTACGCATTCGTCACTAGCGAGAGCCAATGAATTGGCTAGGAATATTATGTTTGATGATGAATTTGGAAAATTAAAACTATAGAAACGAGGAGGAGATCCAAAATGAATGTCACTCCTTTGAAGTTACAAGGCGCAAGCCTACTAGAACCGGTTGTCCATGGCGACAACCGGGGTTTTTTTATGGAAAGCTACAACGAAGAAATCATGCATAAACTCGGCGTTAACTATCAGTTTATCCAAGATAATCAATCCCTCTCCGCAGAGGTCGGTGTCCTACGAGGTCTTCACTACCAACTGAACCCTAAAGCCCAAACAAAATTAATCCGCGTCTTATCCGGTGTTATTTATGATGTTATCGTCGATATCCGTCGTAATTCACCAACATTTGGTCAGTGGGTTGGCGTAATTCTTAGCGAATATAACAAACGCCAACTGCTTGTACCTAAAGGCTTCGCGCATGGCTTCTGCACGTTGGTCCCTAATACCCAAGTGTTATACAAGGTGGACGAATATTATTCCCCTGAGAATGATCGCGGCATATTATGGAATGATCCAGCGTTAGGTATTGATTGGCCGACTTCTAGTCCGATATTATCGGATAAAGATCAACGTCATCCTGTACTAATGGACGCGGAACTTAACTTCGAATTATAAACATAACATTTCATTGAACAAAAGGTGGGCTATAAATGAAACTGCTAGTTACCGGCGGAGCCGGCTTTATCGGCAGCAACTTTGTATTATACATGCTGCAACAACACCCTGATTACCAAATCGTTAACGTAGACGCGTTAACATACGCAGGTAATCTGGAGAACTTAAAATCAATCGAGAATCATCCTAACTACACATTCGTAAAGGCAGACATTACAGATGTACAGGCAATGGATGCATTGTTTAGCCAAGGTGTTGATGTAGTGGTAAATTTCGCGGCTGAATCGCATGTCGATCGGAGTATTTTGGAGCCAGAAGTGTTTGTGAAGACGAACGTGCTTGGAACACAAGTACTTTTGGATGCGGCGAAAAAATACAGTGTTACTAAATTCGTTCAGGTTTCTACGGATGAGGTATACGGATCACTTGGAGCAACCGGTTTGTTTACTGAAGAAACTCCTTTGACTCCGAACAGTCCATATTCGGCAAGTAAAGCTGGTGGCGACTTGCTTGTACGTGCATACCATGAGACATTCGGACTGCCAGTGAACATTACCCGCTGCTCGAACAATTATGGCCCGTACCAATTCCCTGAGAAGCTTATTCCGCTTATGATCTCCCGCGCACTTACGGATCAAGCGTTGCCTGTATATGGCGATGGGATGAATATCCGTGACTGGTTGTATGTTGAGGATCACTGCAGCGCGATTGATTTGGTTATCCACAAGGGCGTGAACGGTGAAGTATACAACATTGGTGGCAATAACGAACGTACAAATGTGCATATCGTGAACACAGTATTGCAGGAACTTGGCAAACCTGATTCACTGATTACTTATGTTCAAGACCGTCCGGGTCATGATCGCCGCTATGGAATTGATCCTACCAAGATTATGAACGAACTGGGTTGGAAGCCGAAACATACGTTTGAAACAGGTATTAAAGAAACCATCCAATGGTATCTCAATAACCGCGAATGGTGGACTCGCATTCAATCTGGGGAATACCAGAAGTACGCTGAATTACAATATGGCGATCGTTTGGGAGAATCTCTATAATGGCTCAACTGAAGGTACTTGTTACAGGCGCGGCTGGACAATTGGGTCAGGACGTAGTTTTACTACTCCAGCATCAAGGTCACCAAGTGATGGGCTGCGACCGTCAAGAGATGGATATAACCGATCTGGATCAGTGTATCCAGGTTATTGGTGAGTTTGGACCGGATGCTGTCATTCATTGTGCTGCGCATACAGCAGTAGATGCGGCAGAAAGTGACATCGATGCAGCTTATTTAATTAATGCAACGGGCAGTCGAAACGTAGCGCTAGCTTCTGAAAAAGCTGGAGCTAAGCTGGTGTACATTAGTACGGATTATGTATTTGATGGTTTGGGAGTACAGCCTTACCATGAGTATGATAATACAGATCCTAAGAGTATATATGGTAAATCGAAACGTGCGGGCGAGGTGCTCGTTCAATCCCTCTCCTCTAAGTATTTCATCGTACGCACATCATGGGTGTATGGTAAATACGGGAATAACTTTGTCAAAACAATGCTAAAGCTTGGTCAAGAAAAGCCAATGCTTCAAGTAGTCGATGACCAAAAGGGTTCGCCTACCTATACAGTTGATTTAGCTCGTTTCTTACTTGAGCTTATCCAAACTGAGAAGTATGGTGTATACCATGCGTCAAATAGCGACTCATGTACTTGGTTTGAATTTACACAGGCGATCTTTGCAGAGGCTGAGGATATTTTGGGTTTGAAATTCACCGCAAAGCTTGAACCTTGTGCTACGGAACAGTTCCCAAGACCTGCACCGCGTCCTCGGAATTCGGTGATGGAGCATCTGTCGATACGTACGAATGGATTTGAGGATATTCGACCTTGGCGTGAGGGCCTGAGAGATTTCCTCTTAGAGCTAAAAGAATAAGATAGTAGCAATTGAAACTCCCAAATCGGTTATAACGATACGGGAGTTTTTTGTATTCTTTCGTTATAATAAGAAGGGAGTGTGTAGTTAACAAGAAATTACAAAGTCGAGGATACTCATGAATAACAAAACAGTAAGTGTACATATCGTCACCTATAATAGTGCTGATGACATCATAGATTGTATAGAGGCAGTAATGGCACAGGACTATTTGGTCAAAAAAATTGTCGTAGTGGACAACGCTTCAACTGATGGTTCGGCGGATAAGGTCAGAACGTTCTATCACCAGTTTAACTCGGACTCACCCGCTGCATTCTTGGTGGGGCATGAAGCTATGAACTCCGCAAGGGAGATAAAGCAATATCCAACAATTGACCTTCTGGAGAATGAGCTTAACACAGGCTTCGCCCCAGCCCACAATCAAGCGATTGCCGCTACGGAAACAGATTACGTGCTCGTCCTTAACCCTGACCTAACGCTTGCTCCAGACTATATTTCCAGACTAATCACACAGATGGAGAATAATCCGCAGATTGGCAGCGCCACAGGCAAGCTTTTGCTAAAGGCAGATCATGGGCTGGTAGACAGCACAGGTCTCCTTATGAACAGAGTACGCCGTGCATTTGATCGCGGTGCGGGTGAGCCAGCTGACCAATGGACGCAATCGGGTTCTGTATTCGGTGTATCTGGAGCGGCTGCGATGTATTCCCGACGGATGATCGACGACATAAGTGTTGATGGCGAGTTTTTTGATGCAGACTTTTTTGCCTATAAGGAAGATGTGGATGTGGCTTGGAGGGCGGAGTTATTTGGCTGGCAGGGATATTATGATGCTGAGGCGATCGGGTATCACGAACGTGGCTGGAAAACGTCTGGTCGTAACACTAAGCCGTTGTTCATCCGACGAATATCTTACATTAACCGCTACAAAATGATCTACAAGAATGAACCGACTCGAACTTTGCTGAAAACAATCTTCATTTCTCTCCCCTATGAAATTGCAGCTCATGGTTATATGCTTCTGAGAGAGCCACAGTTAATTACAGCGTGGAAGTCCTTTTTTACTCAGCTCCCTGCGTTAAAAAAGAAGCGGGAGTATATACAAGCCGCGATAAAAGAGAGAAAGAAACACAAAAGCTAAACCGCATCTGGAAAAACCTCCCTGAAACGTCACCTCCTCTCAGGGAGGTTTTATGTTATAATTATTGTCGGTAGATTACTATATTTGTCAGGAGCGTTACGCAGTGAATGTAGATGTAAGCATACTTATTGTTAATTACAACACGTGTCGCCTGACGATGGATTGTCTCAGGTCGGTGTATGACTCAGCAACGAACTATTCCTATGAGATTATTTTAATAGACAACAATTCCAATGATGATTCAGTAGAGAAGATTAGTAGAGAGTTTCCAGGTGTAATGTTGATCGCAAATAACGACAATGTCGGTTTTGCCCGTGCTAATAATCAGGGGATGGAAGCTTCATCCGGACGGTATGTGCTGCTGCTGAATTCAGATACGGTGGTACGTAAGGATACGCTAGAGACGATGATCTCCTTTATGGATAGTCGGCCTGATGTAGGAGCGTCAGGGTGCAAGATTATTTTACCGGATGGCTCGCTGGATAAAGCTTGCAAGCGGGGGTTTCCTACACCGTCTGCTTCGTTCTATTATGCTTTTGGATTTAGTAAGCTATTTCCGGATCGTCCGAGGTTTAACGGTTACCAGTTAGGTTATCTGGACCCTGATCTTGATTACCCGATAGATTGTCTGGTTGGTGCGTTTATGCTGCTGCGGCGGGAGACGATTAACCAGGTGGGTGGATTGGATGAAGAGTTCTTTATGTACGGTGAGGATTTAGATTGGTGTTATCGTATTAAAGAGGCTGGTTGGGAGATTTATTATTATCCGAAGACCTCTATCGTACATCTTAAAGGCGGCAGCGCCAGACGCAGACCGTTTAAGATCGTCTATGAATTCCACCGGGCAATGATTTTATTTCATCGTAAGCATTATAGTAAGAAGTACAACAGTATGATAAATGGAACAGTATATGCCGGCGTAGGTGTGAAGTTCGCACTTTCGCTTTTGCGGAATGCCTTAACTTCACCTAAAACAGTCCCATCACCTGCTCAGAGTCTTAACTCCGCTAATGAAACAGGTGCACGTACCGAAAAGAATACTGAGGTGAATTTATGATTCGGCGTAATCAGAAATTTTTGACACAGCTCTATATGGTGGCTGACTTTCTTGTCATCCAGCTGTCCTTCCTTATAGCCTGGTGGCTAAAGTTTAGAAGTGGTTGGATGGAGTACGAAAACCCGCTGCCTGTAGAGTCGTACGCTTACTGGAGTATGATTTATGGCGGAATTGCAGTGCTAATCGGTATACTGCTGTCGCTGTATTTGCCGAAGCGTAAGAAAAGGTTTGTCGATGAATTCATTAAGATTTTCCAAGTTCATATTATGGGCATTTTCATTCTGCTCGGTCTGATGTTCTTCGTGAAAGAAATAAATATCTCTCGAACATATCTAGCTCTTTACATGGGATTGAACATTCTTTCTATTATGCTGTACCGTTATGTGCTGAAGAAGATGCTTAAATCTTTACGTGAAAAAGGTCTCAACCGCCAGTTCGTACTCATTATAGGCGCAGGAACGTTAGGCAAAAGATTCTATAATAATCTAGAGCAATACCCCGAGCTCGGGTACGAAGCGATTGGTTTCCTGGATGACTATCATACATGGGATGGAATTGAGGAACAACGATATAAACCGATTCTTGGAACAGTTGACCAGTTGTCTGGAATGCTAGAAATGCTGCCTGTGGATGAGGTTATACTTGCGCTGCCACTTGATGCACATTCGAAGTATCCTTCAATTATTGCGGCCTGTGAAAAAGCAGGCGTGCGCACATTGATTATCCCTGACTTTTTCGACTACTTACCAGCCCGCCCTTACTTTGATAACTTTGCAGGCATGCCGATGATTAATGTTCGTGATATTCCACTAGATATGACGGGTAATAAGATGGCAAAACGATTGTTTGATATTGTGTTCTCTTTGTTCGCTATTATTATGATCTCTCCTGTGATGCTTATCGTGGCTCTTGGTGTTCGTCTGACCTCTCCGGGACCGATTATATTCAGGCAGGAACGTGTGGGATTGAACCGTCGTAATTTTATGATGTATAAGTTCCGCTCCATGAAGATGCAGCAGGACGGCGAAGAGGATACGGGCTGGAGTACGCGTGAAGATCCTCGTAGAACAAGATTTGGAACCTTTATCCGTAAGACAAGTCTGGATGAGCTTCCGCAATTTTTTAATGTGTTACTGGGACATATGAGTGTGGTTGGACCTAGACCAGAACGCCCATATTATGTGGAACAGTTCCGTGATGAAATTCCGAAGTATATGGTAAAACACCATGTACGACCTGGAATTACAGGTTGGGCACAGAGCAATGGACTCCGCGGTGACACTTCCATCGAGGAGCGGATCAAACACGATATTTTCTACATCGAGAACTGGTCTTTACTGTTTGACATTCGAATTATTTTCAAAACGATTCGCAACGGCTTCGTCAACAAAAATGCTTATTGATTCCTGCACTTATTTTGGATTTATTAAACTTTTATACGATCCCCGTTTCTACCTATGGTAGAGCGGGGTATTGTTTATCTATTGTTTTATAATCTAAACTTCGCAAAGGAAACTCTCAACTATGGATAAGAAAAAGATTGTTGCAACCGTGATTGTAATTGGAGCTCTTATCATGTTACTTGTAATCGCTTTTAGTAATGAAGACAAGCAGCCTGCAAGTGGCTTTGAAACTCACAAGGTCGTAGCACATGCCATGGGTGGCATTAACGGCCATACATACACCAATGCTTTTGAAGCATTTGTTGCTAATTATGCACAGGGAACTCGCGTATTTGAAGTAGACTTGTTATTATCGGCTGATGATCAGCTAGTAGGTAGGCATGAGTGGTCAGGCAACATGAGTAAGCTTTTAGGTCAGTTGGATGTTCTTCCTGCTAATAAACAAGGGGTAGTACTAGATTATAAGGAATTCATGGACAGTCCAATCCTGAATATATACTCCCCGATCGATGTCGAGAAGTTGCTTGATCTGATGCAGCATTATCCAGATGCCTATATCGTGACCGATACGAAAGAAATCAAACCTGAACTTATAAATAAGCAATTTACATTGTTGGTAGAAGCGGCGCAGCGCCGGGATCCAGCCTTATTAGATCGGATTGTTCCACAAATATATAATCAGTCGATGCTTGATGAGATCAATAAGGTGTATTCTTTTCCAGAAGTGCTTTACACTCTGTACCAATCCAAGGATACGGATGAACAAGTTATTGAGTTTGTTAATAAAACAGGTGTGGATATTACCATGCCAGTTGGTCGAGCCACCAAGAGCTTTGTTAAAAAGCTGAAGAAGGCTGGCGCTCGTGTATATGTTCATACAGTAAATGAAGAAGCTGAAATTAGGGAACTGGCCCGTATGGGCGTGGATGGTTTTTACACTGATTTTGTACCCGAAGAGGATTTGATTAACATCTCAGGTGTACGTTGAAATCTTAGACTACTTATTGCCATTAAAAAATACGAAAAAATGTTCGCATTTTTGTTCGCTTTAAATTGACACACCTGCTGTGCTGGCATAGACTAGATCTATATCTTTTGCGGCGGCAGGAGTGTCTTTGTCTTGCCCAAATGACTATTAAGGATGATTCTCATGAAATCAGTGCAGCAAATGATCAAACCTTGGCGGCATGTATTTAAGCTAGACCCTGACCGGATGATTTCAGATGAGGATTTGGAGGCCGTTTGCTTATCTGGCACGGATGCCATACTGATAGGGGGCTCAACAGGAGTAACCTATGAGAATACAGTGGATCTCCTAGCAAGAGTAAAACAGTTTGAGTTACCTTGTGCACTTGAGGTATCCGAACTTGAAGCTGCTGTTCCCGGATTTGATCTTTATATGATCCCTATGGTGCTTAATACGCCTGATCCAGCCTGGATTGTAGGCCATCATCGCCGAGCTATTGAACGCTATGGATTTATGATTCCATGGGATTCGCTTCTAACGGAAGGTTATATTGTGCTGAATAGTGCCTCTTCAGTTGCACGGATTACAGGGGCTGAGACGGCCATTGATGCTGAAGAAGCGGCTGCTTATGCTCAGGTTGCGGACAGGCTGATGTCACTGCCGATTGTTTATCTTGAATACAGCGGTAGGTTCGGGGATATGGAGACTGTGCGGACAGTACGCGAAATGGTGGATCACGCCCAACTTTTTTATGGTGGGGGCATTACTTGTGAGGCGGAAGCCGAGCAGGCAGCAGCTCTATGTGATACAGTAGTGGTCGGCAATATTATTTATAGTGATGTACAGCAGGCACTGCTAACAGTTGCGGCTGTAAAAAAGACAGTACAAGAGCAATTCGATTAAATTATAAGAAAGTATAAGTTTCACCTTATACATTATCCTTATATTCTTCGCATAAACACTTACCGTCCTTATAAGGACGCCAAAGGCGTTTATGTTTAGTGGTTATTTTTAGGACTACTTATGATTTGTGATTTTATATTTAGAAAGGAGCATGTTACACATGCAACTTATTAGCATACAAGACGCAGTAAGTCGACTGAATCCTCCACAAAGACAGGCTGTCGAAACTACTGAAGGACCACTTTTGATTATGGCTGGTGCGGGCAGTGGGAAGACGAGAGTGTTGACTCACAGAATCGCCTGGCTGATTGCAAATCGAAAGGCGCCGCCTTGGGCGATTTTGGCGATTACATTTACGAATAAAGCCGCGCGGGAAATGCAGGAACGTGTATCTAAGCTTGTCGGACCTGAGGGAAGAGATATCTGGGTATCCACCTTTCACTCTATGTGTGTTCGGATTTTGCGGAAGGATATCGAGCGGATTGGTTTTACCTCCAACTTCTCCATTCTGGACTCTACAGATCAGTTATCCGTAATACGTAACTGTATGAAGGAACTGAATATTGATACGAAGAAATTCGAACCAAAAGCTGTGCAGGCTATCATTAGCGCATCCAAGAATGAGCTGATCACTCCGGCGCAGTATGAGCAGAAGGTTGGCGATTATTTTGAAGGCTTAGTTGCAAAGGTATATAAGATGTATCAAAGACGTCTAAGAAGCAATAACTCGCTTGATTTTGATGATTTGATTATGAAGACCATCGAACTGTTTAAGGAAGTTCCCGAGGTACTTGATTTCTACCAAAAGAAATTCAAATACATCCACGTGGATGAGTATCAGGATACGAACAGAGCGCAGTATATGTTGTGCCGTATGCTCGCTGATAGCCACCACCGGATTTGTGTGGTAGGGGATAGTGACCAGTCGATTTATCGCTGGCGCGGAGCGGATATTACGAACATTCTTAATTTTGAAGAGGACTATCCAGAAGCGAAGACCATTCTTCTAGAGCAGAACTACCGTTCAACTGCTAATATCTTGAATGCAGCCAATGGTGTGATCGCACTCAATAGTGGACGTAAGCCGAAGAAGCTGTGGACCGATTCCGAGGAAGGTGCCAAGATTAAGGTATACCGGGCGGACTCCGAGCATGATGAAGGTTACTTTGTAACCGGAGAAATCAGCAGAAATGTGAAACAGGGTCAAGCCTACCAGAATCATGCGATACTGTATCGTACGAATGCCCAGTCACGGGTAATCGAGGAAATTCTAATTAAATCTGATATTCCGTATCAAATCGTAGGCGGGATTAAGTTCTATGATCGTAAAGAAATCAAAGATCTGCTCGCTTATTTACGCCTGTTGTCTAACCCTGATGATGATATCAGCCTTACGCGTATTATTAATGTACCTAAGCGGGGATTAGGGGATACAACGGTTGGTAAGCTGGCAGCTGCGGCTGGTGAGCGTGGTGTTTCTATTTTCCGCGTACTACAAACTGTAGATGATTTGGGCTTTGCCGGACGGACGCGGAATATGCTAGTAGAGTTCTACGATATGATTGAAGCTCTGCACCGTATGGTGGAGTTCTTGTCCGTAACAGAACTGACGGAAAAAATACTGGAGATGTCGCAGTACCGTTTTGAGCTGCAAAATGAAAACACTCTCGAATCTCGCTCGCGACTAGAGAATATCGATGAGTTCTTGTCCGTGACGATGGAGTTTGAAAAGAATAACGAGGACAAATCGCTTGTCTCTTTTCTCACGGATCTTGCACTTATCGCAGATATTGATAGTGTGAATGATGATGAAGAGGACCGTAGTGACGCTGTAGTCCTGATGACGATGCACAGCGCCAAAGGTCTGGAGTTCCCAACGGTATTTATCGTCGGGATGGAAGAAGGCGTGTTCCCGCACAGCCGAGCCTTCCAAGACAACGATGAGCTCGAAGAGGAACGCCGGCTTGCGTATGTAGGGATCACCCGCGCCGAGAAACAATTGTTTCTCTCTTGCGCGCGGATGCGTACGCTCTTTGGGCGGACGACGGCGAATCAGCCGTCCCGCTTCATTGAAGAGATTCCGGAGGAGTTGAAGGAAGATACCGCGAAGACACAGGACCGCTTCCAACGCGGAGGCTCGGAGGTAGGCGGTGCTTACGGCGGACGCGGCTTCAGTGGCGGCAGTCGTGGGAACTTCGGCGGCCGAAGTGGAGCTGCTGGTGCGGCGCCGATTGGCAGCGGAAGCACAGCGTCCGCAGCGACAAGCAAGAGCAGCGTGACAGTAACCTCCGGAGGCGCACAGCGCGCTACTGGAGCAGGGGCTGCAGCAGCTGGCGAATACAAAGCGGGTGATAAGGTTTCGCATGGCAAATGGGGTACTGGCACCGTTGTAGCTGTGAAGGGCACCGGGAATGATACGGAGCTGCAAATTGCTTTTCCGGCACCAGTGGGTGTAAAACGACTGCTTGCAGGGTTTGCACCGATTACCAGGGTGGAATAATAGTAGGAAACGATTAACGAACGGATATTTAGACCACGCTAATCATTAGGAAACTTATTGACGGAGGGATGTACCTGCATGGATGCTATGCATGTGATGGAAGAGCTTGTTGCGGAGTTAAATAATTATAATTACCACTATTACACGCTGGATGCTCCGCTAGTCAGCGATAAGGAATATGATGTTTTATACGACAAGCTTGTAGCACTGGAGGCTGAGAGTGGCTTCGTACTACCAGATTCACCTACACAACGTGTAGGTGGAGAGCTGCTTAAGGGCTTCACGCCGCATCGGCATCTGGCTCCGCTTTGGAGTCTCGATAAAGCACAGAATATTGAACAGCTGCGGAGCTGGAATACGCGGGTACTTCGCTTAGTGAATGAGTACAATCTTAAGAACCCAGGCAACCCTCTTCCTGCTCCTTGTTATGCAGTAGAACTGAAGTTTGATGGCTTGACGCTGAATCTAACCTATCGGAATGGTGTTCTCGAACAGGCATCGACGCGTGGTAATGGTGTCATTGGGGAAGGAATACTTGCTCAGGTGAAGACCATTAAGTCTGTTCCATTAACGATTCCTTTTAAAGAAGGGGTCATTGAAGTACAGGGCGAAGGGATTATGAATCTATCTGTGCTCGCTGATTATAATACCCGGGCTGCAGAGCCACTTAAGAATGCGCGTAATGCGGCGGCAGGAGCACTGCGCAATCTAAACCCGAAGACTACTGCAGAACGTCGTTTGAATGCATATTTCTATAATGTAGGTTTTGGCGAAGGTGTAGAGTTCGCCGATCATCAGGAGATGATGGATTTTCTACGGAATAATAAATTCAAAGTTAATCCTTATCTGACTTACTGTAATGATTTCGATGATGTGACTGAGCAGCTTGCTGGAATCGAGGAGAGTCGTTCAAGTCTTGATTACCTCATTGATGGAGCGGTGATCAAGGTAACGGATTTCCGTATTCGTGAAGTTCTTGGTTACACTGACAAGTTCCCTCGCTGGGCAGTGGCTTATAAATTTGAAGCTGAAGAAACAACGACCGTGCTTGAGTCTGTTAGCTGGAATGTAGGACGTACAGGTAAAGTGACTCCTTTAGCTCGTGTTGAAGCCGTAGAGCTTGCTGGAGTTACCGTGCAGAATTGCACATTAAATAATGTGGGCGATATTGAGCGCAAAAACTTGAAATTCGCCTTAGGCTCACGAGTGTTTATTCGGCGTTCTAATGATGTTATCCCGGAAATTCTCGGCAAGGTAACAGAAGAGAATGACGGAGGAGAAATTATTTTCCCTGAGGATTGCCCGGCTTGTGGATTTCCGCTAGAAATGCGTGGTGCGCATCTTTTCTGTAATAATAAGCTGAACTGTAGACCGCAAATTATTAGTCGGATCACTCATTTCGCTTCGCGTGATGCGATGGATATTGAGACGTTTAGTGAGAAGACAGCAGGTCAGCTCTACGACGAGCTTAATGTTCATGACTCTGCGGATCTGTATGAGTTGTCCTTTGAGCAGCTTGTACAGCTGAACCGTTTCGGGGAGAAAAAAGCACAGAATTTGCTGCAAGCGTTAGAGGATAGCAAAGGTCGCGATCTCGCCTCATTCCTCTTTGCGTTAGGAATCCCTAACACAGGTAAAGCAACAACTAAGATGCTGGCTGATCATTTCCGCGATCTGGATGCTGTGATGCAGGCTAAAGCGGAAGAACTTGCCGAGTTGCCAGACATTGGCGGGATTGTCGCCGAGAGTATTGTTAACTTCTTCGCAGATCCTATAGTTGTGGCGAATGTTGCTCGGTTGCGGGCGCTTGGGGTTGAAGCAAAAGCTCCTGAGGCCGCACGCCCTGTTAGCACGGATTCCTTCTTTAGCGGAAAAACGGTAGTGTTGACCGGTTCATTACAAAAGCTTACACGTGACGAAGCCGCCGAACGTCTGGAAGCACTCGGAGCGAAGGTGTCTGGAAGTGTATCTAAGAAGACGGATTTGGTTATTGCCGGCGAGAAGGCAGGTAGTAAACTGGCCAAAGCACAGCAGCTGGGCATTCAGGTCATCGAGGATGAGGATGAGCTGATTCGACTGCTGGAGATGTAAGCATATTTTTACTAAATTCTAAAAGGGTACCAGTTCCATTTCGTTTAAGTACGAGTGGAGCGGGTACCTTTTTTTTGCGTAACCTACTTATTGTCGTTCGATTTTAAGTACATGTTTCTATTTTCGAGGAAAAACGTTCAATGGATCTGCTAATATAGAAGCTAAAGATAATTATTACTATATTTGAAAGGAACCCCCTCCTGTGAAGAGAGAAACGATATTATTAGTAGATGATGAGAAGGAAATTGTAGAGCTGTTATCGATATACCTCTGTAATGAGGGCTACCGGCTGCTTAAGGCCTATGATGGAATGGAAGCGCTGGCGTGTCTGCAGAAGGAAGAAGTCGATCTAATTATTCTGGATGTCATGATGCCTAAGATGGATGGACTTGCTGCATGCATGAAGATCCGTGAAGAGCGGAAGATGCCAATTATCATCCTTTCAGCCAAAAATACGGATATGGACAAAATCTCAGGACTTAGCATAGGAGCGGACGACTACGTGGGCAAGCCGTTTAATCCTTTGGAGATTGTGGCACGAGTTAAGTCACAGCTGCGTCGTTATCACGCTTTCAATAAAGATAGTAATAGCCTAGGGAATGACAGCAAACTGAGCTTTGAAGATTTAACTATAGATACGTCTAAGCATGAGGTACATATAGACCAGCAGAAGATTAAGCTGACCCCCCGGGAATTTTCTATTTTAGAGCTTTTGGCAAGGCACCAAGGTCAAGTGCTCAGCTTAGAGCAGATATACGATAAGGTGTGGAACGAACCATTTTTAGATGGGGGTAATACTGTTATGGTACATATTCGTAACCTCCGCGATAAAATCGAAGTGGATTCGAAGCGCCCCCGTTATATACAAACCGTCTGGGGAGTTGGCTATAAATTAGATGGACCTTCCTGAAAGGATTAGGTGAGGCTTCTTGAATTCAAAATATATAACTACGATTCGTTGGAAGTTTATATACGCCTTTTTGCTTAGTGTGCTTTCCGGTGGATTACTGCTGTTTGCAGGTTACCAGCTCGTTAATTTCATGATCTATCTGAATCCAGTGTCAGAGTCGGCTCCCTATTCACGTATCTTACGCTGGATCATTAATCATATTGGCTCTATGCCACTGCTGACCGCAGCTGGTATTATCAGCTTTTTGCTGTTCTTTTTTATCTATACTCGTAAAATAGTACTGTATCTGGAGGAGATCACCAAAGGAATTCGGGAAATCACAAGCTCCGGGATGTCGCACCGAATTGAAGTCAGAACCACGGACGAGCTGGGAGTGCTGGCTGAGAATATTAATGAAATGGCTGAACGTTTGCAGCACTCCGTGGAAGAGGAACGTAAAGCAGTGAATGCAAAAAATGACTTGATCACGGGTGTCTCCCACGATTTAAGAACCCCCCTTACCTCTGTCCTCGGTTTTCTGGAATATATCGAGCAAGATCGATGCCAGGAAGAAGTAGAAATACGATATTACGTGAGCATAGCCTACAACAAATCCCTTGTGCTGCGTAAACTGATCGACGATCTTTTTGAATATACACGCGTAAATAGTGGGGAATACCCTCTGGTTATGGAGCGATTAGATTTAAAAGCATTTATACGGCAGTTAGCGGAAGAGTCAGTTCCAGAACTAACAAAGGCTGAAATGATCTATGAGATCGATGACCAAGCTGGTGAGTTGTGGATAGAGGCTTCCCCTAAAGAATTAGTTCGTGCTTATGAGAATTTGATTACGAACGCGATCCGTTACGGTAGAAGCGGCGGGAAAGTGGAGATTGGTTTCAGTAAAAGGGGAGATGAAGCGGTTGTCCGCATTAGCAATTTTGGAGAAATGATTGCAGAGAGCGATATTCCGTTTATTTTCGAACGATTCTATCGGGCAGAGAAGTCTCGTTCACAGCATACAGGCGGTTCAGGCCTAGGTCTTGCCATTTCCAAAAGTATCATCGAACGCCACAATGGCGTTATTTATGTAGAAAGCTCCCCGCTTCGGACGGATTTTATCACCTATTTCCCATTCTTCATAGAATCTTAAGAAAACTCTTGGCGGGTTCTTAAGATTTGGAAGATATCCTTGTGAGCACAAGGAGGGAATGACTATGCACAAACTTCGGACGGTTCGCATCCATTATCTTTATATTTTTATAGGGAGTGCTCTTTTGAGTGCTGCCTTTCTTTTTGCTGTCCAGCGGGCTGTTGCTTTGCTGTATTCTCATTATTCGGGGAAGTCAGGCGTCTTTTTTGTTCGTCTTATCCATTGGACCATTAATCATATTGGAACAATCCCTAGCGTCATAATTCTATTTGTTCTATTCTTCAGTGGGTTGTTTATTCTCCGTTCACAGAAAATTGCCGATGATTTGCACACGGTACTGATTGGAAGCTCAGAGTTAGCAGACAAGGGAGTAACAAAAGAAATCAAGGTTCTCTCTGGAGGAGAAGTAGGCCAAATCGCCGCTAACCTGAATCGCATGCAAAGAATTGAAGTTCCGAATAGAGGCGTAGCAACAGAAACGATGCAGGACACACCAGCTGTAGCTTTATTGATAAGAACTCGGGCAATTCTCCGTGCTCTCCGTGAGGTAGAGGAGGCTGACAACACGGATGATGGGATGGAAGCCCAAGCACTTCTTGAAGCAGCGAGTGTTGAAGCCCGTAGTATGGAGCGGTTCTTAGAGAACCTGATTATAGAATCATGAATGCCGTTACCGAAAAAAAACAAAGTGTAGCCCATTCAGGCAAGGATGGCAGATGGATCGTGCGTACCCGGATACTCCGTCTGGGGTATTTATTATTTGATGGGAGTATCATTGGAATAATAATAGCGCTCGTAGGTTTGCTTTACGTATTTCAATACGGCGGGCAAGTGGTTAAGCAGCAAGGGGATAAACTTCAGCTGCCGGAATCGAGCATCATTAAGACCTCGGACGGGACGACATTACGAATGATCCCTTTACCGGGCTCGGGGTATAGACATTCAGCGGAGCTGGAGGAAATGCCTGCATTATTGATAAATACGTTTTTAGCGGTGGAGGACCGGCGCTTTTATAGGCATCAGGGATTAGATTATAAAGGAATTTCTCGCGCTTTTCTAAATAATATTGTGGATATGGATCTCTCCGAGGGCGGGAGTAGTATTACTCAGCAGCTAGCTCGCAATCTTTATTTGAATAGGAACAAGAATGTCATACGTAAGCTAAACGAAGCATCCATTGCTCTTGCATTGGAGAGGCAGTTATCAAAACGAGAGATTCTAGGGCTTTACCTTAATCAGATTTATATGGGGCGTGGACAATATGGAGTAAAGGCAGCTGCGGAGCGTTACTTCGGCGTATCCGATTTGAAAAAACTAGAAATATGGCAAATCGCCACCTTGGCGGGAATCCCTAAAGGACCGTCTATTTATAATCCGGTAGACAATAGTACATTATCCAAAACAAGAAGGAATCTCGTTCTACAGATTATGTTAGATCAAGGACTGATCACTAATGAACATATGCGTGAGGCCAGAGATAAAAAGTATCAACCTCCCGCTGCGAACAAAGTAGAAGTCATTGGTGTGCATTATGTGGACGCTACGCTTAAGGAAGCGGCTCAGATCACTGGGAAGTCTGTGGAGGAGCTTCGAACGGGTGGCTACACTATCGTTACAGGGTTGAACATTAAAGCACAGCAGGCGCTAGAGCAGGCTTTTCTAAAGGGTTCTTCTTTCCCGCCTGACGGAAAAGATCAGCAGGTAGAAGCAACTATGACCATAATGGATCATCGTACAGGTGAAGTGGTGGCACTAATTGGTGGGCGTGAACAAAATGAGGGGAGCTTGAACAGAGCTACAATTGATGCGCGGCAGCCAGGCTCCAGCTTCAAGCCGATCATTGATTATGGCCCCGCGCTAGAGAGCGGGAAGTTTAGCCCGAATAGCATACTTTCTGATCGCAAATACGCTTATGGCAATTATGTACCTGAGAATTTGAACGGTGTGTATCAAGGTCAAATCACAATGAGTAGAGCGCTGCAAAAATCCGTGAATGCACCAGCTGTTTGGCTTTTGAAGCAGGTTGGAATCTCTTCTGCGCGGCAATTTGCAGCCAAATTAGGAATTGTACTGACAGAGGAGGATAACCATTTATCAATAGCTTTAGGAGGGCTTCATAATGGGGTATCGCCACTTAAAATGACACAAGCCTATGGTGTCTTTGCTAATGGAGGTAAATTCAATGAGGCTCATATGGTACGCACGATAATGGATTCAAAAGGGAAGGTTGTGTATTCACATCTCTCCGAATCACGGCAGGTAATATCGCAACGAACCGCAGAGGCAATGACGATGATGCTACGTAATGTTGTCAATGAAGGAACGGGCAAAAAAGCGCAAATGAACAGGCCTGTAGCGGGGAAAACCGGAACAACCCAATTGGATCTGCCAGGCGTAAGCAAGAAAGCTAACCGGGATTTGTGGTTTGTTGGTTATACTTCGGAATGGACAGCTGCAGTGTGGATTGGGTTTGATCGTACAAATAAGGATAATTATATGACAGAGGGCAGCGGGAAGGCTGCCGCTCTATTTTCTACAGTCATGAGTAAGGCGTTAAGTGGTTACTGATGTTACTGATGTTTATTGAGCGGCCCATTCTTCTAGTTTCTCGTCTCTAGGAAGCAGGAGAGCAAGGAAACCCAAAAGAGGTAGGAATCCACAAGCTATAAACACTTTTGAAATTCCAATGCTGTCAATCAGATTGCCGAGTACCAAGGAGCCAATTCCTCCGAGCCCAAATGCAAGACCAGTGATTAACCCTGAAACTGTTCCGATATTGCCTGGATAAAGCATCTGAGCATAGATTACAGTAACAGAGAAGCTGGACAAAAGGATGAAGCCGCCAATCAGTAAGAGTATAGCTGCCCACATTTGGTTCACGAAGGGTAGAGCCAGTGCGAAGGGCACTGTTCCGACCATAGAGAGAAGAATGAGATTACGCCGTCCGAAGCGGTCTGCCAGTGGGCCTCCAAAGAATGTACCGACAGCTCCAGCTGCCAGATACATAAAAATATAGATTTGGGCCTTATCAAGCGTCATTTGATATTTGTCCATTAAATAGAAAGCGTAGTAACTGCCGATAGAAGCGCCGTACCAAGATCTTACAAAGACTAGGAACACGAGGATGATTGTTGCCGTTCGAATACTTTTGCGGCGGGTAGGATCGATTGCGCGAGCTGTTGATTTCTTATGAAACGTATATCCCGCATCCAGCATCTCTCGATACCAGCGAGCGACATAGGTCTGTACGGCAATTCCGGCAGCCGCAACGATAGTGAAGCCAAGAGCCCCGATCTGCCCAAAGGGAATGAATATCCATTTCGTGAGCATTGGTCCTAAAGATTGTCCAGCGTTACCGCCGACTTGAAAAATAGATTGCGAAAGACCTTTCCGTTGACCGGCAGCCATATGAGCAACACGCATGCCTTCCGGATGAAAGGTAGCAGATCCGAAGCCAATTAGCATGACGGAAAACAATACAAGAATATAGTTGTTGGCATAAGCCAATAAAAGTACGCCTAGAAATGTGCTGCACATACCCAGTGGTAACAATATAGGACGTGGCTTACGATCAGCCGCATACCCAATGACTGGTTGGATAACGGAGGACGTCATGTTTAAGGCAAAGGAGATCCACCCGATCTGAGCGAAGGAGAGCATTAAGTTATCTTTGAGAATAGGAAAGATTGCAGGGATGACTGCCTGAATAGAATCGTTAAATAAATGAACAAAGCTGACAGCCAGCAAAATCTTATAGATTGTTGCTTGCTGCAGATTACGGAGCTCCTTGTCCTTGGTGTTTGTTTGGGCCGCAGCACTAGAAGGATTGTTTTTCATTTAGACTCCTCTCGTACGTATTATTAGAAGTTAATATATGGGATTACGATAAATTCTATTTAGCCATAAATTAAGGATTATTGGAATCAATTTGTGTTGGTTTGTGCTAGTTTGAAAGTATTTATTCGTAGATTATTTTTATTTCAAAAAAAGCTTGCAAACATAAGAACAGCATGGTATATTATCTCTTGTGCTTATGACGCATCGAACAAATGAAACACAAACGATGAAAAAATAAGTTGACAAGAAATACGAAAACATGATATACTCTAATTCCTGTGCAAGAGACAGTTGATGTCGAAATGCCGGGAGCAAGTTCTTTGAAAACTGAACAAATGGAACGCGTTAATTTTTAAAAGATTCATTCAATGAATCGTCAGTTTCAAAATGAGCATATCGCTCTTTTCAATACTAATTGGAGAGTTTGATCCTGGCTCAGGACGAACGCTGGCGGCGTGCCTAATACATGCAAGTCGAGCGGAGTTATTTTGGAAGCTTGCTTTCAAAATAACTTAGCGGCGGACGGGTGAGTAACACGTAGGCAACCTGCCCCTTAGACTGGGATAACTACCGGAAACGGTAGCTAATACCGGATAATTTCTTTTTTCTCCTGAAGAAAGAATGAAAGACG
>Ga0153923_100109_pt1 | contig 39642 bp, 31 predicted proteins | sample TSNJ007MetaG_FD_104682 | JGI IMG/M metagenome (GOLD analysis project Ga0153923, IMG submission 104682) | Attine ant fungus gardens microbial communities from New Jersey, USA - TSNJ007 MetaG | ecosystem: Host-associated > Fungi > Mycelium > Unclassified | place: USA: New Jersey, Brendon T. Byrne...
ACTTTGTCCGCCATGGAAACGGTCGGGGATGGGGTTGTCATAGCGGCTGTTCCTTGCTCATGGGCACCAGTAAATCTCTAACGTGGGTTGCAGAAACGCGCGCACCGGCATGGCCGCGACGTCGTCGGATGCCAGTGCGGCATTCAGGGTGGTCAGTTTCGACTGACCGGAAATCGACAGAATCTTGTGCTTCGCCGAAGCCAGCAGCGCACGGCTCATGGTCAGGCGTTGACGCGGCACACTCGGCGCCAGCATCGGCCAGCAGCGACGGCTGCCGTCAGCCTGCAAGGCTTCGGTCAGGTTCGGGCTGTCGGGGAACAACGACGCGGTGTGACCGTCATCGCCCATGCCCAGCACCAGCACGTCAATCGGTGGCAATTCCGCGAGCAGACGGTCGGCCTGTTCCGCAGCCTGCTCGACGTTGGCCGCCGCGCTGTAAAGGCTGAGGAACTTTGCATTGGCGGCCGAGCCTTTGAGCAGATACTGCTTGAGCAGGCCGGCGTTGCTGTCAGCGTGTTCGACCGGTACCCAGCGTTCGTCAGCGAGGGTCACGACGACCTTCGACCAATCCAGCTCCTGCTTGGCCAGGTGCTGAAAAAACGCCACCGGGCTGCGGCCGCCAGAGACCACCAGCACCGCGTTGCCACGTGCGGCGATGGCATCGCTCAACTGCTTGGCGACGCTCAGCGCCAGACCTTCGGCCAACAGCACCGGGCTCTTGAATTCGTGGGCATTCACGCCCGCCGGCAGTTTCACATCAGATATCGCCATACCACGACCTCCCGTCCCGCGTGATCAGTGCAATCGAGCTCATCGGCCCCCACGACCCGGCCGCATACGGCTTGGGCGCGTCACCGGATTTTTTCCAGCCGGCGATCAACTGGTCACACCACTTCCACGCGGCTTCGATTTCATCTTTACGGACAAACAGGTTCTGATTGCCGTTCATCACTTCCAGCAACAACCGCTCGTAGGCATCGGGGATCCGTGCGCTGCGCCAAGTGTCGGAGAAATTCAGTTGCAGCGGGCCGCTGCGCAATTGCATGCCCTTGTCCAGGCCCTGCTCCTTGGTCATCACACGCAAGGAAATGCCTTCGTCCGGTTGCAGACGGATGATCAGCTTGTTGCTGATCTGCAGGCGTTGTTCCGGTGCAAAAATGTAGTGCGACGGTTCCTTGAAGTGGATGACGATCTGCGACAGCTTTTGCGGCATGCGCTTGCCGGTACGCAGGTAGAACGGCACGCCGGCCCAGCGCCAGTTGCGGATGTCGGCACGCAAGGCGACGAAGGTTTCGGTGTCGCTCTGGGTGTTGGAATTCGGCTCTTCGAGGTAGCCCGGCACGGACTTGCCTTCGCTGTGCCCGGCGATGTACTGACCGCGCACCACTTGAGTGGTCAGGCCTTCTGGACTGATCGGCGCCAGGGCCTTGAGCACTTTCACCTTTTCGTCACGGATGCTGTCGGCGGACAGGTCGGCTGGCGGGTCCATCGCAATCAGGCACAGCAGCTGCAACAGGTGATTCTGGATCATGTCGCGCAGCTGGCCGGCCTTGTCGAAGTAGCCCCAACGGCCTTCGATGCCGACCTTCTCGGCCACGGTGATTTCCACGTGGGAGATGTAATTCTGGTTCCACTGGGTTTCGAACAGGCTGTTGGCGAAACGCAGGGCGATCAGGTTCTGGACGGTCTCTTTGCCCAGGTAGTGGTCGATGCGGTAGGTGCGGTTCTCCGGGAAGAACTGCGCCACGGCGTCATTCACTTTACGCGAGGATTCCAGATCGGAGCCGATCGGCTTTTCCAGGACGACGCGAGTGTTTTCCGCCAGACCGACTTTCGCCAGGTTCTCGCAAATCGCGCCGTACACCGCGGCCGGCGTGGCGAAGTAGGCAATCATGCGTTGCGTGCTGCCGGCCGCTTCGGCCAGCGCCACATAATCTTCAGCCTTGAGGAAGTCGACGTGCAGGTAGCTCAGGCGCGCCAGAAAGCGCTCGGCCACGGCCTCGTCCAGCTCTTTGCCGACGTAACGGCGCAGTTCGGCGGCGATGAATGCCAGGTGCTGCTGCTCGGAGCCGGGTTCACGGGCCAGCGCGATGATGCGCGTGTCCTCGTGCAACAGCTCGGCGCCATCGAGGTGATAAAGGGCAGGAAACAGCTTGCGCAGGGCCAGATCGCCCAGAGCGCCGAACAAGGCAAAGGTGCACGGTTCAACCGTAATCGAAGGCATGATGTTTGTTCTTTTATCAAGTTAAGCTACAAATACCTTTTTTCAAGGCATCACTCAAGGGAAAATGTAGTAATAACCACAACATTTTCGCAAAATACAGATTCCGAGTGGTGGTCGGTCGGAGCCACCAGTAGGATAGGCCACCGTTACGGGCCACATCAAAGGCCCAATTTGCATAGCCCGGCGCACCTTTGCGCAGGTGAATTAGGAATTCCATATGGACCGCGTGCGAAATTTACTGGAACAGATCCAGAGTCGCCTTGAAGAGCTGAACAAGGCCGAACGCAAAGTCGCCGAGGTGATCCTGCTCAACCCGCAGCAGGCCACCCGCTTCAGCATCGCCGCCCTCGCCCAGGCCGCATCGGTGAGCGAGCCGACGGTCAACCGTTTCTGCCGTTCGTTCGGTGTCAGCGGCTACCCTGAACTCAAGCTGCAACTGGCGCAAAGCCTGGCCAGTGGCGCGGCGTATGTCAGCCGCGCGGTGGAGGCCGATGACAATCCCGAGGCTTACACGCAGAAGATTTTCGGCAGCGCCATCGCCTCGCTGGACAGCGCTTGCCAGGCGCTCGATCCGAACCTGATCAGCCGCGCCGTCGACCTGTTGATTCAGGCGCGGCAGATTCACTTCTTCGGCCTCGGTGCGTCAGCGCCTGTGGCTTTGGATGCGCAGCACAAATTCTTCCGTTTCAACCTCGCCGTCACCGCCCACGCAGACGTGCTGATGCAGCGAATGATTGCTTCGGTGGCGCATACGGGTGAGCTGTTCGTGATCATTTCCTACACCGGCCGCACCCGCGAACTGGTGGAAGTGGCGCGCATCGCCCGGGAGAACGGCGCTTCGGTGCTGGGTCTGACCGCCGAAAATTCGCCGCTGGCCAAGGCCAGCACCCTGAGCCTGAACATTCCGCTGCCGGAAGACACCGACATCTATATGCCGATGACTTCGCGGATCATTCAGTTGACAGTGCTGGATGTGTTGGCGACCGGTATGACCTTGCGTCGCGGGGTGGATTTCCAGCCGCATCTGCGCAAGATCAAAGAGAGCTTGAATGCCAGCCGGTATCCGGTGGGCGATGAGTTCAACTGAGGCCTGATAGTTCTTTATTGAATGATCCGGCCTCATCGCTGGCAAGCCAGCTCCCACAGTGTCCGGGTCGTCCACAAAATCCATGACCGCCACCAAACCTGTGGGAGCTGGCTTGCCAGCGATGGGGCCAGCAGCCACAGTACAAACTCAGGCAGCAGCCCACGCCTGCAAGCTCAAATGTGCTTTCTCCCCCGGCGCCAGATGCAGGCTGTCGGTACCGCCCGCCGCCGCTTCGACACAGACAAACTCGGTCACTTCATCCCAGCTCACGCCCAACAGGGGTCGTGAGCCAGGATGCCAGACCACGGTGTCGCCGCTGTCGCCGGTATCGATGCACAACTCGCGCTGCCAGGCGTGATCCTTGAGCTGTAGTTCGCCGTCGTGCTGGAACACTCGCTGACAACCGCCATCGACGCGCAACTCGCCTTCCTGCTGACAGGATTGGCGGCTCAACTGGTCATAACCCTGTGCCCCTTCGAGGCCAGACAGCGCTATCTCACCGACGTCACCAATACGCCAGTAAGCGTGCAAAGCCTGGCTCAACTGGCACGGCATGTCATCCTGATGCTCGGTGCTCAGGCGTAATTCCATGCGTTCACCGAGGTGCGCATGCAGGTCGACCTGCCAGTCGCACAGCTGCAATTGCCAATGCAGGCGCACGCCATCTTCGGCGCTGCTGCTGTCGAGCAGTTTCCAGTCGAGCAGGCGCGCCCATCCATGGGATGGCCAGGCGTTTTCGCTCGGATGGCGGCCATACCACGGCCAGCACACCGGCACGCCGCCACGAATGGCGCCAACGTGGGGCCACTTTGCCGCACACCACAACCACGGCTTCTGCCCGCGTGGCTGAAAGTGCAGCAACTGCGCGCCCTGGCGACTGAACACCGCCTGACACAGCGGATGGTCGATCACCAGCACGTCGCGCATCTGATAGCGCTCCCAGGCGAACACCGGTCGTTCGCGCAGGGATTTGAAGAAGCGTTGCAGCGGATGCTCATGCATTGGCCACGGTCCTGAAAATCATGGGGGTACTCAGCAATCCACATTGCTCTTGTGGCGAGGGAGCTTGCTCCCGCCGGGCTGCGAAGCGGCCCTGAAACCATTCACTGCGGTGTGTCAGTCAGACTGCATTTGCCGGATTACGACTGCTGCGCAGCCGGGCGGGAGCAAGCTCCCTCGCCACAAAAGCGATCCACTGAACTTCGCAAAAAAAAGCGGACAGCCTTGGCTGTCCGCAAATATGCGCACATGGAGAGGAGCTTATCGCAACAACGTTAGAACGTAGACTGAATTTTCAGGCCAGCGACCAAAGCGTTGTCCACTGCATCCACACCACCCGGGTGAGTGATGTATTGCAGGTTAGGACGCACGGTCAGCCAGTTGGTGACGTGGAAGCCGTAGTTGACCTCGTAGTTGTATTCGGTTTCACGAATCGGCGAGAACACCGGGTTGTCGTAGTCCGACACTCCGTTGGAAGCATTCAGCAGCTCGGCGTTTTTCTTCACGTCATCGTTGACGTGGATACGCGCCGCACCAATGCCGACGTCATCCTTCGGACGTGCGTCGAACGGGCCTTTGTAGACAAACATCACCGACTGGTAGTTGTCGATGAAGTTGGTGTCCTTGTCGTGGAACGTGGCGTTGGCGGCGATGTTCAGACCGCGAGTCGCATCACCGTTGTGGCTGGTGAGTTGCTGCTGCGCGACGAACCAGTAGCCGTGTTTGCTGCTGTGGGTCTTGTACGCGTCGCCAGTGGTCGCCGCGTCGAAACCGTTGACGTCTTCGCGGACATCATTGGCATCCGCCGTGCTCTTGTAGTAACCGATGCGGTATTCGCCCGGCAGGCTGTTGACCTTCGGCGACCAGACCAGTTCGACTGGCAGAACAGTACCGGCGGTGCCACTGCCGCTGAGTTTGAAACCGTTGCCGTGTTCCAACTGCGACGGGTTCTGGTTGTACGCACCGATCTGCGCGTAGAGCTCGTCGTTGATGTTGTACTTCACGCGGATCGCGGCCTGGCTGACCGGCCAGTTGTACCAGATGTTGGTCGCCCAGTTACCCACTTGCGAGCCGCAGAACGCCAGGTTCTGGAAGTCGCACGGGAAGGTGTTGAAGTCTTCGCCTTCACCGAAGTAACCGGCCTTGACGTCGAGCTTGTTGTCGAAGAACTGGTGCTGAATCCACAACTGGGTCAGACGCACCATGTGGCCACGACCGTAGACTTCCTGCGAGGAAGACAGAGTGCCGGCACGCGGATCGCCAACGCGGTCGTTGGAGATGTTTTGCCCGTTACGGTTGGTCAACTGGATCTTGGCCTGAGTGTTGTCCCAGCCCCAGAGTTTTTGCAGATCCAGCGCCACGCCCAGACCGAACTGATCGCTGTAGCGACCGGTCTTGTCGTCGTTGTAGCCGCCATGCAGGTTGGCGCCCATTTCCCCAACGTAGTCAGCCTTGATGTCGATACCTTGCTCGATCAGCTTGGTCCGCTCGCCACCCCAGTCACCGGTCATCCATTTCGAGTCGGAGCTGAAGGCATCCGCCGCCATGGCGTTACCGGCCAGCACCAATGCCGCCGCAGCTGACACTTGGCAGATCAACCGGGCATTGACGTGTTTCTTTTTCATCCCTACATCCTCGTCTTTATTGTTATTAACTGTTTTTTTCCAACGCGGTTTACATAAATTGCGCTGGATTACAGGCAATCCAGCGCGTGCTCCTGTTTGGAATCCGATCCCTGTGGGAGCTGGCTTGCCAGCGATGGCATCGACTCAGTTCCACTGTGAACCGAGTTGCCTGCATCGCTGGCAAGCCAGCTCCCACATGACCGCATTCCTGCATTGATTTCTTAGCGGCCTTTGAACTGCGCCACGTTCGCCGACCGCGCTTCGGTCTGCGCCTGGCCCGCAACGCCCAGACGCTCGCCAGTCTTGGCATCGAACAACAACACTTTCGACGGATCGAATTGCAGGGTCAGGGTTTCGCCCACCTGCGGCGCCACGTCCGGTGCCAGACGGCAGCAGACCTTGGTCTCATTCAGGTTGACGAACACCAGGGTGTCCGGACCGGTCGGCTCGGTGACCTGCACTTCGGCCTTGATGCTCGGCAGGCCACAGCCATCGCCGTTCGCCAGGACAATCTGTTCCGGGCGCAGGCCGAGGATCACTTCGCGATCTTCAAGGCCGGCATCCGACATGCTCATCGGCAACTCGCAACGGGCCTGGCCACTGTCGAGCAGCGCCACCAGACGGCCGTCCTTGCGTTGCAGGCGCAGCGGGATGAAGTTCATCGGCGGCGAACCGATGAAACTCGCCACGAACAGGTTGGCCGGGTCGTTGTAGATCTCTTTTGGCGTGCCGAACTGCTGAATGATCCCGTCCTTCATCACCGCCACTTTGTCGCCCAGGGTCATCGCTTCGATCTGGTCGTGGGTCACGTAAACGGTGGTGGTTTTCAGGCGCTGGTGCATCAGTTTCATTTCGGTGCGCGTCTCGACGCGCAGCTTGGCGTCGAGGTTGGACAGCGGTTCGTCGAACAGATAGATCTTCGGCCGACGCGCCAACGCACGGCCCATCGCCACGCGCTGTTGCTGACCACCGGAGAGCTGGCCCGGCTTGCGGTTGAGCAGGTGTTCGATCTGCAGCAGCTTGGCCACGCGCGCGACTTCTTCGTCGATCGCCGACTGGCTCATCTTGCGAATTTTCAGACCGAACTCGATGTTCTCGCGCACGCTCATGGTCGGGTACAGCGCGTAGGACTGGAACACCATGGCGATGTCACGATCCTTGGGGCTCATGCCACTGACGTCCTGATCGCCGATCATGATCGCGCCACCGGTGATGGTTTCGAGGCCGGCGATGCAGTTCATCAGGGTCGACTTGCCGCAGCCCGACGGGCCGACCAGGATCAGGAACTCACCGTCCTTGATCGACAGTTCGATGTTCTTCAGGGTGTCCGGCAGGCCGGCACCGTAGGTCTTGTTGACGTTGCTAAGTTCGAGCGTTGCCATGATTACCCCTTGACTGCTCCGTCCGTCAGCCCGCGCACGAAATACTTGCCTGCGACCACATAGACCAGCAGGGTGGGCAGGCCGGCGATCATCGCCGCTGCCATATCAACGTTGTATTCCTTGGCGCCGGTGCTGGTGTTGACCAGGTTGTTCAGCGCCACCGTGATCGGTTGCGAGTCACCGCTGGAGAACACCACACCGAACAGGAAGTCGTTCCAGATCTGGGTGAACTGCCAGATCAGGCAGACCATGATGATCGGCGTCGACATCGGCAGAATGATCTGCCGGAAGATCGTGAAGAAACCCGCGCCATCCAGCCGTGCAGCCTTGATCAGCGCATCGGGAATGCTCACGTAGTAGTTACGGAAGAACAGCGTGGTGAACGCCAGACCATAGACCACGTGCACGAACACCAGGCCGGTGGTGGTGCTCGCCAGGCCCATCTTGCCGAGGGTGAACGAGGCCGGCAGCAGCACGGTCTGGAACGGCAGGAAGCAGCCGAACAGCAGCAGACCGAAGAACAACTGCGAACCGCGGAAGCGCCAGAACGACAACACATAACCGTTCAGCGCGCCGATGGCGGTAGAGATGACCACGGCCGGCACGGTGATCTTGATCGAGTTCCAGAAGTAGCCGTCCACCGTGGCCCAGGCCTTGACCCAGCCGATGCCGCTGACCACGGTCGGCCAGCTCAGCAAGTTGCCGGTGCTGATGTCTTCCGGGGTCTTGAAACTGGTCAGCAGCATCACCACCAGCGGAATCAGGTACAGCAGGACCGCGAGGATCAGCACCGCGTAGATCGCCACGCGACTCAGGCTGAAGGCGGGTTTGGCAGCGAGACTAGTCATTACGCTTGGTCCTCAGCTCGGAGTACAGGTAAGGCACGATGATCGCGAGAATCGCACCGAGCATCAGAATCGCACTGGCCGAGCCCATGCCCATCTGGCCGCGACTGAAAGTGAAGGAGTACATGAACATCGCCGGCAGGTCGGAGGAATAACCCGGGCCACCCGCCGTCATCGCCGCGACCAGGTCGAAGCTCTTGATCGCGATGTGCGCCAGAATCATCACCGCACTGAAGAACACCGGACGCAGGCTGGGCAGCACCACCTTCCAGTAGATGGTCGGCATGCTCGCGCCATCGATCTGTGCGGCACGGATGATCGATTGATCAACCCCGCGCAGGCCGGCAAGGAACATCGCCATGATGAAGCCCGAGGCTTGCCACACAGCAGCGATCACCAGGCAGTAGACCACGCGATCCGGGTCGATCAGCCAGTCCAGACGGAAGCCTTCCCAACCCCAGTCACGCAACAATTTGTCCAGGCCCATGCCCGGGTTGAGCAGCCATTTCCACGCGGTACCGGTGACGATCATCGAGAGCGCCATCGGGTACAGGTAAATGGTGCGGATAAAGCCTTCGCGACGGATGCGCTGGTCGAGGAACACCGCCAGCAGCACGCCGATCACCAGGGTGATGCCGATGAACATGCCACCGAACACCGCGAGGTTCTTGCTCGCCACCCACCAGCGATCGTTGTCGAACAGCCGGGCGTATTGCGCCAGACCGGCCCACTTGTAGTTGGGCAGGAACGTCGAGGTGGTGAACGACAGCACGAAGGTCCACAGGATGTAGCCATAGAAGCCCACCAGCACGATGAACATGCTCGGCGCCAGCACCAGTTTCGGTAGCCAGCGCTGCAGTGCATCGAACGGCGAGGCTTTGCTGAACACAGCAACAGAACTCATGGGGAAATCCAGAATAATGATTTACGAGAGCATTCCCCTTGTAGGAGTGAGCCTGCTCGCGATTGCGGTGTGTCAGTTGATGAATCCTTTATCTGACAGATTGCTATCGCGAGCAGGCTCACTCCTACAGGGGCCAAGCATTACTTGGCCGACTGAACCGCCGCACCCAGTTTCTTGGCCGCATCGGCCGGGTCGGCTTTCGGGTCGTTGATGTAGTTGGTCACGACATCAAAGAACGCGCCCTGCACCGCCAGCGTGGTCGCCATGTTGTGCGCCATGCTCGGCTGCAGGCCACCGGACTTGGCGTCTGCCAGGAAGTCCTTGGCGGCGGTCTGCGCGCAGGAGTCGAAACCGAGTTTGTCCATGTTGTTCAACATGTCGTTACGAACCGGGATCGAGCCCTTGTTGATGCTGAAGACTTTCTGGAAGTTTTCACCCAGCACGACTTTGGCGATGTCCTGCTGACCAGCCGCAGTGCCTTTGTCTTTCTGCTTGAACACCGCCAGGGAGTCGATGTTGTAGGTGAACGCCTTGTCGGTGCCCGGGAAGGCTACGCACTCGTAGTCCTTGCCGGCGACTTTCTTGGCAGCGGTCCATTCGGACTTGGCCCAGTCACCCATGATCTGCATGCCGGCCTTGCCGTTGATGACCTTGGCCACTTCCAGGTTCCGTTCCTTGCCCTTGCCGTCGGCGTCCATGTAGGTCGCGACTTTCTTCAGCTCGGTCAGCGCCTTGACCATTTCCGGGCCGGTCAGCGCCTTGTTGTCCAGATCGACCAGGGCTTTCTTGTAACCATCAACGCCCATGACCGAGAGCACCACGGCTTCGAACACGGTGCTGTCCTGCCAAGGCTGACCGCCGTGGGCCAGCGGGATGAAGCCCGCCGCCTTGAGCTTGTCGCCGGCGGCGTAGAATTCTTCGAGGGTGGTCGGGTTCTTGGTGATGCCGGCTTTCTTGAAGACTTCCGGATTGATCCACAGCCAGTTCACCCGGTGAATGTTCACCGGCACGGCCACGTAATCACCGTCGTACTTCACGGTATCGGAGACTTTCTTGTCGAGCAGGCTGTCCCACTTCTCTTCTTTGGCCACGTCTTTCAGGACGTCGGTGTCGAGCAGACCGGTGGATGCCCACTCCTGAATGTCCGGACCTTTGATCTGGGCGACGCCCGGTGGGTTGCCGGCCACGGCGCGGCTTTTCAGCACGGTCATGGCCGTGGCACCGCCACCGCCGGCGACAGCGCCGTCTTTCCAGGTGAAACCGTCTTTTTCAACTTGCGCCTTGAGCACATCAACGGCGGCTTTTTCGCCACCGGACGTCCACCAGTGCACGACTTCGACCGAACCTTTGGATTCGGCAGCGGAAACACTGAGAGGCAGAATTGCGAGCGGGAACAGGGAGGCGACAGAAATGACAGTAGCGAGGCGAGAAATCGCATTCATCTGAGATGTACCTTTCTTGTTGTTATGCATGCAAGTCTGGTGCTTGCGCTGCACAGGAGTTTAAACAGGGCGATTCCCTTCGCAGGTAACGAAGGGACGCGCAAATGTCACCACATGGTTACACAGGAACAGCCCGGGATATTTGCGCCAGAGCTGTCGCCATACTCGGTGACAAGGGTAGACGAGGGATCAATACCGCCTGCCAGGCATGATACAGATCGGGTTTGCCCGGCCAGATATCGGCGCTCGGACGGTTTTGCGGATCGAGTTCGTGATGCCAGCTGCCGTCACAGCGATCGATGAAATGGCCTTCACAGAATTCCCAGAACAGCCGGTACCAGGTTTCGTATTGCGCATCACCGATGCGTTTGAGCAAGGCGCTGGCCGCCGCGCTGGCCTCGGCATGGGTCCAGTGCAAACGATGACGCACCACGGCTTTGTTGTCCCAGTCGAGGGTGTAGACGATCCCCGGCGCGCCATCGACGTCCCAGCCGTTTCGGCAATTCTGCTCGAAGAGTTTTTGCGCATCAGTCGCCAGCCAGCCGGGCGTGAGCATCCCGGCCTGAACCCGCGCCGCTTCCAGATGCAACAGCAGCCGCGCCCACTCGAAACCGTGGCCCGGCGTGGTCCCGTAAGGGCGGAAGCCGTCAGCGGGATTGTCGCGGTTGTACTCGCGCAGCGGTTGCCAGTCGCGATCGAAATGCTCGATGACCATGTAGCCGTTGGCGGCGGCGTGACCGTGAATCACCCGCTCGACGATGCGTTGTGCGCGCACCAGCCAGCGTGGATCTTCCGTGACATCGGCCAGCGCGAGGAATGCTTCGGTGGCGTGCATGTTGCTGTTGGCGCCGCGATAGGCTTCTTCTTCGCGCCAGTCGCGATTGAAGAATTCGCGCATCGCGCCCTCTTCTTCGCTCCAGAAATACGTGTCGATGATGTCCATCGCATCATCCAGCAGCGCCTGGGCGCCGGGACGTTGCGCGACCACCGCCGAGCTGGCCGCGAGCGCGACAAAGGCATGCAGGTAGGCATTCTTGCCGGTGTTGCCATCGCGATGCTCGGCGACCGCAAACCAGCCACCGTGCAGCGCATCCCGCAACGGACCGCGCAGCGCCGCGATGCCGTGATCGACCAGCTCCGCGAACCCCGGCAGACCCTGAATATGGGCCATGGCGAAGCTGTGGGTCATGCGCGCGGTGTTCATGGTTTCGGCTTGTGCGTTCGCCGGCAAACGGCCGCGTTCGTCGAGGTTGCCGAAACCTTCGGGCAGTTTTGCCGCTTTGGCGAATGCCAGCAGGCGCAGACCTTCGTCGGCGAGCCATTGCTGGTGGGCAGGGGCGTTCAGCCAACTGCTGAAGCCTGGGTGGAAGGTGTCCATGAGTGGCCCTTTTTTGTTGTTATGACTGCGGGCAGTCTAAACAACGGGCCGGGGTGGGCTTGTAACGAAGGGGGCGGGGTTTGTCACCAGGCTGTGACAAAGAGCAACCCCTCACCCCAGCCCTCTCCCAGAGGTAGAGGGGGCCGACCGAGGGGTATTGAAGAGTTACGCCGACCTGAAAGTTTTTCAGCGAATCCATAATCGACACGGTGTTTCAGGTCGATGTATGACGCAAGACAACTCGGTCAGTCCCCTCTCCCTCCGGGAGAGGGCTAGGGTGAGGGGCTCTTTTGATCTAATCCGCCGAACGCGGCAACTGCAGGGTCACGCGCAACCCGCCTTCACGCAAATTCTGCAACGTCACCTCACCGCCATGGCTGTGGGCGATGTTGCGCGCAATGCCCAGACCGAGGCCATATCCCTGCTGCTGCCCGGCCAAGCGAAAGTGCGGCTCGAACACCTGCTCCAGCCGCTGCTCCGGAACCCCCGGGCCTTCGTCGTCGACATGCAGCACGAAGGCGCTTTCATCGTCGTCGATGTGCAGATGCGCGTTCTGCCCGTATTTCAGCGCATTGTCGATCAGATTGCCGATGCAGCGCTTGAGCGCCAAAGGCTTGCCCGGATAGGTCGCCAGCGCCCGCCCGTGCTGAGTCACGCGGCCGTTGCCATTGGGCGCCAGGTACGGCTCCACCAGACAATCGAGCACATGATTGAGATCCACCGGCTCGATGTTCTCGTGGATGTCGGTGTCTTTCACGCATTGCAGCGCGCCTTTGACCAGCAGCTCCAGCTCATCCAGATCACGCCCGAACTTGGCTTGCAGTTGCTCGTCCTCCAGCAATTCAACGCGCAAGCGCAGGCGGGTGATCGGCGTGCGCAGGTCATGGGAAATAGCGCTGAACAACTGGCTGCGTTCGGTCAAATAACGGCTGATGCGTTCGCGCATGGTGTTGAACGCGCGCCCCACTTCCACCACTTCACTGCCGCCGCCCTCGGCCACCGGCTCGACATCGGCACCCAGCGACAGATCCCGCGCCGCCCGCGCCAGACGCTTGAGCGGCCGGCTCTGCCAGTGCACCAGCAAACCGATGAACAACAGCAAAAAGCCGCTGGTGAGGACGATGAACCACACCTGCTGCGCCGGCAGGCCTTGCTCTTCGAGACTGGTGTAGGGTTCGGGTAACAACGAGGCGATGTACAGCCATTCGCCCGGCGCCATTTGAATCTGCGTGACCAGCACCGGCGGATTCACCGGTTCCAGGGTCAGCGCATAATGCGCCCACGAGCGCGGCAGCTCATCGAGTTTCAGCCCTGCATTGAAGATCCGCAGATCTTCGGGGCTGACGAAGGTCACCGAAATATCAGTGTCATGGCCCAGCGACTGGCGCAGCACTTCATCCACCGCTTGAATCACCGCGGCCTTGCGTGGGGTGATCGGCAGCACGTCCATACCCAGCGGTTTGTCATTGAGTGTCACCACGAAACGGGTGCCGCCCATGCTGCGCAACTGGTCGAGCACCAGCGGGCGGTACGCCACCGGCAATGAGCGGAAATAGCTGACGCTGGCGGTCATCGAATGGGCGAGGCTGCGGGCGCTGGTGACCAGGCCTTCGAGCTGGGTGGCGCGCAGTTGCGAAACCCAGATCACGCTCGACAAGGTCTGTGCGAACAGCACCGCGAGCAACGTCAGCAGCAGCATCCGCCCGAGCAGCGAACGCGGCACCGGTACTTTGCTGGCAAGCCCGCGCAGCGACTCAGTGAGCATTGCCGGCAACCACATTGGCTGCCAGTTGGTAGCCACTACCGCGCACGGTGCGGATCAGTCGCGGCGGTTTTTCCGTGTCGCGCAGGCGCTGACGTAAACGGCTGACGGCCATGTCGACAATCCGGTCGAGCGGCATCAGGTCACGGCCTCGGGTGGCGTTGCCGATGGTGTCGCGGTCGAGAATTTCCTGCGGGTGATCGAGAAACAACTTCAGCAAGGCAAAGTCGGCGCCGGAGAGAATCACTTCCTCGCCGTCGGTGTGGAACAGCCGATGGCTGACCATGTCCAGCCGCCACTCGTCGAAAGCCAGCACGTCGCTGCCGCTGCGCTCCTGACCGAACTGCGCACGACGCAGCAGCGCCTTGATCCGCGCTTGCAGCTCGCGAGGGCTGAACGGTTTGCCGAGATAGTCGTCAGCGCCAAGCTCCAGCCCGATGACCCGGTCGGCCTCATCGGAACTGGCGGTGAGCATGATGATCGGCACCTGCGCCTGACGCGGATGCTGACGCACCCAGCGGCACAGGCTGAAACCGTCTTCATCGGGCAGCATCACATCGAGGATCACCAGATCGCTGGGCGCCTCGTTGAGTGCCTGGCGGAAACTGGCGCCATCGGCGGTGGCCCGCACCTGAAACCCGGCACGGGTCAGGTAGGTTTCCAGCAACTCGCGTATTTCCTGGTCGTCATCGACCAACAATATCGACTTGTTGACTGAGCTCACTTCGAAGGCATCCTTGTTGTTGGAATTGGGGCGGATTATGCCTGATGAACCTTGGAAATTTGTTGCCTGTTCTGGCCTCATCGCTGGCAAGCCAGCTCCCACAAGGTCTTGTACACATCCTGAGATTGTCTTCAATCCTGTGGGAGCTGGCTTGCCAGCGATGAAAGCGACTCGGTCTCAAGCCTGCTCGAGTGCCACACCGGCACCCACCAGCCCGGAATACGGCGCCGTCACCAGCCACACCGGAATGCCCTTGAAGTAATCACTCATGCAGCCCTTGTCGGCGAAGCTGCGGGCGAAACCGCTTTCGACGAAGAAGTCGGCAAAGCGCGGAATCACCCCGCCAACAATGAACACGCCACCGCGACCACCAGTGGTCAGTACGTTGTTGCCGGCCACGCGGCCGAGCCAGCAGCAGAACTGCTCCAGTACCTCCAGGGCAATCGGGTCACCGGCCAGACCGGCGGCGGTGATTGCTTCCGGCGTATCAAGCTTTGGTTCATGTCCGTCCACGGCGCAGATCGCGCGGTAGACTCGCGGCAAACCACCACCACTCAGCGCAGTTTCCGCACTGACGTGGCCGATCTCGTTGTGGATGTGCTGCCACAGCTGGGTTTCACGCGGGCTGCTCAGCGGCAGATCGACGTGTCCGCCCTCCCCCGGCAGCGCGGCAAACCGGCCTTCGCCGAGATCGAGCAAGGTGCCGACGCCCAGGCCGGTGCCCGGGCCGATCACCACCGCCGGGCGCAACGGCTCCGGCGTGCCTTCGCAGACCACGCGGAATTCGCCGGGCTGCAAACGGGTCATGCCCAGCGCCATCGCCGAGAAATCGTTGATCAGCAGCAGTTGCTCGACCTGCAAGGTCTTGCAGAATGCCGTGCGGCTCAGGCGCCAGTGGTTGTTGGTGAACTTGAATTCATCACCACTCACCGGCCCCGCCACCGACAGGCACACCGAACCGATCGAACCCGGCGCCAGACCGAGGCCGCTCAGGTACAGGCTGATCGCCTGTTCCGGGCTGGCGTGGTCGGCTGTCGCCAGCACCTGAACCGATTCCAGTTGCTGGTTTTTCCACAACGCGAACCGCGCGTTGGTGCCTCCGATATCACCGACCAAAGCCAGTTTCAATTAAGCGTATCCAGGGCAGAAGTGAAGGCGCTGGCGCCCTGCTCCGCCGAGCTGAAGGCCAAACGCATGAAGCGAAACTGTTCGCGGCCGTTGCCGATGTTGTTGCCCAACAGGCCTTTGGCGGGTTCGCGTGCTGCAAAATCGGCGGCGTCGTGCTCGAGTTCCAAAGTGCCTCTGACGCCATCGACGCGGATGATATCGCCCTCTTGCACTCGCGCCAAAGCACCACCGACATAAGCTTCAGGGCTGACGTGAATCGCCGCCGGGATTTTCCCCGACGCACCGGACATGCGCCCGTCGGTGACCAGCGCGACCTTGAAGCCGCGATCCTGCAGCACACCGAGGAACGGCGTCATCTTGTGCAGCTCGGGCATGCCGTTGGAGCGCGGGCCCTGGAAGCGCATCACCGCGACAAAATCCTTCTCCAGCAAACCGGCCTTGAACGCATCGGCCAGATCCTGCTGATCCTGGAACACCATCGCCGGTGCTTCGACGATCTGGTTTTCCAGCGCCACGGCGGAAACTTTCATCACCCCGCGACCAAGGTTGCCTTCCATCACCCGCAAGCCGCCCTCGGCGGAGAACGCGCGCGCCACCGGGCGCAGGATGTTTTCGTCGAGGCTGTCGGTCGGGCCTTCGCGCCACACCAGCTCACCGTTATCGAGGAACGGCTCTTGGGTGTAGCGGCTCAGACCATGGCCGAGCACGGTGTTGACGTCTTCGTGCAGCAGGCCCGCTTCAAGCAGCTCACGGATCAGGAACGACATACCGCCAGCGGCCTGGAAGTGGTTGATGTCGGCTTTGCCGTTCGGGTAGACGTGGCTCAGGGTCGGTACGACTTCGGAGAGGTCGGCCATGTCCTGCCAGGTCAATTGAATACCCGCGGCCATGGCGATGGCCGGCATGTGCAGGGTGTGGTTGGTCGAGCCGCCGGTGGCGTGCAGCGCGACGATCGAGTTGACCAGCGCCTTCTCGTCGACGATTTCGCCGATCGGCATGAAGTTGCCGTTCTGCTTGGTAAGACGCGTGACCTGATGCGCGGCTTCGCGGGTCAGGGCATCACGCAGCGGGGTGTTCGGGTTGACGAACGAGGCGCCCGGCAAGTGCAGGCCCATGACTTCCATCAGCAACTGGTTGGTATTGGCGGTGCCGTAGAAGGTGCAGGTGCCCGGGCTGTGGTAGGACTTCATTTCCGATTCCAGCAGCTCTTCGCGGGTCGCCTTGCCTTCGGCGTACTTCTGCCGCACGTCGGCTTTTTCCTTGTTGGAAATCCCCGAAACCATCGGCCCGCCCGGGACGAAGATCGTCGGCAGATGGCCGAAGCGCAGCGAGCCCATCATCAGGCCTGGAACGATCTTGTCGCAGATACCCAGCATCAGCGCACCGTCGAACATGTTGTGCGACAGCGCCACCGCTGTGGACATGGCGATCACTTCGCGGCTCGGCAGGCTCAGCTCCATGCCCGGCTCGCCCTGGGTCACGCCATCGCACATCGCCGGCGTACCGCCGGCAAACTGGCCGACCGAGCCGATTTCGCGCAAGGCGTTCTTGATCTGCTGGGGAAAGACTTCGTACGGCTGGTGCGCCGAGAGCATGTCGTTATACGAAGAAACAATGGCGATGTTCGCCGAGTTCATCATCCGCAAGCTGTGCTTGTCTTCGCTGCCGCACCCGGCCACGCCGTGGGCGAAGTTGGCGCATTGCAGCTTGCCGCGCATCGGCCCGTCGGTAGCGGCACCGCGAATCAGTGCAAGGTAAGCCTGACGCGTGGCGCGGCTGCGGGCGATAAGCCGTTCGGTGACCTCAAGAACGCGGGGATGCATGTGTAGAACTCCAGGCTAACGGATGTGGCGACCTGATTGTCTATGCTGATCAAACGCCGTTGTTGTTGGAATGACAGACGGCTTTTTTGACCATTCGGACCAGTTGATTCAGGTCACTCGTTGTAGATAAAACAAAATATTGCCACTAAAAAGGCTTGTTTTCTATTTTTATGCGAATAATCTTGTAATTCCAACAACAAAACGACGGCGGCGCTGTTCAATGACTCTTCGAATCGCAATCAATGGTTTTGGCCGCATCGGCCGTAATGTCCTGCGCGCACTGTATACCCAAGGCTATCGACAGGATTTGCAGATCGTCGCCATCAACGATCTGGGCGACAGCGCCATCAACGCCCATCTGCTCAAATACGACACCGTTCACGGCACATTCGACGCCGAAGTGGCCCATGACAACGAAAGCCTGACGGTCAACGGCGACCGGATTGCGGTCAGCGCGATTCGCAACCCGGCCGAGCTGCCATGGGCGGCGGAAAAGATCGACGTGGTGTTCGAGTGCACCGGTCTGTTCACCGACCGCGCCAAAGCCGCCGCGCATCTTACTGCCGGCGCGCGCAAAGTGATCATCTCGGCCCCGGCCAAAGGCGCCGACGCTACCGTGGTGTACGGCGTGAACCACGACATTCTGCGCCAGTCGCACCAGATCATCTCCAACGCGTCGTGCACCACCAACTGCCTGGCGCCCGTGGCGCAGGTGCTGCACCGCGAGTTGGGGATCGAAAGCGGTCTGATGACCACCATTCACGCCTACACCAACGACCAGAACCTCACCGACGTCTATCACACCGACCCGTACCGTGCGCGTTCAGCCACGCAGAACATGATCCCGAGCAAGACCGGCGCCGCCGAAGCGGTAGGCCTGGTGCTGCCGGAACTGGCGGGCAAACTGACCGGCATGGCCGTGCGCGTGCCGGTGATCAATGTGTCGCTGGTGGACCTGACCGTGCAGTTGAAGAAGGAAGCCACTGCCGACGAGGTCAATGCGCTGATGAAGGCGGCCAGCCAGCACTCGAAAATTTTGGGTTACAACACGTTGCCGCTGGTTTCCAGCGACTTCAACCACAACCCGCTGTCGTCGATCTTCGACGCCAACCACACCAAAGCCAGCGGCAAACTGCTGAAGGTGCTGGCCTGGTATGACAACGAATGGGGTTTCTCCAACCGCATGCTGGATAACTGCCTGGCGCTCTGCAACGCCGAATAAAGCTACGCCGCCCCTGTAGGAGCTGCCGAAGGCTGCGATCTTTTGATCTTGATTTTGATTTTTTACAAACAAGATCAAAAGATCGCAGCCTTCGGCAGCTCCTACATTTGCCTGCTTCGTTCAAAAACAACACTTGACCAGTCGACTAGATGATAAGCATTATCATTCGCTCGAAATGGATCAGGTTCCCCCGTGAGTCAATCGCGCTTCAATCACGTCTTCCTCTCTCAGCGCACATCCCTGCTGCGCACGATCGAGCGGATGGTCAACAACCACAGCACCGCCGAAGACCTGTTGCAGGAGACCTACCTGCGCGTCACGCGGGCGCTGAGCGAGCGCGCCATCGATCACCTTGAACCCTTCGTCTTTCAGACTGCGCGCAATCTGGCGCTGGATCATCTGCGTGCGCGCAAGATCCATTCGCGGACCATGGTCGATGACGTGCCGCAGGACGTGGTGCACAGCGTCGCCGCCCCCGCCAGCAGCGCCGAAGACGCAGCCCACGCCGAACAATTGCTGGAGCGCCTGAACGTGAGCCTCAGTCAACTCAGCCCCCGCCAGCAGCAGATTTTCATCCTCAGCCGCCTGCACGGGCACAGTTATCAGGAAATCGCCGACGAGTTGAATGTGTCCCTCAGCACCGTGCAGAAGGAACTCAAGCTGATCATGTCGATCTGCATCGGTGTCGCCGAGCGCTTGAATGGCGACTGAGGCCACAGGCGTTTGCTGTCATCCACAGGATCGACTGCACTGATCATCGGGCTTTGCTACCCTTGCCCGATTTTTACGCTTCACTAAAAAAACAGCCGTGCACAGACACTGCCGAGGACACACCGTGACGGACACCCACCGCTCGCCTTCGCCCGCAACGGCGCAGGACGCTGCAAGCGCAATGGACCAGGCTCTGGACTGGCTCATCGTGCTCGGCAGTGCGGACGACGAGCAGACCCGGCAGTTTCACGCCTGGCTGGCGGCCGATCCGTTGAATGCCGAGGCGTTCGCCAAGGCGCAGGCGATCTGGGACGGGCCGCAAGTGGTGCAATGTGCGCAGAGCCTTGCGGCGAAACCTGCGAAGGTGACCTGGCTCAAACGTCTGCGTCCGCACTGGAAACCCCTGGCGACCGCCGCCGTATTGATCCTCGGCCTGTTCAGTTTCAGCAACCTGCCGATGCGCCTTCAAGCCGATCACCTGACCGTGGTCGGCGAGCGTCAGCGCCTGCAACTGGAGGACGGCTCCAGGGTGCTGCTCAACACCAATTCGGCATTCTCCAGCACCATCAATGAGCGCCAGCGCGTGGCGCGGCTGTATCAGGGCGAAGCGTTTTTCGAGGTGGGCGCCAACCGTGGTCAACCGCTGGAAATCGATGCCGGCCCGGTACAGGCCAGCGTGCGCGACACCGCGTTCGCCGTGCGTTATCTGGACGGCGTCGCGCAGGTCAATGTGCAGCGCGGCGATGTCGATCTGCGCGCCACGCACAACGACGCGCGGGTGCGCTTGTCCGCCGGAGAAAGCATTCGCATCGGTCCCAATGGTTTCGATCATCCGGCCAAACTGGATACCGCCACCGATCTTGCCTGGGTCCAGGGCCGGTTGATTTTCGAGAACTGTCCGCTCGACAAGGTGCTGGCCGAACTGCGCCGCTACTACCCGGGCTGGATCATCAACACCAACGAGCAGTTGGCCGACGTCAACGTCACCGGCAATTACCGTCTCGACCAGCCGCTGGACGTCGTGCGTTCCCTCGCTCACATCACCTCGGCGCGCCTGCAGGAATTCCCCGCGCTGGTGATTTTGAACTAAATGAGAATTATTTTTACTCGATAGCGAAAGCCCGTTCGTCTCGTTATAGCCAATGCAATTGATTCGCATCTTCTGACGCGAATCAGCACCTATAAAGATTCGTGCGACACGGAGCGCTATCGATGTCCTCTCGCCTTACCCGCCAGACTGCTTCCCCTTCCCGCGTACTGTCGTTGCTGACGGCCGCCATCCTCATGGCCGGCACCGCACCGCTGATGGCTGCCACCGAACAACCGGCGCGCAACATGGGTGATTATTCGTTCTCGATCGGCCAGCAACCGCTGGTGTCGGCGCTCAATGCCTTTACCAGCGTGACCGGCTGGCAGGTCGGCTTGCCGGCAGAACTGGGTCAGGGTGTTTCGTCGCCGGGCGTGCGCGGTTCGCTGCCGCCGGAAAAAGCCCTGGAGCGCCTGTTGGTGGGGACCAACCTGAGCTTCCGCAAGCTGAGCAACAACAACGTGGTGCTGGAAAAGCGCAATAACAGCGGCACGCTCAATCTGGATCAGGTGACCATCAGCGCCACCCGCCAGGAACAATCGGTCAACAGCGTGCCGGCCACCGTCACCGTGCAGACCCGTCAGGATCTGGACCGCAACAACGTCAACACCATCAAGGATCTGGTGCGCTACGAGCCGGGCGTGTCCGTCGGCGGCGCCGGCCAGCGTGGCGGTATCAGCGGCTATAACATCCGCGGCATCGACGGCGACCGCATCCTGACGCAGGTCGACGGCGTCGAAGTGCCGGACGGTTTCTTCAACGGCCCGTACGCCAAGACCCAGCGCAATTACGTCGACCCGGAAATCGTCAAACGCGTGGAAATCCTCCGTGGCCCGGCCTCGGTGCTGTACGGCAGCAACGCCATTGGCGGCGCCGTCAGCTACTACACGCTCGACCCGGACGACATCATCAAGCCCGGCAAAGACGTCGGCGCTCGCCTCAAAACCGGTTACAGCTCCGCCGATGAGAGCTGGCTGAAATCCGCCACCGTTGCCGGTCGTGCCGAGCAGTTCGACGGCTTGCTGCACTTCAGCCAGCGCGACGGTCACGAAACCGATTCCTACGGCAGCAACAACGGCACTGGCCTGGCGCGCACCGCCGCCAACCCGGAAGACGTCAAGGCCACCAACGTTCTGGCGAAGATCGGCTGGAACTACAACGAAGATTCGCGTCTGGGCCTGACCTACGAGAAGTACAAGGACGATCGCGACACCGATCAGAAAAGTGCCTACGGCGGCCCGTACTTCAATGGCGCCCCGACCATCCCCAACAGCGTGCTGCCCGGCGGCATGTACCAGTGGCGCACCGGCAACGACACCATCACCCGCGAGCGTTTCGGCCTCGAGCACAGCTTCGCCCTCGACAGCCTGCTGGCCGATAACGTGAAGTGGAGCCTCAACCACCAAATCGCCAAGACCGACCAGAGCACCGAAGAGTTCTACTACCCGATGACCCGTAAAGTGCTGCGCACCCGCGACACGGTCTACGAGGAAAAACAGTGGGTATTCGATGCGCAACTGGACAAAGCCTTCGCCATCGGTGACACCGATCACGTATTGACCTATGGCACCACGATCAAGCAGCAGAAAGTCACCGGCTCGCGCAGCGGCGACGGCAAGTGCCTGGCAGTCGGCCGTGGCTGCACCGCCATCGGCGCCACCAGCGCGGCAGACGTACTGAAGAAATCCAGCGATTTCCCGGACCCGACCATCAACACCTACAGCCTGTTCGCCCAGGATCAGATCAGCTGGAACAAGTGGACCTTTCTCCCGGGCCTGCGCTACGACTACACCCAGCTCAAGCCGCACATCACCCAGGAGTTCCTCAACACCGTGGCCGCCGACGGCAACGGCACGGTCAGCGACGAGAACAAGACTTGGCACAAAGTCTCGCCCAAATTCGGCCTGACCTACGCCCTGACCGATAACTACACCTGGTACGGCCAGTACGCCGAAGGTTTCCGCACGCCAACCGCCAAAGCGCTGTACGGGCGCTTCGAAAACAGCACCACCGGCTACAACGTGGCGCCGAACCCGAACCTGGAACCGGAGAAAAGCAAAAGCTATGAAACCGGTCTGCGCGGCAACTTCGAGCAAGGCTCGTTCGACGTGGCGGTGTTCTATAACAAGTACCGCGATTTCATCAACGAAGACGCCGTTACTCCCGGCTATGACGAGCTGACCTTCCAGTCGAGCAACATCAAGCACGCGACCATCAAGGGCGCCGAAGTCAAAGGTCGTCTGAACCTCGATGCGTTCGGCGCGCCGCAAGGCCTCTACACCCAAGGCTCGATCGCTTACGCCTACGGTCGCAACAACGACACCGGCGAGCCGCTCAACAGCGTCAACCCGCTGACCGGCGTGTTCGGCCTGGGTTACGACCAGGACAACTACGGTGGCCTGCTGAGCTGGACCGTGGTGAAGAAGAAGGATCGCGTCGACGACACGCAATTCAAGTCGCCGGACGGCGTCAGCAGCCAGTTCAAATCGCCAGGCTTCGGCATTCTCGACCTGGCCGGTTATTACAAGGTTACCGATGACGTCACCGTCAGCGGCGGCATTTATAACCTGACCGACAAGAAATACTGGCTGTGGGATGACGTACGCGGTTACGACGGTGTGGGCGAGGCTTCGGTCATCAGCCCGGCCAACCTCGACCGCCTGACCCAACCGGGCCGCAACTTCGCGATCAACCTGATCTGGGACATCTGACCCGGGCCGACCTCACTGCGCATGCATGCGCATTGCGCAGTGAGGTTTTTTTACGCTCGCACGTCTTCTTGTTCGTCTCGTTAGCAAGCGCCTCTTTTATCAAGGACCTCTCATGACCACTTCGGAAAAAGCCCTGCGTTCACAACGTCTGAACCAGATCACCCACGAGCCGCACAGCAAACTCGATGCGCTGGTCAAGGCTCACGCGCCGTTCGAGACCCGCGCCAACTTCGCCCGTTTCGTGGTCGCGCAGTACCTGTTCCAGTCGGAGCTGGTTGACCTCTACAACAACGCCGAACTGACTGCCATCGTCCCGGATCTGCCGGCCCGATGCCGCGCGGATGCGGCCAAGGCTGACCTCGCAGATCTCGACACCGACATCCCGGCACCCGTGGCCGGCGCGCTGAAAAACCCGAGCAAGGCCCGTGCCCTCGGCTGGATCTTCGTTTCCGAAGGTTCGAAGCTGGGCGCGGCATTCCTGATCAAACGCGCGGTGGCGCTGGAGCTGAGCGAAACCTTCGGCGCGCGCCACCTGGGTGAGCCTGAAGGCGGCCGTGCTGAAGGCTGGAAAAGCTTCGTGCGCACCCTTGATTCGCTGCAGTTCACTGCCGAGGAAGAAGCTGAAGTGGAACAAGGCGCAATCGACGCATTCAACCGCTTCACCGTGCTGCTGGAACAGGCTTACGCCACCGAAGCCGAACCGGCCTGACACCACACAAATCCCCTTGTAGGAGCTGCCGCAGGCTGCGATCTGTTGATCTTGAAAACAACATCAAAAGATCGCAGCCTGCGGCAGCTCCTACAGGGGAACTGTGTAAGCCTGTAAGATTCCCGTCTCGCTTCAGAAGCAACCGCCGAGCCCATGCCGCAACCCGCCTCCTCTAAACTCGCCCGCCTGCTGTTCGGCCTGCTGGCCTATGTCAGCCTCGGCATTGGCCTGATCGCCATTGTCGTGCCCGGCCTGCCGACCACCGAGTTCATCCTGCTCGCCGCCTGGGCCGCGACCCGCAGCTCGCCGCGCCTGAGTGCCTGGCTGGAAAACCATCGGCTGTTCGGGCCGATCCTGAGCAACTGGCGCAACGGCAAGATCATCGCGCGCAAAGCCAAGGTCAGCGCCACCGTCAGCATGCTGCTGTGCGCGACGCTGATGCTGGTGATGCTCGATCACGGCTGGCCGGTGTATCTGGCGATTGCCGGGATGAGTCTGGGCAATCTGTGGATCTGGTCACGTCCGGAAGCGATTCCCTCGTCTTCCTGACCTCCCGCTATGCTTTGTGGATGTGGCTTTTGTGGTGAGGGGATTTATCCCCGATTGGCTGCGCAGCAGCCACTGATCAGGCATCCGCAGGATTTGGGCCTGCTGCGCAGTCCATCGGGGATAAATCCCCTCACCACAAAGCCTCATCACCACCCGCTCTCCGGTGTTCATCAGGCTGAAACTTCCCTGTAATTAATCGCCTTTTCAGCACATTCCCCTGCGCAAACGTTTAGCGCTGACCGTTCGTCGGCAAGTGCCTCATGCAGTTTCGCCGCGCGCCGATGAGCAATGCATGGCGCTGAATGGATTTGGCGAACCGGGTAGTTCATCCCGTGGCCACCTGCTCATTCATTCACGAGATCGCCCCATGTTCGACTCTCTCTCCATTCGCCTGAAAATCGTCCTGCTCTCCGGCCTGTGCCTGCTGGGTGTGGTTGCGCTGATCGTCGGCATGAACATTTACCAGACCAACCAGAACGACGAACTGGTCAGCAACTCCAGCAACCAACTGCTCACTGCCAGTGTGCAGAATCTGTTGCAGGCCAAGGCGGCCGAGCAGGCGGTGCGGGTGCAGAAAACCTTTGGCGAAAGCCTGACGGTGATCACCGCGCTGGCCGATCAGATCAAGGACATGCGCGTGCTGGCCGCCAAGCGTTCGCTGGACGCCGGCGCCCTGCGTGAAGAGTTGAACCAGAGCCTGAAAACCGCGTTCGAGCGCAACGACAAGGTGCTCGGCATCTGGCTCGCCTTCGAACCCAACGGCCTTGACGGCAAGGACAGCGAGTTCGTCAACGATGCCGCGCGTCAATCCAACGAAGCCGGGCGCTTTGCGACCTACTGGAGCCGTGCCGCCGGTTCGGCGCTGAACACGATCATGGTCGAAGAAGATATGACCAAGACCACCCTCAGCGTCAGCGGCACGCCGTACAACAGCTGGTACACCTGCCCTCGCGACAACAAGCGCACCTGCCTGCTCGACCCGTATGCCGACACCGTGGGTAACAAGGAAATGTTGATGACCACCATTTCCGTGCCGCTGATCGTCGATGGCAAGGCCATCGGTGTGGTCGGGGTCGACATCGCGCTCGATGCCCTGCAAGCGGCGGCCGTGGAGTCGCAGCGCAATTTGTTCAACAACGCCGGACACATGCTGATCGTCTCCGGCAGCGGCGTGCTCGGTGCCGACAGTTCCGATGCGACCAAGGTCGGTAAAAAGATCGGCGACACCCTCGGCGCTGATGGCAAGGACGTGCTGCAACTGGTCAGCAGCGGCACGCCGAAGATTCTCGAACAGGGCGACCTGATTCGCGCGGTGTACCCGGTCGATCCGATTGGCAACTCGCGGGCCTGGGGCGTGGTCATCGACCTGCCGAAACAGGTGCTGCTGGCCGACTCGGTCAAGTTGCAAGCGGTGCTCGACGATGCGCAGGAAACCGGTGTGCTCACCGCCTTGGCGGTGGCTGCGGTTGCCGGTTTGATTGGCTTGCTGCTGATCTGGCTGACCGCCTCCGGTGTCACCCGCCCGATCAACAATGTCGCCGAAATGCTGAAGAACATCGCCAGCGGTGAAGGCGATCTGACCCAGCGCCTGAACTACAGCAAGAAGGATGAACTGGGCGAACTGGTGAACTGGTTCAACCGCTTCCTCGACAAGCTGCAACCGACCATCGCCCAGATCAAACAGAGCATCACCGAAGCGCGTGGCACTGCCGATCAGTCTTCGGAAATCGCCCGCCAGACCAGCGAAGGCATGCAGGTGCAGTTCCGCGAAATCGATCAGGTCGCCACCGCGTCCAACGAAATGAGCGCCACCGCCCACGACGTCGCCAACAGCGCGTCGAACGCGGCCAACGCCGCCAAGGGCGCCGACCAGTCGGCCAGGGACGGCCTGTCGATCATCGAGCGCAGCACCCGCGACATCAATCAACTGGCCGATGAAGTCAGCAAAGCGGTGACCGAAGTCGAAGCGCTGGCGGTCAACAGCGAGCAGATCGGTTCGGTGCTGGAAGTGATCCGCAGCATCGCCGAACAGACCAACCTGCTGGCGCTCAACGCCGCCATCGAAGCGGCCCGCGCCGGGGAAAGCGGTCGTGGTTTCGCGGTGGTGGCCGACGAGGTGCGCAACCTCGCCAAGCGCACTCAGGATTCGGTGGAAGAAATCCGCATCGTCATTGAGCGCATCCAGACCGGCACCCGTGGCGTGGTTGCCACCATGCATTCGAGCCAGACTCAGGCGCACAACAACGCCGGGCAGATCCGTCAGGCCGTGGACGCGCTGGGCAAGATCAGCGACGCGGTCACCGTGATCAGCGACATGAACCTGCAGATCGCCAGCGCCGCCGAACAGCAGAGCGCCGTGGCCGAAGAGGTCAACCGCAATGTCTCGGCGATTCGTACCGTGACTGAAACGCTGACCGAACAGGCCACTGAATCGGCGGCGATCAGCAGTCAGCTCAATGCTCTGGCCAGTCAGCAGATGAAGCTGATGGATCAGTTCCGCGTCTGAAAATCACCACAGTCCCCTTGTGGGAGCTGGCTTGCCAGCGATGACGGTGAATCAATCAGTACATGAGTGACTGACACACCGCCATCGCTGGCAAGCCAGCTCCCACAGGGGGCAGTGTTCGTTGTTCGGGGATTTCATCTGCCTCGAGATTCTTTTGCACTATCATCGCCCTCTCTCCCGGAGGGCCTTCGATGACTGATTTACTCACGTCCATTCAAGCCGCACTCGGCTTGCCCAACACGCCGATTCCGTTCACCGCCAGTGGCGCCCTGCCCTCGGCGTTCGCCGTCACCGATCTGGCCTGCGCCAGCATCGCCGCTGCCGGTCAGGCCGTCAGCGAACTGCTCCAGCAACAAACCGGGCGCCTGCCCGCCGTGGAAGTCGACCGAAGACTGGCGTCGTTCTGGTTTGCCACCTCGTTGCGACCGATCGGCTGGGACATCCCGCCGCTGTGGGATCCGATTGCCGGCGACTACGCAACCGAAGACGGCTGGATCCGCCTGCACACCAACGCCCCGCATCATCGTGCCGCAGCCGAACGCGTGCTAGGTGCCTGCGCCGACCGTGCCGCGATGGCGAAGAAAGTCGCGCAGTGGCGCAGCGCCGATCTGGAACAGGCGGTGGTCGAGGCCAATGGCTGCGCTGCCGAAATGCGCAGCTGGGCGCAATGGCAGCAGCACCCGCAGGGGTTGGCGGTGAATGCCGAGCCGTTGGTGCATTTCAGCGCCGATCAGGACGAAACACTCAAACCATGGCAAGGCTCGGTGGAGCAACCGCTGGCCGGGCTCAAGGTGCTGGACCTGACCCGCGTACTCGCCGGTCCCACCGCCAGCCGTTTTCTCGCGGGTCTGGGCGCCAATGTGCTGCGCATTGATCCGCCGAGCTGGAACGAGCCGGGCGTCATCCCGGACATGACCCTGGGCAAACGCTGCGCGCGACTGGATCTGCAGCAGCCGGCCGATCGTGCAGTGTTCGAAAACCTGTTGAAGGACGCCGACATTCTCGTGCACGGCTACCGCGCCGATGCCCTGGAACATCTCGGTTTTGGCGCCGAACGCCGCCGACAACTGGCGCCGGGTTTGATCGACGTCTGCCTCAACGCCTACGGCTGGAGCGGCCCGTGGCAGAACCGTCGTGGCTTCGACAGCCTGGTGCAGATGAGCAGCGGCATCGCCGAGGCCGGGCAGCGCTGGAAGCATGTCGATAAACCGACGCCGTTGCCGGTGCAGGGGCTGGATCACGGCACCGGGTATTTGATGGCGGCCAGTGCGATACGGCTTCTGACGCAGCGATTGAAGACGGGCGGGGGTGGCTCGGCGCGCTTGTCACTGGCGCGTACCGCCAGGCTGTTGATCGAGCAGGGGCCGGGGTCGAACGAGGCGTTGCGGGCTGAAGATGCGCAGGATCAAAAACCGCAGGTGGAGCAGACACCCTGGGGGCCGGCGCATCGATTACTGGCGCCGGTGACAATCAGCGGGACGCCGCTGCACTGGGCGTTGCCGGCCAGCGAATTGGGTTCACATCGCCCGTTGTGGTGAACCATGCAGGCCTCTTCGCTGGCAAGCCAGCTCCCACAGGTTCAGAGGTGTTCACACACTCTGTGCTCGACACAGACACTGTGGGAGCTGGCTTGCCAGCGATGGGGCCAGTCCGACCAGCACACAATATTGATCAGTCAGCCCGGCTCAAAGACGTCCACAACACCTGCGCCGCATACCCGCGATAAGGCCGCCAGGCCTCAGCCCGATCCGCCAGTTCCCGCGCCGCAGGTCGCACACCTTCCAGCACCTCCAGCGCCCGCAGCAAGCCGACATCGCCATAGGGAAAGCCGTCCATATCGCGCAACTGGCGCAATGCGATGTACTGCGCCGTCCACTCGCCAATCCCGTGCAACGCCAGCAGCCGCGCCACGCCGCCCGCGCGCCCTGGCTCGAACAGCAGCGGATCATCCAGCAGTGCTTGCACCAGGCCCGATAACGTTCGCCCGCGACTTTTCGGCATGCCCAGCGCCGCCAGGTCCGCCGTCGCCAACACACCGGCCTCGGGAAACACATGCGTCAGGCCCGGCACCTTCGAGCGCAAGGGCGCGCCATAGTGCGCAAGCAGTTTGCCCGCCAGGCGAATCGCTGCCACCACGGTAATCTGCTGCCCCAGCACCGCCCGAAACGCCAGCTCCAGACCGTCCCACGCCCCCGGCACCCGCAGCCCCGGGCGCTCGGCAAGCAAACGCGCGAGCAGCGGATCCTTCGCCAGATGCCGATGCATCAATGCCAGATCGGTATCCAGATCAAACATCCGGCGCAAACGCTGAATGATCTCCGGCACAACGGCCGGATCAGGACAATCCAGCTCGACTTCCAGCGCATCACCCACGCCCGCCCACACCCACACCGTACCCTGCACCCCGCGCAGGCCGATGCTGCGCGAGTAAATGCCATCCACCACGGTTTCCATTCCGACCACCGCCCGCGCCGCAAGAAACCCGAGCATCGCGTCCCAGTCATAGGGCGGCTGATAAGCCAGCGTCAGCCTCACAGCGACAGCACACCGCTGTACAAGCCATACGCCGCCAGCCCCGCGCCGATCAGCACGCAGGCAAAAATGCCCTTCTCCACCGTGGTGAACAGCGGCTCGCCCTGCTCATGCTTGGCCTTGGCGAACAGCACCACCCCCGGCGCATACAGCAGCGCCGACAGCAGCAGGTATTTCACCCCGCCGGCATACAACAACCACACCGCGTAGCACAGGGCGATGCCGCCAATCAGCAGATCCTTGGTACGTTCGGCCGAGGCATGTTCGTAGGTTTCGCCACGTCCGCTGAGCAACACCGCGTATGCCGCCGACCACAAATACGGCACCAGAATCATCGACGACGCCAGATAAATCAGACTGGTGTACGTGCCCGCCGAGAACAGCGTGATCAGCAGGAAAATCTGAATCATCACGTTGGTCAGCCACAGCGCATTGACCGGCACATGGTTGGCGTTTTCCTTTTTCAGGAACGCCGGCATGGTCTTGTCCCGGGCCGTGGCGAAGAGGATTTCCGCGCACAGCAGCGCCCATGACAGCAATGCGCCAAGCAGCGACACCGCCAGACCGAGGCTGATCAACAATGCGCCCCACGGCCCGACGATGTGCTCCAGCACCGCCGCCAGCGACGGGTTCTGCAAAGTCGCGAGTTCGGGCTGGCTCATGATCCCCAGCGACAGCACGTTGACCAGCACCAGCAGCGCCAGCACACCGAGGAAGCCGATCACCGTGGCGCGCCCGACGTCGCTGCGTTTCTCCGCCCGCGCCGAATAGACGCTGGCGCCCTCGATGCCGATGAACACGAACACCGTCACCAGCATCATGTTGCGCACCTGATCCATCACCCCGCCGAAGCTCGGGTTGCTGCGGCCCCAGATGTCGCGGGTGAAAATGTCGGCCTTGAACGCCACGGCGGCAATCACGATGAACATGATCAGCGGCACGATCTTGGCGACCGTGGTCACCTGATTGATGAACGCCGCCTCCTTGATCCCGCGCATCACCAGAAAATGCACCGCCCACAACAGCACCGACGCGCAGCCGATGGCGATCGGCGTATTGCCCTGACCGAATACCGGAAAGAAGTAACCGAGGGTGCTGAACAGCAACACGAAATAACCGACGTTGCCCAGCCACGCGCTGATCCAGTAACCCCAGGCCGATGAAAACCCCATGTAGTCGCCAAACCCGGCCTTGGCGTAGGCGTAGACCCCGGAGTCCAGCTCGGGCTTGCGATTGGCCAGGGTCTGGAACACGAACGCCAGAGTCAGCATGCCGATGGCAGTGATCCCCCAGCCGATCAGGATCGCCCCGGCATCGGCGCGGGCCGCCATGTTCTGCGGCAGGGAAAAAATCCCCCCGCCAATCATCGAACCCACCACCAGGGCGATCAACGCACCCAGTCGCAGCTTTTGCGTCGGTTGCGACATTCCAGTCTCCCTTAATTCATTTGTAACAACTATTAACTAAACGGCTAATGCCAGATGTCGTTTATCAGGTAATGCCGACTAACACCCGTTTATATATAGCGACTGACGCTAACGCCTAGCACGCTAAGACAGTTTTGTGCGCGAATCCTAATAAATCAATTCTGTACTGAAAACAGATGCTGAAAATTTGCCAAAAGCTGAAAAACAACTAGCGTGATAATTCGAAAGTAATAAGACCAATTCCCAACCACAACAGGCAAAGGCCTCTAGGACGGGCATTTCAGACGATAGCGTTATGCCTTCAGTTGTTTCATAAGTCATTCATTAACAATGGAATGTGGCCATGAACTGATCCAAGTCAGCTGTTTGAACAGACAACAGCATTACGCTGTGAACTCTTCTCTCCTGCAATGGAGTCATGCAATGTCTGAAGCTCCCGGAAAACTACGACTAGGTGCACTGGTTGCCTTGGTAGTCGGCTCAATGATCGGTGGCGGGATATTCTCTTTGCCACAAAACATGGCCGCCAGCGCCGACGTCGGCGCGGTGCTGATCGGTTGGGCCATCACCGCTGTCGGCATGCTCACCCTCGCTTTTGTCTTTCAGACCCTCGCCAATCGCAAGCCTGACCTGGACGGCGGTGTCTACGCCTACGCCAAGGCCGGATTTGGCGACTACATGGGTTTCTCGTCCGCCTGGGGTTACTGGATCAGTGCCTGGCTGGGCAACGTTGGCTACTTTGTTCTGTTGTTCAGCACCCTCGGGTATTTCTTTCCGGTTTTCGGCGAAGGCAACACGGTGGCTGCGGTGATTGGCGCCTCGGTGCTGCTGTGGGCCGTGCATTTCCTTGTGCTGCGCGGGATCAAGGAAGCGGCGTTCATCAACCTGGTGACCACCGTCGCCAAGGTCGTGCCGCTGCTGCTGTTCGTGCTGATCGCGATCTTCGCTTTCAAACTGGACATCTTCACCGCCGACATCTGGGGTGTGAAAAACCCGGATCTGGGCAGCGTGATGAACCAGGTGCGCAACATGATGCTGGTCACCGTGTGGGTGTTCATCGGCATCGAGGGCGCGAGCATCTTCTCGGCACGGGCGGAAAAACGCTCGGACGTGGGTAAAGCCACCGTCATCGGTTTCATCACCGTGCTGCTGTTCCTGGTGCTGGTCAACGTGCTGTCGCTGGGCATCATGACTCAGCCGGAACTGGCCAAACTGCAGAACCCGTCGATGGCCGCCGTGCTCGAACACGTGGTCGGTCACTGGGGCGCGGTGCTGATCAGCGTCGGGCTGATCATCTCGCTGCTGGGGGCGCTGCTGTCGTGGGTGCTGTTGTGCGCGGAGATCATGTTCGCCGCCGCCAAAGACCACACCATGCCGGAGTTCCTGCGCCGCGAGAACGCCAACCACGTACCGGTCAACGCCCTGTGGCTGACCAACGCGATGGTCCAGCTGTTCCTGATCATCACCCTGTTCTCGGCCAGCACTTACCTGTCGCTGATCTACCTCGCCACCTCGATGATTCTGGTGCCGTACCTGTGGTCGGCCGCCTATGCCCTGCTGCTGGCAGTGCGCGGTGAAACCTACGAGGGTTTTGCCGCCGAGCGTCGCAAGGACCTGATTATCGGCGGCATCGCGCTGATCTACGCGGTGTGGCTGCTGTATGCCGGCGGGGTCAAGTATCTGCTGCTCTCGGCCCTGCTCTACGCACCCGGCGCGATCCTGTTCGCCAAGGCCAAGCTGGAACTCAAACAACCGATTTTCACTAACGTCGAGAAGCTGATTTTCGCCGCAGTGATCGTGGGTGCCCTGGTGGCAGCCTACGGCCTCTACGACGGCTTCCTGACCTTGTAACCCTTGATTTGTAATCTGGAGGATCACTGCAATGACCACGGAAAAAGTTAAGTACGGCGTCCATTCCGAAGCCGGCAAACTGCGCAAAGTCATGGTTTGCTCCCCAGGTCTGGCCCATCAGCGCCTGACCCCGAACAACTGCGATGAACTGCTGTTCGACGACGTGCTGTGGGTGGCCCAGGCCAAGCGTGACCACTTCGACTTCGTGACCAAGATGCGTGAACGCGGGATTGAAGTGCTGGAAATGCACAACCTGCTGACCGACATCGTCGCCATCCCCGAAGCGCTGGACTGGATCCTCGAGCGCAAGGTCACCGCCGACTCGGTGGGCCTGGGCCTGATCAGCGAAGTGAAATCCTGGCTGAAGAGCCTTGAGCCGCGACACATCGCCGAATACCTGATTGGTGGTGTATCCGCCGATGATCTGCCGGACAGCTTCGGTGGCAAGACCATCCAGATGTTCCGCGACTTTCTCGGCCACTCCAGCTTCATCCTGCCGCCGCTGCCCAACACCCAGTTCACCCGCGACACCACTTGCTGGATCTACGGTGGCGTGACGCTGAACCCGATGTACTGGCCGGCGCGACGTCAGGAAACCCTGCTGACCACCGCCATCTACAAATTCCACCCGCAGTTCACCAACGCCGATTTCGAGATCTGGTACGGCGACCCGGACAAGGACCATGGCAGCTCGACCCTTGAAGGCGGCGACGTGATGCCGATCGGCAACGGCGTGGTGTTGATCGGTATGGGCGAACGCTCATCGCGTCAGGCCATCGGCCAACTGGCGCTGAACCTGTTCAAGAACAAGGCCGTGGAAAAAGTCATCGTCGCCGGCCTGCCGAAGTCTCGCGCCGCGATGCACCTGGACACTGTGTTCAGTTTCTGCGACCGCGACCTGGTGACGATTTTTCCGGAAGTGGTCAACCAGATCGTCGCCTTCACCCTGCGCCCTGACGAAAGCAAACAGGGCGGCATCGACATCCGCCGCGAAGAAGGCAGCTTCCTCGACACCGTGGCCAAAGCCCTCAACCTGCCGAAGCTGCGCGTGGTGGAAACCGGCGGCAACAGCTTCGCCGCCGAACGCGAGCAATGGGACGACGGCAACAACGTGGTGGCCGTGGAACCGGGCGTGGTCATCGGCTACGACCGCAACACCTACACCAACACCCTACTGCGCAAGGCGGGCGTGGAGGTCATCACCATCAGCGCCGGCGAACTCGGTCGCGGGCGTGGCGGCGGCCACTGCATGACCTGCCCGATCGTGCGTGACCCAATCGATTACTAATCTTTGAGCCTTGGCCGCGCCTTATCGAGCGCGGCCAAGGGGATAACCGAAACCCAAGGAGATCCATCATGGCTTTTAACATCCACAACCGTAACCTGCTCAGCCTGGAACACCACACCCCACGTGAGCTGCGTTACCTGCTCGACCTGTCCCGCGATCTGAAACGCGCCAAGTACACCGGCACCGAGCAGCAACACCTCAAGGGCAACAACATCGCCCTGATCTTCGAAAAAACCTCGACCCGCACCCGCTGCGCGTTCGAAGTGGCGGCGTATGACCAAGGCGCCAACGTCACCTACATCGACCCGAACTCGTCGCAGATCGGCCACAAGGAAAGCATGAAGGACACAGCTCGCGTGCTGGGTCGCATGTACGACGCCATCGAGTACCGTGGCTTCAAACAGGAAATCGTCGAAGAGCTGGCGAAGTTCGCCGGGGTCCCGGTGTTCAACGGCCTGACCGACGAATATCACCCAACACAAATGATCGCCGACGTGCTGACCATGCGTGAACACGCCGACAAACCGATCCACGAAATCAGCTACGCCTACCTCGGCGATGCGCGCAACAACATGGGCAACTCGCTGCTGCTGGTCGGCGCCAAGCTCGGCATGGACGTGCGCATCTGCGCGCCGAAAGCCCTGTGGCCGCATGACGATCTGGTGGATCGCTGCAAGAAATACGCGGAAGAATCCGGCGCACGCATCACTCTGACCGAAGATCCGAAAGCCGCGGTCAAAGGCGTCGACTTCATCCACACCGACGTCTGGGTGTCGATGGGCGAACCGGTGGAAGCCTGGGCCGAACGTATCCAGCAACTGCTGCCGTATCAGGTCAACAAAGAGCTGATGAAAGCCACCGGCAACCCGCGCACCAAGTTCATGCACTGCCTGCCGGCGTTCCACAACAGCGATACCAAGGTCGGCAAACAGATCGCCGAACAGTATCCGCACCTGGCCAACGGCATCGAAGTGACTGACGACGTGTTCGAGTCGCCCGCCTGCATCGCCTTCGAGCAAGCGGAAAACCGCATGCACACGATCAAGGCGATCCTGGTCTCGACCCTGGCTGATCTGTAAACCAATACAGCTCCCACTGACACGACACGGTCACTGTGGGAGCTGGCTTGCCAGCGATTGCGGTGTGTCAGACAGCGACAATGTTGCCTGATCCACCGCCATCGCGGGCAAGCCCGGCTCCCACAGGGACCGCATTCGTCCTGCGAGCTTTCACTGTTTTCCAGAAGGACATGCACCATGCGTATCGTCGTAGCTCTGGGCGGTAACGCCCTGCTCCGTCGTGGCGAGCCGATGACCGCTGACAACCAGCGCGCCAACATCCGCATCGCCACCGAGCAAATCGCCAAGATCCATCCCGGCAACCAACTGGTCATCGCCCACGGCAATGGCCCGCAAGTCGGTCTGCTGTCGCTGCAAGCGGCGGCCTACACCTCCGTCACCCCTTACCCGCTGGACGTGCTCGGTGCCGAAACCGAAGGCATGATCGGCTACATCATCGAACAGGAACTGGGCAACCTGCTGGACTTCGAAGTGCCGTTCGCCACCCTGCTGACCCAGGTTGAAGTCGACGCCAAGGACCCGGCCTTCCAGAACCCGACCAAACCGATCGGCCCGGTCTACGACAAGGCCGAAGCGGAAAAACTCGCTGCCGAAAAAGGCTGGGCGATTGCCGCCGACGGTGACAAATTCCGTCGCGTGGTCGCCAGTCCCCGGCCAAAACGCATCTTCGAAATCCGTCCGATCAAGTGGCTGCTGGACAAGGGCAGCATCGTGATTTGTGCGGGTGGCGGCGGCATTCCGACCATGTACGACGAAAACCGTAACCTCAAGGGCATCGAGGCGGTGATCGACAAGGATCTGTGCTCGTCGCTGCTCGCCGAGCAACTGGAAGCCGACTTGCTGGTGATCGCCACCGACGTCAACGCGGCGTTCATCGACTACGGCAAGCCGTCGCAGAAAGCCATCGCCGAGGCGCATCCGGATGAACTGGAACGCCTCGGTTTCGCCGCCGGCTCCATGGGGCCGAAGGTGCAGGCAGCCTGCGAATTCGCGCGCCATACTGGCAAGGTTGCGGTGATCGGTTCGCTCGCGGACATCGAAGCGATCGTCCAGGGCACTGCCGGTACTCGCGTCAGCACGGCGAAACCGGGCATCAGCTATCGATAATTAGAAACTCCGGGGGCAGGCCCAGGGTCTGCCCTTCTCCCATGCCTTGAGAAGGAGAAACCCATGGCCATATTCAACCCCGGTCATTTGCACATCGAGCGACATGCGTTGACGCCAGATGACGTCAGTTACGACCTGTGCCTCGATTATGAAGTGTTCACCGATCCGCAAAAAGGCAAAGGGATACAGTTCACCCTGCACGGCAACATGCAGGGCAAGGACATGAAGGAAGCGTTTTTCCTGCCCAAGGAAGAGGCTTACAACTTCGCCCGCGACGTGACACGGATTGCCGAAAAGTACGGGATTCCAAAGGCTCACAGCCAGATCGGCTCGGTGCACAAGCATTACGATCTGATGTTTGAGGACATTCGGCAGAAGTTGAATATGCAATCCGGAGATCCGGTTAATCCCGAGCATTTCGAGTAACCCCAAAAGCCCCCTCACCCTGACCCTCTCCCGGAGGGAGAGGGGACTGACCGAGTTGCTCGCTCAAGGTACACCGACTTGAAATAGCGAGCCGAACTCAAGTTTTGAAAAGCCCCCAATCTGCTCCCTTTCCCCCTCGCCCCTCTGGGGAGAGGGCTGGGGTGAGGGGTAGATCTCCAGCACGACAACAATCTCAAGATTTCACCCCAGTCCCCCATCAAGGCATACTTGCCCCCTCCGCATCGCAGAACACTGAACCGCCCCATGCGTATCCACGTCAGCTTCATCGACCGCGTCGGCATTACCCAGGAAGTCCTGGCTATCCTCGGTGGGCGCAATCTCAATCTGGATGCGGTGGAGATGATTCCGCCCAACGTCTACATCGACGCGCCGACCTTGAGCCCGCAAGTGCTCGAAGAGCTCAAAGATGCGTTGTTCCGGGTGCGCGGCGTGGAGGCCGTGGTGGTGGTCGACATCCTCCCCGGCCAGCGTCGGCACCTGCAGCTCGACGCGTTGCTCGCGGCGATGACCGATCCAGTGCTGGCACTGGACAGCGCCGGCAAAGTCCTGCTGGCCAACCCGGCACTGATCGCCCTGTACGGACGTGAACCGGCAGGTGAAAGTGTCTCGGAGCTGTTCAACGATCCCGGCCTGCTGGAAACCCTGCTCGAACAGGGCTTCCGCCTGCCGCTGCGCGAGATCACCGTCAACGGCCAGACCCTGCTGCTCGACGCCACGCCGATCACCGATGCCGGCGCCTTGCTCACGCTGTATCAACCAAACCGCATCGGCGAACAACTCTCGGCGTTGCACCATGACCATGCCGAAGGTTTCGATGCGCTGCTCGGCGAATCCCCGGCGATCCGCACCCTCAAGGCCCGCGCACAAAGAGTCGCAGCGCTTGATGCGCCGCTGCTGATTCAAGGCGAAACCGGCACCGGCAAAGAACTGGTGGCCCGCGCCTGTCACGCGATCAGTGCGCGACACAGTGCGCCGTTTCTCGCGCTGAACTGCGCGGCGCTGCCGGAAAACCTCGCCGAGAGCGAGCTGTTCGGTTACGCCCCCGGCGCCTTCACCGGCGCCGCTCGCGGGGGCAAACCGGGGCTGATGGAACTGGCGAACCAAGGCACGGTTTTTCTCGACGAGATTGGCGAGATGTCGCCGTACTTGCAGGCCAAACTGCTGCGCTTTCTGAATGACGGCAGCTTCCGCCGGGTGGGCGGTGATCGCGAGGTGAAGGTCAACGTGCGGATCCTCAGCGCGACCCACCGCGATCTGGAAAAAATGGTCAGCGAGGGATTGTTCCGCGAAGACCTGTTCTACCGCCTCAACGTGCTCAACGTCGAAGTGCCGCCGCTGCGTGAGCGAGGTCAGGACATTCTGTTGCTGGCGCGTTACTTCATGCAGCAGGCCTGCGCGCAGATCCAGCGCCCGGTCTGCCGCCTCGCCCCCGGCACCTATCCGGCGCTGCTCGGCAATCGCTGGCCGGGCAACGTGCGCCAATTGCAAAACGTGATCTTCCGCGCGGCGGCGATCTGCGAAAGCAGTCTGGTCGACATTGGTGACCTCGACATCGCCGGCACCTCAGTGGCGCGGCAGACCGACAGCGACGTCGACAGCCTGGAACAGGCCGTCGAATCCTTCGAGAAAGCGCTGCTGGAAAAGCTCTACGTCAGCTACCCCTCGACCCGCCAACTGGCCAGCCGCCTGCAGACCTCGCACACGGCAATCGCCCATCGCCTGCGCAAGTACGGCATTCCGGGCAAGTCTTAAATTCACCGTAAATTCCCCCTGTGGGAGCTGGCTTGCCAGCGATGACGTCGGCACTTGCACCATTGATGGTGACTGATCCACCGCTATCGCTGGCAAGCCAGCTCCCACAGGGTGATGTGACGGATTCGAAATCCGTTCAAAAGCGACCTCCATCTGTACTGAAAGCGCTACAGCGGAACGATATCGCTACACCCTCCTCCAATCACCGCTGTGCAAGGCTTTGATCCGCTTCAGCTTTTCTCCCCGCCCCGAGCTGTAGCGATTTCGCTACAGAGGCCTCATTCTCACCACAACCAGAAACACATAACTATTTGATTTATATAGATAAATACAATCTGGCCGCGTTCTTGCTAAGTAACCGCTCATAAAATCAGGGCTTAAATGCCCAAGCCTTCCACCGCGTCCACCAGACGAGTCTGGCCCCCTTAGGAGTTTCCATGAGCGAGTTGCGTTTTACTGAAGATCACGAATGGCTGCGCACCGAAGCTGACGGCAGCGTTACTGTCGGCATCACCGCTTTCGCGCAGAACGCCCTGGGCGACGTGGTGTTCGTGCAACTGCCTGAACTGCAGGCTTACGAAAAAGGCGCTGAAGCCGCCACCGTGGAATCGGTCAAAGCCGCCAGCGGCGTGTACATGCCTCTGGACGGTGAAGTTCTGGCGGTCAATCCGGCGCTGGAAGATGCTCCGGAACTGGTCAACGAAGATCCGCTGGGCGAAGGCTGGTTCTTCCGTTTCCAGCCAAGCGACGCCGCCGCTGTCGGCAAACTGCTTGATCAGGACGCCTATGACCGTCTGATCAAAGCCCAAGCCGAAGCCTGAGGAGTAGCGACATGACCCAAGTAAACCTCGGCACTGCCAATGAATTCATCGCCCGTCACATCGGCCCGCGCGCCGGTGACGAGCAAGCCATGCTCAACAGCCTCGGTTTCGACTCGCTCGAAGCGCTGAGCGCCAGCGTGATCCCGGAAAGCATCAAGGGCACCAGCGTGCTCGGCCTGGACGATGGCCTGAGCGAAGCCGATGCGCTGGCGATGATCAAATCCATCGCCGGCAAAAACCAACTGTTCAAGACTTACATCGGCCAGGGCTACTACAACTGCCACACGCCGTCGCCGATCCTGCGCAACCTGCTGGAAAACCCGGCCTGGTACACCGCTTACACCCCGTACCAGCCGGAGATTTCCCAGGGCCGTCTCGTAGCGCTGCTGAAATTCCAGACCATGAGCAGCGACCGCACCGGCCTGCCGATGCGCAGCGCGTCCCTGCTCGACGAAGCCACCGCCGCTGCCGAAGCCAGGACCGGCTGCAAACGCCTGAGCAAGAACAAGGGCAGCCACCA
>Ga0153923_100110_pt1 | contig 39277 bp, 33 predicted proteins | sample TSNJ007MetaG_FD_104682 | JGI IMG/M metagenome (GOLD analysis project Ga0153923, IMG submission 104682) | Attine ant fungus gardens microbial communities from New Jersey, USA - TSNJ007 MetaG | ecosystem: Host-associated > Fungi > Mycelium > Unclassified | place: USA: New Jersey, Brendon T. Byrne...
ATGCCTATTTTTATGGGAATGATGGTGGTTGGCATGTTCATTTCCGGCTACCTAAAGGATACGTTCTCCTTGATGGGCGTATTTATGGCGAGTGGTGTATTTGTGATTATTGGTGCGCTTTTTCTGCTTCCTATTGTGGTTAAGAAAAGAAGTAAAGTGGAGCTGAAATCGCTGGGAAAATGAAAATCCAACTACAATTTCCATGAATTTATTATCTACGATAAGGAGAGAAAGATATGGATATGAATAAACGCAAAGAGCTGATCGAGGAGTACAAACAAATTAAGATTTATATGGGTGTTGCTCAAATCAAAAACCAAATCAACGGCAAAATATTTATCGACAGCTATCCTAATTTGAAAAACAAATGGCTTACTCTGCAAATGCAGTTGGATTCAGGGAGATTTGCAAATGCCCAGCTCCAGAAGGATTGGAAAGAATTCGGTGCGGATGCGTTTACCTATGAGGTACTAGAACAGAAGGAGATAGATAAGGTAACTGATATGCGCTGGGAACGGAAGAAAATCTTAAAGCCATGGTTAGAGAAGTTACAGCCCTACGGAGATAAAGGTTATAACAAACCACGAATTGACTAACGATGAAATCCAAGATAAGATGAAACCGTCGTTTAGTAAATTAGTAAAATAGTAACTGGAAGGAAGAAAAAAAACATGAAAATACCTACAACTTTAAAACATAAGCCTGTTGTCGTATCGGAGAATTATGAGAAGGTTGACGGCCGAATGGCTGGAAACACAGATGCGAAAGGTCTTTCCTTAGGATTGGCGCAGTGGAATGATCGAGGAAAGGTCGATATTTCTGCTAAGGTATGGAGATATACCGGGGAAAAATGGTCCAGACAATCAGAGGAACTGCCTCTTCATCGCGTGCTTGATTTGTCCATTCTAATTTGCCGGTCGTTAGAACATTTCCGCGAAGCGTATCGATATGAGAATTTATATGACCCGGAGCAGCCCGTCATCGACAGAGTTGGCTTGCAAGGGGATGCGATGACTGTAGCGGTATGTACAGATAATGAGCGAATTAATGAAGATATTAAGCTATTTAATCAAGCTCTTAGCGATGACGATGAAATGATCGGTGAGCGTCTGAGCACGTTATCCAAAATATTAAAGGATATGGGATATTAAACAGTGAGTGGTAGTCAAACAGGGCAAAAAAGCCTTCGTGACTGCCACTTTTTTTATATAGTTTAAAACAATTCCGGCCCCCGTCCAGGAGTACCTATTGGCAAAGTATCTAGGATTTTGATTTCATTTCTTAATTTCCGGAAATCTTTAGGTGTTCTTGTTTGATGTTTTTTAAAGGACTGAATGAAGTTGTTAACATGATTAAAACCAACTCTATAGGCAATTTCAGTTACTGTATAATCAGTTGAAATTAATAGCTCCATACTTTTCTTAATCCGGTACTTTATTAAATATTCATACGGTGTGATATGAAGGGTCTTTTTGAAACTACGGGTACATTCTGAAACACTTAAATGAGCAGCATCAGAAATATCTTGCAAAGTTATATTAGTTGCGTAGTGCTGATGGATGAAAGAAAGCATGAGTTGAAGTCGTTCTTGCTGCCTTTTTACGTATTTAGCTGTGTCCTCAAAGGAGAGAGAAATATTAGATATCAAGGTTAACCAGAGTTGTACGGTTCTGATAGAAACCTCATACTCCCATCCCCATTTTTTTGGCATATCAAATCTATTCTTCAGCTCCAAAAGCATGTTTAGTACATCTCTTTGCCAATCAGCATCTCCTTTAATTACTAGAGACAGTAAGGAAGAGTTCGTATAAGGTGATACATAATTTTTTTCCATAGCACTATCTGCATAAAAGACCAACAGCTTTTCAGGAAAATTGAAACTCACATACTGACCGTCAGGAGTCAGGTGCGTCGTAACATGAAGGGCACCTTTATTGATGAAAATGGCTTGGCCATTTTTCAATTCATAATCAATACCATTCACTTGTATAACTAGTTTACCTTGAGTAACCAAAGTGATCTGAAGTTCTTCGTGCCAATGTAAGTCATTAAATCCTCGTCCTTCAGGGATAATTTTCCGAGAGTTAGCTGTGTACATAATGTATGGAAATGAAGCATCAGGAAAAAGAATGTTCTCGTGCAGCAGTTTTGACATCTAATGACGTCCCTTCTAAAATGATGATATTTATATATAATACAACGATATAATGACACAATTTAAACAATGATGATGATATTATTATATCCAATCTTGATTTTATCACTCTGTGCACAGGAAGTAGATAGAACATTTTGGAGGATTATATGTGAAATCAAATAAACCGTCATATCCGTACATTTTGCTTTTTATTAGTATTTTATCTATTTCGATCTCTTCTATCATGATAAAATTTTCAAATACTCCCACCTCTGTAGCCGGCATGTATAGATTGTTTGCTTCTGTAATTTTATTGCTTCCTTTTGTATCATGGAAAAAGCTTCGCTGTCTGGAGATGAGTAAAAAAGACTGGAGTATTGTTTTCTTAGCGGGTCTCTTTCTTGGATTACACTTCTTATTTTGGATGGAGTCTTTAGTTTATACTTCAGTTGCAAGCTCTATGGTGATATTATCATTGCAGCCTTTATTTGTAATGATTGGTTCATACTTCATCTTCAGAGAACAGGTAAATGTGGTAAACATTCTTTGTTTAGTGATTGCACTTCTGGGTTCAATAGTTATTGCTTGGGGAGACTTTGGAGTTTCTAGAGTGGCGTTAATAGGGGATGGCTTATCATTATTAGGAACCGTTTTTGTATCAGCGTATATGCTGGCAGGACAAAAAGTAAGTCATAAAATAGGAGCAAGTTTATACAGTGTTATTGTTTTTTTCCTTGGCGGAAGCGTCTTGTTAATCTACAATTTGTCAAACCATTTCTCTTTGATAGATTATAACTCTTCGGACTGGATCTATTTCTTTTTACTCGCATTAATCCCAACTATTTTGGGACAATCTATTATTAATATGTTATTGAAATCTTTAGGTGCAACTACTATTTCTGTAGGGATTATTGGTGAGCCTGTTCTCGCCATAATACTAGCTTATCTATTCTTGGGAGAAACAATCACTAGCTTTCAATTTATAGGAGGGATGATGACTCTACTCGGCATGGGGATGTATTTCTGGGTAAAAGCCTTCAATTACACTACTGTTAAATATCAGAATCAAAGTAGATAAGCAAATAAATTAAGAAAATATCATTTAAAGGGAGAATGCTATATGGCTATTATTGATGATTTTTTGAAATTGGATATTCGTGTTGGAACAATAATTAAATCTGAATTCTTCGCCGAAGCAAAAGTTCCTGCGATCAAGCTTGAGATTGATTTTGGAGATGAGATCGGAATAAAGAAATCTAGTGCACAAATTACTAGAAGATATGTGGCTGAAGATATCATGGGAGAACAAGTAATTGCGGTAGTCAATTTTCCTCCTCGACGAATTGCAGGCTTTAATTCAGAGGTATTAGTCCTTGGAGGTGTACCTGAAAAGGGTGACGTAATTCTATTGAAGCCAGATATGAAACTGCCTAATGGAACACCCATAGGATGATTTTCCAGAAATATAATTAAGTCTAATACTTAACTAGTTGGTCCCCTAAAAATGTCCCCTCTGTTCAATAATGCTCAGTTGCGGATAATTCAATTATAATTGTTTTTACTATCCAGTTTATCAATACTATCTGGTAAGCTGTACGTAAATTGATCGTATTAGGAAACGAAAGGCTAAGAAAATTTTGAAGTAGTCCTCAAAGGATACAGATCTGAGACTATTCGATTTATAGGAGTTGAAGCAATGGTGATGTATGAGAAACCGAAATTGGCCATAAGTGAAATTGAAAAAGTATTAGAAAATCATCTTGGGCCTGGTTCAACTGAGATTAAACCGCTTTCTGGCGGCAACATAAGTAATGTGTTTTCATTCAACCACGAAGGGAAGGGGTATGTTGTGAAATTCAGTGATCTGGAAGGAGCATATGAAACGGAACACTATGTATCCCATTTGCTCTCAGGTCAAAACATCCCTTTCCCCAAATGTTTGGCGTTAGGGAGAATTAACCAGTTAACCTATATAATCATGGAACGAATGGAAGGACGGAATCTATCCGATTTCACAGCAGAGGAACAAACTCATCAGTTGCCTGAGATTATTAGTATTTTGAAAAAAATGGCTGAAGCAGATATTGGGTCAACTAACGGCTATGGGTGGATCGCTGCTGACGGCAACGGATCCTATGTATCATGGAAAGACTTCGTCGTTGCCGTAAATGCAGAGGATCAAAGGGGAACATTCTGGGAGAACTGGCATGATCTCTTCCGTACTTCTTGCTTGGAGAGAGATGTATATGAAGAAATATACGGTCGGTTGATGGACTACGTACCCTATAATGAATCGTACAGAAGCTTTATACACGGAGATTTTCAACAGTGGAATATTTTGTCCGATGGAACACGAATTACCGGCATCATCGATGGGAATTGCATGTACGGTGATTCTCTCATAGACCTTGCGATTCTCGATCGGCATATGCCGTGGAGTGATGTCATTAAGACATATCAAATCAATCAAGAGAAAGCCAGCATAAAGATACCTTATTTTAAAGAGCGGCTAATGGGAGCTTATTATTTCAAGGGGCTCGACGGACTACGCTTCTATGCTAAAATGGGATGGAACGATGCTTATCAGAACACACGGCAATTTCTTTTAAATCTGAATGCTTAACGTCAGGATACATAACTTGAAATCCCAAACAAGTCCAGTATTGATTCTAAATGACATAAAAAGATTGAGAGCCCCCATTTGTTTAAATGAGGGCTCTTTTATTTATGGAGTGCTGTCTGATACTAGCTTCAGACTTACAATCTGTAATATTTGCACCTGGACTTGTCATTAATCCACTATCTAGAGCTTTGTCCAACTTGATAAAATGTAAGCGCAATCATAAAATAATCGATTGGAGGAGTACGGCATGAAAAAGATTGGTGCAGGTTTTATATTCTTATTTGTGATGTGCGTAGCATTATCCACTACTGCGTTCGCTAAACAGCCTTATTCATCCTACTGGTTTCCAGAGCAATTGCTTCAGTGGAGTCCTGCATCCGACCCGGATGCGGTATTCAACCGAAGTACAATTCCTCTGCAAGACCGCTTTGTGACAGATGGAGTCAATGCTCATGCGACAAAAGCGCCAAAAGTTATGGCTTTATCAGCACTGAACTCGGGAACAAGTGGTGTGCCATCACAGGGATCAGACAAATTTGGAGCTAATACGTTTACTTATTGGCAATATGTTGACAAGCTGGTCTATTGGGGCGGATCTGCCGGTGAAGGAATTATCGTACCACCAAGCGCTGATACGATCGACGCAGCCCATAAAAATGGGGTACCGATCGTCGGAACGGTGTTCTTCCCGCCAACTGTTTATGGAGGGAAATATGAATGGGTGAAGCAAATGCTTCAGCAGAACAGCGACGGTTCCTTTCCTGCCGCAGATAAGCTGATCCAGGTTGCGAAGTATTACGGATTTGACGGCTGGTTTATTAACCAGGAGACTGAAGGTGGAACACCAGCTGATGCCCAGAAAATGAAAGCTTTCTTAAGTTATCTAGAATCGCACAAATCTGCAACTATGCAAATCGTATGGTACGACTCCATGACCAAGGAGGGCAGTATCAGTTGGCAAAATGCGCTAAATGACAAGAATGCAATGTTCCTGCAAGACAATAATAAGAAAATAACAGACAATATGTTCCTGAACTTCTGGTGGAAAGATCTTAAAAGCTCGGCAGAGAAGGCCAAAAGTTTAGATAGAAGTCCGTATGACCTGTATGCAGGGATAGATGTTGAAGCCAAGGGCTACGATACGAATGTGAACTGGAATCTGCTGTTTCCGGATGGTCAACCTGCCGTCACTTCCCTTGGTATCTACCGTCCAGACTGGTCTTTCAACAGCGCAGAAAGCATGGAGGATTTCTTCGCACGCGAGAACAAATTCTGGGTGGGGCCAAACGGGAATCCGGGTAACACCGTGAGCGATCAGGCCTGGAAAGGAATCGCGAACAATGTGGCAGAATCATCCCCTGTAAATAAGCTACCTTTCATCACCAATTTCAATACAGGAAGCGGGCAGAAATATTATGTCCGAGGGCAGCAGGTACGAGATAAGGGATGGAATAACCGGAGCCTGCAGGATATCCTGCCAACATGGCGCTGGATCGCAGACAGCAAAGGAACTTCACTTACTCCAGAGCTCGATTGGTCAGATGCGTATTACGGTGGCAGTTCGCTGAAGATTTCAGGTGATCTGAGCCATAACAATGCAACGCATCTGAAGCTATACAAGACAGACCTTAAAATCGAAGCAAGCACAAAGCTATCGGTTACTTATAAAACGCTGAACAAGCCTAGCTTGAAGGTAGGTCTTGCTTTTGCAGACCAACCAGACCAATTTATCTTTCTTAATGTGAAGGATAAGACAGCACCAGGCTGGACTACCGAAACTTTGAATTTGACCCCATACAAAGGGAAACGAATCGTAGCAGTATCACTTTATTTTGATTCCAAGGATACGATTAGTAATTATAGTATTCAAATTGGCCAGCTCTCCATCCAAAATGCCAACGACCCGATCAAAACGCTGCCGGCGGTTCGCGATCTGAAGGTTACTCAATCCGATTTCCGCGATGGAATTTATGGAGATGCTAGATTGGAGTGGAAAGCACTTGATCAGCAGGTGAAGCAATACGAAATCTATAGAGTACTTCCAGATGGTAGTGAGGTTTTATTGGGCGCAACGCCAAATCATGTGTTTTACGTTCCTGAGATGAGAAGAATAGACAAAGAAACACTAACAGCATTAAAGGTCGTTGCAATCAATGGAAGATACGAGCAAGGTCAGGCCTCCAGCGCGAAGATCAGCTGGCCAGCTTATCCGAAGCCGATTGCAGAGTTCAAGGCAGATCGGACCTTGGTAGCTCCAGGTGAGAGCGTAAACTTCACCGACCTGTCGACCGAAGTGACAGAAGAATGGTCATGGAGCTTCGAAAGCGGTAGCCCAGCTGTCAGCACATCGAAGAACCCGGTTGTAATGTTCAATCAGGAGGGCATATATAACGTATCACTAACTGCAACCAACAGTTCGGGCCAAGACACAATTATGAAAAAGGCGCTAATTACAGTGAGTAAGGAAGCTGGTGCGGTGAAGAATTTAGCACTTGGAAAACCTGCAACAGCCGATCATGCATGCGGAGACAAGGAAGGCGCGCCAAACGCAGTTGACGGTAAAGCGACGGATAATAGCAAGTGGTGTGCACTTGGAAATCTGCCTCATTGGCTACAAGTCGATCTAGGAGCCGAACATCAAATCAGCACTTTTATCATCAAGCATGCTCAGAGTGGAGGATAATGGTCCGGGTTTAATACAAGCGATTATACCATTCAGGTGAGTAACGACGGAACGAACTGGACGGATGTTGTAAACGTGCAAGGAAACTCGGCAGCTGAGTCGACAGACGCGATTGCTTTGGTGAAAGCTCGCTATGTAAAATTAATAACTCTTAAGCCAACCCAAGGAGCCGATACAGCAGCACGAATTTATGAGTTTGAAGTCTATGGGTTGTAGTTCGGTTCGAACCATGGTTTTTGAATAACAAATAATAGCGGGAAACACAAAAAAAGAACCTGAATAGCTTTCAGGTTCTTTTATATTGCATATAAAAAGACACGATGATATAATCGGATCACGACTTTTAAAGATATAAAGGCATAGATAATGCATCTTATATTTATAATATACCATGCAGCTAAACTCTTGTCAAATTTTTTCTCATTTTAATGGTTAGGAGAGATTTTGTATGCATTCATTGGTTCTTGGTTTTCAGGAAATAGAAACCACACAGCTTTTGCTCGTGGGCGGAAAAGGGTTGAATTTAGGGCGATTATCAACTATCGAAGGAATAAAAGTACCAGAAGGATTTTGTGTTACAACAGTGGGCTACCAAAAAGCCATCGAAAAGAACGAAAAGTATCATATTTTATTGGATCAACTATCCATATTAAACGTAGACGATCGAGAGCAAATTGGTGAAATCAGTAAGAAGCTTCGACAACTCCTCATGGAAGTAGAAATTCCTTCCGATGTTGTGACAGCAGTTACTCACTATCTCTCACAACTTGGTGAAGAACAGGCTTATGCAGTACGCTCTAGTGCAACTGCTGAAGATTTACCACATGCCTCATTTGCCGGTCAACAGGACACCTATTTAAATATCATCGGAAGAGAAGCAATCATGCAGCACATCAGCAAATGCTGGGCATCTCTATTTACGGATCGCGCGGTAATCTACCGCATGCAAAATGGATTTAATCACAGACAGGTATATTTATCTGTTATCGTGCAAAAGATGGTTTCCCCTCAGGCTTCAGGGATTTTATTCACTGCTGATCCGATGACTTCTAATCGAAAGCTGCTATCTATTAATGCCAGTTTTGGGCTCGGCGAAGCTCTGGTCTCTGGCTTGGTATCTGCCGATTGTTATAAAGTACAGGAAGAGGAAATCGTCGATATGATGATAGCAACCAAAAAATTGGCTATCTATGGATTAAAAGAAGGTGGAACAGAGACCCTGAAAATCGATCTCGATCAGCAAAAGACTCAAACCCTTTCCGAACAACAAATTTTACAACTGGCACGTTTAGGTAGAGAGATTGAAGCTTATTTTGGTTGTCCACAAGATATCGAATGGTGTTTGGATCATGATACTTTTTATATTGTTCAGAGTCGGCCAATCACTACTTTATACCCGATCCCTGAAGTAAATGATCAAGAAAATCACGTTTACGTATCTGTCGGTCATCAACAAATGATGACGGATCCCATGAAACCACTAGGATTGTCTTTTTACCTGTTAATCACTCCTGCACCCATGCGTAAGGCCGGTGGAAGGTTGTTTGTTGATGTTACACATATGCTGGCTTCACCTGTCAGCAGAGAAAATTTCATAAATACCCTTGGGAAATCCGATCCGCTCATAAAAGACGCATTTATGACCCTAATAGAACGAGAATATATAAAATCGTTACCAGATGATAGAAAAGAACAGAGTCCCGTTAATAGCAGTAAAGATAGTTCGTCAGAAGGTTTTCAAGCATTAATCGAAAATGATCCGGCAATCGTTTCTGATTTGATTAAGAACAGTCAAACGTCGATAGAAGAATTAAGACAAAACATCCGAACGAAATCAGGAGCAGATCTATTTGATTTTATTCTTGAAGATCTCCAGGAATTAAAGAAGTTCTTATCTGACCCACAAAGTACAAAGGTTTTTATGACTGCTATGAACGCTTCGTCATGGATTAATGAAAAAATGTACGAGTGGTTAGGTGAAAAAAACGCAGCAGATATGCTTTCTCAATCTGTACCAAACAACATTACCTCAGAAATGGGTCTGGCGCTTTTGGATGTTGCAGATGTGATTCGTCCTTACCCGGAAATAGTTGATTATTTACAACATGTAAAAGATGATGTTTTTTTGGATAAACTGGTTAAGTTTGATGGTGGACAAGCAACTCAAGACGCATTCTATGCTTATCTCAACAAATTCGGAATGCGATGTGCCGGTGAAATCGATATTTCGAGAACTCGTTGGAGTGAAAAACCGATTACACTTGTCCCCATGATTCTCAGTAATATCAAAAACTTTGAGCCTAATGCTGGAAATCGAAAATTTGAGCAAGGCCGACAGGAGGCTTTAGAAAAAGAACAAGAGTTATTAGATCGATTGAAGCAATTACCGGATGGAGAACTAAAAGCTGAAGAGACAAAACGAGTAATCAGTTTTATCCGGAATTATATAGGTTACCGTGAATATCCAAAATACGGAATGATTAACCGCTACTTCATTTATAAGCAGGCTTTGCTGAAAGAAGCCGAACAACTTGTACAAGCTAGCGTTATTCATGAAAAAGAAGATATATTCTATCTCACTTTTGAAGAACTTCACGAAGTCGTACGCACAAATAAACTGGATGATCAGATCATCAGTAAACGAAAAGACGATTACAATTTTTTTGAAAAACTTACTCCGCCACGTGTAATCACATCTGATGGTGAAATTATTACAGGTGAATACAAACGAGAAAATCTGCCAGACAAAGCGATTATAGGTCTCCCTGTTTCTACCGGAGTAATAGAGGGACGAGCTCGTGTCATCTTAAACATGGAAGAGGCAGATCTGGAAGATGGCGATATATTAGTCACCGCCTTTACTGACCCTGGCTGGACATCATTGTTTGTATCTATTAAAGGCCTGGTCACCGAAGTTGGCGGACTGATGACCCATGGAGCCGTTATCGCTCGTGAATATGGCTTGCCAGCAGTTGTCGGAGTGGAAAATGCCACCAAGCTGATAAAAGACGGGCAACGAATTCGTGTGAATGGAACAGAAGGTTATATTGAAATATTGTAGAGGTATTTAAAAATAAAAATAATTATCGATGTTCTCTTTCGCTGGTCTGAAATTCGGTTTAATGTAGGAAAAGAAAGTAAATAATATGGGGATATGGACAACCTCCGGAAACAAAGCCAACTTATATTTGCAAAAGGGGAGTTAAAATTTATATTCCTTGACGTGAATATTCTTAATGAGGTATATTGTAAAAGCAATAAATTATCCCGACTAAGAAGGAGAGTATAACTTATGATTAATAAAATTGGACAAATTATGTTATATGTAAATAACCAAGAGGAATCCAAAAAATTCTGGACAGAAAAGCTAGGATTTGAGGTGATTTTAGACGAAACAAATGGCCCTATGAGATTTATCGAGCTTGCTCCGAAAGGTGCAGCGACTAGTATTGTTCTTCATAATAAAGAGTTGGTTGCCCAAATGAATCCTGAAATGAATCTCGGAACACCTTCTTTAATGTTCTTTTCGGATAATTTTGATCAATTGAATCGAGAGTTGAAGGACAAAAATGTTACGGTTGGAGATATTGTAGAAATTCCCGGTGGAAGAGTATTCAATTTCGCAGACGGTGAAAATAACTACTTTGCGGTAATGGAAAAAGGGCAATAAAATTGAGTGAACATGCAATAAGGGGATAGTTAAATAAATTACGTCAGCAGCTAATCAAAATGATTAGCTGCTTTTTTTTTCCCATTATGACCGTTATAAACTTCAAAATCTTACTTGTTAAGTAAAGAATATCATGTTATTCTGCAAAAAGAGGAGATGATCAGATGTTTGAAAAGGGGTCGTTCCAACCCGTTCAAACCACTAAGTTAGTGGACGATGTTGTTAATCAAATACAACAAAAAATTTCAACAGGAACAATCCTGCCAGGAGACAAATTACCTCCAGAACCTGAATTAATGAAATTATTTAATGTAGGGCGATCAACGATAAGAGAAGCAGTCCGTGTGTTAGTTCATGCTGGTCTATTGGAGAAAAAGCAGGGTTTTGGAACTTACTTAAAATCCAGTCCTATTATTCAAGAACCACTTACCCATCGTTTACTTCGTGCAGAATTGATTGAGGTCTTTGAAGCTCGAAAAATGATTGAATTAGAAATCGCAAGATTAGCAGCTCTACGGCATGATGACACTGACTTATTCAACATGCGAAAACATTTGGATACAAGAGATATGGCTCTAAAGCAGAATGATCGTGAACTGTATGCCAAATCGGATATAGAATTCCACATGGCTGTAGCAATGGCAAGTAAAAACGCTGTAATCATTGACTTATATAGAACGTTTACTCATATTTTGTCAGATGCAATGAGTAAATTAAACCGTAATTATAGTTCCCATGATCCTCAATCCGATTACCATGAACAAGTATATGAATCTATTAAAAATGGGGATTCAGATCAAGCAGTACAATCGACGCTCAAAATTTTAAATGGAACACTTTCTGAGCTTTAAGTTCAATATAGACATTCATGTAGAGGAGGAATTTGGGCATGATTATATCACTCAAAAATGTATCATGGCAACGTGATACAACAATGATCTTACGCGATATGAATTGGGAAGTGAAACAAGGGCAACACTGGTGTATCGTCGGACTAAACGGATCAGGCAAGACGACGATGCTGAACGTAGTAAACGGCTATATATGGCCGACGACTGGGCAAGTCGAAGTGCTAGACCACCGCTTTGGCGATGTGGATCTTAGAGAGTTACGGAAGCGAATCGGTTGGGTCAGCACCTCGCTGCAACAGAAGCTATACGGCCATCAGACTGCGCTGACCATCGTCCTCAGCGGAAAATTCGCAACTATCGGTTTATATGACAAGACGAATGAAGAGGATCAAAAGCAAGCCGAGGAGCTGATGGAATTTCTAGACTGCTCTTCCTTAGCCGCTCGTACATACGATACCTTGTCGCAAGGTCAGCGTCAGAAGGTCCTCATTGCACGCGCACTTATGGCCAATCCAGATCTATTGATCCTTGATGAGCCTTGCACAGGACTCGATATTTTTGCCCGAGAACAGCTGTTGCAAATGATTGAGAAGATTACGAAGCAACCGAACGGACCAACTTTGCTGTATGTAACGCATCATATCGAGGAGATAACATCATGCTTTACACATACTTTGCTGGTGAAGAACGGAGAAATCTACAAAGGGGATGAGACAGAAAACTGCTTGCAGTCGGATGTGTTGAGCGATTTCTTTGATACCCCCGTTGAAGTTCAGGAGCATCACAATCGCAAGTGGCTTACACTTGCCGGTGATAAGTAGGAAAAGCTGCCTAGCAATTGCTAGGCAGCTTTTGTTATCTTGAATGTTAGAAGCTAGTGTTCACTTCGAATAGAATTACTATATTGTCGGGGACTCATTCCTATCTTTTTTTTAAATATTTGGTGAAAAAATTTGAGATCAGCATATCCAACTGCAGCGGCAATTTCACTTACACTTCTATGACCTCCTGAAAGCATACGACATGCAGCATCCATTCGAATACTTTGCGTATAATCTGTAAAGCTCATTCCAGTCTGATGCTGAAAAAGGCGACTGAATTGCCGTTCGCTAAGGTTCGCTTTACTGGCGAGATCACTAAGTTTAAGCCCATTGGCATAGTTGTAATTTATAAATGCAATCGCATCATCCACTGCAATCCATTGCGGCTTATCCCCTGATGGCGCAACAATCTGCAATCGATGTCTAAACAAGCCTGTTAATATTTGTACGACTAGAGCATCGAGTACAGCTAGATATCCTGGCGGTTTTGCCGAGAATTCACGAAACAGTTCACGAAACATTATATGGTATGCGCCATTGACATCTTTCATAGAGTACCATAGCAATTGCATGTCTGTGAAAAATTCACAAATATCTGTAGCGTGAGGAAAGGTAGCCTGAAGTTCTGATAAATACTCTACTGGAAATAAACAGTTATAAACGATGAGCGGGCGGTCTTTCATCGGGGTCTTAGGTCGAAATACATGACTGCGTCCAATGGGGATAAAAAATAACGTACCGTGCTCGACAGGAACAGCCTCATCGTCAATGTAGTGAACGCCTGCTCCTTCACTGATATAAGTAATTTCGATAAACTCATGGGAATGCGCATTCAATTCGAACGTTTCGCAAGCCCTGTTCACATAAATTGGCACACCAGGCTCGAAAAAGCTATCTCCAGACATGACAAAAGTGCTGCGTCTGATACTCATAATCGTGGCCCCTTTCAAATTGCTAAGGCTAGACATATCGTACGAAACTAATGAATGAATGTCTAGATCCACCTATAAAAATGTCTGAAATACCCCCAATTCTAAATTCTCTCAACTCATACAATAGAAATAGCTGCCGGATCAAAGATCTATGAATACAGTTCAAAGTGTTCCGGCAGGTTACTGGATGAATATAGGAGGTTGATACATATGTCCAATTTTGAAGTTACAAATCTTAAAGTGAACTATAGAAAGAATCCGTTGGGGATTGATGATTTACATCCGCGGCTTAGTTGGTGGATCAGCACAGAAATACGGGGATTTATCCAATCAGCCTATCAAGTTCAAGTCGCAAATGATCACAAATTCTTTTCAAAAATCATATGGGATTCTGAAAAGGTAGAGTCGGATAGCAATGTGCATATTGAATACGAAGGTCCCGCCTTGCAATCCCGCACCCGGTATTACTTTAGGGTTCGAGCTTGGGACGATCATGGGATAGTTTCAGAATGGAGTGAACCTGCGCACTGGGAAACGGCATTGTTATCGGTAGATGAGTGGCAGGCAAAATGGATAGCAGCACCTCCGAATCACCAAGAGAATGGGGCTGATCCTTGCGACTATATTCGTACGGAATTTTCAATCCCTGCTAATGTTGTATCAGCGCGTGTGTATGCAACGTCTCTTGGGATGTACCGCTTATATATAAACGGTAAACCAGCAGATAACACGTTATTTAACCCTGGCTGGACCAGTTATAATAAACGGCTTCAATATCAGACCTATGACGTGACTTCTTTGATTTCTGCTGGCAATAACGCTCTTGGTTGCATGGTGGGAAACGGGTGGTATAAAGGATATTTAGCTTGGGAAGGAAAGAAAGACATCTTTGGTGAGGATCGTGCTGTGCTTATCCAGCTGCACGTCACATTATCTGATGGTTCTGAACAAATCATTGTATCGGATGACAACTGGCGTACTTCTACAGGTCCACTCTTGATGTCAGAATTGTATCATGGCGAAACGTATGATGCGAGGCTCGAGGTAGAAGGTTGGTCTTCTCCCGGTTTTGAGGATGTAAAGTGGCTAAAGACTATTCTCAAGGACCGTCCAGAGACTTCATTGGTTGCTCAGGAAAACGAACCGACCAGGGTTATAGAAACCATCAAGCCTATTGCAGTCATTACTACACCTAAAGGCGAACATGTGCTGGATATGGGACAAAATATGGTTGGATGGGTAAGATTTACGGTTCATGCTGAAGCTGGAACGTTAATTACTTTAGAACATGCTGAGGTGTTGGACCGCGAGGGGAATTTCTACATCGGAAATTTACGATCTGCAAAGCAGACTGTTACTTATATATGCCATGGCGGGGAGGCAGAAACGTTTGAACCGTATTTATCCTTCCAAGGATTCCGTTATGTAAAAGTGACTGGCATACCGCTAGATCAATTATTGGAACAATTTATCGGCTGCGTCATCCATACGGACTTGGAGCAAACGGGAAACTTCAACTGTTCAGATGAACTCTTGAATCAGCTTCAGCACAACATCTTATGGGGGCAAAAGGGGAATTTTCTAGATATCCCGACAGATTGCCCACAACGAGACGAAAGATTGGGATGGACGGGGGATGCTCAAGTTTTTATTCGCACATCTGCCTACAACATGAATGTAGTTCCGTTCTTTGAAAAGTGGCTAAAGGATTTGGCCGCAGATCAAGAAGGAGACGGAAGAGTTCCGCATGTTATTCCCGATGTGCCAGCGGCAGGATACGGCTCTGCTGCTTGGGGAGACGCCGCGGTGATTTGTCCTTGGACGCTTTATCAATGTTATGGGGACATTCGTGTGCTGAAAACGCAATATCCAAGTATGAAAGCATGGGTCGAGTATATTCGGGCGCAAGGTGAAGACGAATATCTATGGAATACAGGTTCTCACTTCGGAGATTGGTTAGGTCTGGATGCCAAAGAAAACAGCTACGTCGGAGCAACACCAAAAGAGTTGATCGCTACCGCGTTCTATGCTTATTCAACGGAATTGCTAGCTAAGACAGCGGCTGTCATTGGAAAACCCGAAGATGCCTTAAAATATGAAGCATTGCATGAGAAGATTGTTCTGGCATTCCGCCAAGAGTTCGTAACACCAAATGGTCGGGTGGCCTCACCGACACAAACTGCGTATACACTTGCCCTTATGTTTGACTTATTAGAGGAAAAGGATCGTCATCGGACGGCCAAGATGCTAGCCGACCATATCGAAGAAAATGGAGTGCACCTAACGACCGGCTTTGTAGGAACTCCCTATCTGTGTCTAGTCCTCTCTAGATTTGGTTATACGGATGTAGCCTACCAATTGGTACTGCAGAAAGAGTATCCTTCCTGGTTATATTCTGTAATCCAAGGGGCTACAACCATTTGGGAACATTGGGATGGAATAAAACAGGACGGTTCGTTCTGGAGCGATGATATGAACTCCTATAACCATTATGCTTACGGTGCTATTGGAGATTGGCTCTATCGCACTGCCGGTGGCATCGAACTATTAGAAGCAGGCTATAAAAAAATACGGATCCAGCCGCAGATCGGGGAACATTTGACGTGGGTTGATGCTTCGCTTGAATCTGTCCATGGAACGATCAAGGTAACTTGGAAAAAACAGAACGAAGCTTCAGTAGAAATGCAAGTGCTGATTCCATCCAATACAACAGCTGAGATTATTATTCCAACGATGAATCAGGACAGTATTTTGGAGTCTGGGACACCAATAGAACAAGTCATAGGTCTATCCAGTGTGGAACAAATGTCAGAAGGCCTTAAACTACTAGTTGGATCTGGTGACTATTACTTCAAGTTTCCGATGACTTAAACGTTAATAAGGAATGATCCGCCAAAGAGAAAATAAGTTGAGCCAATTCATCGCTTGATATAATGAAATTTTCTAATATCCATTCCTGTATAATTGCTAAGCTTCCATTAACCAAATAAGCGTAAGTAAAACGCTTCATATTTTCGGGAACGTCAAGCTGAAGGAAAGTGTCAATATTCATCAGTACTTCATTAAGCAAACGTTTTGAAAACAACTCGTTTTCATTTGATTTGAGTAGCATGATGGCAAATAAATCATCATTCTTTTTGATGTAGTCTAAGAAGGTCAATATATAAGTGATGCCATTGTCATTAGCTTCGATTTTTTCTAGATATGCATTTGTGTTATCAATAATCTCCTGCTCAACATGTTCAAGCAGATCGTATGCATTTGCATAATGCAAATAAAAGGTAGAGCGATTGATGCCTGCTGAAGCGCATAATTCTTTTACGCTGATTTGGCTTATGTTTTTTTCTTTGAGCAGACGAATCAAGCTTTGCTTCAGCAGCAATTTGGTTAACCGTTCACGTTGATTCATTGTTGATTCACCCCCTATAAAAATTTTTAAAAACTAATGGACAGAATATCTTCGACTGTCTATATTACATCAGTTTGATAATCAACTGGTGGTTGTGAAATAGACACTGTGTCTGTATTCTGAAGGGAGACGAATGACTTGTCAATAATCTTATAATGCAGGTGAAGAATATGGTAAAGAAAAAACGAGTCATGATAACAGGTGCAGCGGGCAATATGGGTGGCGAAACATTGAAATTTCTTAGAAACGATTTAGCGAAATGCGAGCTGTTACTCTTTGATTTAGACAATTCAACCAGCCGCCATAAGCTGAAAGAATATGAGAGACTAAGTGGCGTTAAAGTAGTCTATGGCGATTTACTAGACTGCGACCTTGTCTATGAATGTGTGAAAGATGCCGACATTGTGCTTCATATAGCAGCCTTTGTATCTCCTGCTGCAGATGAGTTTCCCGAACGAACGATGCAGATTAATTATGGTTCAGCGAAGAACATCGTCGATTCCATCAAGAAAAGTGGTCGTGCCCATGTAACGCGTTTCGTAAATATCGGTACAATTGCGGAAACGGGTGACCGTATGCCGCCAATCCATTGGGGACGTGTGGGCGACCCTCTCAAACCAAGTGTGTATGACTACTATGCCGTTTCGAAAATTGCCGCCGAGCGTATGGTAATTGAATCAGGACTAAGCTATTGGGTGAGCCTCCGCCAAACAGGTATTATGGGGCCAGCGATGAGCAAGATAGAAGACCCTATTATGTTCCATAACTGTCTAGAAAATGTGCTTGAATACGTATCAGATCGGGATTCAGGACGTTTAATGCGAAACCTCTGCATCTCGGATATAGACGGAGAACTAAATGAAGGATTTTGGCAACATATTTACAACATTGGCGGGGGCGAGAGCTGTCGAGTCAGCACGCTTGAGATGTATCAGGTGCTTTATGGTAAGTTAGGTTTAACAAATCTTGATTATGTGATAGATCCTAAATGGTATGCAACACGGAATTTTCACGGACAATATTATCTGGACTCTGATAAGCTGGAGGACTATTTTCACTTTCGCCGAGATTCAATAGATTATTTCTATCAAAGCTACCTCGATAATCTAGGCGCACTTGTGCCTGTTGCGAAAGTCATCACTAAATTGCCCGGAGGTCAAAAATTAATGGGTGCGATGATTAAGCGGACGATGAAAAAGCAAGCAGTAAAAGAGCGAGGAACGATACGTTTTATCGAGGAAAATGACATTGAGAAAATAGACGCTTATTGGGGCAGCAAGAACAACTGGGAGGCGATACCTGCAAAGGTGTCTGAAATGAAGAAATTCGCGGATTGGGATAAAGTCATCAAACTTGACCACGGGTATGATGAGAATAAGCCAACATCGCAATTAAATCTTGAAGATATCAAGGGTGCTGCGAAATTTCGTGGTGGTGAATGTCTTTCAACAGATATGGAAACGGGGAATTGGGCAGGCAAACTTGATTTCAAATGTGCGTTCGACCATACCTTTACGGCTAGCCCCAAGCTTATGCTAGAAGGTGGACATTTCTGCCCGCAGTGTGAGCTCGAAAGCTGGAATTACAAAGAACGTGCGAAGCGTGAACCGTTCTTTGCTCAGGTTTGGAACCCTATTCAAAGTAAGGCAGACGGACGCGAGTATATGAAATCGTATCAGAATTAGATGGTATTACCTCACTTCTGAGATGTTAATACTTCATACAAAGGTTGATCTTTTTGAAGATCAGCTTTTTTTGATTTCATAAAGAGGGAGAGAATAAAAGCGTATTTGTTGACAAATAGTCTAATTAGACTAATAATATAAACAGTCTAATTAGACTATTGAAGAGAGGATGAGAATAATGATCAAATCATTTCTAATGATTGGACAGTCAAATATGGCTGGACGAGGATTTATACATGAAGTACCCCCAATTTATAACGAGAGAATCCAAATGCTACGTAATGGCAGATGGCAAATGATGGCTGAACCTATTAATTATGACCGTCCTGTTTCTGGAATAAGTCTGGCAGGATCATTTACGGATGCATGGTGTCGTGAAAATGAAGAAGACATCATTGGCTTAATTCCTTGTGCTGAGGGTGGGAGCACCATTGATGAATGGGCTGTAGATGGGGCACTTTTTAAACATGCATTGCAAGAAACTAAATTTGCTATGCAAAATAGTGAATTAACGGGGATTTTATGGCATCAAGGAGAAAGTGATAGTAGTAATGGCAGCTACAAAGTCTATTATCAGAAATTACTTTTAATGGTTACGGCCCTTAGAAAAGAGCTAGATGCTCCAAATATTCCATTTATAATTGGTGGCTTAGGGGATTTTTTAGGCAAAGAAGGATTTGGAAAACATTGCACTGAATACGAGTTGATGAATCAAGAGTTACAAAAATTTGCTTTTGAACAAGATGATTGTTACTTTGTTACAGCTTCAGGTTTAACTTCTAATCCGGATGGTATTCATATCGATGCAATATCTCAAAGAAAATTTGGGTTGCGATATTTTGAAGCTTTTATTAATAAGCAACATGTACTTGAGCCGCTAATTAATGAACAGGAGTTGTTAAGTCTCCATAATGCAAGAACACACACTAAAGCGGAAAAAATGTATATATTGAGTATGGATTTTGCTTTAGGAAAAATATCATTTGACGAATTTCAAGCCAAGTTTATACAAATCAACAATGATTAAACCTAGTAGCATTTTGACGGAGGCGTTGAGTTGATAATATTACTAATTTTAGGATTATTAAAACAAAATCCAGGGGCTCACGGTTATGAATTGTTATCCTTAATGGAAGAAAAACACTATAAATATATAGTGAATTTCACCAAAGGGTCCTTTTATTATAATCTTGGGCAATTAGTAGAGAAAAAGTATATTGTAAAAGTTGACCAAAGAGACAGCACCAGAGAGACACATAATTATAACATCACGGAATTAGGGGAAAAAGAGTTTGAAAAGTTGATGTTCAAATATGGGTCTAAGACAGACTATATAAACCTATCTTTTTATGTAGCAATGTTATTTTCAGATGAATATAAAAAAGAAGAGCTAACTAAATTAATAGAAATACAAATCGAACAAACTAAAAATAAGATTTCTTTAATACAGCTATCTCTTGAGAACGATGAAAATATCACTGCTTATTTTAAAAAAATGTTAGAAAATTCACTTTCCCACCATATAGTAAATATTCAATGGTTTGAAGGTTTGCTTGAAGATATAAAAAAAGAAAACTGATCAAAGCTCAACGGTTATTCTAGTAACCTATTTGAACATACGTTTTTCTAGTTCATATAGATAAAGATCATGAATTTCTTTGTTTTCAATATCTTGACCTACAAAAAAAACTAAAGTTGGGTCACTCACGGGATATGCATAAGTAAGGTATGTTCTGTGCATAAAATCATAGTCCATCTTTTTTAACTTGAAGTCAATTTGATACTTATCTTCTAAATAGACTTCGAATTGTTTTTTATGAGTTATGGACTTCCATGGTAATCCGAAGAATAAAAAGTATATTCCTATAAGGAATATCAAAAAAATTATTAGAATGAGCGATTTTTTACTTAGAATAGGGTGTTTCATATATTAATACCCCTCCTTGTAAAATAAGACAAAAGCGAGCCTCTAAAATCACTTTTAGGCTCGTTTTGCGTTTCGTGAATTGTATTTACTTATTTTAGAATCCTGCCCACTACTAGTATATATTTTAAATAGTCGCCATAATTGCCTGCTGTAAACTCCGTTTTCTGCTGAAATACTTGATCTTTTATGAGGGCTGGACGAGGACGTAGTTGTTCTGTTGTTGGGTTAAGATCAGCTTCCATTTGAAAGGTATTATTAAATATAACAATAACATGTAGATCTTCTTTACCTTTAGGTATAGAAATTCCACTAATATTTTTTGCGCTTAAATTGATATTTCCCTGCTGAAGCTTATTTTCAATTAGTTCACTCAGCGTCAAATCAAAAGTGGTTGGTAAAATTCCATTCTGATTAGCAATTCTATCAGGAGGAATGTCCGATTCCTTAATAGACTTTACAATATTAAATCCGTTGATCGCTTCATCTTCCAAGTGCAAAATACCCGTTTGGCTATCGTGAGTTCCCCTTAAATTCATATTATCCAACAGTACACGAATAGGTAACATAAAAGATTGTTTGTATACTACTGGAACAGTATCCATTGTTTTCACTACACCATCTACTATTATCTTATTCGAATTCTCTGTTAAAATAATTTTCTTACCATTCTTTTCAATTATTGCTTGTTTTAATTCGGCATTATACGACACTGAAGCTCCTAGTAGTTCACTTACTGCACGAAGGGGAACTATTAATCTTTGTTTGCTATCAATATAAGGTTGCTTTGGATAAGTGTAGAGAATATTGTACTCATTGATTTGCAATAGAACTGGGGAGTTTATTGTAGTAGACGCTGCAAAAGATGGATACGAAGGACCAAATAATAGGGTACTCGCTAAAGTAACAGCTAAACTGAGCTGTAATAATTTCAATCAAGTCACCTCCAGATATTTTTAAAACAAACCCGAATAAGTGTTACTGTTATAAACACCAATTATAATAGCGTGCAAGCGAACTTACAGTAATTATATGATAAAAAATGTAATAAGGATGTAAGTAATTTTGTCCGCTACATTGTCCCGATAACAATTAACAACATACTAACGGTACCTGTAAAAAACATTTTGACATGTCTAACAGGTACCGTTATAATAAAAACCAACAGGTACCGTCACAAAGATTAACAGGTACCATACAAACTTTATGGAGGATCCAATATGGACATGAATACTGAATTATACGAAAAACTCGCGAAACTGCAATGGCTGCTGCAACGCCAACACTTAAAAACACACGCTGCCGTTGGCCCTATGGCCGACACATCCCGCGGGCAAGGCAGGATACTGGCATTTCTCCGGATGAAAGATGGTATCAGCACCAAAGATTTATCCTATATGCTGGACATCCGTGTATCATCCCTCAATGAATTGCTTGCAAAATTGGAAAAAGCCGAATATATCACCCGTAAGCCATCAGAAACAGACAAACGCATCATGTTGATTTACTTAACCCAAAAAGGACAAGAGGAAGAGGGGCAAGAGATAGACAGCGTCAACATATTTTCTAGCCTATCTTCAGAAGAGCAGGTTGCTTTCGGGGATTACTTAACCCGCGTAATTATGGCTTTAGAAGAAGAGCTTGGAACGGACGGAGAACGTGATGTAATGGCTATGTGGATGGAGGCTGCAAAGGAGCGTATGGGTACAGAGGAATTCGAAAAACTAATGGCCATGCGTGGACAAATGCAAAAAATGTGGGGGAATTCTAGGGACGAACGCTTTAGCGGAAGGTTCCCTGGCTTTGGTGGGGAAGGGCATCGTGATATGCGCGGATTCGGCTGGCCTTCCAGAGATGGAAGAAATTCGTCACCAGACCAGTCACATGATCCGGACGATAAGTAAGCAAAGTCTTTTCGTCAAACAGTAGCAGTGGCGTGCCTTTCACAAACGAAAGATGAACGGCAAAGGCGGCGCAATGACGTACTTTCTTGGAAACTGAAGAACAGTTAATTTCGCACACCAACCCCGTAAAGTCGATGTTACGGTACGGGGTTGTTTGTTGCTGCGTCATGGTTCATATTCAATAAATAGTTAGAATTCTAAGTAATCTGAATACTAAATAGATGAAGAAAGTGGTGACCCACATGGATGCAGAAAACCTCCATTACTTTGAAAAAGCGCCCATCTCAAAAGCCGTAGCTCACTTCGGTATACCGATGATGTTAGGCATGTCAATGAGTGTCATATATTCCATCTTGAATGCCTATTTCCTTGGCACACTGGGCAATACGGCTATGTTAACCGCACTTGCACTAACCTTGCCGTTATTCGCGATCATTATGGCGCTAGGAAATTTGATTGGCATGGGCAGTGGTACATTCATCTCCCGCTTGCTAGGGGAGAAAAAATATGATGATGTTAAGCATGTATCTTCATTCGCTTTTTACAGCAGTTTAGTTATCGGTCTTATCGTGATGGCTGTTGGCCTCCCGTTGATTGATCCAATTGTTCATGGTCTGGGAGCGACGCCCGTCTCCTTCGGATTTACTAAGGACTATGTAACGATTATGCTTATCGGCTCACCATTCGTTGTATTATGCTTCACATTGGAGAATATCGTGCGCTCGGAAGGTTCAGCAATCACATCGATGATCGGCATGATTCTAAGTGTTGTCGTGAATATTATTCTCGATGCGCTAGTTATCTTCGTCTTCCATTGGGACGTGATTGGCGTTGCGACTGCTACGGTCATCTCTAATTTGGTTGCGAGTGCATTCTACGCCTACCATTTGGGTTATAAAAGCCAATTCTTAACTGTCTCTTTTAAATGGTTCAAAGCTACCAAGGATATACTAAGCAATGTATTCAAAATTGGAATCCCTGTCTTTATTATGAGCATCTTCTTGGGTGCAATGTCACTCGTGTTGAACCATTTTCTTGTCGAATATGGAGATCAAGCCATAGCGGGGTTCGGAATTTCATCACGTTTATTACAATTACCTGAGTGTATTCTGATGGGGTTATGCGAAGGTGTCGTGCCGCTCATTGCCTTCTCTTTTACAGCAAATAAATTACGCATGAAGCATACCATCGGATTCACGATCAAAGCGATAATAGCTTTAGCTGTCGTGTTCGGCGCTATCGTCTATCTGATTTCCGACCACTTAATTGGCTTATTTACCAATGACCCGCAATTAATTGAAATGGGCAGCTACATTCTGCATGTGACATTCTTATCCTTGTACATTACAGGAATGACTTCGTTGTTTACCGGGATCTTCCAAGCTACAGCGCAAGGAACTGCTGCATTTATAATGTCAATTATTCAAGGAGTTACTCTGATTCCTGTGTTGTATATAGCCAATCGAATGAATGGTTTCCATGGTGTGGTCTGGTCGCTCGTCATTTCTGATGCCGTTGCGTTTCTTGTTGGTGCCATCATGCTGTATGTTCTGCGGAACAAGATGCAGCCGGATTTAAATGCTTTAGCACAGTAGAATACAGAGTCTTAAGTTGATATATTAAGTTCATCTTCTAATATAAATTTTACAGTATAAAGGTGGAGCCTAGAGTATGGTTGATTTTGAATGGTATAGAAGCTTTTGCACAATATATAAGTATCAATCGATTTCTGAAGCCGCAAAAACCCGCATGATGACGCAGCCAGCCATGAGTCAGCACTTAGCCGCCTTGGAGGCGGAGGTGGGAGAAACTTTATTTATTCGGTCGACTAGAAAAATCACCCCAACAGAGCGGGGAAAGGAGTTATATTCCCAGCTCGCTCCACTTATAGAATCATTAGAGAATACGACAATGAGCTTTAAATCGGCTTCTTTGCCTACGCTGAGTGTGATCAAGCTGGGAGCGGCGCATGAGTTTTTTAGTGAAAAAATACTGCCACAACTTACTGATTTTAATACTTGCACCATTTCGCATTTTGGAACCTCCGAGCAATTGCTAGAGCTCCTGAAGGAAGACAAGCTAGACATTCTCATTATGTCAAAAAGGTTCCAAACTCCCGGTGTCGAGTATCTGAAACTAATGGATGAAGAGTTTGTTATAGTAGCTCCAAGCGATTATGAAATCCTTGGATTTGATACTCTGAAGCTTGAAGAGCAATGGCTCTCTGAACAGAAATGGATCAGCTATGGCTTGGAATTGCCGATAATAAGAAGAATTTGGAGAGAACATTTTAAAAAACGTCCTGAAATTAGACCTATTCATATCATTCCTAATTTACACATGATCCTGAAGGCAGTTGAGCTCGGGGTGGGCTTGAGTGTCATACCTACATACCTCTTGCGAAACTCGTTAAAAGAAGGCAAATCAAAAGTTGTTTTTAAGCATTTAAAAGTAAAAAACGAGTTATATATCGCTTATCAGTTAAAGAATAAGCATTTGCCTCTGATTCATGAGATCATATCTGTCCTAAGGGAAAAGAAGATGGATTAGCTAGTATTATTTATAAAATTATTTATTAATAAGCGGATATTTCATAATTTGTTTTATTTATGTTTTGGAGCTTACAATAAAGAAGCAGCAAAATTAATAAATAATTGAGACTGGCACCACACTTTGTCGAATGGACAAGCATCAACAGCATAGATGAGGAGGAAATATTATTATGAAAGTGTTTATCACAGGAGCTTCAGGCTATATCGGCGGGTCGGTGGCTAAAGGTTTACTTGATGCCGGGCATACTGTCTTCGGTCTGGTTCGCAATCCCGATAAGGTGGAAGCATTAAGGGATATTGGTATAGAGCCTATACTCGGCACGTTGGAAGATACGGATACGCTAACGAAATATGCTAAGCTCAGCGACGCAGTAATTCACACAGCCGATTCAGATCATTTGCTGGCAGTTGAAACTTTTATAGCTGCTCTACGTGGAAGTGGAAAACCATTTTTGCATACATCGGGTTCAAGTGTGGTAGGGGATGATGCCCGTGGTGAAACGGCGAGTGAACAAATTTTTGACGAGGAAACACCATTTGTGCCTATGGATATTAGAGAAAACCGCGTAGCGATCAACAACCTCGTACGTAAGGCTGGAATTGAGGATTGGGTGAGAAGTATCGTGATAGTCCCATCTATGATTTATGGTGATGCACTAGCGTTGCCTGTGGAAAGCGATCAATTGCCGCAAATTATTCGCAAGTCGAGAGAGCTGCAGGCAGGCGTTCACGTAGGTAAAGGCGTAAATCGCTGGTCTAATGTCCACATCAAAGATTTGGTACAACTGTATGTATTGGCACTCGAAAAAGCACCGTCTGCATCGTATTTCTTTGCCGAAAATGGGGAGGAATCTTATGGGGACATCGCCAAATCTGTCAGCGAGGCGTTAGGCTTTGGGGGCAAGACCATAAGCTGGCCCGCAGACGAAGCGATAGCAGAACTTGGAGACTGGGCGCGTTTTGCTATCGCCTCGAACAGCCGTGTGCGTGCCACCCATGCAAGAAATCTACTTGCTTGGGCTCCGAAGGAAGAGTCGCTGCTTAGCTGGATAAAAAAAAATTTGCAATAATAAACCACTGAAAAATGATTTCTCCATGTTTAAATTTGACGATTACCATGAATAACATATACGCAAAAGAAGCCGCCTATTAGGTGGCTTCTTTTGCGAAAAACGTTATAAGCTAGCCTATCTTAAAAAGAACAATAGCTAAATTTTAACGCTGACTTCTCCATTTGAAAGATATTCCTCGTCACCATTTTCATATCTGACTTTCAGATGGCAATCGTTATCGATATCAATGGCTGTTGCCTTAAGCTGTTCATTATTCTTTATCACTGTTACGGGTTTACCAAGTGAAATTAACCGTTTTCTATATTCAGAAAGAAACAATCTATCCGTTAATTGCTCATAATATCCCATGAAATTGTTCAGTACTTCTGCTACCAGTCGGTTGCGGAGATCACCATAAGAACTGTTTTCAGAAATTACAGTTGTTGCAATCTCGGTAAGGTCGTTAGGAAAGCCGTCGGACGGTAGCGCTACATTGATACCAATACCAAGAGCGGCATAATCAAGCCAGCCGTTTTCCAGCGACACGGATGCTTCGGTAAGGATCCCGCATACCTTTTTTCCCTCCATAAAAACATCATTCACCCATTTAATCTGCGTTTCTTTACCGGATACGCTCTCGATGGAAAGGGCGACTGCAACAGCGGCGCAAGTGGTCAGCAGAGCGGAATCTGCTGCTGACAGCTTGGGACGCAGCAGGATACTCATATAGATACCCGTTCCTGGTGGAGAAAAGAATTTTCGGCCCATTCTCCCGCGTCCAGCGGTCTGTTCTTCGGAAAGGATCACCTTACCCTCAGCTTCTCCATTTGAGGCAAGACTTTTTACTGCTTCATTCGTTGAAGATAGTGTCTTAAAGACTTCTAAACGTAACTTTTGCCCCTGGGTATCCAGATATTTTGAAATTGCACTTGCAGATAGGATATCTGTTTGAGGTGACATGGAATATCCTTTATTGGTTACAGCTTGTATCGAATATCCGTCAGTCTGTAACGATTTTATGGCTTTCCAGACAGCACTGCGCGTCACGGATAACTGAACGGCTATTTCCTCGCCGGAAAAGTATTCACCCTTATTACTGTCGAGCAAGGCAAGAATATGTTCTTTTACTGTCATGAACTTAACCTCCAAAAGTATAACTCTCCGACCAAAACCCATTGAATATATTAACATCCAACGATTGCGACTGAATACTCTAATTCTATAGAACAATTGGAAAAACTCAAGCTTGGTATTTCGCTCTATTGTAAACCTCTAAAAATATTATGGTTTACAATCAATGATATCTCCATTATAATTCAGCTTACTGGACGTATTTACTAACCAGAATACAATTATTTATATCCAATGGAGGTCAATTTTTTGAAGACAAAAGAACTTATTTATGCTGCATTATTCGCAGCGCTTATCGCGGTGCTGGGCATGATTCCACCCATCCCCCTCGGCTTCATCCCCGTTCCTATCACTGCCCAGACGCTTGGCGTCATGTTAGCTGGAGGTTTTCTGGGGAAACGGATGGGGGCCCTCAGTCTGGTCATTTTCATCATTCTGGTAGCCATTGGACTGCCTGTACTGACTGGTGGCCGCGGAGGAATCGCAGTGCTCATTGGTCCTTCTGCAGGATACATATTTAGCTTCCCGATCGCGGCCGGCCTTATCGGCTGGTATTCTGAAAAAATCTGGCCGAAGGTCCGAACTTGGAAGCTGATAGCGATCAACATAATCTTTGGTGTATTACTAGTGAGTCTGATTGGTGCACCAGTCATGGCATTAATAACCAATACGTCGATCTGGGCTGGTCTTGTCGGAGCGTTAGCCTTTCTTCCGGGAGACATCATCAAAGCCGTTATAGCAGCGGTCATAACTATGCAGCTGAAAGCAATTAGCCCTATTGAAGAAAAAACACAAATATAAAGTGATTTGAAACTCGGGTAAATGAAACCCGGGTTTTTTTATTGAAAAATAATATGGTTATAGATGTGAATTTGTTTATACTATAAAAATTAAAATGAAATTGAAATAGGGTGGATAACAATGGATAAGGGATTTAATTTAGCTAGCCAACTATTAACGCTGCTTGATACAGAACAAAGATGGTTTACCTTAGCCGAAGTGGAAAAAAGTTTAGGGATCTCAGATAAGACAATACGGAAGATGGTGGAGGAAATCAGTAAGCAACTACCCTCTACTGTAACCATTGAAGTTTCTAGAGGTAAGGGAATCGTTCTTCTACGTGATGGGCAAAGTACGATAAGTGAAGTGATTTCTTCTATGTTCAGACAAACCATTTTTTATCGGCTGATGCATTTATTGTTTACGAATGCTGGTCGAATGTCTGTGGAGGAGCTTTCTGAAGCCATATTTATGAGTACCTCGTCTTTGAAGAAGCTGATTGTGGAATTAAATAACAATGATCTAAAAGCGTATAAGTTACGCATTAGTTACTCTACACCTGTGATCAAAGGGAATGAAATGAATATTCGATATTTTTATTGGAATTTATATTGTGATGCGTATGAGTTTACAGGATGGCCCTTTGCGAATGTTGATTTTGCTTATATAAATCAGTTGATCACAAATATAGAGAATGAGAATAACATTGTATATTTTATCAATTCCAAAAGGAAATTGTCCTTTTTGTTGGCAATTGTAATAGAAAGAGCTGGGAAAGGAAATTGTGTTGCCATCGTAGAAAATGCATACCCCTGGGAAAAGGGGATGTTTTATATACCAGTGAGAGCCATAGCAGAGCGTCTTGAAGAAAAGCTGTCCATCGAATTTCCAAAGAGTGAAATATTCTTTATGCAATCCATGGTTAGTCTCAGCCAATATCATTATTATGAAGGGTCAGAGATCACTCCGATGAAAGAAGTCGAATTACACAAGGATAAAGAAGAATATCAAATGGGGAATCTGCTTCTAATGTTGTTGGCAAAGGTATACCCGAACTTGGATATGCATGAACGATTTATTTTGGAGATTTACGGGTTCTTTGACAAGTTATTAATCGAAAATGCCATTCCGGAATGGATGATGATTTCGAAAAGTCATTTAACAACATATGTAGAGCAGGAGTGCCAGCAGATTTATCAAGAAATGCAAACCTGTATGCAAACGTGGAATAAAACTTACCCTTCCGTTCTCTTCAATAATTTTCATTTAACAAAACTAACCTTAATTGTCCGCTCGAGTTTACGTTATAAGAGTAAGAGGGCTTTCTTAGTGATCGGGGAGGAATTTTCAATTCGTCATTACATAGCAGATTTGATAAAGAAGGAAATAGGGGATCAGTTGATCCTTAATACCTCCATTATGAAAGGGCTAACCGACGAGATCATGCAGCAAAATAATATTGATCTTGTCATTAGTAATATCCCGGTTGCACTAAAGACCGTGCCTGTTGTTATTATTTCTACGATCCCTTCTAAAAGAGATTTGGACAATATCCGTAAAGAATTGCTTTTATAATTTGACCAATTATTTTCCGTTACCTACGTAAGTTTTTGGTCTAGTTTGTAATGTTAAAAAACCTTATGCTCAATCTAGTTTCGAAACTGATTTTACTTGAGGCCAAGTGGAAAGCGATTTCGGTAAACCTCAGTTTACTATTAAAAGTTGGAGGAAGAACTATGAGTAGGCATTTAGGTGCAAATAAGGGAGAAATAGCAGAGCGCGTTTTGCTCCCAGGAGATCCTTTACGTGCAAAATTTGTAGCAGAACACTTTTTAGAGGGGGCTAATTGTTATAACGAAGTAAGAGGGATGTATGGATACACTGGATTATATAAGGGTGTACCGGTGTCGGTTCAGGGGACAGGGATGGGAAATCCATCGATGAGTATCTATGCTACAGAATTGATCGTCGATTATGAAGTTAAGAAATTGATTCGCATTGGTACATGTGGTGCGATGCAAAGTGAAATTAATATCCGCGATATTATAATAGCCCAAGCGGTGTCTTCAGACAGTAATATGACGGAGAAGATCTTTCATGGTTGTAATTTTGCACCTACAGCAGATTTTTCATTGTTAATGAAAGCGTATCAACAAGCACAAGCTAAAAATGCAAATGTTTTTGTTGGTAACATTTATAATTCTGATGAATTTTATCGTGAAAATTTAGATCGACTTCACAAGTTTATGGATTTTGGTGTATTAGCAGTAGAAATGGAAAGTACAGCCCTATACACTTTAGCCGCTAAATATGGTGTAAAAGCGTTATCGATTTTAACAGTCGGCAGTCAATTGCTAAGACAGGAACACCTGACTCATAAAGAAAGTGAACAATCTTTTTATGAAATGGTCGAAATAGCCCTTAACACAGTCATTGATGGCTGATTTATGGATAAGAGCAGTGTTGTTAGAAAAGAGAGTGAGAAAGAAATGAAGGTAATACTGTCAGGATTGCAGTGGATGATTTTTATGATCGCTGGTGCAATTGCTGCACCCATTGCTATCGCAGATTTATATAACTTAACACCCATAGAGACTTCCGGGCTTATCCAGAGCACAATGATTACTTTAGGGATAGCTGGATTTTTACAAGGCCTGATGGGTCATAAATTCCCTATCCATGAAGGTCCGGCAGGGTTATGGTGGAGCATTTTTACGATTTACGCAAGTTTAGTGGGGGGGCTTTATTCTTCTAACAATGGTGCTTTACAAGCTTTAAGTGGGGCAATGATCATTAGCGGTGTGTTATTTATCCTAATTTCAGCATTTAAGCTAATGGATAAAATCGCTCGTCTATTTACTCCCACCATCACTTTTATTTATTTACTTTTATTGATCTTTCAATTAAGTGGATCTTTTATGAAAGGGATGATGGGGATTACCATAGCCCACACCACGTTAGATGTTAAAGTATTCATCCTTAGTGTGATTGTGGTTTGCATTACCTTTTGGTTAGGAAAAAGTCGCTTTGTAGTACTCAGCCAGTTTTCAATCATTTTCAGTATATTGATAGGCTGCCTATTATTTATTATCTGCGGTAATATACCAGTGTTTTCTCATGCGGATACTCTATTTAAGCTTCCGAAAATATTCCCATTTGGCAGACCTCAATTCGATGCTGGGACAATCACTACTGCATTTTTATTAACGCTGTTATTAATAACCAATGCAGTTGCGTCGATCCGTTTGATGGAGACCGTTATGAAACAAAAGCAAGTGGATCATCATCGTTATTTGCGCGCCGGGTTTACTTCTGGAATTACGCATCTTATTAGTGGCGGTTTAGGAGCGGTCGGTTCTGTCCCTATCTCGGGAGCGGCGGGATATGTTGAACAAACAGGGATGAAGGAGCGCAGATCATTTTTAATTGGATGTTGCTTTGTGATCTCAATATCCTTATTTCCGCCAATGATGAATGTTATATCAGCGATTCCAGCTCCCATAGGCTATTCCGTTACCTTCGTCATTTTTGTGAAGATGGTCGGACTAGCGCTAAAGGAATTGAAGAAGGTCATTCATGAAGAACGAACATTTATCGTTAGTGGAATTTCCCTTTTAGTGGGTGTGGGATTAATGTTTATCCCTTCATCAGCTACGGCCCATTTATCTCCGATCGTGATAGCCATTTTAAATAATGGATTAATATGCGGAAGTCTGTTGGCGATTATTTTGGAACAAGGGTTAATGTGGAAAGATGCATTTCGATATGAGGATTCCAAGAAAATTAACCGATAATTTGGAGGGCTAAAAATGCATTATCTAATTTCTATTGCTGGTTTGGTTATTGTTCTATTACTGGCATGGCTAGGAAGTAACAATAAGAAAAAGATTAAATATCGACCAATCATTGTAATGATTGCCATTCAGATCGGTTTGGGATTAATTATACTAAAAACAAGTATAGGTGAATTCTTAATTAAAGGGTTTGCCGATAGTTTTGCAAAATTACTTGGATACGCCAATGAAGGGACTGACTTTGTTTTTGGTGGGATTGCAAATGAAGGGGCCCATACATTTTTCCTTTATGTTTTGATGCCAATAGTTTTTATGTCGGCATTAATTGGGATATTGCAGCATTACAAAATTCTCCCGTTCATTATCAAGTATATTGGTTTGGTACTAAGTAAAATTAATGGCATGGGCAAATTGGAGTCTTATAATGCAGTTGCAGCCGCAATTGTAGGACAAAATGAAGTGTTTATTTCGGTGAAAAACCAACTTGGATTATTACCAAAACATCGCTTGTATACATTATGTGCGTCTGCAATGTCGACGGTATCCATGTCAATTGTTGGTTCATATATGACGATGCTAGAACCTCGGTATGTAGTAGCTGCATTAATATTAAACCTATTTGGCGGATTTATCATTTCATCCATCATTAATCCGTATGAAGTTACACCTGAAGAAGATATTGTTGAAGTTCAGGTAGAAGAAAAACAAACGTTTTTTGAAATGCTGGGCGAATATATTATGGATGGCTTTAAAGTAGCCATAGTAGTTGGTGTAATGTTGGTTGGTTTCGTTGGGATCATTGCATTAATTAACGGGGTCTTCAGCGGAGTATTCGGTATCTCGTTTCAAGGAATTTTAGGGTATGTCTTTGCACCCATTGCCTTTCTTATCGGTGTCCCATGGCATGAAGCTGTTGATGCAGGCAGTATCATGGCGACAAAGCTTGTTGCGAATGAATTCGTTGCTATGCTTGACTTTGTTAAGATCCAAGATGGTTTAAGTGGGCGTACTACAGCCATTGTCTCGGTTTTTCTAATCTCATTCGCTAACTTTGGGTCCATTGGTACCATTGTGGGTGCAGTGAAAGGCTTAAATGAAAAACAAGGGAATATTGTGGCTCGATTTGGATTAAAACTGTTATTTGGCGCCACACTTGTAAGCGTTTTATCCGCTCTGATCATCGGTATCATTTTTTAGTTAAACTTAGCGGATTTTCGTCATCGTTATGAATTCTGCACAAGACATCTTTGTATATAAAGAGCCGCTTACTTAGCGGCTTTTTTTGTTGTGATTATAGAACAATTATTAAGAAAGGAAATAGGAATAAGAATAATTGATTAACAAATGGGTTAATTAAAGAAGAACCGCCAGTGTTTATTCTTTTTCCGAGTTAGATAGCAAAAGTATTGACAACCTGTATATACAGGTTTAAACTGTGTGAAGTGTTTGAACTTGTATATACAGGTTTAATATTTGACATAAAGTAATTCTTTTGGAGGTGTTCAACTTGAGTCAGTCCCAGTATTCGGAGTGGTGGCGCCGGTCCACGGTGTATCAGGTGTACCCGAAGAGCTTTAAGGACACTACAGGCAACGGAACAGGAGATATTAAAGGACTTATTGAAAAATTAGATTATTTGCAGCAGCTTGGAATTGATATTGTCTGGTTACAGCCGGTCTATGTCTCGCCACAACATGATAACGGTTACGATGTTGCGGATTATGAAAATATCAACCCGGATTTTGGTACGATGGAGGATTTCGAAGAGTTAGTACAGGAACTGCACAGACGTGAAATGAAGCTAATGATCGATATCGTGGTTAACCATACTTCAACAGAACATGAGTGGTTCAAACAGTCCATTTTAAGCAGGAACAATCCCTATCGTGATTACTACATCTGGAAGGACCCGGCTCCGGACGGTGGCTTACCCAACAATTGGCAGTCGAAGTTCGGAGGTCCTGCCTGGCAGTTTGATGAAGCTTCGGGACAATATTTTCTTACTCTCTTCGATAAAACCCAGGCGGATCTGAATTGGGAGAACGAGAAGGTACGTAGAGCAGTGAATGATATGATGCTATTCTGGGCTAAAAAGGGTGTCGACGGCTTCCGCATGGATGTAATTAATTTAATCTCCAAGGATCAACGCTTCCCTAACGATGACGGGAGTGTTCCACCGGGGGATGGACGCAAGTTCTATACTGACGGTCCACGGGTTCATGAATACATCAAAGCGATGTACGAAGAGGTATTTGGTCCGTATGAGATGGTGACGGTCGGAGAGATGTCCTCAACTACATTGGAGCATTGCATCCGATACTCGAGTCCTAAAGAGCGGGAGTTTTCCATGACTTTCAATTTTCATCATTTAAAAGTCGATTATCCGAATGGACAGAAGTGGGAGCTAATGCCCTATGATTTTGAGGCGATGAAAAGCTTGTTCACAGAGTGGCAGACCGGAATGCAGAAAGGTCAGGGCTGGAACGCCTTATTTTTTAACAATCACGATCAACCGCGTGCCCTCTCCAGATTCACTGATGATAAGGTCTACCGTGTAGAGAGTGCCAAGCTACTTGCAACAACTCTGCATGGCCTTCAGGGAACACCTTATGTGTATCAGGGGGAAGAAATCGGGATGCCAAATCCGGTATGGAAGAGCATCGATGAGTTCCGTGACATTGAGTCACTGAATATGTACCGTATTTTGTGTGAACAGGGGAAAAGCCCTAAGACTGCCTTGAGTATTCTTCAGGAACGTTCACGGGACAATTCCCGTACGCCGATGCAGTGGGATGACAGCCGAAATGCCGGATTCACCACAGGTACTCCATGGCTGAAAGTTGATGAGCGGTATTCGGACATCAATGTGCAGAAGGAGCTAGCCAATCCCGATTCCATCTTCCATCATTACCGCAAGCTGATTGCACTACGCAAGGAGTATGGGATATTCATTGAAGGTGTATTCAAGAGACTCGATGATGGTCATCCTGAAGTGTTCGCTTACGCCAGAACAGGTGATGGTGAGGCGCTTGTAGTGGTCTCGAACTTCAGCAGTAAAGAGATTACCTTCCGCTTTGAAGATAGTCACTGGGCAGAGTTATCATCAAGTGGTAAAGACGAGCTTCTGATTGGAAATACAACAGAAACACCTGTATTAACACAAGAGCTTCAGCTTAGTCCTTATGCTTCCTACATGTGGTTAATCCACTAACGAGGTGTACTTGAGAAGGAGCACAAATCAAATATGTAAGGAGTGAAAATATGGCTATAGACCGCAAAAATGTTGAGGATATTGTACGGGCAGTTGGGGGCAAGGAAAATATAGAGGTTGCGACACATTGTGTAACCCGGCTGAGATTCTCGCTGTATGATGAGAGCAAGGTGGATTCGGAAGCCTTGGACCGCAACGAACTAGTAAAGGGACAATTTTCTAGCCAGGGGCAGTTTCAGATCGTTATCGGACCGGGAACTGTAGATAAAGTATACGATGAAATGATTCAGATCACTGGCGGTTCTCGTTCTTCCAAAGATGAAGTGAAATCCGCTGCTGCCCGAAAACAGAATCCGCTGCAGCGTGCGATCAAGACGCTGGCTGATATATTTATTCCTATTCTTCCGGCTATCGTAACCGCAGGTTTGCTGCTTGGGATCAATAATATTTTGACCGGGCCTGGTATCTTCTTTGATAATCAGTCGCTGGTGGATGTCTATCCCGCATGGAAAGACATTGCTGCGATTATTAATACGATTGCCAGCACAGCTTTTACCTTTTTACCAGCACTTATCGGTTGGGCAGCTGTTACACGTTTCGGCGGCAGTCCTCTGCTCGGGATCGTTTTGGGTCTCATTCTCGTGCACCCAGATCTATTAAGTGCCTATAACTATGCAAGTGCTTCCACTGAGGGTACTGTTCCAACCTGGAATTTGTTCGGCTGGCATTTGGAGAAGATCGGTTATCAGGGACAAGTATTGCCAGTGCTGGTTTCGGCCTATATTCTGGCAAGGCTGGAGAAGTTCCTCAACCGCCGGGTGCATGATTCCATTAAACTGCTGGTTGTTGCGCCAGTGACTTTACTGATTACCGGTTTTCTGGCCTTCACCATTATCGGTCCGGTTACGTTTGGCATTGCCAATGCCATCACCTCTGGCCTGATCTTTGTATTTGATCATTTTGCGCTCCTTGGTGGCTTGATTTACGGAGGATTCTATGCGCTTCTGGTCATCACTGGTATGCATCATACCTTCTTGGCGGTTGATGTGCAGCTCATCGGCAGCGAGGGCGGCACTTTCCTCTGGCCGATGTTAGCGTTATCCAATATTGCACAAGGTGCCGCGGCACTGGCAATGATGTTCGTAGTCAGAGAACAAAAGGCAAAAGGCTTGGCGGCTACATCTTCCATCTCTGCATTCCTCGGCGTGACGGAGCCGGCGATCTTCGGAGTGAATATCCGCTATCGTTATCCTTTCATCTTCGGGATGATCGGCTCAGGGATTGCCGGTATGCTTCTTACCGTTAATCAGGTTCGCGCTTCTTCCATTGGCGTAGGCGGGATTCCCGGCTTCCTTTCGATATTCCCGAACCAGTGGGGCGTGTTCTTCGTTGGTATGCTTATTGTTCTCATTGTGCCATTTGTCGCCACTGTACTCTACGGCCGTTCTGTGGTGGGGCGTTCCGAAAAGAACTCAGCTACAAAGGCTACTAGTACTGTGAGCGAGACAGACAATTTGAACAGCCGCCCTACAGTTCAAGAGTCACAGGACTCCGTGAATATTCTGGAGCTTATCTCTCCGCTCAGTGGAACTGCAGTATCTCTAGAACAGGTGCCTGATCCTGCCTTTGCCGAGAAGCAGATGGGCGAAGGCATTGCAATCGAACCTTCTGAGGGTAAAGTATATGCACCCTTTGATGCTACAGTAGCTCATGTGATCAAGAGCAAACATGCGCTTATATTGGAGCATGCAAGTGGTGTACAAGTACTCATCCACGTTGGAATTAATACGGTGTCGCTTAAAGGCAGTGGTTTTACCACCCATAAGAATATTGGCGACAAGGTGCAGGCAGGCGAGCTTCTGCTAGAATTTGATATGGAAGCTATCCGCGCAGCAGGTTACCCGTTGATTACTCCAATCATCATTCCTGCAGGTCAGGATATGGTGGAGAAGATTGAGGAGAAGACTGGACCAGCTGCAGCTAGACAATCTAGCATCTTGACTATTCATCTCAAGGGTTGATACAAGCTATATTGGCAAAGACTTTATATTACAGAAAGACAGCCCCTGGGGGCTGTTTTTCTGTAAATATAAGAATTCATATGTCCACGCTATAAATTCCCCTCCAATTGAATCGATGCTTCCAAAGGCATGACGTGATACAATAAAGGGCGGTGATCAAAATTGAGAGAAAATAAATATTTGCAAATTTATAATGAGTACAGCAACCAAATTCTTTCTGGACAACTGGTACCGGGAACCAAGCTGCCCTCTGAAAGTGAACTTGCTGAAGCTTACAGCACCTCACGAGAGACTGTTCGCAAAGCGCTGAACCTGCTGTTCCGTGAAGGATACATTCACAAAATTAAGGGCAGAGGCTCCTTTGTGCTTGATATGACGAGAATGGATTTCCCCGTTACCGGTCTGATTTCATTTAAAGAGATGGCCGATACATTGGGTACTGCCTCGCGGACACTGGTAGAGCGGACGATAAGTGAGCCGGCAGGCTCCGCGCTCGCCAGACACCTACAGATTCCGCCTGAAACCCTGGTTTGGAAAGTTATTCGTGCCAGAGAGATTGAAGGCGATCGGATCATTTTGGATAAGGATTATTTCCGGGCGGATATTGTTCCATTCCTAAGCGAGGAAATCGCGGAAGGCTCACTCTATGATTATCTGGAGCAGGAGTTGGGTCTTAAAATTAGTTATGCGAAGAAGCTGATATCCGTTGAGCCTTCTACTGAGGAGGATCATAGACTGCTTGATTTGAAGAGTTACACGCATATTGTAGTAGTACGAAACTATGTTTATTTGGAGAACACGGTGCTTTTCCAATATACCGAGTCCAGGCATCGACTGGATAAATTTCAGTTCGTTGATTTTGCTCGAAGAGTGAAACGTTAAGCTAAGCTTAAAGAGGGGTGTCCCAGTTTGGGATACGCCTTTTTTTCGCGTCAGATGGTGTTATTGGTGTGAATTATTGAAATTTGAATAGTTGAGCGTGTCAAAGTTGACTGGAAATCTGTGCACTGCATTCCTTCAATATTTTACTTACCGCACGGTCTCTCTTTCGGTTCAATCGTGCAGCAGGGCCGGATATAGCCAATGCAGCGATCACTTTACTATTATAAAATATAGGTGCAGCAACGCAGCGTAAACCCACTTCTGTTTCTTCATCATCAATGGCGTATCCTTGTTGACGGATTACATTAAGATGCTCTTTTAATAAATGGTTGTCGTCAAAAGTTTGCTTTGTTGCTTTGTACTGGGTAAGATGTGTAAGCATTTCTTTTAGTTGTTCATCACTTAGATGCGCCAGGATTACTTTTCCAAAGGCACTGAGATGGGCATAAGCAGAATCACCTACGTGTGTATGGCTACGGATGGCATGATTGCTCTCCACCACTTGTACTGTCATGACTTTCATACCATCTAAAATCCCAATATATGCGGTTTCGCCAAGTTCATTCGCTAATTGATGCAGGGATGGAATAACTAACCAATTAAGTCGAGTGTTAGCAGATGATGAATGGTGCCCCTTTAATTCAGAAGCTTTGTACGTGTGACCTTCTTTTTGAATAAAACCTGTCAATTCCAGCGTATAAAGCAGACGAAAAGTTGTTGACTTATTAAGGTTAAACCGGTGCATAATCTCAGTCAATCTCATGGGTTCACCTTGCTGCAGAGCGTCTAGAATGAGTAGACCTTTTTTTAGGGTTGCAACCTCATATTGATCCATTGATTCACCTCAAAACTATAATTGAATTATTGGCATACAAATAAAAACATTTAATTCCATTTTAGCTTATATAAAGTAACATTATACTGGTTAGTTCTTTCGCCAGAGAACCTCAACGCATTATAATGAATTTGTCTGTTCTACAAAGGGTTTATTTGGGAAACATAAAGATTACATCGAAAGTGGCTCTTGATGAACTATTATGAATGAAAATGAGAGGGATTGAGCTTTGCGCCTAACCCTCTCATTTATATTAAAGTTGTTATGGTCATGACCATAACTATGACACTTATTCGCCTTTTAAAAACAGGTGAATGCCCTCAACTGCATAAGCATGATCTAACTCGCCGGTCAAACCCCCGACTGTTACGGACCCGACA
>Ga0153923_100111_pt1 | contig 39057 bp, 33 predicted proteins | sample TSNJ007MetaG_FD_104682 | JGI IMG/M metagenome (GOLD analysis project Ga0153923, IMG submission 104682) | Attine ant fungus gardens microbial communities from New Jersey, USA - TSNJ007 MetaG | ecosystem: Host-associated > Fungi > Mycelium > Unclassified | place: USA: New Jersey, Brendon T. Byrne...
CCCACAAGGTCAATCTGGCACTGGCGGTGGCTTCACACGCGGTGACGACAGAGGTCCTAAGAAGAACACAACTGGTGGTAGACCAAATACGAACAATAGACGGTTTGATGATGGCAAAGGCGGTAACTACCGCGGTCGTGGTGGTAAGAATGGCCGCGGCAAGAATCAGCCAATGGTTCACCGTGAGAAGATCGATAACACACCTAAGAAGATTATCGTTCGTGGTAGCATGACTGTTGGTGAAACAGCAAAATTGCTTCACAAAGATGCTTCTGAAGTAATTAAGAAGCTGATCTCTATGGGTGTTATGGCAACCATCAACCAAGAGCTGGATATCGACACCATCCTGCTACTCGCTGCTGAATTCGGCGTAGAAGTAGAAGTGAAGATTCCTGTTGATGAGGATAGCTTTGAAACTGTGGAAGAGAATGATGCTGAAGAAGAACTTCAGTCACGTCCTCCAGTAGTTACGATCATGGGTCACGTTGACCACGGTAAAACTACTTTGCTGGATGCCATTCGTTCGACGAGTGTATCTCTAGGCGAAGCAGGCGGAATCACACAGCATATCGGTGCTTATCAAGTTGAAATCAACCAGAAGAAAATCACGTTCCTAGATACACCTGGTCACGAAGCATTTACTGCTATGCGTGCTCGTGGTGCACAGGTAACAGATATGACTATTATCGTAGTTGCTGCTGATGACGGTGTTATGCCTCAGACCGTTGAAGCTATTGCACACGCTAAGGCTGCTGGACTTCCGATTATTGTCGCTGTTAATAAAATCGACAAGCCGGGTGCAGATCCTGACAAAGTGAAGCAAGAGCTTACAAGCTATGAACTCGTTCCTGAAGAGTGGGGCGGAGATACCATCTTCGTTAACCTTTCTGCAAAACAACGTATTAACTTGGAAGAACTGCTGGAAATGATTCTGCTCGTTGCTGAAGTAAATGAGTACAAAGCGAACCCTGACAAACGGGCACGCGGTACGGTTATAGAAGCTGAGCTTGATAAGAATCGTGGACCAGTTGCACGTGTTCTGGTACAGAACGGTACATTGAAAGTCGGCGATGCTTTCGTAGCAGGTAACTGCTTCGGTCGTGTACGTGCGATGGTTAATGATAAAGGACGTAAGATCAAGGAAGCTGGACCTTCCACACCAGTAGAAATTACTGGTTTGACTGAGGTACCACAAGCTGGCGATCCGTTTATGGCTTTCGAAGACGAGCGTAAAGCCCGTGCGATTGCTGATAGACGTTCCACATCCCAACGTCAATCTGAGCTGAATACGAACACCCGTGTAACATTGGATGATTTGTTCCAGCACATTAAAGACGGCGAAATCAAAGACCTTAACGTTATCATTAAAGCTGACGTACAAGGTTCAGTCGAGGCACTTAAAGGTTCCCTGGCTAAGATCGAAGTGGAAGGCGTCCGCGTGAAGATCATTCACAGTGGTGCTGGTGCCATTACGGAATCCGATATTACACTTGCAGCAGCATCTAATGCTATTGTTATTGGCTTTAACGTTCGTCCGGACGCTCAAACTAAGGCAGCTGCTGAACAAGAAAAAGTAGATGTTCGTCTCCATAACATCATCTACAATGTAATCGAGGAAATTGAAAGTGCAATGAAGGGTATGCTTGATCCTATCTATAAAGAGAACGTTATCGGTCACGCTGAAGTACGTAGCGTCTTCAAAATCAGTAAAGTGGGTACCATTGCAGGTTGTATGGTAATTGATGGTAAAATTACCCGTAATGCTGAAATGCGCTTGATCCGTAGCGGAATCGTTGTATTTACAGGTAAAGTTGATACCTTGAAACGCTTTAAAGATGATGCCAAAGAAGTGGCGCAAGGTTATGAATGCGGCATAACTTTGGAACGCTATAATGACGTCCAAGAGGGCGACATTATCGAAGCGTTTCTTATGGAAACTGTAGAGCGCTAAGCGAAGAGGTGAATATAGATGTCTAAAATTAGAGCAGGACGAGTGGGCGAGCAGATCAAGAAAGAGCTTAGTCAACTTATCCAAAGCGGACTGAAAGATCCTCGAATCGGTTTTGTAACTGTAACTGGCGTAGACGTGACTAACGATCTGTCGCAAGCGAAAGTATACCTAAGCGTGTTCGGGGATGAAGAGCAGAAGTCAGGCTCCCTTAAAGCGATTGAGAAAGCTAATGGTTTTCTTCGCTCCGAGCTTGGCAAGGCGATACGCCTTCGGCATACACCGGAACTGATCTTCAAGATCGATGAATCTGTCGCTTATGGCAGTCACATTGAGAAACTTCTTGGAGAGCTTCATAAGAACGATTAGAAATAGGTACTAAAAGGAGTTCAAAATAGCTCAAGGCTATTTTGAACAACCTTTATAAAGGAGACGGCGAATGCAGAGCTATGAACAAAGTCTCCAGCAGACCCGTGAGTTTCTGCTGGAACACGACGATTACCTTGTAGTGTCGCATGTTCAGCCGGACGGAGATGCAGTCAGCTCCACCCTAGCGGTGGGCTGGCTTCTCTCATGTCTGGGCAAAAAATACACTATGCTGAATGAAGGACCGATACCGAAGCGGATGGAATATTTATGGCATTCGGATGAAATCATCAATATGGCCTCTAGTGAGCCGCCCCGTCAATACAGCAATGTGATCTGTGTGGATTGTGCTGATTTTCAGCGAGTAGGACTGACTCATCGCTATTTTGCGAAGGATGCTCTAATCCTGAACATTGACCATCATCCCACTAACAACGGTTATGGACTTGTGAATTTAATCAAACCGGATGCTGCTGCGACTGCGGAAATTTTGTTCGATCTGCTGAAGACGTTCGATATTGAATGGGACATTGATATCGCCACAGCTTTATACACAGGTCTTTTGACAGATACTGGTGGATTTCGATATACCAACACATCACCAAAAGTAATGGCAGCCGTATCTGAACTGCTTTCTTATGGCGTTAACGGTCCTGAACTGGCTGAGACATTACTTGAAGAAATGACATTGCCGCAGATTAAAATTTTAAATAAAGCGTTAAATACTCTTCAATTATCACCCGAAGGGGATATTGCCTGGCTCTATGTTACACCGGAGGATATGATTGAATGTGCTGCTGCTAATGAAGATTTAGAAGGTCTCGTGAACTACCCTCGCAATATTCGAGGTGTGGAGGTAGGGATTTTGTTCAAAGTCATTCATGAACATGCGGTTAAAGTTAGTTTGCGTTCTGCTGGTAAGGTGGACGTGGCTGATCTAGCGCAAACGTTTGGAGGTGGCGGTCATACCCGTGCTGCAGGCGCGCGTATAGAAGCTACACTCGAAACGGCAATATCGCAGGTGCTTGAGGAGGTAAGACGTCATTTATGAGTGAATTAGAAGGTGTACTGGCGGTTTACAAGCCGGCCGGCTTCACTTCACATGATGTTGTGGCCAAGGCACGTCGTATTCTCGGCATGAAACGGATCGGACATACGGGAACGCTTGATCCACAGGTAACAGGTGTGCTGCCACTTTGTCTGGGCCGTGCTACTCGTGTCGTGGAGTATATTCAGGAGTTGCCCAAAGAATATGTGGCAACACTGAGACTAGGGATGTCCAGTGATACTGAGGACTTAACTGGGACTATTATAGAAACTGTAGATGAGGTGCATGTAACTGAAGAAGAGATTCTATCAGTGCTCGCTTCATTTAAAGGGGTTATTTCTCAGGTTCCACCGATGTATTCTGCGGTTAAAGTTGACGGCAAACGTCTTTATGAGTTAGCAAGAGAAGGTAAAACCGTTGAACGTAAAAGCCGTGAAGTAGAGATTTATGAAATTGAAATGACGGATATGACTTGGGAAGGCAATCATCCCGATATCACATTCCGGGTGCTTTGCTCTAAGGGGACGTACATTCGTACGCTCTGTGTCGATATCGGACGAGCACTTGGACTGCCGGGTGTGATGGTGAAACTAGAGAGAACGATGTCGGCAGGGATTTCTGCCAGTCATTGTCTTACGCTAGAGGATATTGCGACTCACAAGGAAGCCGGAACATTGGAAGATCATTTAATCGCTGCAGACGAAGCCATTTCTCATATGCCAAAGCACACTGTAATGGATGAGAAAAAGAAGGCAGCTTTGCAGGGGCAGCGTTTGTCCTCACGATTTATAGCTCCAGAGGTGAAGACGAACAGTCAATTTCGGCTATACGATCTTCAAGGTGGATTTCTTGGCATTTATGAATTGGAAGATACAGGTGCAATTGCTCCAGTGAAGGTATTTGCACAAGCTTAAATCAATTTTACCAAGTGAATTGTAGGTGAGAAACAGCGTGAGAACCGTAACGTTAACCTATCCGATGTCTCCGGAGACTGCTGCAGAGTGGGCTCAGCCTCAAGTGGCTGCTCTAGGGCAGTTTGACGGATTGCATCGTGGACATGCTAGCGTCATTACATCCGCTGTGGCCCTAGCCCGTAAACAAGGTGTGCCGGCCGCAGTCCTTACATTTCATCCACATCCTAAAGATGTTATGGGTAAGGGTGATTATGAAGGGTATTTGACGCCACCCGTAGAAAAGCAGGAGATTCTGGCTAGTTTGGGTGTCGATATCTTATATGTTATTGAATTTAACGAGCAGCTTTCCCGTGTAAGTCCACAGAATTTTGTCTCTGTTATGCTTTTGCCGCTACATATTGTAACTGCAGTTGTCGGCTTTGACTTTCGTTTTGGTTATCAAGGTGAAGGCGATGTTGAAATGCTTCGCAAGCTGGGTGAAGGTGTTATGAATGTAGAGGTTGCTCCCCCTTTTCTGCTAGATGGTGAGAAGGTCAGCAGCTCCGGCATTCGTAAAAGTCTCCAAAACGGGGATTTAGAGCTGGCAAACTCCTGGTTCGGACGTTGCTACTATCTGCGTGGTGAAGTGGGTCATGGTGAGAAGAGAGGTCGCACCATTGGTTTTCCAACGGCGAATTTGAAGCTCAGTGCTCATTTTGTCATTCCGACTAAAGGTGTATATGCGGTCCGAGTCTTTTATAAGGATAAAGTTTTGTACGGGGTCATGAATGTGGGCGTTAAACCTACCTTTCATGAGGGTGTATTGACGCCAAGCTTTGAGGTCCATCTGTTTGACTTCGAAGGTGATTTGTATGATCAAGAGCTTAAGGTGGAGTTAGTATCTTACATTCGTCCTGAACGAAAATTCGAATCCATTGGTGCATTGATTACTCAAATCGGTGAGGATGCAGAAACCGCGAAGAAGATTTTGGGGTATAATCTATAGTCATCCCGGACAAGCCGTTTACTTTTGTTAATGGAGATGCTATACTAATAAACGTTGCTGGCTTACAGCACCATAACCTTAGCTTGGTTGCACGTTCTCACCGACGGTGACGAGGCTAATGGCGATTATATTGAAGGAGGTGAACAGGATGGCATTAACTCAAGAACGTAAACATCAATTGATCGACGAGCACAAAACTCACGAATCCGATACTGGATCCCCTGAGGTGCAAGTTGCTATCCTAACGGAGAACATCGTTAATTTGACTGACCACTTGCGTACGCACAAGAAAGATCATCACTCCCGTCGCGGATTGTTGAAAATGGTTGGACAACGTCGTAAACTTCTGGCGTATTTGAAAAACAAAGACATCAGACGTTACAGCGCCCTGATCGAAAGACTGGGATTGCGTCGTTAATTTTCCATAAGATAACCCTTAAAGCAGCCTGGTTGTATACCGTATGTCCTTCTCGGAGCGACAGCGGGACAGCTGGGTTGCTTTTTGAAAATTTAGGGAAAACTTTATAGCAAGACTGATGAGATTATTCGTAAAAACGGCCACTTTACATCATCTGTAAGACTTAGCCGTTTCTTCTTATATGTATACAGAACAGGTTACATACCTTAAATTATAAGAAAGTATAAGTTTCATGCTATACTTTATCCTTATAATTCTCGCATAAACGCTACCGTCCTTATAAGGACTCCGAAGGCGTTTTTAGCTTGGGGACAAGCCTTTCCGATTCATTAGATCGATATGTGAACCTGCAATATTTGACTGCGGGTCTACTACTATTCAAGGAGGTATTTATGGAAAAACGTGTAGAAATGCAGCTAGGCGGAAGACGCCTTGTGCTGGAAACGGGCCGACTAGCTAAACAAGCAAACGCAGCCGTTATGGTGCGTTATGGGGATACTTCGGTATTATGTACCGTTACGGCATCGAAAGAGCCGAAGGACCTGGATTTTTTCCCGCTTACAGTTAACTATGAGGAAAGATTATATGCGGTTGGTAAAATTCCGGGCGGATTTATTAAACGGGAAGGTAGACCGAGTGAGAAAGCGATTCTGTCCAGCCGTTTGACTGACCGTCCAATCAGACCACTGTTCCCTGAAGGTTTCCGTAACGATGTTCAGGTATTGAACATGGTAATGAGTGTGGATCAGGACTGCGCACCAGATATTGCTGCTATGATCGGTACTTCAGCTGCACTTAGTATTTCCGATGTGCCTTTTGATGGACCCATCGGCGGCGTTGCTGTAGGTCGGATTAATGGAGAATTTGTGATCAATCCGGATATGGCTCAGCAAGCAATCAGTGATATTTATGTAGTGGTTGCTGGAACGAAGGAAGCAATCATGATGGTTGAAGCAGAAGCGAATGAAGTGACGGAAGATGTGATGCTCGAAGCGATTATGTTCGGTCATGATGAAATCCGTAAGATCGTTGCAACCATTGAAGAACTGGTCAAAGTGGCTGGTAAAGAAAAAATGGCTGTGAAGCTGCATGCAGTGAATGCTGACGTGAATACTGAGGTCCGTGCATTTGCTGAGGCTCGTCTGGTGGAAGCCGTTAAAATTGCTGAAAAACATGCTCGTCAGGAAGCCATTGATGTCGTTAATGATGAAGCGGTTGCGTATTTCGTAGAGAAGTACATAGAAGCACCGGAGCTTCTGAAAGATGTTAAAGAAGTCCTACATGATATCGTGAAGGATGAAGTAAGACGTCTAATCACGCATGATAAGGTTCGTCCAGATGGACGTAAACTGGATGAAATCCGTCCGATTGAATGTGATACAAGCCTGTTGCCGCGTACACACGGTTCCGGTCTGTTCACACGTGGACAAACACAAATCCTTAGCGTTTGTACCCTTGGAGCTCTAGGTGATGTACAAATCCTCGATGGAATCGATCCTACTGAAACGAAACGTTTCATGCACCATTACAACTTCCCTCCGTTCAGCGTAGGGGAAGCTCGTCCGCTTAGAGCACCAGGACGTCGTGAAATCGGTCACGGAGCACTTGGAGAACGTGCATTATCCAAGGTAATTCCTAGTGAAACTGAATTCCCGTACACGATTCGTCTAGTATCAGAAGCGATTGAATCTAATGGTTCTACTTCTCAGGCAAGTATCTGTGCCAGCATTCTGGCTATGATGGACGCTGGTGTGCCAATCAAAGCACCAGTAGCCGGAGTAGCAATGGGTCTGATCAAAGACGGAGATCATGTCTCCATCCTGACGGATATTCAAGGTATGGAAGATCATCTCGGAGATATGGACTTCAAGGTAGCTGGTACAGCAGAAGGTGTTACAGCTATTCAAATGGACATTAAGATTGCCGGTATCGACCGCAACATTCTTCAAGATGCACTTCAGCAGGCTAAAGAAGGCCGTCTGTTCATCTTGGACAAAATGAATGAAGCGATCTCTGCACCAAGACCTAATCTGTCCAAATATGCTCCAAAAATCATTATTATCAACATCAATCCGGACAAAATCCGTGATGTTATCGGTGCTGGTGGTAAGATTATCAATAAAATTATTGAAGAAACCGGCGTGAAAATCGACATCGAACAAGATGGCCGTGTCTTTATCGGTTCTTCAGATGAAGAAATGATCCAAAAGGCTCGTTCGATTATCGAAGGTCTTGTGCGTGAAGTACAAGTCGGAGAAATCTATGTGGGTACAGTTAGACGTATTGAGAAATTTGGTGCATTTGTTGAACTTATTCCGGGCAAAGACGGATTGGTACACATTTCCCAATTGTCTACTGAGCGTGTAGCTAAGGTAGAAGATGTTGTTGCTATTGGTGACACCATTACCGTTAAAGTTACCGAGATCGATCCACAAGGCCGGGTTAACCTGTCGCGTAAAGCAGTGTTGACTTCGGAAACTGGAGCTAAAGCGTAAGATTGATCTTAGTAATAACCTTTACTAAAGGGATCTAATTTCATTATTAAAAGAGACAGAAGCGATTTGCGTTCTGGCTCTTTTTTTATATGAACGAAGCTGGAAAACTGTAGCAAACATTCCTATCTATTAGTCTTGTATCTGTTCATGACATAAAATCCTCCCTTGTCTCATAGATTGGGACAAAGTGTCTTTGTAATCGTGTGGAACGAACCTGAAATTCGTTTCTACCGGGGAGGAAGTCGTCATGAAGACGGAAAAAGTGGCATTAGTGGTTGCTTGTGTAGCAATCGTGATAGGAATTGGTAGCACACAGGGACCAGTCAAAGACATGCTTGCGCAATTGAAGCCGCAGGATGATCTCGCGGTGTGGATGGATATCCCTAAGGCGGCGAACAACGATCTTCGTCTGAGGATTGAGACCGCCGCGGCCAAACTAAATGCACCTCCAGTGGATGCAGTGGTTGACCGGGTGTGGAAAGCCATTCCGGGCTATAACGGACTTGAGATTGATGTAGAGAGTACCTATCGGAATGCTCTTTTGGCACCAAAAGAGCCCATAAAGTTAGTGTATCGGCAGATCGAACCAAAAGTATCGTTAAATGAACTGGGAGCAGAACCTATATATCGAGGAAATTCGGCGAAACCGATGGTATCACTGATGATTAATGTGGCTTGGGGGAATCAGTATATCGTGCCAATGCTGGATATTTTGGATGAAGAGAACGTGAAAGTTACGTTTTTTCTGGATGGAAGCTGGCTGAGTAAGAATCCAGAGCTTGCTACAGAAATGTTAAAGCGTGGTCATGAGATGGAGAATCACGCCTATACCCACCCCAATATGAGTACTTTAAGTCGAGCGCGGGCTACCGTTGAGATTGAGAAGACGCAAAAGCTGCTAAAGGAATCGCTTGGAGTCACTAATAAATGGTTCGCACCTCCATCTGGTGATTTCGATCAAGAGACAGTAGAAATCGCTAGCAGCTTGGGCTTAAAGACTGTACTCTGGACTGTAGATACGGTGGATTGGCGAAATCCTTCTCCTGAATCTATAGTTGCCAAAATCACAAGCAAAGCTGAAGCCGGCACACTTGTTCTAATGCATCCTACTGCCTCATCCTCCAAGGCGCTGAAGGCCATGATACGCGGGATAAAGGCAAAAGGGTTACAGCTAGGAACAGTTAGCCAAACGCTGTCAGCGGAGCGTCTAATCCCCTCTGATGTTGAGTGAGTGATCTATTTCTGGTAGGATTATAGGCACGTGTATTAATTTAGATAGAACATGGCTATTGCCAGGAGGACATGAAGTGGAAAAAATAGTATTATCCAATGGATTACGAGTAGTGATGGAAAAAATTCCGACCGGCCGGTCCGTTTCATTTGGAATATGGGTGAAGACAGGTTCGCGGAATGAACACCCTGGAAACAACGGGATATCCCATTTTGTAGAGCATATGCTTTTTAAAGGTACGGACCGATATAGTGCTAAGGATATTGCCGAACAGTTCGATGCTATTGGCGGCAATGTAAATGCGTTTACTTCTAAGGAATATACTTGCTATTATGCAAAAGTACTGGATGAGCATCTGCCTATCGCAGTAGATGTATTAGCAGATATGTTCTTCCGTTCACGTATGGATGCTGAAGAGCTGGAGAAAGAAAAGAACGTCATTCTTGAGGAAATTTCTATGTGCGAAGATACACCAGACGATCTTGTGCATGATTTGATGTGTGCTGCTGCTTACAAGGATCATCCGCTTGCGTATTCTATCCTTGGCTTAAAGGAACGGCTGATGGAGATGAAGCCGGATGATCTTCGTGCCTACATGAAGGAGCAGTATACGATTGAGAATACGGTAATTAGTGTAGCTGGGAACATCAGCGATGGATTGATTGAGCTGCTGGAGCAGCATTTTGGTTCTTTTGCTAATCATGGCACATCTGCGCCGTTGACTCCACCGGATTATTATGGGGACTTGTTGTTTCACCGCAAAAAAACAGAACAGAATCATATCTGTCTTTCCCTACCAGGGGTCCGCTCTGGCGACCCATTGCAATATGCTATGGTGCTTATTAATAATGCCATTGGCGGCGGTATGAGCTCACGGATGTTCCAAGAGATTCGCGAAAAACGTGGCCTAGCCTATTCTGTATATTCATACCACAGTTCTCAAGCGGATTCTGGTTTGTTCACGGTCTATGCTGGAACAGCACCGAAGCAAACTAAGGATGTAACGGAGCTAATTAAGGAAATGATGTACGAACTTGCTACTGAGGGTCTTAGTGAAGATGAACTGAGAAAAGGCAAGGAGCAGCTTAAAGGTAGCCTTATTCTTAGCCTGGAAAGCACTAGTAGCCGGATGAATCGGATTGGAAAAAATGAACTTATGCTCGGAAAACATAACACATTAGACGATATGATCGCCAAGATTCAGTTAGTAACGATGGACAATATCAACAGTGTGCTTGATAATATGTTTGCTGAGCCGCTTTCTTTAGCGATGGTAGGTTCAACAGATAAAGCTATTGCAAATGTTAGGAGAGATGATCTTGTCTTATTACGTACAAATCAATAAACTAGCTGGAAACGAGGATGTTAATCTTCCTTGTAAAATGTCAGAACAGGCTTCCGGGTATGATCTATATTCCGCAGTTGGTAGCGAAGTCGTGCTTGCACCTGGAGAACGTGCATTAATTCCAACAGGCATATCATTAGCTATGCCAGACGGATTAGAAGCTCAAATTCGTCCACGAAGTGGACTAGCCTTGAAGCATGGGATTACGTGTTTGAACACACCTGGAACGATTGATGCTGATTATCGTGGAGAGATCAAAGTGTTGTTGATCAATCTAGGGCAAGAGCCATTTGCTATCGCTCGTAATGAGCGCATTGCCCAAATGGTATTTCAAGCGGTTCCAGTGGTCACTTTGGTTGAAGTAGATGCTTTATCCGAAACAGAACGTGGAGCCGGAGGCTTCGGTCACACTGGCAAATAATATGACTTATTAAAAAGCTTGCGAATTTATGCCCAATCGGCGTGATTCGCGAGCTTTTTTTCGTTTAAATATGACAATTTATAAGTTTCACATTTAAGCCTGCATGGTAATTCTTTTCCGCTTTTCACCCATTAAGAATGCCCAGCATAAGATGCTCTATAGTCGATAGTGTATGTTGAAAGGAGCGTCATCCCTATGCTTACTGGCGTCAGGATCGTGTTCCTGGGCGGGGACGCGAGACAGCTTGAAGTGATTCGGAAATGTGTGGAATTGGATGCGACGGTAAGCGCTGCCGGGTTCGATAAATGGGAAGCCCCTTGCCCAGGGGTGAGCCTGGAACAGATGACGGTAGAGCTGCTTAGTAATGCAGATGTATTAGTGTTGCCTACGGTTGGTTGTGATGATGAAGGGAATATCAGTGCTTTATTTTCTTCTGAACGCTTGATGCTCTTGGAAGAACATTTTGCTGCTCTGCCACCCCATTGTTTGGTGTATAGCGGTATGGCTAAAAGCTATTTACGCGGCATGTGCGCCAAGCATTCGTTAAAGTTAATTGAATTGCTTAATCGTGATGATGTAGCCATCTACAACTCCATCCCAACAGCGGAAGGGGCACTGGTTATGGCCATACAGAACACGGATTTTACCATTCACAGTTCTAAATCGATGGTACTGGGCTTGGGCAGAACGGGTTTTACAATGGCAAGAAGCCTGCAAGGATTGGGTGCTAGTGTCAAAGCTGGTGTTAGAAAACAGGAACATTATGCACGTGCTGAGGAAATGGGCTGGAAGCCGTTTATGACCAGTGAACTGTTGCTTCATGTGCCGGATGTTGATCTGATATTTAATACGATTCCAAGTATGATCATCACCGCACAAGTACTCTCACGTATCTCACCGCATTGCTTAATTGTCGACCTGGCTTCTGCTCCAGGTGGATGTGATTTTCGTTATGCCGAGAAAAGAGGAATTAAAGCGATGCTGGCACCTGGACTCCCTGGCATTGTAGCTCCTAAAAGCGCTGGGATTATTATGGCAAATGCGCTGGTTCAGTCGATATCGGACGAGGCTTTAATCAAGGGGGACGAATAAAATGGATTGGCACGGAAAAACAGTAGGGTATGCGATTACCGGATCTCACTGCACATTTGCGGAGGTAATGCCGCAAATTCAACGCTTCGTAGATGGAGGAGCAAACGTAGTGCCCATAGTTTCAGCATCCGTACTAGGCACCGACACCCGCTTTGGAACATCGCAAAATTGGCTAAAACAGTTGAAAGATATAACAGGTAATGATATCATTTCTACAATTGTTGAAGCGGAACCGCTGGGTCCTTCCAAGCTGCTGGATGTGCTGACGATAGCACCTTGCACTGGAAATACAACGAGTAAATTGGCAAATGCTATGACCGATAGTCCAGTGCTCATGGCTGCAAAATCGCAGATGCGCAATGGACGTCCACTTGTTCTCGCGATATCTACCAATGATGGCTTAGGTCTTAATGCCGCAAATATTGCAAAGCTTCTAGTGGCTAAACATATTTATTTTGTGCCATTCGGACAGGATAACCCTGAGGGCAAACCTAATTCGTTAGTAGCGCGTATGGATCTTATCCCAGAAGCTTGCTATGCCGCTTTGCAAGGTAAACAACTACAGCCGATGATTATTGAAAAGTTTCATTCCGTCTAGAATAGTGCGGAATCGGTGGAGCTAGTTGCGGACAATAAAAGGGGAGATGCACTAAATGAGCAATGAGAAGTTAAATGCCGCCTTGGTCGGAGTTACTTCTTAATCAATAGATGCGGTCGTTAACGCTCAAAGCCAAGATCTGCTAAACCCATTGCTGAGATCATTGCCACCAAAAAATATAAGCTTTACTGCTACCGTCCTCATTTCGAGGGCGGTACAACCATTTTTCAAAATAAAAGAAAATTACTTAAGAAATAAGCTTACGTACTGTAAAGGAATTTCTCATTAGAGACGAAATGAGTTCTATTTACGAACGATTAGTGTGTTTGCTTTGACAATAATGGAGGAATTATACATGGGTATTCTGGTACAAAAATTCGGAGGAACATCACTTTCAACACCACAAGCTAGAGAGCACGTTATTCGTAATGTCAAAAGGGAGCTCGCTAGCGGCTATAGTTTGGTCATTGTCGTTTCGGCAATGGGCAGACGCGGAGAACCTTATGCAACAGATACTCTGCTGGATTGGGCTGTTCAGAATGGAGATTCACTCCCAGAGCGTGAGAAGGATCTCTTGATGTGCTGTGGTGAGATTATCTCTGCTACTACACTTTGTGGCCTGCTGGAGAATGAAGGGATTGCTTCTACGGTACTAACGGGAGCTCAGGCTGGTTTTATGACAGATAGCAACTATGGCAATGCAAGAATTCTAGATGTACGTCCTGAACGTATTCTTCGCGAACTGCGTGAAGATAAAGTAGTTATAGTGACCGGGTTCCAAGGACAGACTGAAGCTGGTGATTTGACGACTTTGGGCCGTGGAGGAAGTGACACCTCTGCGACTGCACTGGGTGCTGCCCTTCATGCAGATATGGTTGATATCTATACAGATGTTAACGGGATTCTTACAGCAGATCCGCGGATCGTTGAAGATGCAAAACCGCTAACGTATGTTAGTTATACAGAAATTTGTAATATGGCTCATCAAGGAGCAAAAGTGATCCATCCACGTGCGGTTGAGATTGCTATGCAGGCACAAATTCCAGTACGCGTTCGTTCAACATTTTCTGAGAATGAAGGTACGCTGGTTACGAATCCTGAAGGATTCAACGACATCCAGTCTGGTGGCATTGTAGATCGCTTCGTAACAGGGATTGCTTATGTCAGCAACGTCACACAGATTTCTGTGGAGTGTCCAGATGGAAATGGTACGGGCGTTCAACTGCAAATTTTTAAAAGTATGGCCGACAACGGAATAAGCGTTGATTTTATTAATGTAACACCTACTGAAGCTCTTTATACTGTGTTCGATGACAAATCAGAAAAGGCCATCTCAGTTCTTCAGCAATTGGGCTTGCGTCCTAAGAGTTTATCAGGTTGTGCAAAAGTTTCCGTTATCGGGGGCGGAATTAATGGTGTGCCTGGTATTATGGCGCGTATCGTTGAGGCACTTAGCTCACAAAATATTCAGATTCTCCAATCCGCAGATTCGAATACAACGATTTGGGTGCTGGTGAAGAAAGAGGATATGGTGCAGTCCCTGCGTTCGCTGCACGCTATGTTTGAATTGCACCGCTAAGGAGGAATTCAAAGTGGATTTCGGAAGATTAATAACAGCCATGGTAACCCCCTTTGACGGGGATGGAGAAATCAACTGGGATGTAACTTCACAGCTTGTCGATTATTTAATTGAGGAACAGAAATCAGAGGCATTGGTTGTCTGTGGTACAACTGGGGAATCCCCAACGTTAAGTGATGAGGAGAAACTGCAGCTGTTTTCTTTTGTATTAGAGAAGGCGAATGGTCGCTGTAAAATTATTGCTGGAACAGGCAGTAATAACACGAAGCACTCTATTCACCTCACGAAAGAAGCGGAGAAAATAGGTGTGGATGGCGTACTTTTGGTCGTTCCTTATTACAATAAACCTAATCAGGAAGGGCTCTATCAGCATTTTTCTGCGATTGCTATGGAGACTTCATTGCCAGTCATGCTGTATAATGTTCCCGGTCGCACGGGTGTAAGTATGAGCGTGGACACAACCCTTCGACTTGCTGAAATATCGAATATTGTTGCGACAAAAGAATGTGCATCTGTCGATCAAGTAACACTTATCGCTTCTGCGTGTTCCGATGACTTCCGTGTATATACTGGTGATGACTCTGCGGGCTTAGCTAGTCTAGCCGTAGGAGGATACGGAATTATCAGTGTAGCTAGTCATGTGGTTGGTGCACAGATGTCAGAAATGATCTATGCATACACCTCAGGAAATGTTCAGCGAGCGGGAGAGATCCATCGGCAATTGTTCCCTATTTTTAAGGGGTTGTTCGAATGTCCACAACCTTTACCGAATCCTTCAGCGGTCAAATATGCTTTAAGTCTGAAAGGTCTGCCTGTTGGAGGCGTCAGATTGCCGCTTATTTCACCTACGGAAGCTGAGGCGGCCTTTATTGAGGCACTATTTCACTAAGTGCTGATCAGTGATATTCCAGTGTTTAAACCGGCTTCTCCTATGGAGAGCCGGTTTTTATATTTATAATATTTTGCTGAAATAATGAATCACATTTAAGGAAAGAATTTGGATACGAGATAGGGTGACTTGTCTTTTGCCAAAAAAATCATGTATAATGATCTTAAGTGACTGGGTGCGGTTAAAATTAAATATGCGGTAATCTTCCGTCAATGGTATACATTGTGAGACAGGATAGGTCCCAAGATGAGTCTGTGTAAATGATTGACATGTCTTCGCGCGAGGGGCGCGACGGTGAATTTTGACGGCATTTGTCCGCTTCAATATGAACTTTACTGCCCGGAATCGGGAGCTTTCGCATTGCGCATTTTACAGATATCAGGAATATCCTTGTTAATTAAGGAAGCTATCAGCTGTTTGAAGAATGTGTTCAGCGCCGCTGAAATAATCGAAGTTCAATATTTACCAATAAAAGTATGACGTCCAACATCATAGGAGGGTTAGATTCATTTGTCCAAAAAAAACAACAACGATAAATTGATGATTTTCGCATTGGGCGGAGTCGGAGAAATCGGGAAAAACATGTATGTCATTCAATATGGAGCTGACATTGTAGTCGTGGATTCGGGACTTAAGTTCCCGGAAGAAGATATGCTCGGTATTGATATTGTAATTCCTGATATCTCTTATTTGACAGAGAACCGTGACAAGGTAAGAGGAATTGTACTTACCCACGGACACGAGGATCACATCGGTGGTCTCCCATATGTCCTGAAGAATTTGAATGTTCCGGTTTACGGAACAAGACTTACATTAGGCCTTGTAGAAAACAAATTGAAGGAAGCAAACTTACTGGGTGACACCAAACGAATTCTGATCAATGAAGATTCAGAAATTCAACTGGGAAGTTCGCTCAAAGTTACTTTCTTCAGAACCAATCACAGTATTCCTGATTCCGTCGGTGTCTGCATAGAAACACCGGAAGGTAACGTAGTTCATACGGGAGATTTCAAATTTGACCACACTCCAGTCAACGGTCAATTTGCAAATCTGCATCGGATGGCTGAAATTGGTCAGAAGGGCGTGCTTGCTCTTTTGTCGGATAGTACAAATGCTGAGAAACCAGGCTTTACCCCATCTGAGAAAAATGTCGGTATCGTTCTGGAAGACATTTTCCGCAAAGCTGAACAACGTGTCGTTGTAGCAACTTTTGCTTCCAATGTGCACCGCATTCAACAAGTGGTTAATGCAGCAGAATCCACAGGTCGTAAGATTACAGTTATTGGCCGCAGTATGGTAAACGTTGTATCCATCGCTTCTGAGCTTGGATATCTGAACGTACCTGACGGTATGCTGATCGAGCCTGAAGAAATGAACAGAATGGCAGCGAACCGTGTCGTTGTTCTTTGCACAGGATCCCAAGGCGAGCCAATGTCCGCATTGACCCGTATGGCACGTTCCAGTCATCGTAAAGTAGATATCTTGCCAGGTGATACTGTTATTATTGCAGCAACACCGGTACCAGGTAACGAGAAATATGTAGGTCGTACCATTGATGAATTGTTCCGTCTTGGAGCTAACGTAATTTATAGCGGTTCCAATTCTGGCGTTCACGTATCCGGTCACGGTAGCCAGGAAGAGCTTAAGCTTATGCTCAACTTGATGAAACCTAAATATTTCATTCCAATTCACGGTGAATACCGTATGCAACGCAAACATGCGCTTTTGGCAGAATCCGTTGGCGTAGAGTCTCAGAACATTTTCATCACTGAAATCGGTGAGATTGTGGAAATTCAAGGCGGTGCCGCTCGTAAAGCTGGTAAAGTAACGGCTGGTAACGTATTGATTGACGGTCTGGGTGTAGGTGATGTAGGTAATATTGTATTGCGTGACCGTAAGTTGCTGTCTCAAGATGGTATTTTGGTTGTCGTGGTTACACTAAGCAAACAGAATGGTGCAATTGTCTCCGGACCTGACATCATTTCTCGTGGTTTCGTTTATGTTCGTGAGTCCGAAGGACTGCTTGACGAAGCGAACCGAATTGTTTCCAGTACACTGCAGCGCCTGATGAGTGAGAAAGTAAATGAGTGGGCATCGCTTAAAACAAGCGTAAAAGATTCACTCGGTCGTTTCTTATATGAGCAAACGCGTCGTAGACCGATGATTTTGCCAATTATCATGGAAGTGTAAGGAGAATTCTCCTTAAATAAATATATAGCTTGGGCATTGGCCCCTTTTCCCCGGAAATATTGGACGGTTTCTACGGGAAAAGGGGCTTTTGTATTGTTTATATTCATATCATGAGGAGAGGTTTGCATAATGCGGGGCCCTGAAATGTCATACTAATGAAAGTTAGTAAGGCTATAGCAGACCAGAGCTGCATAAGAAAAGGGAGAGCTGCGAAAATGAACTACATGAATGGATCAAATGGAGCAACGAATGAGGAAGTTATACCACAAGAGGGAAATCCAAGTACAAATGAAAATATGCCGCCCACTACAATGGGTGCACTTAAAGAGCTTGGACAAACAGCGGTTCCTACCGGTGAACCGGATATCTTTTGCATAACGATCATCGGTCAGATTGAAGGCCATATTGTAATGCCTCCTCAGAACAAAACGACAAAATACGAACATATCATTCCCCAGCTGGTGGCAGCTGAACAGAATAAAAATATTAAAGGTCTGCTTATTATTTTAAATACTGTTGGCGGAGATGTAGAAGCTGGTCTAGCGATTGCCGAAATGATTTCTTCGCTCTCTAAACCAACGGTAACAGTAGTCATTGGAGGGGGCCATAGTATTGGCGTTCCGATCGCTGTATCCTCTACGTATTCAATTATTGCGGAAAGTGCAACAATGACGATACATCCGATTCGTATGAATGGCTTAGTAATTGGAGTGCCACAGACGTTCGAATACATGGAAAAAATGCAGGAGCGTGTAGTAAAATTCGTTACTTCTCATTCTCGGATTTCTGAAGAACAGTTCCGTGACCTCATGTTTAAGACAGGTGAGCTCAATCGTGATATTGGAACAGCCGTTGGGGGGTTGGACGCCGTTAAATATGGTCTCATGGATGAGGTGGGCGGGATCGGAGCTGCCTTAGCGCATCTTAACCGCATGATTGGTGGAGATTTCTCTTCAGCGCCTACAGCAGCGATTTCGGGAGGGCTTACGCAATGACACTCTATACGATAATGTCGATGGAACAGGTGTGGGAGGGGGCATTTAATAATTACGCTACAACGCGAGAAGTAAGTGTTCAGGGGATGCTCATGCAGGTTGAGCCGATGGAGGAAGGACGCGCGCGCATAGTAAGATTACTGGATTGTCCTTTGGAGCGATATTTAGATCCGTCGTTCTCTCCTGGAGCGATAATTACGTTAACATAAAGATTCATTTTTTGACAAAAGAGAACATAGGTACGCCACGCCATTATATGGTATAATGTTGTTCCGGGGGTGGCTGGCGTGGCTAAACGAAAAAAGAAAAAGAAAAAAGCGCTGCTCGGCAGCGTTTTAAAATATGAAATTTACGGAATTTTACTAATAACGATATCCGTTATTGCTCTGTCCGGTGAAGCGGCGGTAGGGCGGTCACTTTCAAGTATGGCGGGTTATTTATTAGGGAGATTTTATTTTGTGTTGCCGCTTATTGGTATTTTTTATGGGCTTATGGTTATGATCCATCGAAGATGGCCTTCTTCTTGGAACAGTCGACATACAGGCGTGCTTCTGCTTCTGCTATCCATGTGCCTAATGAGCACTATTTCTGCAATGGAGCAGAAGCTTGGCCCGTTGTCCTTGCTCCATCCTGGCAACGTGATGACACAAATACATAATGATCTTTCGGGATCTCTTTCGCCCGGTGTTAACAATAGTAATGTCTATATGCTGGGTAAGGATATAAGTGGCGGATATATCGGCGGATTGGAGTATGCTGCGCTGCTGTGGCTCTTTGGTAGTCTGGGAGCTAAGCTGCTCATGATCGTTATGCTTGCCATCAGCTTTATGTTAATTACAAATCTCTCCTATGTAGAGATTATTACCCTTTTGCGAGTTCGTACGGTTAAGTTTGTGGAAGGGATTCGTCTCCATGCGGCAAACCGTCCGAAGGCAGTCCCAGTAGCGGCTAGACCTTCCAAAGCAGCCGCACCCGCAAAGACTCGGCCAGTGAAGCAGCCTGTCTATGACGAAGATGACGAAGAGGAAGAAGACGATCGATATTTACCTAATCGTAAGCAACCTGTTCTATTGAAAAAAATATCCGGTTGGTTCACAGGCTCCACCCGTTCAGAGGCGGAAGCCGATTCTGATGATGATCATGGTCCAATTGTAACAAGTGCTTCGCACGGTCCGATCATTTCTGGGCTTTCAGTAGATAGTCGTGTGACTCCACTTGAGGATATCCAACATGATTTTGATGATGCAGATATGGATATGGAACCTGTGACTCCAATTATTCGCGACTTCTTTGAGCATATCCGCTCAGAAGGGCTGAATGAGGAAGATCGGGAGGAATGGAGTGAATTCTCTCCTGCAGCTCGAGGTGTTACCGTCAAAGCTCCTGTCGTAGGGGCTAATCCAGTTAGTCAACAGCCTTCAGATGAGCCTGAGGAGAATGTGACTATAGACTTGGATGGATTGCTAAGCGCCACTCCTGATGGACAGATCATTCCTGCTCCACCGGCACCACCTCCACCAAAACCATATAAGCTGCCATCTTTCCGACTTCTAGCCAAACCTAACAACAGCGGTAAAGCAGGAGATCAGAATGATTATATGCAGACCGCCCGTAAGCTAGAAGCTACCCTAGAGAGTTTCGGTGTAAGAGCAAAGGTTCTCGAAGTAGTTAGAGGTCCAGCGGTTACACGCTATGAGATTCAGCCGGATATCGGTGTCAAAGTTAGCCGTATTGTTAATCTGACGGATGACATTGCGCTTGCTCTTGCAGCCAAAGATATACGTATGGAGGCGCCAATTCCGGGTAAATCAGCCATTGGGATAGAGGTACCAAATTCCGAAGTGTCTATTGTGACCATGCGTGAAGTTATGGAGACACAGATCTTTCAGGAAGCTGAATCTAGATTATCGATTGCTTTTGGACGTGATATTTCGGGTCAGACGATTATCGGTAATTTAGCGAAGATGCCCCATTTATTGGTGGCTGGTGCAACGGGATCTGGTAAATCGGTTTGTATTAATGGGATTATTACGAGTATTTTATACAAAGCTAAACCCGATGAAGTCAAATTCCTGATGGTGGACCCGAAGATGGTAGAGCTGAATGTCTATAATGGGATTCCGCATCTTCTGGCTCCAGTCGTTACTGATCCGAAGCGGGCGAGCTTAGCTTTAAAGAAGATTGTTGTGGAAATGGAGAAAAGGTATGAACTCTTCTCCAAATCAGGAACACGCAACATGGAAGGCTATAATAAGCTGATGGCAGAGAACCCAGCTGCTATACTTCCGTATATCGTTGTTATTGTGGACGAGCTTGCGGATTTGATGATGGTTGCCGCTAACGATGTAGAGGATGCTATCTGTCGGCTTGCACAGATGGCGCGTGCAGCTGGTATACATTTAATTATCGCTACTCAGCGTCCTTCCGTGGATGTCATTACAGGTTTGATTAAGGCGAATATTCCATCTCGTATCGCTTTCGGCGTATCTTCCAATGTAGACTCACGTACCATTCTGGATATGCCAGGTGCGGAGAAGCTGTTAGGTCGGGGAGACATGCTGTTCTTACCGATGGGAGCTTCTAAACCGATTCGTGTGCAGGGTGCCTTTATGAGCGATCAAGAGGTTGAGACGATCGTTCAATATGTCAGCAGTCAAGGTGAAGCAGAATATGATGAGTCCATTGTTCCAGAGGTTGATGACACAATCGCTGAAGACCAGGAGCCACAGGATGAGTTATATGAGCAGGCCGTAACGATCGTGCTTGAAGCGAAGCAAGCTTCAGTCTCGCTACTACAGCGCCGGATGAGGGTTGGTTACACCCGTGCAGCCCGTTTGATTGACTCTATGGAGGCTCGTGGGGTAATAGGGCCTTACGAGGGCAGCAAGCCGCGTGAGGTGCTTGTATCACTTGAGCAGTATCAGCATAACAAGATCAGTTCTTAAGCTGAACAAGTCAGTTTAAACCTTAAATAGACAGTAAAAAGGGGCCGTCCCCAAGTAGTTTGTACTACTTGGGGACGGCCCCTTACTCGTGCTGAAGAAGTGTAAATGACACTTCAAATAATGGCTTTAGTGAAGCTACGTATAAGGCTCCGAGTGAAGCTTCATTAAAATAATTAGGGAATTTCTCCCTGAAATTCTGAGATTATTGGTTCTCAGACTTATAATTAGGGAAAAGCTCCCTATAATTTATTAATTTTGGTAAGAAATAAAGGAATTGGCCTGATTTTTAGGGAGGAATTCCCTAATTCCATTCATTATCAGAGAATATCCACTATTTTCAGGAAGTTTTTCCCTAAAAGTGCGAACCTGTTACTTGGACTATTGTGAATTCATATCACTAAAATGTTGAAAAGTATGACGTATATCTATAATTTCAATTAATGCGTGGTTCCACAGTAAAATGTGGTCCTTTAAATTCATGATTCATATCAACAACATGGTTTTCTTATTTCGAATATAGTTGATAATTATTCTCAATTATAATGAAAAGCTATTTCTTCTTTTTTAGTAATGCATAGGATGCGCTGACAGTCGTCATAATAACTTTAGCCATCCATGCAGAACTTACAAAAGAAAGGTAGAGCGAACCCTATGAAGAAACAAAAGATGTGGATATTTGCTGCTTTAACTCTTGCACTTGCTGCCGCGCCGTTTGCAGGAACGTTTTTCAAGGGGAATGGCATTGTTCAGACCAAGCAAAGTGCTGCTGCGTCATTTGTCCACGAGTTAAATAATCCTGACGAAGAAGTCTTGCCGGCTTTCAGTACAACACCCATTAAACTTGGGTCCACGGGTCAGGATGTCTATGAATTGCAGGGGCGATTAAAGCATTTAGGTTATTATGCCGGAAAAATAGACAGTCATTTTGGGCCAAAAACGAAGAATGCAGTAACTTGGTTTCAATGGAAATTCGGAATGAAGTCTGATGGCATTGTAGGTGCCAAAACTAAGCTGAAGCTGTATAACGCCACGAAGAACTGGAAGCCTACTGAGCCTTCTACGGGTACGGGAAATAAGACAGCACAGAATAACACTGGTAATAAAACAAATACGTCCAATAAAACGAATTCGCCAGGATTGTCTTCAGGTAATTCGATGGGCTTATCGGAGAATGATCTCAAGATCATGGCTAATGCCGTGTATGGAGAAGCCAGAGGTGAGCCTTTCGAAGGTCAGGTTGCTGTTGCTGCGGTCATTTTAAACCGAGTGAAATCACCTAGTTTCCCGAATACGCCGTCTGGCGTTATTTTTCAACCGGGAGCATTTACAGCTGTAGCCGATGGTCAGATCTATCTGGAGCCCAATGAGCAAGCACGTAAAGCAGTGCAGCAAGCACTCAATGGTTGGGACCCTTCAGGTGGATGTTTGTATTACTTCAATCCTAAAACAGCGACCTCTAAATGGATTTGGACCCGTCCTCAGGTGAAGACGATTGGTCAGCATATTTTCTGTATGTAAAAAGAAGGATAGAGAATTCAGAGAGCAACCGGGAAGAGGCTTCCGGTTGCTTCCTTACTTTGGAATGGTTTAGAATGGTTAATAATTCATAAACATGATGTAGAGCAACTATCCACGCCGTAAAGGAGTTTTGGACTTGACTAATAATGTATTTCAGCATGGCACCGTAGGAGGCTTGCGCATTCACGTTATGCCAACCAAGGCATTCAAGACCTACGCGATCTCACTTTATGCGGGGATCCCTCTTGATGAGAATACAGTAACCTCTACTGCACTAGCTCCATTCGTGCTTCGCAGAGGTACCGCGACTTATCCGGAGACCACGCAATTCCGCGAGCGTTTGGAGGAACTGTATGGCGCTGGATTCGGGTTTGATATTTATAAAAGAGGCGATTATCAAATCGTTCAGTTCCGCATGGATACTATTAATGACTCTTTTGTGCAAAGCCAGGAGAGCTTACTTGAACAATCCTTCGCTTTCTTAGGTGAAGTACTGACTCGTCCATTAGTTGAAGACGGCAGCTTCCGACCTTCGTATGTTGCAACGGAGCGTGAAACCGTTCGCAAGAAGCTGGAGTCCATCGTAAATGACAAGATACGTTACGCTGCTGAGCGCTGTATTGAGGAAATGTGCCGAAACGAGCCATATCGTCTTCACCCTCTGGGGCAAAGAGCGGATCTGGATCAAATCACTCCGAAAAGTTTGTATGAATCGTATAATTCCTGGCTGGATGATGCCATCCTTGATCTCTATGTAGTGGGTGACACTACAGCTGAGGAAGTAGAAAAGCTTGTACAGCGTCATTTCGGTCGGGTTCAGTCCGAGGTGGGCTTATATAGCTCTAAGTTCGTACCTGTATCAGTTAATGAGGTGCGGACTGTAGAAGAGAAGCTGGATGTCAGTCAGGGCAAGTTGAACCTGGGTCTACGCACCTCTATTACTTATAAGGATGATAATTACGCATCCGCACTTATGTACAACGGAATATTAGGAGGGTATCCCCACTCTAAACTCTTCGTTAACGTACGTGAGAAGGCAAGCCTTGCCTATTATGCTTCGTCTCGTTATGACGGCCACAAGGGCATTGGAACGATTCAATCAGGTATCGAAACGCAAAATTACGGCAAAGCCGTGGACATTATAGAGAAGCAATTGGAAGAGATGAAAGCTGGCAATATCAGTGATCTGGAACTGAGTCAGACCAAAGCTATGATCCGCAATCAGCTTTCCGAGATTCCGGATTCTGCTTTTGAAATGATCTCTTACGACTTCAACCGCCAGTTGTCAGGAAAAGAACGGACAGCGGATCAGCTATTGGAGCAGGTGGAACAAATCGGTGCTGAAGATGTAAAAGCTGCCGCTGAAACCTTTCAGCTGGATACGATATATTTCTTGACAGGAAAGGAGGAATAACGATGGAACAAATTCATTACGACAGACTTCAAGAGACCATTTATCATGAGGTCATGGATAACGGACTTCAGGTATATGTGTTGCCGAAACCAACCTTCAAAAAGACCTATGCTACATTTGCAACTAAATATGGTTCCGTTGACAATCATTTTCATGTCGCAGGTGGAGAAGAGACCACTGTTCCTGATGGTATAGCTCACTTTTTAGAGCACAAAATGTTCGAAGAGCCAGAAGGCGATATTTTTGCTACCTTTGCTTCAAATGGAGCCTCGGCCAATGCTTTTACAAGCTTTGATCAGACCGTTTATCTTTTCTCAGCAACAGAAAATATAGAGACCAATCTTAGTACGCTCGTTGATTTTGTTCAGCGACCTTATTTTACAGATGAGAATGTAGAAAAGGAAAAGGGAATTATTGGTCAAGAAATCAATATGTATGCTGATAATCCGGACTGGCGCGTGTATTTTGGCCTTATTGAAGCGATGTATTCGAAGCATCCGGTTCGGATTGACATTGCAGGTACGGTAGAATCGATTAGTACGATCACGAAAGAAACGCTGTACACATGTTATAACGCTTTTTATCACCCTAGCAATATGTTGTTGTTCGTGGTTGGGGGCGTGGACCCGGAGAAAGTATTCTCCTTGATTCGCGCTAACCAAAAGGGTAAAACCTACGGCAAGCAGGGTGAAATCAAGCGTATTTTTGAAGATGAACCCGAACAAGTCGCTACAAAACGGCTAGAAAGCAAGCTTGCTGTTTCGATGCCGAAAATCATGTTTGGTTTCAAGGAAAAAGTAGAAGATCTAACAGGTGAAGCTTCTCTGAAACGCGACCTGATAACGAAGCTAATGCTCGATTTGTTGGTAGGTAGTAGCACAGCATTGTATCAAAAGCTTTATGATGAGGAATTGATCTCGGACAGCTTTGGACATGAATTTAATAGTTCTCCGCAGTATGCTTTTTCTGCAATGGGGGGGGATACAAAGGATCCGGATTTGCTTTTAAAACGAATTAAAGAAGAAATAGATCTAATCTTAAAGTCTGGCTTTGCGGAGAAGGATTTCGAGCGGGCACGGAAAAAGAAAATTGGCGGTTATTTGCGCATGCTGAACTCCCCTGAAAGTATCGCACATGAATTTACACGCTACCAGTTCCGTGGTGGTGACCTTTTTGAAGTTCTGCCTATGTATGAATCGATTACTTTGGCAGAAGTAAATGAGCGTCTGCATGCCCATGTAAACTGGGAACAGCTTGCCGTTTCATTGGTGGTGAGTCCTTAGGTGAGCGTTTTGGGAGAGAGCAGCAAACCACTAGGGGAAATGACAGTGCTCATTACAGGGGGAAGCGGAGGGATCGGCGGCGCCATTGCGGAACGATTTGCTTCTGTGGGGATGAATATAGTTATTCATTATAAACACTCACATGAAGCTGCGAATGATGTCGCTCGGCGTTGTATGGCCCTTGGCGCAAAGGTAATGACAGTAAACGCGGATATGAAGGATCGTAGTCAAATTGTACGTATGGCTGAAAAGCTTGAGAGTAATGGGATGCAGCCGGATATTCTCGTCAATAATGCCGGTAAATCGCATTACGGAATGCTAGCTGATGTGACCGAAGAGGAATGGGATGACATTATGTCCATTAACTTGAAGGGAACCTTTATGTGCAGTCAGATTTTTATGCCGTACATGGTGTCTCAGCGTTATGGACGTATCATCAACGTTTCTTCTGTATGGGGTATCACTGGAGCTTCTTGCGAAGTAGCATATTCGGCTAGTAAGGGTGGAGTGAATGCCTTTACAAAGGCTTTAGCTAAAGAGTTGGCTCCATCTGGTGTAACGGTTAACGCGGTAGCTCCAGGAGCGGTTAATACGAACATGCTGTCCAATTTACAGGAGGATGAAGTCCGTATGCTGGAGGATGAGATTCCAGTAGGGCGTTTGGCTACGCCTAATGAAATATCTTCACTAATTTATTTTTTGGCTTTGCCTGAGTCCGGGTATATCACTGGTCAGATTATTAGTCCAAATGGTGGATGGATTACCTGATCTTCAGTTGGAGAAAAGCTCCAGCATAATAACTTAGCTTCTAAGACATATTATAAGTGTTGTTTTTAAATCTCACGTAAGGCGGCTTACAGCCTGTATGCAGGTGTTTGACCGTAAACATGAAGGAGGATTTAAGATGACACAAGAAGATAGCGTAATCAAAAATTTTGACACCTGGAAGAAATTTCTGGGAAAACGTGTTGTACAGGCGGAGAAACTTGGGATGAGTGAAGACACAATCTCAAAGCTGGCTTTTGAAATTGGGGAATTCCTCGATGAAAAAGTGGATCCAGCAAACACTCAAAACCGTGCAATCAAAGAGCTATGGGACGTCGGCAACGATGAAGAAAAGCAGACGATTGCTAAACTCATGGTCAAGTTGGCGAAAAATCACGCCTAAGCTTGCGGAAAAGCTCCCCTTGTGGGAGCTTTTCTGCAATTATTACAGGACTGACCTTGCCTTTCATTTTTATTTTATATATCATTAACATGACCCGTGTTTCAGACCGCTTTGTCTGAACGGCATTTTTTTGATGTATATCAAAGTGCGGGAAAAGGAATCTATGAGGTGTACAAGTGGAATATAAACAATGGTATATGGAATACAAGATTCACAAGAACAGACCCGGTCTGCTTGGTGATATCGCTTCAATGTTAGGGATGCTAGAAGTCAACATTCTGACGATTAATGGCGTTGAAGGAAAGACTCGCGGAATGTTGCTGGAGACCAATGACGATGACAAAATAATGCTGATGGGCGAAATGCTCAAGAAAGTTGATAATATTACAGTTTCAGCTCTGCGGTCTCCAAGACTCGTAGACAAGCTGGCTGTGCGCCATGGGCGATATATTGAACGGGATTCAGATGATCGGAAGACGTTTCGTTTTACCCGGGATGAGCTTGGTCTATTGGTCGATTTTCTCGGGGAACTGTTTAAAAAAGATGGAAATCAGGTAATAGGACTTCGAGGTATGCCCCGTGTAGGAAAGACGGAATCAATCATTGCTGGCAGTGTCTGCGCGATGAAGCGTTGGACATTTGTCTCCTCGACACTTTTACGTCAGACGGTTCGAAGTCAATTAGCAGAAGATGAGATGAACCCACATAATGTATTTATTATTGATGGTATTGTTAGTACGATCCGCTCTAATGAGAAGCATTATAATTTATTACAAAATGTTATGAGTATGCCAAGTACGAAAGTGATCGAGCATCCAGATATTTTTGTGCGGGAATCTGAGTACACCTTTGATGATTTTGATATTATTATCGAGCTTCGCAATAATCCAAATGAAGAAATATTGTACGAGTCGTTTACGACTAGCTACAGTGATGATTTATAGAACAAGAAAACAATGAACAATGATATTCATTGAAATTTACAGGAGGTGATGGTATGTCGGAACTGGGCCGGCAATTGAAAGAGGCGCGTCTGCAAAAAGGGATGAGTCTTGACGATGTCCAGGAAGTAACGAAAATTCGCAAAAAGTATTTGGAAGCCATCGAGTCTGGAGACTATAAGGTGCTTCCAGGAAGTTTTTATGTTAGGGCGTTTATCAAAACGTACGCAGAGGCAGTAGGGATGAGTCCTGACGAACTGCTAGAGGAGCATGGGAATGTACCTGCCCCTCCCGAAGACACAGCCATGGAAACGGTGATTCAAAAACGCAGCCGTAGACCTGAAACCGAACGGAATGCAAAATGGCTGCCAACAGTGCTAATGTGGACATTTCCAATATTAATTATTGTTGTGATTTACATTTATGCATCTAGTTTGAACAAACCGGACCCTGATCAGATTGATCAGACGAATCTGACAAATGAACAGCAGGATCCTACGACTGCTAAAACATCTCCACCGGCTTCAGGAGGTGGAGTTGTGGCGCCAACTTCTTCGGCAGGAACAGAAGCAACAACTGAACCTACTGCAGAGCCAACGCCATTACCAACACCTACGCCTTCCCCGCAATCCATTACAGTTACACCGGATGGGAAAGCAGGAAAAACAACAAAATTCAAGGTTTCAGCTCCGGCTGGAAGTGAAGTGAAGGTTGAGATTTCTGCTACTGGGGTAAGCTGGCTTGAGGTGTATAAAGGTGAGAACTCTAAAGGTGAAAAACTCTCATTTGGTAACACAGCGGCAGGAGATCGTATGAGCTTTGTGCTTGGAAGTGAAGGAATGTATATTAAATCTGGTTATTCACCAGCTACTGAGATTACTGTCAATGGACAAGTGATTACGGATGAAAAGACCTCATCTCGTCTGCTACTTAATCTGGATGACGGTACTGGAAGTGAAACGACCCAGAATGAAGGTACCACCGATACTATTGACCAGACTAATGAAACAGGCCAATAAGAAAAATGATGCATAGACTTTGGCTTTGCGGGGAACATAAGACTGTTTCTAGTTCTTAGCCAAAGTGGGGTGTACATTCATGATTGTTAGCTGGATTGTAGCTGGACTTGGGGTTGTTGTCAGTCTTATCGGATACTATATGACACCAAGTGCTTGGGGTTATGGAATTCTCGGGTTCGGTCTTGCACATATCGTGCTTGGAATTCTGGATATGTTTCGAAGCCCGCTTCGAAGCAGATAGAGAATTTAGAATGTGCGTCTCCGAGGATATTTTCCTTTGGAGACGTATTTCTACCTGAAACACAACTCATTTCGAAGGAAAAGCTCCACTATGTGGGGCTGTTTTCTGTGTCGGGTGAGGTACATATTATCCAATATTAGACTTAAGGGTATCATTCTTTTATAATAGTAGCAGACTAAAAAGTACAAAGGACGTGTAGTTATGAGTTCAGAAAGTTCATTTGATATCGTATCTAAAATGGATATGCAGGAATTAACCAATGCGATCCACCAAACAGAGAAAGAAATTGATAACCGCTTTGACTTTAAGAACAGCAAGAGTAGTCTGAAGCTGGAGAAAGACGCACTTATTATCGCCTCTGAGGACGAATATAAGTTAAACGCTGTTATTGATATTTTACAATCGAAGATGGTGAAGAGAGGTATCACGCTGAAAAACTTGGATTTCGGCAAAGTGGAGCCTGCTTCTCTGGGTAGTGTTCGTCAGCGTTTAGGTCTTAAGCAAGGGATTGATCAGGAGAATGCAAAAAAAATTAACATCCTGATTCGTGATTCGAAATTGAAGGTGAAGAGCCAGATTCAAGGAGATCAGATCCGCGTAACTGGTAAGAGTCGCGATGATTTACAACAAATTATCCAGATTTTGCGTAAAGCTGATTTGCCGCTGGACCTGCAGTTCAACAACTTAAAATAGCATTTTGTACCCCGCAGTGCTTATCAGCGCCATTATGCGGGGTGCTTTGTATTTTTTTTGACACCTATTTATAGCTATAATATACTTGCTTAAGTAGAAATAGATGAGCCTGACTCAGGCAATTTGTATGAACGATTTAGGGGAGGAACTTCAGTGAATTTGCCCAACCGCATCACGCTAGCACGTATTTGCCTGATCCCGATTATGATGTTTTTCTTACTGGTGGATTTCAGTTTTTATCCAGAACCGATACATTGGGGCTCTTTTCAGCTATCTGTTAATCATTTGGTGGCAGCTGTAATCTTTTTGCTTGCAGCGAGCACAGATGGAATAGACGGCTACATAGCAAGGAAATATAATATGGTCACCAATCTCGGTAAGCTCCTTGATCCGTTAGCGGACAAGCTGTTAGTTTCTGCAGTTCTGATTTCACTTGTGGAATTGGGCAGATGTGATTCATGGATCGCAATTGTTATCATTAGTCGTGAGTTCGCAGTAACCGGGCTTCGCCAGATAGCATTGTTAGAGGGAAAAGTGGTTGCCGCCAGCAAATGGGGTAAGATAAAGACGGTTGTACAAATTGTAGCGATCTCACTGCTGTTGTTAAATAATTTCCCATTTCAATTCGTCAGCATTCCTGTAGATGATATTGCTATATGGGCTGCAGCATTGATCACTATTTACTCTGGAATTGATTATTTTGTGAAGAATAAGGATCTATTACAGCTGCATAATGCTTAAGCATTTTAGGCAGCTACATATAGGAGAGGTAATAGGTAAAGCACCTATTACCTTTTTTAAACCCTAAAAGCAGTGTATCTACATTATAACGAGGAGGCGAAAGCCAGGTATGAAAGCGGAGATTATTGCAGTAGGCACGGAGCTTTTGCTCGGTCAAATCGTAAATAGTAATGCCCAGTTTTTGTCTATTGAGCTAGCTGCTATTGGGATTGATGTATATTTTCAAACCGTAGTTGGGGATAACAGCAGTCGCTTGCAGCAAGCCATTGAGATCGCTCAAAGCAGAGCGGATGTTATCATATTTACCGGTGGTATTGGTCCTACAGAAGATGATCTAACGAAGGACGCGCTGGCTGCTTCCTTAGGTCGCACACTTCATATAGATCGCTTGGCAATGGATCATGTACAACGTTTCTTTGATGATCGAAAGATTGTTATGACGGAGAATAATCGTAAACAGGCACTTATAATTGAAGGAACTACACCGTTGCCAAATGAGATTGGTCTTGCTGTTGGCATTGCTTTTGAGCATGAAAAGAAATATTATATTGTGCTTCCTGGTCCGCCTCGCGAGATGAAGCCGATGTTCGTAGATAAAGCTGTACCGTGGCTTCAGCAGCACGCTCTAACGACAGAAATGCCACTTTATTCTAAAATGCTTAAATTTGCAGGTATCGGAGAATCACTGCTTGAGGATAAGCTCATTGATCTTATTCACAGCCAGACAGACCCAACCATAGCTCCTTACGCTAAAGAGGGAGAGGTAACCGTTCGTATTTCGACAAAGGCGCCTTCCGAGCATGAAGCTTACAAGAAGCTGGAGATTCTGGAGAAACAGATCAAAGAGATTTTGCCAGAACATTTATATGCAAATATTGATGTGCCACTGGAGCAATTGATTGTGGATTGGATGGCGGATGCAGGTCTGACTTTAAGTGCGGCAGAGAGTTGCACTGGAGGCTTGCTGATGGAGAGTATAACTAACATTCCAGGCAGTGCTTCGATGTTTGCGGGAGGAATCGTCTGTTATTCCAACGACCTGAAGAAAAAACTTCTAAATGTGCCAAGTGCTTATTTGGAGGGGCCAGATGCTCCAGGGGCAGTTAGTCGTGAAGTTGCCGAAGTGTTAGCTGATCAGGTGAGAATGATCGCAGATAGTGATTTCGGTTTATCTGTAACTGGTGTAGCAGGACCGGGCTATTCTGAACGTAAGCCAGTTGGACTTGTATTTATTGGTTTAGCTGAACGCGGGCGTAAGACAGAAGTATACGAGCTTAATCTTAAAGGTACACGTGAAAATATACGACTGCGTACTGTTAAAGCTCTGTTGTATCGTCTATGGCGCAGACTTGAGGAACGGAAGGTGGAGACACCTCTTGAAGGCTCAGACTTGTAATGGGAGATTAGCCCAGTTATAATTGAGACATACGGAAGAACCGTGGCACTGAGATTTCTTTGCTGCGGTTTTTTGTATATCTGCGGAGATTTTGATCGCTGTTTTGGTTTTGATCATAAGTCGTTGATGTCCGGTGAAGTAGAGAAATCAGTTAACTTCTATGTCCGGAGGGAGGCTTACAATAAAAGGGATAATTAACGCTTGAGACAAAAAAAACGAATGTATGTTCGAAAAAAAGCTTGGCAAGACCTCAAAAACACGTTATTATATTATTATAAACAGTGAAGGAAGTGGTCTGATTGTCAGATCGTCGTGCAGCGCTTGATATGGCGCTTCGTCAAATAGAAAAACAATTTGGTAAAGGTTCGATCATGAAACTGGGAGAATCCACTCATATGCAAGTGGAAGTTGTACCTAGCGGATCTTTGGCACTTGATATTGCGTTAGGTATAGGCGGACTTCCAAAGGGACGTATTATTGAAGTATACGGACCTGAATCCTCCGGTAAAACGACTGTTGCTCTTCATGCTATTGCAGAAGTGCAAAAACAAGGAGGACAAGCTGCATTTATCGATGCTGAGCATGCGCTCGATCCGAAGTATGCACGTAACTTGGGCGTAAACATTGATGAATTGTTGCTATCTCAGCCAGATACGGGTGAACAGGCACTTGAGATTGCTGAAGCACTTGTCCGTAGTGGTGCAGTAGACATTATTGTCGTTGACTCCGTAGCTGCGTTGGTTCCTAAAGCGGAAATCGAAGGTGATATGGGTGACTCTCACGTCGGCCTACAGGCTCGTTTGATGTCTCAAGCGCTTCGGAAGCTATCTGGTGCCATTAGTAAATCGAATACAATTGCTATCTTTATTAACCAGCTTCGTGAGAAAATTGGTGTTATGTTCGGTAACCCTGAGACAACCCCGGGTGGTCGGGCGTTGAAATTCTATTCTTCCGTACGGTTGGATGTTCGTCGTGTCGAAAGTATTAAGATGGGTAACGACGTTGTAGGTAACCGCACCAAGATCAAGATTGTGAAGAATAAGGTAGCACCTCCATTTAAACAAGCTGATGTTGATATCATGTATGGTGAAGGGATTTCCAGAGAAGGAAGTCTTGTAGACATCGGTACTGAAATGGACATCGTGAATAAGAGTGGTGCATGGTATTCCTATGAGGGTGAGCGTCTCGGCCAAGGACGTGAGAATGCCAAACAGTTCTTGAAAGAACATCAAGATATTGCACTCATCATTGAGAACAAGATCCGTGAAGCAAGTAACCTGTCCACTATTGTTGCTGCACCAAATGAAGCTGAAATCATTGCAGAGCAAGAGGAAGAAGAAAAGCTACTTCTCGAAATCGAACAATAGAATTTACTAAGGAATAGGACGCCCTGTGATTCATTGTTGCAGGGTGTCTTTTCTTAACAGTGTAAGAACATATATATTTGGGGTCCCCCAAAGTACCTGAGTACGCACCGAAGTTAAGCCGCACTTTGTGGGGATATTTTATTGCTATGAGGTGACAAGCAACTATGGTAATACAGCTGGATATGGATTTTGAATCGGATGAGCAGGACGTACAGGTCCTATCTGATTTTCCTGATGGAGAACTTTTAGAAATTACTAAGGTAGAACGTCAGAAGAAGTCGGACCACCGCTACATCATACATTTCGGAGCCTATAACATGACTGTACACGAAGACGTCATGATTAAATATCGGATGATTACTGGAAATTCTTTTATGAAAGCCGATTTGGAGGAAATTGTTGTTGCTGATGAGCGACAACGAGCTTATGTAGAAGGACTTCGTTATCTAGAACGGAAGCCACGTACCGCTATGGAAATGACTCGCCGTTTACGGCAGAAGGAAATAGGGGAGACTATTATTGCGGAAGTGGTGCAACGGCTACAGCAGGAAAGATTTCTTGATGACCCCTTGTATGCAAAGCAATGGGCGGAGCAACGCATTACGAACCAGCGAAAAGGGAAAATGTGGATTCGCCAAGAGCTACGTGAGAAAGGAATCGACAAAACCTTGATCTCGGAAGCACTGGAGAATGTCAGTCCTGAACAAGAACTAGAGAGTGCACTTCAGATTGGTCGTAAGAAATGGAATCTTATTCGTGGTGAAGCCACAGATAAGCGCAGAAAGACTGGAGCCTTCTTAATGCGGCGTGGTTTCTCGGGTGATATGGTGCGACAAGTGATCAATACTTTACTAGAGGAAGACAATTATGAGGGTGAAGATGAGGAATTTTACTAGACTCACTGATTCTCTTGACATTAATGCGCATATCGACTCTCTTGACAATGTCTTTTTATAAATAATAAAATATAACATGAATCGGCATAAAGTAAGAATCCTTTTTCCTTCCCAAAAAGGTGACTTTTTAAAACGGTTCGCGTACAACTCATATGAAATGTAATCGCCGGATAAGGCGGGCAGTGTGCATGTGCAGCATGTGCAGTATGGCAATCGGTTATTTACCGGTTTTTTGTATGGTGATGAACGGATAGTTTAACAACTGCACAATTCCCAGGGATATACCTTGGAGAGGAACCAACGAGGAGGTGAACAGATGCAAGCATGGATCTGGGTCATTATCGTTCTCGTTGTAGCTGCATTATTCTTTGGGTTCGGTTATTTTATTCGTAAATCCCTTGCAGAAGCTAAAATTCAAAGCGCAGAAAGAGAAGCCGTAGTCATCGTGGAGAACGCGAAGAAAGACGCAGAGGCGCTGAAGAAAGAAACAGTATTGGAAGCTAAGGACGAAGTCCATAGAATCCGTACTGAAGCTGAGAAAGAAACTCGTGAACGTCGGAATGAAATCCAACGGCAAGAGAGACGTTTGCTGCAAAAGGAAGAATCTCTGGATAAAAAAATGGAATCGCTTGAAAGAAAAGAAGAACAAGTAGCTAACAAAGAGAAACGAATTGATGAAACCCAACAGCAAATTGATGTTATTTACAAAAACCAAGTCACTGAATTGGAGAGAATTTCCAATTTAAGCATCGAAGATGCAAGAAGTATTATTCTTAGCAATGTTGAGCAAGAAGTTCGCCATGAAACGGCTCAAATGATCAAAGAGATTGAACAGCAGGCGAAAGAGGAAGCGGATAAGAAATCCCGCGAAATCATCACACTCGCTATCCAACGCTGTGCAGCTGATCACGTAGCGGAGACAACAGTTTCAGTTGTTACCCTGCCGAACGAAGAGATGAAGGGGCGGATTATCGGTCGTGAAGGCCGTAATATTCGTGCACTCGAAACTCTTACAGGTATCGACCTCATTATTGATGATACGCCGGAAGCAGTTATTTTGTCGGGATTTGATCCGATCCGCCGTGAAGTGGCCCGTACGGCACTTGAGAAGCTTGTGGCAGATGGACGTATCCATCCCGCTCGAATTGAAGAGATGGTGGAGAAATCCCGCAAAGAAGTGGACGAACGAATTCGCGAATATGGTGAACAAGCTACTTTCGAAGTGGGTGTTCACGGATTGCATCCAGATTTGATCAAGATTCTGGGTCGTCTGAAATTCCGTACAAGCTATGGTCAAAATGTATTGAAGCACTCCATGGAGGTTGCTTATTTAACTGGACTGATGGCCGGTGAGCTTGGGGAAGACATCGTGCTTGCAAAACGTGCAGGATTGCTCCATGATATCGGCAAAGCGCTGGATCATGAAGTGGAAGGATCGCATGTTGAGATCGGCGTTGAACTAGCGAAGAAATATAAGGAACATCCGGTTGTTATCAACAGTATCGCGTCTCATCATGGAGATTGCGAAGCTACCTCGGTTATTGCTATGTTGGTTGGTGCAGCTGATGCATTGTCAGCAGCAAGACCTGGCGCTCGCCGTGAAACACTGGAAACGTATATTAAACGTCTAGAAAAACTGGAAGAAATCTCAGAGTCATTCGAAGGCGTTGAGAAATCATTTGCTATTCAGGCGGGCCGTGAGGTACGCGTGATGGTACAGCCAGAGAAGATTGACGATGCAGAGGCATTCCGTCTTGCTCGCGATATTACGAAAATGATTGAAAGTGAACTGGATTATCCAGGACATATCAAAGTTACCGTTATTCGTGAGACACGGGCTGTTGAATACGCTAAATAGGTGGAATATAAGGTTAAGGGATAAGATGTAACTTATACTTTCTTATATTTGTTGAGAATTGGCCCCTAAGCGGGGCCTTTTTTCTTTTGAATATGAGGTCTTATCCATTTAGATATAGCGGTTAAGATTAGGAGGAGAGAATCATTAAAGTACTATTTATTGGAGATATCGTTGGAAATGTTGGCAGAAAGGCTCTTCGTGAGATGTTGCCCTCACTAAAAAGTAAATATCAGCCACATATCATTATTGTTAATGGTGAAAATTCTGCTGCCGGTAGAGGGATCACCAAGGCGATCGCTAATGAGTTTTTTAACTGGGGCGTTCACGGTATAACGATGGGAAACCACACATGGGACAACAAAGATATTTTTGAGTTCATCGATGATGAGGCTCGGATTATTCGTCCCGCTAATTTTCCGCCAGGAACACCGGGAAGAGGTTATACAGTCGTTAAAGGGAACGGTAAAGAACTGGCCATAGTAAATTTGCAAGGCCGGACTTTCTTACCTGCTATCGATTGTCCTTTCCGTGTCGGGGAAGAAATTGTGGAAGAGCTTCGCAGAGATCACAAATGTATTTTAGTCGATTTCCATGCAGAGGTAACCTCTGAGAAAATCGCCATGGGATATTTTATGGATGGTCGCGCATCGATTGTTGTTGGGACACATACTCATGTTCAGACAAATGATGATGTGATTTTACCAGGAGGAACTGCTTATTTGACCGATGCGGGAATGGTTGGTTCAAGCGAAGGAATTCTGGGTATGGAAAGAGATGCAGTACTTTATAAGTTCACAACTCAGCTTCCAGCACGATTTGTTGTCGATGAAGGCAAGTGGCAGCTTCACGGTTTATTTGCAGAATTAGATGAAAATACTGGTGCGGCGACTCGTCTGGAGAAGATACGGTTACGTGAAGATGAATGGGTTATGAGCTAACGTAGAACAGAGTATGGTTTAATCCGGGTAATTTCGCTGAGTTAGGGTAAAGTGTGATATTTTTAATATCATAAAAGAGTATCTTTAATACCGTTTTTGGAAGACGTGGTCCGTAAAAAGAAGGAATTATTTCTTCTCTCGCGAATAACATCTAAAGTAGTGGAAGAACACCATTATTTTCCCAGGGGAGGTACTTACTATGGATGTATTAAAAGTATCAGCTAAATCCAATCCAAATTCCGTCGCCGGCGCATTAGCGGGTGTTCTTCGTGAACGTGGATCGGCCGAATTACAAGCTATTGGAGCTGGAGCACTGAATCAAGCAGTCAAAGCAGTTGCCATTGCCCGGGGATTTGTTGCACCAAGCGGAGTAGATTTGATCTGCATTCCTGCGTTCACTGATATAGTGATTGATGGGGAAGATCGAACCGCGATTAAACTGATTGTTGAACCCAGATAATAGACCTATAGAATGATTGAACCTGTTTACTTTTGTAAACAGGTTTTTTGCTTTTGATTTATAGTCTGGCGTTTTTTTGCATAGTATCTGAAATAGGCATTTGGAAATGATATGAACGGCTGGGACAGTGAGAAAGTGGGGTTGTAAAATGAGGGCTGATAAGTTTAAAGTAGCGGATTTCCATTGTGATGTGCTAAGCAAAATGCAAGCCTCCCCGGATATAAATTTTGACAATGATCCTCGATTAGATGTTACTGCAGAGCGGCTGGCTTCTGGCGGAGTGGAGTTGCAATGTTTTGCAATATATCTTTCAACTAACAGAGGAAAACCAAGCTTTGAACATGTTCTAGGGCAAATTGATCTCTTTAGGCAAAAGATAGTGAACACAGATGGGCTTCAGTGGTTACAGTGGAAGGAGCAAGTAGGGAATCGATTAGTAGGCGCACCTCCACAAGCAATGCTCTCTCTGGAGGGCGTAGACGGCTTAGAAGGGAACTTGTTTTATGCTCAGCTCTGCTTCGAACTTGGAGTACGGTTTCTTGGTGTGACTTGGAATTATGCGAACTGGGCAGCAGATGGTGTGCTAGAGAAGCGTAATGGTGGATTTACGGAAAAAGGGAGAAAGCTGATAGAATGGTGCAACGAAAGTGGAATGCTGCTTGATGTGTCGCATTTGTCACAAGCGGGGTTCTGGGAGTTGGCTGATTTAAGCAATCGTCCGTTTATTGCTTCCCATTCGAATGCTGCGGCTATATGTGGGCATGTTAGAAATTTAAATGATGAACAGATTAAAGCTTTCATTGCAATGGATGGAAGAATGGGTCTGACCTTTTATCCTTGGTTTGTAAGTGATGATGGGAAGGCTCGTATGGATGATTTGTTAAAGCACATTGAACATGTATGTAGTCTCGGCGGTGAGAAGCATATGATGTTTGGCTCGGATTTTGACGGCATCGATACTTGGGTAGAGAAGTTGGAGCATCCGGGAAAATACCCTGATCTTATAGAGCATCTGCTCCGTTATTATCCAGAGGATACTGTGAAAGGCTGGATGTATGAGAATGCGACCTCTTTTTTAAGCGTAAATTTGCCCTCTCAGGTGTCTAAACCATGACAATCTTGTGCAAAAAACATAAATTGTCGAAAAAAGGGGCTTCGTTATGATGCAGCCCTTTTTATTTTTGGGTAAGAAGATGTATAATGGTTAATGGCTTGTACAGATACTAGAGAAAATACAAGGAGTGACTTTACAATGAGTAAGACTGTACCCGTAGGTGTGTCGGCTAGACATATTCACCTTACGCAAGAGCACGTGGAGGCTCTGTTTGGCCCAGGATATCAATTAACTGAGTTCAAACCACTTTCCCAACCAGGACAATTTGCAGCAAATGAACAAGTAGCAGTTATCGGTAGCAAAGGTAAATTTGACAAGGTAAGAATTTTGGGACCTGCTCGTCCGGCTTCCCAATTAGAAATTTCCCGTACTGACTCCTTCGCACTTGGCGTGAAAGCTCCAGTTCGCGAATCTGGAAATATTGAAGGAACACCTGGCATTACGCTCAAAGGACCTGCTGGTGAAGTTGAATTAGAACAAGGCGTTATCATCGCTGCTCGTCACATTCACTTCCACACTTCTGAAGCTGAAGCTTGGGGCATTGCAGATAA